>OLNL01000020.1_pt1 | contig 195414 bp, 240 predicted proteins | sample 1672181 | NCBI WGS metagenome assembly OLNL01 (sample SAMEA3136656, study PRJEB25190) | human gut metagenome | biome: human gut; feature: human-associated habitat; material: faeces | place: Austria | collected 2013
ATTAATTCTTCTTGTTGTTTATTTGGATAAATTCTATACTTATAAGCTTTTTCAGCCATAATATCACTTCCTTTCACTTAATTATTCTCCGTTTTAAAAAGTGAAAAGTTATTAAGTTTTAAATAATATATAAGAATCGTAAGATTCTTTAATCGTTTTAGAGGTTGTCGTTCACATAGAGTCGCTAATTCTATGCATCCTTATCTACCTTATTGTTTAGTAGTAGGTATCTTATAGTTTCCTATAAGCACAGACCATATCTTATCCCTCGTCATTACACGTTAGGGTCTACCCACTTCGGGACGCTTGTCCCTACTTCCCTCAAGAGGAATGGTCGTTGAACTTTACCTTTCGGTCTTAGCTGCTGATTATCCATTATTAAAGTGTTTAGGATTTAACCTTGCACCATCTATTCAATTTTTTCTACTTTCGTAACGTTCACGCTTACACCTTTTAAGGTATTACGTTGTAGTTTGAATAGCTTTAGGAATTTCCAGCAATTCAAGTAGTATTGGATGCCATAAGCACCACTACACGCAAGTTTCCCTACGTGCTGACTATTTCGTAAATGTTCACTTACTCATGACTAAAGTCACGAGTGTGCGTTCACGATTTAATCAATAAAGTTCTTATTATTGTTTACTGTATTACGTGCATTTGTTAATTGACTTTGGCTTGTTTTAAGCAAAGTAGTTAAATCTTTAAGAACTTCGCCTTGTTGGGCTAAAATTGTAAGATTATCTAAGAAAGCGAAACCACCATCATTAATCTTATTAAAGCTCTTTACTATACCGTCGAGACCAGTTTTAAGATTTTTAAACTTGTCCAATGCCTTGTCGGTAATGCCTAAATTCTTTAATTCTTTAAGCTTAGATAATTCTTGAACCTTACTTAACCAATCATTATCTAAAATTTTCTTTAAAGCTTCTAGTTGAGTTATAAGTTTAGAGGTGACTTCTTCAGGTGCTTTTATTTTAATAGAAATCGTAGAATTTTCTTTTATTTCTTTTAAAGTTTGATTAAGTGCTTCCGCATTGGATTGAGTTGTCTTTAAATCGTTTTGAAGTTTTTCTTGATTATTGTTTGCAGAATTTTCTGTTGCAGTTGTTTGAGACTGAGATGAAGCATTACTCGCATTAATATTTTGTAATTCTGCCGCTGAAGCTTTGATTTTTTCTATATGTTCTTGAATGGTTACCAATGTACCAATTAAAACATCTAATGAATTAATCTCCCTCTGAACAGTACCAGTAACAACTTGTTCTTCTTCTTTAAATGCCTGAGTCTTTTTATCTACTTCCGAAGTAACTTGAGTGATTGCGGTTTTTAAGCCTTCAAAAGAAGTTACTTCAGACGAAACATCAGAACTTTCATTTGGGGCGTTTAATGTTTCTTCTTTGACTACTTCTTTAGGATCTTCCTTAATTACCTCTTTATGTTCTTCCTTAGGAACTTCCTTGAGGTCTTCACTTGCAGACAATTGCTTTGTTTCTTCAAGAAGTTCCTCTTGTTGACTGATAATTTTTTCATAATCGGCATTATATTGTTCAGTAATCCTTTTAAAAAAATCATCTACCTTTGATTTTTTATCCTTATAGCTTTCTCCAACATCACTACTTTGAAGTAATTCATTAAAACGTTCTCTTGATGTAATAAAATCACGAATGTCATCTTCTCCAATTCCTTGTGGCGAGCGTTCTTTAAATATGATATCCATCATGCTCTTTTGAAGTTTCGAATATAAATCCCGTAGTTCCGATTGATTATTTTGTGGAGTGGATGTTTTTTCTTTTAAGGATTCTTTAGGGGTTTCATTTATAGAATCTTCTTTAATATCGTTCGTCGAGACTTCCGTAGGAGTGATTTGTTCTACTTCCTGAATAAGTTCCTTTTGATGATTAATGATTGCTTCATAATCAGCGTTATGTTGTTCAATGATTTTATTAAAAGTTCTATCTATACTAGATTGACTATTTTTATAACATTCTCCAACTTTATCACTTTCAAGCAATTCATTGTAACGTTCTCTTAATGTAATAAATTCACGAAGTTCATCTTCATTAACATCTTTTCCGTTGCCTATTGCAAGTCTAATATTATCCGAACTATCTTGAACTTTTTTCAGTAAATCTTCATTACTTAATTTACGAATATCTGATATTTTATTTTTTATATTAGATAGTTGTTCGTCAGTTACATTAAGTTCCGAATTGGTTACATTAATCTCTGTATTAGCTTGGGACAACACATCTTTTACTTTTTGAATATCAGCTAATTGTTTTTCTTTGAGAGTTGGGTATGACATACTTATCATGTTGTATGTGTCATCAAGACCAATCCGATCCTTCCCATTATTAATTAACATATTAGTATCTGGGACTTCAGTTTTAAGTCTGTCATATAACGCAAAAAAATCTTCACGTTCTTTTTTTGTAGGTTCATAATCTTCGTATTCTGCAAACTTCTTATGTATCTCTCTCATCTTATCATAAGCAGTATCGTAATCCATTTTCAGAATATCGACTATTCTTTGTTGAGATTTGGTCAACTCCGTGCTAATATCAACTGTTGTATTATTGGAGTTAGGCGATCCACTCTTACTAGCATTATCATTATTATCACTAGAACCTATTTTCCCACTATGTTCATTTCCGCTATTGAACCCAGCTTTTTCTCTTTTTGTATTAATATTAGTGACAGCACTATTATTGTATTCCCAAGCTTTATCAATCGCTCTTTGAACAATATCTTTAATTTTGCTATTATCTGCACGATCTTGAGATTTAAGATAAGAATCTGCCGCCCATTTAGTTCCATTTTCATAATATTTAAGGTCTCTACCCAAAAATTCTTGTTTAGAATCACTTTGTGCCAAAGACTCTCTAAATTCTTTTAATTCGGGAATTGATTTCTCTATGTTTAATATTTTATTGTAAGTATCTTCTAATTGATTATTATAACCAACTAATTCTTTTGACCCATCTGTCATATGCTTTTTTTCAAGATTTAACTTTTCAAAAACATTTAACAAAAGTTGATAGTTTTGAAGCTGTTTATTTACATCTTCACTTGAATTACCAATCTTTAACGAAGCAAAATCTGACAGCTCCGAAGAAATATTCTTATCAACAGTATAACCAGACTCTTTTTTGACGTAAGATTTAAGTATTTCACTAGGCTTTGTTTTTGCTGGATTCGCCTTAATTATCTGTTCTCTATTTTTAACAAGATTAGCATTTCTGTTTGCTATAGTTTGTTGAAGTTCTGCAATCTTATCAGCTTCAGTCAATAATTTATCTATTTGATTTCCGCTTAATGGACGTAGTAAATCTTTATAATCACTTGAAGCAACAATCTTATGCAAAGCTTCCATTCGATTTGTAAAATCAGTAATATATTCAGATATATCCGCAGGAGAACCTGAACCCATAATATTCTTTATTAGATCTGTTAGGTAACTAGTTATATTAGCATTTTTCAAAGTAGGTCTTTGAACGACATTCATTGCTGATTCAAATTGCTTTCTTATTTCATCACCAATAGCATTAAATTTGCCGTTAACTTCAGATTTAACTTGTTTGTCTAGTTTATCTATTACTTGTTTAATACTTTTACTATCATAATTCGACATTAATGATATTATGCCGATATCTCGTGTCTTCATCTAACTCCTCCTTATTTAAAACGCAAAAATTGATATTGTTGTTTTTTGGCTGCATTTCGAGCAATATTTTCAATTTTTTTTCGGAACTGCAATTTATCAACTTCTTTTTGCAATACTTCTAGTGGCGGAATTGCATCTCGATGTGCCGAATATCGACCATTAATTCCATTTTCACTACCGTGAATGCCTTTTTCCCAAGCTGGTCGAGCAATATAAAATGGGTCAATGAATCTTCGATTATTTAAACCACCAACAACATAAGGACTCATATTGTAAGTTGATATTCTTACTCCTCCATAATATTGATTTCCATTATTATGTTTATACTTTGAAAAAGAGTTCTTTTTTAAATCATCCGTTCTGTCATAATATTTTGGAGTGTAATGATCATAGAATCTTTGAATTGCTTGTTGTGCAAACTTTGTTATTTCATTTGCAGCTGTATCAGCATATGCCTCTGCAAAAGTTTTTAAATATTTTTCTACATCTTTCTCTAATGCTTTTTTGTTTATATAAGATATAGCCATCGGTATAATTACACTCCTTTCTCAGCCATTTATCTGCTTATCTTTTTTAGAATTTTCTCAACCTTATTTCCGAGCTTGTCTATATCTTCCTCTGTCATATTTTCAACTTTTTCTTTTATCTTCTCAATTAATGGGGAAGTAGTAGCTGTAAAAATATCCACTATTCTTTGAACTTGATTAGAAATAAAAGCATGATTCTCATAATTATTTTGAATGAAGTCATCAAATACCATTTTCAAAATTGTTTCAAAAGAAGTAACTTCACGTTGTGGCATAAGTCGAATGAGTTCATCAACCAAGCCTTGTTCTTCCAACAAATCATATTCTTCAAGAATGTTTGAAAAATCAACTGTTATATTCGTGTATAAATCGATCAAATTAAACACATACAGTAAGTAACGCAAAGATGAGTTTATCTTAATCTGTCCATTAACTTGACCGTCTACTTGATTTGTAGATGATAATTGTACTATTTGATCGGCAACAGATAATTTAGTTGCGTAGTTCACATAATTATTACCAACAAACTTTTTTATGTACTTTTCTTTCTTATTAGTTACATCATCGGTCTGCTTCTTGTATCCATCTACAAATTCTTTAACTGTAATAATCTTATCCATATCTAAAATCCTCCATTTATTCATACTTATTGACTAAAGCCTGTGCGATTAAGATTGCATCTGCCTCGTCATCACTTACTTTTTTCCTAAATAATTTTTCAACCGTTTGAACACTCCATTGTTTTAGCTCATCACGTTTACGACCTTTTTTCTCTTTGCTAATTAAAGCACGCCATTCACTCGGTCTAAACATAACAAATTCAACATTATTATTAACACACCAACCATAAACAGCCCCTAAAATCATAGTCAACATTCTTTGTGATGATGCGTTACGTGTAACAGCCGTAGTTTCAATCGCTACTATATCTACTTTTAGAGTAGATAATTTCTCATATATGGAATTAACCATATCTTGCATACGAATATCACTATTCTTTTGCTTACTAAAATTTAAAACTCCACTGTCGGCAAAGTTCCCATTGACGTAGTAACTCCAACCTGTTTTAGTTGAGGAAGTATCCAAACCTACTAAAATCGTATCTTTCATAAAATCTCCTTATAATTTGGTCAAGGGGGAGAGCAGTTCAGCCTTTTGCTCTCAAAAAAAATACCCCTGCTAAACGGCTGAACTAAGTTTAGTAGAGATATTTTTATAGGTGAGATTTCATTATCTCACCATTATAGTTCATGATTATTCCATGCTTTTTTCAATCTCGCATGGTCTTCTTTTGAAAACACAAAAACAAATCTTCCAGGATTCTGTTTTGAATCCAAAATTGCTTTTAATTCTGCATTTCCTCTAAACACATAAGCATTACTTTGTAACGCATTTTCAAAAAATACACATTGTTCTGGGTCATATGTTTTTTGTGTTATTGAGTTATATAGTTCCATATTTTCTCCTTTTTCTCAAGCGTAAAAAATAGGGGGTAGATAGTGAAATCTACGCCCCTATATTGGTTTCTAAATCACTATTCACTATCTTTTTATCTTTCATATTTTCTTTAACTACCTCATCAGTCTTTTCCTCCGAAGTAGCTACATTCTTTGAACTTTTTGCTTTTGTCGTTTTTGTACCTTTAACTCCTTTTACTATAGCTTTTAAGTCAGCTTCAATTTGACCACCATATTTAGTGAAGTCGGTTACATTATATTTATCCAAAACATCTACTACATCTTTTGCTGTTTTGTCGTGGGAATTGTAACCCGATAATACCGCCCAAATATCGTGACATTCTGCCTTATCCCAACAAGTCATCCATATAGGCTTACCCTTGTCTGCATCACAATTTGGACAGTAATCATATTTTGCACCACACAAAACACAAACTCTGTTTGCCATTGAAAGTCTCCTTTCTAAAGTAATATAGAGGGTAGAACTCCACCCTCTATACATACGTTTTAATTAGTTTTCTTCAATATCATCCTCTGATAGATATATTGTAAACATTTCGCCATTAGCACCACAATAATCCTTTTGAGCCGAACCTGAGAATGATTGACTATCTTCAGTGTTTAGGCTGATTGTATTATCTGGTGACATTTGGAATGAAGGGAACACAATATAAGCATGACGAAGTGTTTCCTTGTCACAAGGGTCTGCAACAAGAACCGAAAGAGTAAACTTACATGTCTTAGGGAACTTGTCAGCAGCTTGAGTAAGCTTGATACCGCTTTCAACTTCTCTATCATACTTAATTTGAATTTTACCTGTAATATCAGTCGGAAGAGTAAGCTTCTTTTCTGAAAGTGTAAATTCTGTTTCAGATGCAGCTGTGTTCATCTTATACTTCTTATTTGGATCAGGAACACCTGTATTTGTTAGTCCATTAATATGAACAACACCGCCAGCCGGTACGTCAGGAAGCTGATATTCCTTATTTGTACCTGTAAGAGCAATAGTATCAGTATTGATTGTAAAAATTCTCGGCATAAGAATCTTATTGCTGTTTGATGCAATTTCTCTATCTTGACCAAACTGAAGAGCTGCAAGAGATGTTGAGAATACTGCATTTTCAGCAGATATTTCAACAGACTTTGATGTAAAGAATCTCATAATTAGAGCACCAACAGCATCTGTTTTATCTTTTGTTTCTGATGTTGTTTCAATAGAAACATTTTGTAGCTGATTAACACCGCCAATAATGTCACCAAGTGAATTTTCAAATATACCTTGTAGTGTGCGGTCAATAATTAAATCTTCAAATTGAATAGCCATAATTTACCTCCTAAAAATTTGCAATAAAAAAAAGACGTTATGACACGTCTCTCATCCAATTAAATTGTTTTTTATTTATTTTCTTTGTATCTATCATTCCGCTATACATTCCATGAAGTAAAGCATCTGTAGACACATATATCTGTGAACGTTGAACAGCGTCCATAAACTCATATATGCCACATTCTCGTAATTCTGATTTTTTATATTTAAAACCAGGATACGTCAACATTGCAGATATTAAGTTTTTGAGTTGTGAAACATAAGATTTATTTTTACTAAGTTCTATTTTTTGTCTGTCTTCTTCAATCATAACATCACGAGTAATACGATTCCTTGCCTTTTCTCGCTTTATTGTGAATCCGTGCAATTTTCGCAAATAACCCACCATGTTATAATAATCACTTTCAGTAATTATACCGGTTATTTCGGGTGGGGAATTTTCGTCAACTTGACTGCACTGTAATAATGCAAATTCATCATTTTCTTTATCTTTTACCGAATGTGTATATGTAGAAAGGTCTAAATCACCTAATATAATTGATGTATCTTGCGGTCTTAAAGAATGACAATTAAATGCAAATAACTCAAAATCAGACATCTTATTCCAATCAACCTCAAGCACATCCCATAATGTACTTTTCATATCACTTGGGATTGCACATAATTGAGTTAGCATAGAATAATATCTTCTTTCACCAAACTCCATAATCTCACCGACAGTTGGTTGATGTATAGTAATATAATCACTTACTTTATAATCATCACCAAAAAACATTTGTAACTCATCATACTGAAACTCAGTTTGTTTACCCATTATGTATGAACCTCATTATTAATAATTCTTGTAGTATTATTAACAGTATGAGTGATTGAATTTGTTGTAGTAAATTCAAAAATAAGAGTTCGAGTAATGAAGTTTGTGTCAGTGACTGAGCCTTGGTCTTTGACGAGTTTGCATTGATTACCGAAGATATTCGACCAATTAAAATGCCTACATAAAATACCACCGATTAAATCATGGCGAGGAATGCCTGTATTTTTATCAATAGCATCTTTGTTATTACACAAAACCGTAAATACGACATTGCAATATTTTTCAATACCGTTATACTTCGGCGTTTCAGAAAAACTCACATCATAACACAAAAAATTCTTAGATTCAGATTGAGATTCTGGAATAAATAAATAGGGACGAATGTTATCTCCAAAATATAGACTCCAATCACCGTCATAATTTATATTTCCATTTTCGAATAATTCGCTTTCTTTATTTACATCATGTAATGCATATAGCAAAGCAACGTTATTCAACAGCTTTTGTTTTATTTTTTCTTTAAATCTTATGTTATCGTAGTCAGGAGTACAAGCATAATTGGCTAATTCCACAATTAATTCTTTTTGAGTAAGTATTTGTTCTGCCATTTGTCCTCCTTATAATGCAATAATCTCTAATTGAATCTTACCTACCAATGTTTCAATATTGCATTCAATATTTAATTTATCAGCAAGATAAGTTCTATCATTAGAGAATTTTATTTTTATATGATTTTTACTTGGTTGTTCAAGCCAAGTAATTAAATCCGAATTTGTTATATCTTCATCATTCAAATAACATCTCCAACAATCTATTGAGAATTTGTCCAAATATTTATTCGTTATATCAGTACCCGAACTATCAAAAATAGCAACTTTTAAAAGTTTATAACTACCACCTGCTTTAATAGTGTTGGTATTACATGAAATTTGAATTTTATTTGAACTGTTATCCTCAGAAGTCTCTGGTTCAATGTTGGTTGAATAATAGTCTGCATACATTGCAAAAATGTCATCTTTGTCCTCTTTGTCTATATAATCAGCAAATGGTTTCCAAACATCTTGATACAATGTAAGCTTTTGAAGACCAAAAGGTTGAGTAGTTTCAACTTTACTGATTTTCCAAACAATCGGGACATCAATCGGAGCACTCATTACTATACGTTGGTTACTATTTTTATCATCGGAATGAGTATAATATAATTTCTCAGTTATACTATTCATAGGCAACCAAGCCATATTCTGATTTTCAATAGTAGTATAAACATAGTTAGACCACAATCCACTGTTATATGAATTTTGGTTTCTTGTAACGCCCCACATTTTGCGTTTAATGCGTTTATTGTTTTGAACTTCAATCCAATGGAAATAATAATTACAAGGCAATACACTATATTTTATGAATTGATTTCCGACCTCTTTTGAACAAATAAGCCATTTGTGATATACTCCGTTATCATCAGGAATATCACAATACAAACCAATAGGGAAAGTTGCTCCATATTTATTTGTGAAATTTTCTTCATAATAATATAAATCGTCACCCTCATTAAATTTTAATTTCTGGCTCGGACGAAGTTGTAAATGATACTCAACTTGGTCTTTTGATAATGTTCCATATTGAGTAACAATGAATTTTGCGTCTATGGGTGTCTTAGAAGTTGAAGAATAGTCCATCCCTTGATTTAAATGATTATTATCATCGTGAAAATAATCATAAATATAGCATTTTCTACTTTGTATATCTTCAAACCAAGTCTGTTCTTCAACCATGTCCGACTGACGCTTTCGGACTTGTCCGTTTGTAAGAACACCATTACGCAAATGAGTTCTTTTATATAAATCTAAAGACAGCACTTAATCACCGCCCTTGATTTTCAAAACTTCTGAACCGGCATCCAGTAAAAGTTTTCTATACAATTTAAAATTAAAATCTTTTTCGTCATATAGAGACAAAGCCTGTTCAAGCAAACTCATAATTGTTACAAGTTCTGACGGTTCATATAAAAGCTTATTTAATCCACCCAACCTATTCAATAAGTTGACAAAAGCCTCATTAACATTTATGTATTGATATTCTTGTTTCGTATTTGGATCTGCACATAACAATAAGAAAAATATAGATTTACGAATAGACTGTTTTGTTAAATCTATTTGTCGTTGTGAAAAATAACCGTATTTATGTTGCATGACACTATTCCTCGCTTATATATGAATTAATAATATATCCGTGGTCTCTAAGAAGTTTTCTTAAAGATATATTAGCGTCCGACAACAATGAACGTAATTCATTTAAATGATTTGCTTGGGAATAAAATTTTTCTTCTTTACCACCAAAAAATTGTTTTACATTTAGAATTGATTTTACTTTAGGCTCTAACCATTGAATAATCATTCCTTGTGCAAATACTTCAATGACAAATAATTCGTCAGAATTATCGTCTATAGAATTTTTTAATTCCCAATTCATTTTTAACACTTCATCATTAAGACTAAATGTTTTAAATTTAACACGAACATAGGGAAGGGAGGCAACTGAATGTAACCACCCTTCCATATTGTCGTAAACAGTTTCTTCGTCCAATTCTATAAAATCATAATCTGTGCATTTTTGTAGGAAACGAGAATATATATCTTCATAAGAAGATGTCATTCCGCACCTCCTTAATCTTCATACAATTCAGTCATTGTCATAAACTTTGTATCATATATTTCGTCTAAAGTTTTTATCTTTGAAACACTATCTATCTGACCATTCATAATCATTGATGAAACTATATTCTTGATAGATTCCTTTGCTCCCGAAGGCAATGAATTAATTGTCAATTTCATACTGTTTGCGTCCAAATCAGTAATTACACTTCTTAAATCTGCAATAGAATACATATCACCATATATTTTTTTTATATTAGGAAAAGCATCCAAAAAATCATCATCTTTAATAACGAAATATGGTTCAGTAATATGCTTTTTACCTGAACGAATAGCGGCAACTAAATCTTGATATTCCACTTCTGTTTCATCTCCACGAGCAGCCCAACTGTAATGAATATTTGTTTTTAAACCAAACATACCAAGTTGACCGGGTGTTATAGACATACATAGAATAGGGTCAGAGTCTTTGAAAACTCTTTTCTTCTTTTCAACAACCTTTTCCATTACTTTTTCTTCAACTTCTTTGGTTGTTTCAGTGTTAACTGATTGGTCAGCAGTTTCTTCTGTTTTCTTTTCTGTAACAACTTTTTTTGTATATGCCATTAATCAAATCTCCTTTTACTCTGTCCATATATATTAGTTTGCAATATTAAAGACACCGTGGTACTTGTCCAAAATTACAGCAATACCCATTTCACGTTGAACTTCATATGTCTGGAAGTCATCGTTTCGGTCGCCCTTTTCACTCTCTTCTCTAATTTCCGTTTCACCAACATCAGTGAACTTAACAAATTTATTATCAACGTTAGGCATAATATACAATTTACCTGGCTTAATAAGTTTCTTTGTAACATCGTTCTTTACAAATCTTTGAGGAATTTCTACAAGTGTATTAACACCATATGAACCAAGTCTACCAAGTCTTGCTCTTTCTTCTTTCTGACTGTCAGCAATCCAATCTACATCTTGAAGTCTTTCAAGCTTTTGTAGATCCGACTTTAGTCCAAGAATAACAGCAGACGCACCACCATTTGCACCTTCAACATCTTCAATTAGTTCATCAAACTTGCTCTTATTTTCCTTAGTCAACTCATCCGTAATTACAAACTTATCTTGTGCCGGCAGCTTATTATCTGCTTCTACAAAAGCAGTAAACATATCATTCTGAATTTTTTCTTGGAAAGCAATTGAAATTGCATCAACAAATTCAGACCAATCTTTTCTACCAGTAAGATAAACATCAATATCCATTCCGACTTTTATTGCATAATTAGAAGTTTGAACAGAAAAACTTTGTCCTTCTGCCAATTTCTGTAATGAAAGGTCATGGTGGTCACCCGAAACCTTAGCAACAGTAAGAATAACATCGCTGTTCTTAACCCAATATTCATTTTTATCACCATTGGCAATGTTCTTGCTTTCAACAAAATCATTGAAGAATTCATTATCCTGAAAGCCTGTTGTAACCTTGAAATCGACAGCTTCCTCAAGAACTTCCATAAGTTCAATACCATTTCTTCTCATGGCTCTCTTTATATCTCTTCTTGTTGGTTTGTAACCTTCATCAAAGCCGAGAATATCCAAACAAACTTTATTAATTTTTTCATTTGCTTGTGCAGAACTTACCTTATTACCATCTTCATCAAATATCTGAATACCATGTGTATAGTCATACAAAAAGCTTTTAAAACCTTCATAATCGTTTTCAGGCTTTGAAAATACTCTTGTTAAATTATCTGAAATTCTCATTTATTTACCTCCTTTACTTTTATTAGGCTACTGTTAGCTTTTTGTTAGCTACGCCTGTAATCGAAGAACCAACTTCAGGCGTACCATTAAAGCCTTCAGCAGAAACTTCAAAACGATCGTACTTTACCAAACCATAACAACGAACTATATCACCAGTCTTGTTGTACAGGTTGCTTTCTTTTTTCCATTCGTTTGTCCATTCTTCTGCACCTACTGGAACTTGATATACCAAAACTGCATCACCAGGGTCAGTAACCAACACAAGATAATTACCATTACCCATCTTCTCTACAATCTTTCCTTCAAATTTAGTAACAGCAGCCTCCTTAAATAGGTCAAGACTATCCCAATCTCCAACGGCTATCAAATTACCATTGTCTGCATCGCTACCCAAAAGGATTGAAAACATATGACCGCCGTATGTACCACCAGACAATACATTTGATGGGTTTGCAGTGGCATGTTTTGCAATCTCATATTTAATGCTCATGTTTGCCATTTTTATTTCCTCCTCTTAATTTTTTGCATAAAAAAAACACCCTCAAACTGATACGCAAGTGCATATCAATTCGAGAGAGCGAATATTATTTGAATTTTAATGTACCATATTTACTTGTCTTTTTTTCATTACCATTTGGATTAGAAAAATGTTTGACAGCAGATTTCTTTTCTACTTTTGTTTCAACATCTCCGCCTTGCAAAGCATATTCTCCAACAAGAATTTTAACTTCTTTTATAAGGTCTTCAGGAGAATATTTATCCATATTCTCATATAGTTTCGCAAAAGATTCATTAATAAAATTACCCTCATCGTCTTTTGCAGAAATGATTTCATATGCTTTATCAGTCAAGACTTTTTCTCTTTGAGAATGAAGTTCTTTGGCATCGGTTTCATTTTTAAAGTCTACCAACGCTGCATAATTTGAACGCATAGACTGCAACTCTGCAAATTCACTGTCAGTCAAAAATTCACGATGTAAGTTATATCTTTCGCCGTCAAAAGCAACATTATCACCATCTTTTGTATAATTCTGACCGAAAATCTTATTGCCATCCCAATTCTCGTATGTAAAATGATTGTCATAAACAGCACTAATAAAATACCAATCATTGTCGGCAGATTCAAACTCGGACAAAAGCTGATATAAAGCATATCGTATATCATCATGAGAAATCTCATATGTGCGAACAATTTTTTCAAACTTCTGTTCTTCATCTTCATGATTGTTGGAAGGCTCTTCAGAATCTTTATTATCATCAAACATCTCTGCAAACTTCGTTTCAAGTTCTTCGTCTGACATTCCCTCGTATTCAAATGTCACATCTTCAGCAGTCTTACCATACTTGGCAAGTAATTCTTCAAATTTTGTCATCTTGTTATTTACTCCTCCTTCCTTTGAGTTATGGTGAGCAATTTGCTCTTTATTGAAATTAGAAAGTGTATCTTTAAGACTCTCTAAAAGTTCAAACAATTCTTCGTCTCTATTAAATTTAATAGAATTATTTTCAACACTAAAATCAGCAATATCTAATCTTGCGTTTTTCATTCCTTCTTCAATATCTTCTAAAGTATCGGGATTTTTACCCAAGCATGTCGCACCCATAATCACAACATCAGTTAATTCAAGTTCTTTTGTTGAAGCATTAAAAGACATTTCATTAACTGCCAATTCAACACTGATTTTTGTACCGCCTTTTCGTTCAATTATTGAACAAGCATCAGTATATTCTCTTGGAATTGCACAATACCCATACAAAAAATTATGACCAGTCTTTTCTTCAACTTCAAACGTAGGTTTATCAGCAGTAAAACATCCAATTTGCTTTTCAAGATAAATCGGATTGCCGTCATTATCAAATGCAATATCATGAGATGTAAAGTCTTTTAATGTTTCACCTGTTTTTTCATCTACATATTCCATGAAATTAGCCAAAATCGGCTTATAAGCCAACGTTTTTGAAGCTTTAGTTAACGCATCATCAGTGACATTAGAATGATTTCTATTTAAACCTGAATGCATTAATTTCACCTTACAATAAAGTAATGAATTATCTCCAGTTTCTTCAACTTCAAAATTTGCTGGAACTTGTACTGATAATTGATACCCCGTATCTTTCGAACTGAAATTACAAGATTTATTTTTATTTAGATAAAAATTATATAAATCATCTATTGTTAAAATCTTCTTTTTCATATATATCTCCTCCTTTCTTGATTATTGAACTCCTCACAAAAGGGGGAGTATTATATGAACAATACATTGCTATATTGAACTTTACTTTTGTCTATGTCGTTTGAAAATTTTGTTGTTGTATTATTAAGAAATGTATATATTCCGCTTGTTTTATCTATCAGTTGAAACCCCAATTTCGTTAATAAATTTGCTGTTTCAACATCAGAAACTTTAATAAATTTTTTGCCCATTGACATCACCGCCTTATTTATTGTTTAGGTCTTCGTCACGAGTTCGTAATCCTGCATCTGTTAAATCGGATTCATCTTTGGTATTTGAACCATCTCCACTTTGCGTATAAGAACTACTTAACGGTTGGAATTTCGTTGAAACAGACAAAATATCTTCTTCTAAGAAATTCAAAGCCATTGTTTCTTTTTCCGAAAACCCATTTAAAGAGTTTACCATTAACTTTGTTGGTAATCCATACTGTGCCGATTCCAATAAAGATTTTCTGAAATCTTCTTTTTGAAAAATACCAACTTCAAAGAATTTTACTTTACAATGGTCTTCGCCAACATAAAAACGAAGTAGTCTATTTATAATAGCTTCAATTTGTGAAATAATAGGGGACATAATAAATTCCGTATCTGCCGCTACCCCATATTTGAAAGCAGTTGAATTTGATGCTGAATTTAGATTTAATATCTGAGCACCTCCGGCACTATTCAAAATTTCTTTTGTTGCCTTTTCAACTTTTGTAACATCACTATCCGCACCACTATCAGGAAAACTAATTTCATGTAATTCACCTGGTACAATAGCCGCTGAAATATAGTCAGGAATGGCATCATTTATCATTTTGTTAAAATACTCAATCATTATTTCTGGATCAACACTCCAGTTATCTGGTTCGTCATTACCCATAGTTTTCATCTCAAGCCATACTAGCTTGTATATATTTGCAGCCTCTTGAACTGCTTGATAATCAGCCATATCCATTAAGTCAATTAAACTCAAGAAAATCGGAGTAAATGGGGGAACAACAGTCTCCCAATCCTCCGACCTGAATTTAGTACATACTGCATATTCTTCAGGCATTTGTTGATATTTGTCGCCCGAACTTTCATATGCTTTATATAATGAAGTAAATGGTTCACCATAATACTCTAGCAAATCAGCATTTTTTCTGAAGTAAGACATATCCATGGCAAATGAATATGAACCATCGGTAAATACTCCGTTGATTTTACAATAATCTGCATCTAGCGGAAGCCAAAACATACCTTCGCCTTCTGTATAATACGAGCAAGCATAAAACACATCTTCTCGCATATTTACAACTGCTGATTTAAAAACCTCATATTGTATGTGCATATCATCCAACACATTTAATGTTGCTTCATATGATTGTAAAATACTATCTTTGTCATTATCTTCAACTAAACTATAATTAGGGATAACAGAATGAATGCTTGTGTCTATTTGATTTGCATAATACTTACATAATCTGTAATAAATTTCTGAACGATAAAATAAATAACGTGATAAATTACGTAGATTTGCCTCATTTGAACTAACATTTTTTATATATGTCTTAACTGATTCTTTTGAATAGTTATTTATTGTTCTAAGTTTGGTATTTTTATTTTCATTCCTTAAACGTTTTAAAGCATCCATGCTTTTGTCAAATTTTTCTAAACGTTTTTTATTTTTTTCATAAAACTCTTTCATTTCTGCAATAGTTGGTTGTTTTTTATTAGGTGAGTTATTCACCTCTTCATTATTCTTCAATAAAACTCACCCTTTCTTATATTGAAGAAAATCTTTTCGCTTTCCTAATAGGAAGCATATCTACAAGATTTCCTGTTTTCGGTCGTTTTCTTTGCGTTATATTTTTTCTTCGCTCACACATAAGAGCATAAGATGCAAGAGCACAAGTGTAACTTCTATCGTCGTGAAGTTTGTTTTCTTTTTCGGGAGTTAACATAAATGAATCCTTGCCAGACTCTCTCGGTTTACGCACCATATTCACAATTTCTTCTTTTAGGCTATCCAAGTTTGCCAAAGCAATCCTATCTTGCCAATCCAATTTAATTGTTTTTGTATTTACTGATTGAATCTTGTCCAATTCTTTTTGGAATTGCTGGTCATATTCATCTTGTGGAAGATTTTTTTCTTTAAGTTGTTTTTTTATATCTTCCTTTGCTTTGTTTAAAACGTCTTCATCAATATCAAAAACTGTTAAATAATCTTTATTATCATATGGTGCAGTAAATGTAATTTTATCTTGATTCATTAATTCAATCATTGCTTCATACATTTCAGATTTATAACCGGCTGGATTTATAAGATGTATCTTATTTACGGCATTGGGAAACTTACTTACATATTCAGAAGAATATTCTTTATCTATAAGTCCTCTATGTGTTATTCCTGCCGAATCGACCCAATCCTCCATTAAATAATCGGCAATATTTACGCCACTACCACCTGAACCGGCATCAATATAAACACCAATAATATTACCATATCCATCTGCACCACCGTTATAATCCAATATGACTTTTTTTAAGTATTTTATTTGATCTTGTGTTTGCATTGGCGACTTAATCTTTTTACCAACATCAATAAGATTCATACAATTTACTAAACGCATTTTCTTTTCAGTTGAGCCATCTGGCAATTTAGAATCGTATATTTCTCCAACAAGAATGACCGAGTTATCTCGTGATCTGGCTGGATCATATGCAATTACAAATTTCTTATCACCCGTATCATTATAAAGTAATGGTTTGTATACTCGTTCATTGCGAGTAATAACTCCACGTCTTATAATTGCATCCGAACCTGCGTCAGTTGTAAATTCACAATAATACTCTCTACGTGCTTTTTCGGGATTAGAACGCATGTCAGACTCTATCATTTCTCGTGTAAGAGCAGGTGTAGTGGGGATATTCATAATAGTAGGTTTCATAACTAAATCGCAATCAATTTGGGCTACAAAATAATCTTTATTTCCCATAATCATTTGTTTGCTAAAATCACGATACATTGTATAAAAGGGAGTGTCTGTAGAAGAAGCAGATGAAACATAAACTAATTGATTAGGAATAGGTTTAGGAATGGCTAATAATCTTGTTTGGTCTATCATATTTCCATCTTTATCAAAACCAGTAGCAAATTCGTTTTTTGTGGCACAAAAAGCCTTATAAACAGAAAGTAAATCTTGAGACAAAAAAGCACTTTCGTCAAAAATAACACATGAGGCTCGAGCGCCCCTATTACGATCGATATTCGACGAAAGCGTTCTGGAGAACGAACCATTATGTAAACTATATGTAAAACCACTTGGATTGTGTGAAAACCCATCGCCACTTGCATTTGGAACTTCTACTTCATTTTTGAAAATATATCCAGAAGAATTTATTAATGAAGCTATTCTGTCATTCGCAATATCCTCTAATTTTTTAAAAGTTGTAGCTGATTGTTGACTGCTACCGGAAGCAATATAACAGTTCCAAGGTTGAATAGCTAACATTTGTTTTGCCATTGCAAATAAAACAATCCAAAAACTTTTGCCATATGCACGAGATGCACATATCATAACTTGGGGAGTAGCCCATGACATTTGCATTAAATATGCTTGAGAATCTAACAGCTGTATATTAAAAAAATCTTTTATAAACTTAACGGGGTTTTCTTGATAATAATTTTTTTCTTCGGCAATCCTTTGAAAACCTTCCACCTTTCGAGAACTCATAGGATATATAATATCCTTATGATATATTTTTGTGTGATTTTCTATTCCCAAAAGTTCTCGAACAAATGAAGCACCATATATACATCTATTTGCAATTTCATCATTATATACAACTGGATATTTAAACTGTTCCATATAATTCTTCCTCATATTTTTCAATAGTATCCCTGTCATATCGAAACTCAGGTAGTATTTTCTTCTTCATTTTCCTTTTTCCTCCCTAATACATATGTATTAACAATGTTATCGAGGTCGCATAAATTAGCATCTTTCAATAAATTTTTATCTTGCATTGTATCTCGCAAATCTAAATTTTCTTGTAATAAAATACGAAAAGCTTCACGCAACCCATCATTCTCCTCAGTTAATGCACTTAGTTTTTTTCTTTGCTCTGCTACCATATCCGCCCATTCAGATTCATCGTTGTTCAAAGCTTTTAAAATAGCAGACATACTAATATCAGCAACTTGTTGCATACCTTTACAAGTTTCTATATTATATCCATTTATTCTTCCTTCTCTTAAATCGAGATCTTTAATTTTTTTCAATTTACCTGTCCAAGTATTTTCACCCTTTTTTGCATTCTTATTATATTTCAATGAAATACAACTATCTTGAGCCAAGTTCGTAATAATAGATGTAATTTTGCTTTTACTATCTTGTAGAGTTTTAATTGTTGCTGAATTTTTTTCAATATTGTTTATATCAGACATTAATTTAGCAACCGTATCATCTATCTTTGACTGCTGAAGAAAGCCTCTAACTATTGAAATTGCAGATGAAGTTCTCATCATATCGTCATTAGCATCTTCACTAGAATCCAATAATCCTAATAATTGCGAATATAAAAAAGGTTGATCTTCAATAGCCTCTTGTTCAAATGGATCATAATTAAGAAGACGTTTAACATCCTCTTTATTCTTTTGACAATCTTCATAAACGTCTTGTCCCAAATGCTCATTTATGATATTTACTTCAGTTTTTTCATCATCATAAACGATTTTTTCTTTATAAAAGTCCGAATCAAAAAATGTCAAACCAAGATAATTTACCATTTGAATATTTTTAATATAAGCCGACCATGCATTATGTTTTACCTTTCCGGCTATTAAATTTTCAGATTCCTGCACACTTGCGTTCCATACAGTATTTAAAAATGGTTTTTGCAAATATTTCAATGCCAAAATTACACTTTCCTTAGTCGGTTCATGTTCTTCTCCATTTTTATCTACTCTCAATGCTATTTTTCTCGCACATTCTCGACATATAGGAGTGCAAGTAGTTTCACCATACATCGGATCTGTATTCACATAGAAATGAGTTTCTCTATTTTTATGTTTTTTACACATTAAACAAAATGCAGTAGAATCATATTTCTCTATTTTTTCTTCTAACTCTTTAACTTTTTCTCTTGCTTGAGCAGCCGTTAATTTTACTGGTTGCTCAGTCTTTTTTACTGCCATAATTAACTGCTCTCCTTTAACATATTTTTGAGGAAGTGCAGGATTTGCACCTACATAATTGCTTTTCTTCCTATATGACAAAAGAGCAGGGGGATACCTACTCTTTTCTTTGTTAATTTATTGTTTGTTGGGTTTAAATCTGAATACTATCTTTTAATTTTCTAACCTTAGTAGTGTCAGTTTTTATGTAAAACTTTTTAGTTACATCCGTTCCGGCATGATTTAACATAGTGGAAATATCCTCCAAATTTACGCCGGCGTTCTTGAGTATCGTCGCGTAGCTGTGGCGGAAATCGTGATGATGTAGGGTAGGAACGTCAATCATTGCACCAATCTTTTTGCACCAATCATTCAACGTGCTGTTTCGTATTGGCTTATCTTCAGTAACATAAGGTGTAATGAACAACCACCCATGATCATCAATATTATTTTCTTTGCGATATTGAATCAGATTCTCAAGATAATTTTTTGTTTCAACTGAAAAACTCAATTCTACAATTTTACCTTCTTTTTCAATAACGTCAGTGCAAATTCTCTCTTCTAAATTAACTTGTTTCCATTTTAAATTGGCAACAGCATTTACTCGTGCCATAGTGGTTAACGAAAGAAAGGCATATGCTTGTAATTGAATATCACCATATTCTTCAAGTTTTTCTCTCATTAATTGCACTTGTTCCTTTGTAAGATATGTTTGCACTGTAATGGGTTGTCCGGCTTTAGGTCTATCTATAAACTCAGTCGGTGATTCTCTTATGAGTTTCTTTTTTCGAAGAAATTTATAGAATGCAGAAATCGAAGCCATAACCCTCTTTTGACGATTTACATTATTACCTTGTTGCTTTCTCCAATAGTAATATTCCGTAATATCATCTTCGGTTGCCTCTAAAACAGATAAGTTAAACTGATGGTCGTACATAAAAATAAACCATTGTTTCAAGTCTGCATTATAAGCATCAATTGTATTTTTAGATAAATCACGGATAGACATATCTATCTGATATTTTTGAAATAATTTTAGAGTTTCGGGATTTATGTTTTGAAATTTGTTTTCATCATACATTTGTATACGTTTTGCACGTTCTGCCATAAAAATCACTTCCTTCCTATGCATAACAAAAAAAGAAGTAGAATAATAAAATTAAACTACTTCCTTATGCTGTTCTTTATAATTTTGTATAAATTCATAAATTTGTTCTGGTGTATTATTTTTTTGACCATATATCGAATGGAAACTATTTGGATATTGAATTAAATGACATCTTTCGCACAAAGTAATTCCGTTATTGACATCATACCTCAAATTTTTATATTTAGAAAAATTGTATAGATGATGTGCATTTAAATTTCCTCCACGTTTACCACAACATTGACATGTATAATTGTCTCTATTAAAAACATTTTTTAACCATTCTTTATAATATGTATTGTTCCTTGCCATATGTTCTTCTGTTGTGGCGAACCCATTAAAATCTTTTATTGGAATCCCACGTTGTTTACATGACGATTTTATGCGATTTTCCATTGTAGACTGAGTGTTCCTTGCTTTTTCAATACCACCTTTTTCATATAAATAAATATTTATTGCTTCGGATGGTGAATATATTGGAATGCCGAATTTTTTCAGTTGATATGAAATTGCCCCATCTGTAACATTATACTTTTGTGCAATTTCTTTACATGATAATCTTTTAACTCTATATAAATCATATAATTCTTCTTGTGTGATATTATTCAACGGCTTGTTTTTTTCAGGCAATCCTAAAATACGTATCCATTCTCGTAAACTTCTCACATTTATTCCACATTCTTTTGCAATATCAGATGCTGAACAATCTTTTAAAATATACTCGTTATATAACCATTCTTTATTTCGATAAGGAACTTCAACATACGAAATATTACCTTTTTCATCTTTTTCAATTCTTTTATGCTGTAAGCATTGTTTACAACAATAAGGTTTATCTTTATGTCTTATAAGATAATCTTTATAAGGCATATTAACAACTTGATCACAATAGTCACATTTCATCTTTACGCCAGCCGTTGAACCATTCGTTAAGTCTTTAACATCTACTTCAAACTCATCAAGATTTTTTGTATATATGTATCCTTTTGATTCATAATGATTTCGAGTGTTTCCAGTCCATTTAATTTTAACTCTTTGTGGTAATATCAATCCCATAAAATATCCTACCTTTCTTCCTACCATTTGATAATATATAGAATAGGGAAGAGTGGTAGGAACTCTATACAAATCGGTAGCTACTCCGACTTGCCCTATTCTAAATACGTAATTAATCGTCAATCTAATTGAATGACGACCTACTTTCATATTCTCCGTTTCATAAACGAAAAACATAAAACATCGGCAATCAAGGAATCGAACCCCGACAAAGAAACCATTTTGCCCATAGAAAAAGAGTGTGCAATTTCTCACACACTCTCACAATTCATATAGTTCACCAACCGAATATTTCACGAATTCTGTCCATTTCCGCAAAACATTCATCCATATGGTTAAGATTGTCTCTTACTCTACCAAGTAAGTCTTTAATCTCATCGTCACTCAAATTTGATTTAACAACGACATACTTGCCGTCATCTATATCATCAACCAACTCATCTTCATAATCTTCTTCAACTTCATCAGCATAATCCACTTCATATACTTCCGCATTTTTATTTAAATTACAATGAATCAGTTTTGACGAGCAATCACTGAAAATATATAGTACCTCACTATCATAGTTGAAATACTTGCCATTTCTTTTAGCCGGTTCAACGAAAACCTCATAATCATTATTGATAGACAAAATATATTCTTCATCATAATCAACCACGCCACTCAAACCTATCTCAAGTGATATGAAGTAAACATCATCATAACGAGCCAATTCTTTTATAATTGGTTCAATATCTTCATAATGTCCAATTACCGATATATTCTTAAATTCAGTCGATTGTGAAGCGAGTTCAAATATAATATCATCAGCCAAAACTTCCATATCATCTACTATGTAATTCTTCATATGTTAAAACCTCACTATTATTCGTTGATTTCTCTCTTAAATGTTGAACTGAACTTTGCCTTTGGGATATACTTTGCTGGCACGGCGATAGACTCACCAGTCTGAGGATTTCTTGCTGTCGTTGCTTCCTTGTATACTTTCTCTAATTTTACAAAGCCAGTAATATCAACAACACCCTCTGTCAAAATGCCATCCTTTATAATATCAATAACTGAACCAACAACTTCTGTTGCTGCCTTCTTTGTTACATTGTTCTTTTCTGCATATACTGCAATAATATCGTTCTTTTTCATAATTAATTTTCCTTTCGTTCTTTGCAATTATTTTTTAATTTAACTCAATAGGGTAGTAGCAAACTAATTTAATTTCAGTGTATATTCGCAAACCTTTCCTTTAGTCTGCTCAAATACCAACAACTTTGCAGAAGCATTAGCTGCCTTGCGCAAAGATAGAGAGTAGCTGTCTATACCAATGATAGACCCAACATTTATTACTTCGCTATTTATACCAATTTCTTCTGCCTTATTGTGATGTAAATGACCTGCTAACAAATACTGAATAGGGACATTGTAAATTCTTGAAAACTCATCAATGGCTGTTTTCATATTCTTGACTTCACCATGTATTCCTAAAATAGTATTGCAAGCCACTTGTGCATAAATCAATCCAGTAGGATTTTCTATATAAGTAAAGTTTGGATTATCTTTTAATCGAGTTTTGATAAACTCCGCAACAACTTTGCCCATATTATCCTCTGTAAAAGTACCTTTTGGTTGTCCAAGCATACGAAGTTCTGAATGATTACCATTCGTAGACTGATATTTAACTCGTACATACTTAGTCAATTCATTCAACCAATTAGAAATGAAATCAGCATACTTAATTGTTCCGTCAACAACACCATATCTCAATTTCATCAACTGTGAAACTCTTAGAATACCATCATTGAAATCACCCATATTAAATACATGGAGAGTATCAATATTTTCTTTATCTATGATTTCAACAGTCTGATTGAATAAATCCCACATTCTTTCTTCAAAGATTTCGGGACTGTAAGCATTTATAATATCACCAAATAATCCCTTTAACTCATATTCAATGCCAAAATGTTCATCACCATACACAAGGGCGAAACCACGAGTGTTATGTTTTGGCTCAATATAAGTGGGAATATCCATAGGTGTGAGAGCAGCAATAGCATTACAAATCTTTTCTGTAATCAATTCATCCCTAGCTTCTTCACGCAACCAACGATTATATTCCAACTTTTCTGTTTGGAGTTTCACCTTTGCCTTGTTCAACTCTCTCTTTTGAAACTCAAGTTCTTTAAGTTGTTCATCAGAATCGGTAAACTTACTTTGATTAGCATTCAACATCTTCTGAAATGATTGAAATTTCTTACGATATGTACTTTCTCCAAAATCATTTCCTGTCAACTGATTGATAATCGACGCTACGTCAGACCAAGTACCAATAATATCTTTTTGTGAACATATTCTATAAATTAGTTCTTCATCTGTTTCATCTTGAAGTCGTTCAAATTTAATAACGTCCACCGCCCTTACGATTGCTCGTTAGCAGGAATCTCATCATCCTGCTTAATGGTAAGAGAAATACCGCTTATATGATTCCAATCAGACAACAACTTGTCCAATGAATATACTTTTATATCATCTTTTGTCGTTTCAGTGATTGTCATATCTTCCATATTGATTTCAGCATTCTTTAGAGAAACTGCCTTTGTTATCTTCGCCATATGTCCTTCTTATCCTTTCAAATATAATTTTTTAGCCTTATCAGCATACATATCCTCGATATATACACGACCAGCACCGCCTTTTGTTCTGTAATGCCCTACAACAAAATGTGTTTCAGGGTCAATATAACCATTCGAACTTCTGACGATAATGCCATTTTTAATGAGGATATTCAATTCTTCTTTGGAAACGGGTTTAATTGCCTTTCACTTCTTTCTATTAAATTTGCCACAAGGGGCGTACATTTCTTTTGTAAGTGTGAAATGCTCAATGAAATATCACTTAATGGAGGCAGGTAGACGAATTGCACGTCTATCATAAGATAATGAGTCTTATATGCTACTTTTACACCAACCTGCTATATTTTTGCACAAAAAAAGAGCCAGTTAATATAACTGACTTTGGGATATATTTTTTTACAACAAATGTTGACAAAATAAACAAATCGGGGGTAATATCTATAATATAAGATAAAATATTTGTATCAAAAATTTTTGTGTTGACCATAAAGGAAGAGAGTACTATACTGAATTTAACGACTGTTCTAACAATCTCCTCCAATGTGGGATTTGTATAAAGTGAAAGGATGGGATATTAATGGTAGAACTTTTTTCAGTGGCTTTAAATTTTAACTCAGCCACACAAATTGCAGCATTATTCTTCATAATTATATTCCTTTTTGGAGTGACAATTATTATTTATCTGATTGTTAAATGTTTCTGTAAGCTCATAACATCATTTACAAAAGTAGATATTTCAGGAAAACATAAACGAACAAAATTTAAAACTCGGTTTCGTAGATAAAGGGGAAATATTCTCCCTTTTATTTTTTACATTCATCAATCCAACAAATGCTTTACTATGAACACAAAAATAGGTCTTCACCTTACAAAAACAAAATCGTACCAATATTCAGTCATAATTTACTATAGTCTGAGCAATAAGGAGCTACCTCATTACTTCCATAGCAATGCATTAAGCATCAAGAATAAAGAGGGCTGATTACCTCTATCTTTCACCCATGTCATTCAGAAAAGATTTTTTGTTTTATAAATTTCTTCTATTATATGTGTTTTATTTTAATGTCGATTTGGGCTACTCAGACGATAAACAGGACTTATACACACATTTCTGCGTATCAACGACACAATTGGTTTATTTGGATTTTCTCTACAATCTTGCACAGTTCCACCTGCCAAGCCTCAAGATTCTTCTCACTGAGCGTCTATTACACCAACGTCCTGAAATCTACTTTTTGCTGCGATAATGTTTTGCACTTATATTTGTTATTGACAGTTTCCGTCTACTTAATATATCTCACAATATATCGAAAGCACCAGCATAAAAGTATCCTTCTATGTCAATACTCAACATTCATATAATCTCGGCATGGTGACTAACCAATCTACACCGAGTTATTTTGTACCCATAACAAAGCATTTGTTGGATTATTTTTACGTTATGTGCCAACAAGACATAATAGCCAAGTCGGCACATAACGATATTTTCAGTTACTTTGCTACCCATATCTTATATATACACACATAAAAATGCTTGTAAATGGCTTAGGTATGCGAAAAAGTAGAATTTTCTATTTCGCTACTTTTCGATATTTATATGCATTATTACGTTTTCGATATTTTTCCTTAGCATTTGCACATTTCTCACAATACATTTTCTTATTATTAGTGCGTACAATCATATCTCCACATAGTTTGCATCGAATATAACCTTTTCTTGAATTTTGAGGTAATCCATAATATCTTTTTTGATATTTCATTAACTCTCCTTCTAAGGTTTTATTAATGTAACCTACATAGAAGTGGTCTTCTGTCATAAAATCATATATGTTATTTAATTTTGTTTTATCCTCAAAATCTTCAATTAACTTGCAATTATCAAAAGCTTTTCTTAAAAATTCTTCAATTATTTTTTTATATTTAACCCAACTTAAAGACATTTTTTCTTTTTGTAATTTAATCTTTAAATTATTAGCATTATCCATTGCGTTATCAATGATTGCTGTTAATTCTGAAGAATCCATATCCACTCCATGTAAATAATCATAATACAATTTTTTAGGGGTTTTAAGCAAATTCATATATTGTTCAGACAAAATAACATTTTTATCAAAATATCGAGTATATAGGTTATTAATTTTTTGACGTATGATAGATTGCCAGTCTCCATCTTTTGTCATAACTTTATAATAACGATATTCAACAGATGACCATATATCAAATACTTGTCCTATCTCTGTATTTAATATATTCGGAGCAACAGAAAATGTAATATGTTTCTTGTATGTACGTCTTTTATTCTCTGAATGCCATATTGAATCACAAAAATTTGTGAAAATCTCATCTTTTTTAGAGAAATTGGCACTCTTATAATCTTCAATTATTTCATAAAGATAAATATCGTCACAACTGTAAATATGAATCACCTACCTCAAATTCATAATACTTACCAAGGTATTCATATGCACCGTCCGTATAATATGGAACTTCACGGATAGAGATATTTTTCTTTGGATTAGTATTATTTTTCAAATTTTCAATAATATATTCTCCGTAAGCAGACCACGCAAATGATTTACTGATTGAAAAAGAATTGTATGAAGTTTTTATAACATAATTTGCAATTGTCTCTTCATCAATACCAAGTTCTTTTGATAAACTGTCTTTAAAACTATCAATAACTGAATTCAAATCGAAATCTTCATTTTTCAAATTCATATGTCTACGCATTGTCTCGGCATATTCATTAATGTATTTACGGCATATCTTTATTACTTTTTTATCAGATAAATCAATATCATTATTAACAATTAAGCATCGAGTATCAACTAAGTCTGACAAACAATTATCCCATAGAATATTGTGTTTTTCCCAACTACATATGTAATCACATAATTCATTCATAGGGGAAGGGGAATGATATGCGTTTAAAGGGAGCTTATCTTCGGGTACTTTATTTTTATTCTTTTCGACTATAGAGAAGTAGGTTTTTAATTTTTTAGGATAATTATACAATAGGAAATAAGGAAGTTGTTTTAAATATTTACGAAGACCTTTATTCATATGCCAACGAAAACCAGTTTTTAGAAAATCAATTTCTTTGCCCTGGAAAATTCGCAATAAAGAACAATAATCTGAATATAATTGCTTAACTTCATCATTGGTAGTGTATTTATTCTCAATGCCGGTAACAACATTTGTAATTTCACCTATACGATTATCACGTGTCATTACCTCATATTCAATAAGATTCTCTTTTGTATATGGCTTTGATTTTGCCGTAATTTTATCTTCAATATCTAAAATAATCAACTTATCAATTTTAGAATTTATGATAATAGGGTCATTACATAGTAAGAAAATATCTCCGTCAAAGTCAGCGCCGCCTTGTTGAGGTGCTGAAATATCATACATATTAAACATTACAACATCCTGATCTTGAAAATGTCTAAACCATTTGTTGATAATATCATTACGAACAATTTTTATCTTATTAACTTCAGAAGGGTCTACCAATGGAGAACGAAATGACACACAATCACCTTGTTCAAAATTGGCGCTATAAAATTCTCTTTCGTTTAAACAACCAACCGGTGTTAATCCTGCTGCATATTGTAAATATCCAATCATATCTCCGACGCCAGTATGATAAAATCCTGAACAATATATTTTCCCAACCTTTGCCTCATCAATAGCTTTCTTTAATTTTCTGTAAATGAACTGTTTGATAGCTGGATCTTTTAACATAACATCGTTGATTAATGCAGCCTCAAGATACTTACTGTCGGGTTCATAATTTTCAGTATCGTTTACACCCATAAATTTATAGGTATAAAATTTATCACCTTTAATAATTTTCTCGAATAAAGATGTAGTGTATTGGGCTATTTCAATTATTTTACCCTTATTATCACCGTCTAAAATATCATATTCTTTTTTATTTTTGTTTTCATAAGCCTCAATATATTTAGGATTCCACAAGTCTAAACATTGAAGATATTGAAAATTCATTCTGGTGTATTTATTTAAGTGTTTAACATGATGACTATATTTACTTATTCCAAGTTTAAAATGATATTTGGCTATTGTTTGCATATATTTTTCCCATGCATCATTACCATATTTAGATTTAAAAATTTTGTGACCTTTGAACATAGAAATATTCCAAATACAATCTATATCATCAACATTATGTTTACGACCATAAATATCAGTAATAAACTCATATCCCCATTCTTTCAAAATTTCACGGAATGGCACATATATAGAATAACCTTTTATAAAAGGTAATCTCACTTGAGTTCCTATGACATTATAATCCAAATTCAACTGTTTACTTATCTCTTGTGTAAATTCTAATTCGTGACAACCACATCCATCAAAAGGGGATAGGCTAATATCTCTATAACCTTCTTCTATTTCACGAGAAATATAAGATTTTGTTTCGCCAGTGGTTTTATCAGTAAACTCTTTCTTTTTTTCTACAACATATTTGATTAATTGGTTGGAAAGAGTTTTTTCGTATTCACCAATTATTACGATATTAGGCATATATCCTTCAATAAGAGTACAAGAACTAAATGGGAGACATCTTTGAGCTTCATACTTTGAAATGACGCATTCGTCAATAGGAATATCCATTTGAGTAATCATATATAACTCTTCAAAAATTTCATCACAAACGAAAGCTGTAATTCCATCTTTTCCTTGAGAAGCCGATTTACCAAAACGATTATAGTGAATTCCATTAAGATAAAACCCTTCATCTAAGATTCTTTTTAACTCTTTTTCTGTTTTAGGGTTCTTTTTGGCTACAATTAATACCATCTCGGATATATGGGACGAAGTATATCCTCGCAATCTTTTTATTTGGTCAAATATTATTGAATCACCTTGTTTTATAAGATATTCGTTTGACATAGCTTCATTTTTATCAATTTTAACATCATATTCTTGTTTAATAATCTCCCTTATAGGAAGTTTCATCATTGTGTATTGAATCTTAGCTATAACTAATCATCGCCTTTCCTCACGATTCTTTGTTTTTATTTTTGTTATTACGAATTATAGAAGTTTGCTTTTCGCAACTTCTATTAAAGCTTTCATCAGCTCTTATTCTGTCAGCAATGTCAGACAGGGTGTGAAACATTCTTGTATTTGTTTCAAAGTCTGATGAATCAATGTCTCCTGAAAATTCAGCAGGATCGGGTATGTATCTATCTGTTATCATGTGTTATTTGTATTTTCCTTTCTTAATTACATAATTTTCTTGATTTTTACTTAGACAAATGATATAATTATAATTGTCTAGATATTTTTTTGCGTTGTTTGCCATATTCCTCCTGCCGGATAAAGGAGGAACTTAATGACGATATGTCGAGACATATTATATTTGATATTGCAAATCCTAAGATTTGCGAACAATCATATTTATATAACATTGTTAATTTTATGTACACTTACAATGTTTCTGATTATTTGCAAATTTCATCATAGAAACAACATAGACGGGACTTGCAATATCGAATATAATCACGGTGACATTCACTTTTCTTTTAAGTACAAGTGTCGTCACTAAGAAGGGAGTCTCCATATTTATTTACGGAGGCTTTTTTGGTTGTTGGAATAGGGAATAGAGGATGCATTTATATATTCTCCTTGCATTTTGCAAAAAGAACGAAATTATGATATAATCTTCCTACTGGGCAGTGCCGAATGCGATACATTTTAGATGTATATAAGTCATGAGCCAATTTAGTTGGAGTAAACACCCAGTAGAAAGAATATGGCAAGTGGTTGCCATATGGCAGAGGACAAAATTTGTTTGACTTTTTCCGCACCGTAGGACGGTGCAAGAAATCTCATCGCTTAGCCGCTCATATTGTCGGTTGTCTTACATTGGTTGTTTTAGTATTCATTGTACTGTACTTTGGATTTGAAATAACCTCACAATTCATAGACAATGGGGAATATAATGAAATCTCAATCCGCCTATTCGGAATTGTTCAGATTGAAGGTTCACGATAAGATAAAGATTCAAGAGCTGTTTAATAGGGAATGGCTCTTTTTTAAAAATTTCGCCCTCTAAATATATATTCTCTCTTTAAAATGAGAAAATAACGAAATTAATGTATTGCGTTTACTTATGCGACACATCACCGCCTTTCTGAAATTTTTAATGTTGTAGTTATTCGTCAAAGAATTAGTCATTCATATGTTCTCTTAATCCTTCTACTACACGTTGCCAATATCTTTCCCATTCTAAATCGACAGCAATAGTAAGATTTCGAGGAGTATGAGATTCTTTCTTTTGTGAATCTAAAATCAATCTTGCAATATCTACACTTGAATATTCTCTATTTAGAAGAAAACTTTTTAGATTACTTATTTTTATCCAAGCCTCACTCCGCAAAACAATAGAAGCCCAATTGTCATCATACACAAACTTTTTTCCACTTGGTGTTTGATTAAAATATTTCTTTAGATAATAAGCAACTGGTTTACCCATGTCATTTGCGGGTGGTTGCCATATTGGTGAAAAATAATCAGTATGTTTTACATATACATCATTCTTCCTTAAGAAAAGAGATGATTTATTTTTCTTAGGAATGTAATCTACACTGCATAATTGTTTAATTCCTTTAAGCTCCTTGGGTTTGGTTAATTTTGATTCTCCAAAACGTCTAAACTGAATAACTGAATAATCTATATATGAAGATAACAACAAATTATAAACTTTATCAGGATCTGTACAAGTCCAACCTATTGGCATTATAAGTTGTCCATGATAATCTTGATAATCTGCATATTCATAATACACACCATCACTTTCGTCCTTAGATATTCTCACATATATACGACCGGATGGAGTTATGTGTTTGTAAATTTCTCTATGTCTATAATCATATCCGATAAAATCTCCCGTTTTAATATAATCTATATATTTCATATACGACATATCTGTATCTCGTTCTATTGAAACAACTGATTTATCATTAAAACAGGGGATGGGGAGAGTGTCTTTTGTGTTTGCGTAAAGTCTCATGGTTGTATCATCTGAAAATGTCACTTTGTATCTATTCATTTAGTTTTCCTTTCTTAATATATTATTCTCCGTGAGGAAACGAATTTTGATTAATCTTTATAATTGCCGGTCAACTCACCAAAAGATTCAACATTGTAAATTTGCAACATTTTATAAATCGCCCATTCAATCTCTTGTTCATAACCCTCTTTATTAAGGACATATATATTGGGAGTATTTTGTGGTGGTTGAGAAGGGTCTGGTTGAATACTTCCGACTTCTTTTTTTATAAGAAGTGGTTGTTTATCATCAACATTAGAAGTCAAATATGAAAGACATTGATTAAGCGTATCTTTAGACATTGACAAATCTTTAGCCATAGATTGTATGCTTTTCCAAAAAGCTTCTGGTCGAGTTTCGGGATTGTACATAGTTTCCTCATTACCATTTTTCTTTGGACGGATATATATGTATGAGTTAATATAAAGAAATGCCATTAATATATTCTCTTTATTAATACTCGATTCGCCCATCATTATAAAATCCAATTGAGATGAAGTGATTTTTGAAAAATTTTCAGTTGCATCAAAATTTTCTGGAATGATTTTGATTTCTATTCCCGTATCATATCCAATAGAATCTAAATCTTGTTTTACTTCAATCATTTTGTTGTTAATCATATATTCCAATACATCCAAAATATCATGAAAAGCTTTTGGTTTTCGTTTTGTAGTCTTGTAACCATAAAACTCTAATATTTTTCGTATGGTTATCCAGCTAAAATCTTCGTATGACCTATATCTGTCTATGAGAATATACGTAATGTAAAATTTTCGACTTATTCCGTATTTTGTTTTTATATTTCCTTGTACATAATCATTGGGGAAACGAGTAAAATATTCTGATTTAGTATTCATGAATTTTCTCCTTTGTTTAATATTCTATATTTTGGCAATAAACTCTACGAGAGTTCGGGAAAGGCTACTCTGTTGTACGTCAATTTTTTTGAAATGCGAATTTTGAGGCTACTCTGGTGTACGTCAACTGAACTGAAAGAAGATATACAACAGTTTAAGAAGACAGACTATTACGAGTGGAATTTCGCATAGCTCAATTCTCACTCGTTGAATTACATTTTTTGTTGTGTTATGTCTTGTATGAAATAGTCTTTTTTAAATCTTATCTTATTGAATTAAATCTTATCTTCTATATATGTTATTCTCTGTTTAATTACTGGTCTATCAAACAATGTTGCTCTTTTAAAGTTTTTGATTTGTTCTTCTGTTTGTAATCCATATTTAATCAGACTACTATCTATAAGTAATGTTAATGCGTCTCTTAATTGAGTATGATGTTCTATTGCGTCCATTGGATAACATTCATCTTTGAGGAAGTTATTTTCATAGCAATAATCTTCATGAATTTGATTTATATCTACGTCATATGTATCCTCAAGTTCTTTATAGATATTTGAATATAACTCACTTCTCGTGCAATCAAAGTATTCCATAAGCATTTTGTATTTAGGAGCAATCTTCTTATACCATGCTGATGGATACCTTCTTGATGATAAATAACGATTAGTTTGAGTTTGTTCTATCTTTTCTAATCTTTCAGTTATAGGTTGTAATGCAATAGCTATTGCATTTGAGATACTTTCAGCTAAGAATTCAGCGTTTATGGCATTCGTAGACTTCTTATCTATGAATACAGATGCCAATACATCTGCGCATTTGTCTTGATATAGTTCTAATTTTGTTGCTAATTCTGGTTGAGTTTGTTTCATTTTTGGTGTAATGTTTATTTTTGCTAATGCAATAGGAAGTTTGCGTTGTGAAATGCAATAAGTATCTTTCTCATCAAACAGGGTGGTGTCATTTTTCGCCACCATCTTTTGTGTAGGTAATGTAAATTTGGTTATACCTTTTGAGATTACAGAATCATTAATCCATTTATCTCTTCTTTTTCTTATTTGATTCCTATCTTTAAATCCTATACCTTTCAGAACTGCATTGATAGAAGTATAAATTTCGCCGGTTGCGTTATCTTGAACTGCAATGAGTTTATCTCCATAAAAATCAAAATATGTTGTTTCTAATGCTGTGTTTTTCATAATATCATTCTCCTTTGTTTTCTTCTTGACACAATTCCATTGCAAGAGTGTCAAATATATTCTTAGTCACTGTATTATTCTCCGTTTGAAGATTAAGTTTTCTATTAAAATTATTTATATACATAATTAAACTTAACTTCAATAATTCTAATCGACTAATTTTGTTGTATTCGCAAATATAATCAATAGAATCTTTGTACTCCTTTGGAAAAATGTAATTAAATATATCATGTATTTCATTTAATTGTTCAGCCGCCTTGTTGGTTGTGTTTATATATTCTTTTAATAATTGGTTATAATCATTATTAGAAGGAACAGGATTTTCCATATAGTTAGAAAAAATAATATTTGCAAATTTATGTATGTTTTCAATTTCTTTTTCGATTTGTTGTGAAGAAGGAAAGTTAAAATCAAAATATGAATTGTTTAAATACTCTAAATATAAATCAATATAAGCTTTATCAAACCATTCATGCTTAGAGTCATTTCCGCTTATATTATAATTTTTAAAATATTCTTTAAAATTTTTTTCGATGTCTAACGTATTCATACATAAAGGCGAAGCATATAAATACATTATTTTTGTTTTTGATGGAATTAGTTGTCGATTAATTTGTTGCAATCTTTGATATAAATTTTGTGTAATTCCAATTTTACATTGGGCAGTGTCACATATCATCAAATATACAAAACCATACGATTTAGAACATTTCGTAATATGAGGACACTTTTGATATTCTTTTTTTTGAATAAATAGATAGTTCTTGTGGGAGTAATTTTGTCATGTGAGTATTTGTCAATGATGATATAGTATTTAATTTTGTTTCTTTGATTGTTTTCATAATAATCTCCTTCGTATTAATTTTGTTTGATTAGGTTTCTATTTATATATTCTCTTTTGTTATTTTTCATTTTGTATAATGTTTTGCATTAAAGAATTGATTATGAAGATAAATTATATTTTCTTCACAATATAGGATTAAGAAACATCAAAATTCATTTTTGTCAGATTTTCTTTGCAAATTTGACTGAGTTTCTTCCTATCTATATAGTGTTTTATATATGGGCGGGTTGGGACACATATTTATATTCTCTGTTTAGGTGATTGACATATGAAATGAATTTTGATACAATTATTGTAAATAAATGATTTTGTGTGGAGGTGTATATATTATGGGGAAGAAACGAAGAAAAATGAATAAAGCTCAGAAAAGAGCATGCGTATTACCGGAAATTAATAGACCAAAGAATAGAAAACCAAAACAAAGACCAAATCCATTGTTCTTTTGTGAAAAACGACATTTTGAAATAGATAGTATGATAGCAAAGGGAACGGCAATTTTTGTTGGAGAACATCAATGTGTAAGTCAAGAAATTAAAGTTATCAATTTTGATGGAATATTAATCAATGATAATGGCGAAAATATTTCTGTTCCTCTTAAACGATGTATAATGTGCGGTAAAACCATTATACAACCAAGTGTAATGAAAGAAATATGTGAAAATAATAGTTTTAGTTTGTATCATTTTATGGGAGCACATCATGGGGAAGAATTTAATAAAGTAAATACAAAAATTCATGATATAACACCTAAACATTTTCTGACAAGAACAAGTATAGGTAAGTTATGTGTAAAAGATGGACATAAACTAACTGATATAAAGGCAAGGATTAAAGTTTTATCTTCAAACGGTCAAGTGAATGAAGTTATAATTCCTGCCGCTCATTGTGAGAGATGTGATAAATATTATATCTTAGAAAGCCATTATCAAATGGTTAAAAGACAAGGTGTTATTATTTGCAAGGTAGTAGAAGAAAAGTTTTGGCGTAGAGATAACAATGGGATATCTTATAGTAATTTAAATAAAGAATCAGTTTTACATATAATGGGGTATAATGTAAGTGAAGTGATAGGATTAACTTCAATACAACGACACAGAATATTGGAAATGATTGTTGATGAACATATATTAAGCCGTATGGAGATATGTAATCACCTTGATTGGCTTATTGAGAGGAATTCTTATAGAGACAATTTCAAATATGCGATAGAGAAATGGACAGATGATAGGGAATATATTGCAAATTATAATACAAAAGATATGAAAATTGTGGATGTGGGAATTGTTACAAGAAGGACGTATAAAAAGCAATGATTTGATAGAACTTTGTTTGTGATTGCAATGGGATTGAATTAAAGACTTTCGTAGAAATACGAAGGTCTTTTTTTGTTGCATTTTTATATGTAATTTTAGTATCGGAGTGTAGATGAGTGATTTTTGTGGATTTTATTGTGTTTTGTAGTGTGGGAGTTGGTTGTGAAATGGAGATTTTGGATTTTTGTATCGCATTTTTTGAGGTTGCAATGGTGTTTTTTGTTTGGGTTTTCTTGGGGTTTTCGATAAAGGGAACGATTTTGAATTTTTGGTGTGGGATGTGTGATTTTTGTTGTGTTATTTGGGGTTTTGGTGGGTTTTGTGTTTTTTGAGGTTAGTGTGTAAGTTGACTACATATACAGATATAGGAAAAATGGGACTTGCCGACTTGTTTTTTGTACCCCCTACATAACTCTTCATAAAATACGCTTTTTTCGCATACCTATGCGGATTTGACTTAATTTTATTATCTGATATAGTCATAATTGTCAAAGGGAAAAAGACAAAAAAAGAATAAGGGATATGCGGATAGCATATCAAATTCAGTCTATCCGTTCCGATAATATCGGATTAATGTTATCTATGTTTATTCAATTTGTTTTTTCAAAGTATAGCTATGTAGCTATGCAAGGGTTATATGTTTAATCCGTTTTGACTGTTCATTGATAATTAAATAGGTATCAGGGAACAGATACTGTTTTAGTTGGTTATCCGTTTTAACGGAATAATACAAAAAAAATAAGTCTGATAATACAATATTCTCTGAGCAAGTTTATATAAAAAAGGTGCGGGAATCCGGAAAATCCCGTTGACTATGTAACGGCGGTTATATAGTTACGTTTGAAATATTTTCTAATATTTTGAGCGTGTGAAGGTGAAATTCCTTTATTTCAAGTTTGGTAATTCTTGGAATACCGGTAGCAACGAAAACCCGGCGTAAAGCGTTATAAAGTGGAAGAACGTTTTAACGCAATATAAAATTAAACGAGGGTAAAAATTACCGTATTAAACTAACTTGCATATTAGAGGTGCAAGCGGTTACAAGTCCGCATAAATAGTGAGTAGTACAATAGCAATATTAAACCAAAGTAAGCATCCGCTGCTTAGTGCGGAAGAAGGAGTATATCATGAAAAAAACTAACAAAACACAAGTATCATTTAACAACTTTACAGATGAGCTACGAGGTTATTTACACGCTTTTCAACCCGCACTTGTAGCACTTGCAAAGTCAGACGCAAAGTTTAAAGTTGAACGTAAGGCTTTACTTGACAAAAGGGACGCAATTCTTGCACAACGTGAGCAAGATATTAAGAACGGTATCAGTGTAGATGACGCTATTCGTGAAAATAGTATCATTGACCTTGAAACTAAAATTAAAAAGCTTGAAAACGCACACAAAGAGGAAGTAAAGCCTCTAAACGAAGATATAAAGAAGTGCTATGCCTTCATTCCGGAAGGTCTATATGATGCGTATAAGATTAAAATTATCGAAAACAATGAAACGTCATTTCTTGAAAAGTTTGACGAGTTTTTGTTAAACATAGGCATAGAGTGTGGCTCAAAAGCTGTAAGAGCATGGAGTCGTAAGTTAAGTACAAACATAGGCGCAGCTTGTACATCAACGGCAACAATCGCAAAAGCTGAGCAAAAGGGCGAAGAATACCGACTAACGAGAGCAATGAGCAAGACGATGTTCAATAAGTTATTCATGTCAACGTTCATAGACCTATTCATCAAGTAATAGGTCTACCATTCAAGGGTGTATGCTAACAAGTGTACACCCTTTTTCTGTATACGCGGTAAAAGTCCGAGTACTGATGAGGCATGAGCCGAAACAATATATAAAAAGAATTAATTCTGAGGAGGAGTTTTATTATGAAAAAATATAAGTGTACTGAATGCGGAGGCAACTGCATGGGTTGCTTCTATACTGACTTGTGCGACAAGTGGCTTGATAAGTCACCATACGAGCCATACTTCGAGGAGGTAGACCATGCCTCAATGGCTTTGTGTGAGGGACGTCACGCAATCCCTCAAGCGGAAGATGGTGCTATTTTCGGTCATACCATCAACCCATTAGAGCCTCAAGGCTTACAAGCCGAGGGAGAGTCTAAGCTCCGAGAACTTGATATCAAGTCGTTAGACTTGTACGTCACCGGCTTAACGGTCGCATTAATCTCGGTGTTGAACGCGTGCCGTCAGTTGGGTATAGTGGTAACCCTGTACCATTATGACCGCAAAGAGGATAACTATTATCCACAGCAGGTCTTGTAATTACATACATATACACATTAGGAGGAGGAATACAATAATGAATACATGGAAGAAGGACACGAAAGCTCTATGCAGAGATTTCTGTGTAGACTATAACACAATAGTAAACAAGGTTGAGTCGTATATATCTACACATACTCAGCCAAAATACTATAGTCACGATTATGACTATAAATACGATATAGCTGTACGTTTTGTACGAGCAATGATATGAGTAGGAGGATAAAGTATGAATATGAGGAAAAAGCTATCAATCATCTTAGCAATGATATTGTTATTCATTGTACTTTGCTCAACAGCAGAGGCAATGATAACTTTGCCATTTGGATATTACACCCATAATGGCTTTAAGATTATCTATACCACTAAAGCAGTGTGTATAGGTGTCAATACTCTTATGACTCGTGATGGTCAGATATGGGAGTATGAGAATAACAATTTTGTAATAGGTGACAAGTACCGTATTACATTCAGTGATAACGGTACGGAGAATGATAAGACGGATGATAAGATATTATCCGTCAAAAAGTGTCATTAAGATGTTTAAGTATATAGTTCATGCTATATATTTTTACATAAAAAAATAGCCTTGTACTACCACTACAAGACTATTTAATATCAATGAAAGGCGGTGGATTGCGATGCTAACTCCGGAAGGATATATTGGCGATTACGATGGAAGACTCTATAGCACTGAGAATGAAGCTCGTGAAGCCGATCCTCGCAATTAACCAAAAGCCATCAGAGTGAGATACCATCAATATCTCTGATGGTCTTTTATTGATATTAATATAATAGCACAATAATTATCATATGTCAAGCTTTTATGGAGGTGAAATACAATGAGAACTCAAATAGATGTTCGTAAGTTCCAACGGAAACTGCAAGCGAATGGCTACACCTTACACCATATGCGAGGTAGTCATCAAATATACCGAAACGAAAATGGCGAAACGCTTGTTATAAACAACAAGCTAAACGCAATGATTGCCAAAAGACTCACAAAGGAGTTTGGTTTAACATGAAAAAGAGAATATATAAATACTTAACAGAATGCCTAAGAGAAATCATAGGTATTTTTGAATATTTAGAAGGGAGATGGTGAAATGCTCAAAGAAAAAGCTCTGAGAACTATCAAGGCAGAGTTCAAAGAATATAAGCAACGTATTCTCACGAACTTGTCGAAAGAATATATCTTTGAGATTGCATATCAGATATATGTAAAATCTCGAATATATGATTTTTTGATTAAAGGTTGGGAATACCCAAGCGAAATTTATGAGATTATTATATCTTTGCATAAGCACAAGATAAATATCTTAGAATCATTATATTCGTATTTCTTAAAATATGAATATACAGATGTTGAAGATTGGCAAAATATGCAGGAATGGATAAAAGAATGTTTGGAGAAAGAAGGGAACTTAAATGACAAATAAAGAAAAGGAATTAATCAAAGATAATCTAAGAGCATACAATGCAAATTTTAAATACATAAAAATTGTTTCGGCTGACTATGGAGACGGTTTTTATGTTTTCACAAGCGAAGAACGTTTTAAATCAGGCAGTTGGACTCAATATTGTTATAATATTGATTACCTAAATGGTTGGTTATATGGAGCGGTACAAGCAATTCATAAAAGATGTGGTGAGAGAAAGGAACTGTGATGAATATGTACACATTAGAATCATTAAAAGAAATTAACAATAGATTTTGCAGAAGTCATGAAATGACAGAATATGATGTAGAAAAGGCAAATGAATATGTTGAACTGATTGAAAATTCTCGTTCAAAATTAGAATCTAAAATAGGAGATATGATACAGTACACAAATGAATATGGAGAATATTTTGAAAAAGCTCATATTGACGAAATATATGAAGATGGAGAATTGTATATATGTGAGCGCCCATATGTTCCATTTGTCGGAGTAAATGAAAATAATAATGGAATTAGTTGTAGTACATCAGGTGGAGCTTGGGAATATCTATCAAAAGAAAAACTCACGTATGTAGGAAAAAGTAAAAAGCGATTTTGCGTTTGGGGTAATTGTGGTGCTTGTGCAGATGGAGCTGTTGAATTTGAGGCAGAAGTAAATGTATGGTCTTATACTTCAAGTGAAAATAAATTTATCAGTAAAATAAGTGGAAGACCATACACTACTAAAGAGTTCGATAGAATGATAATTCATTATTATGCAGATAAATACGGGCAATCCAAAGATGGTAGTGGATATATTTATTTTGGAAGTTTAAACAAAGGTGTATGGAAGTCAGACAAGGAATTGCAAGCATGGTTGAGAACATTTAGAGCGGAAGTGTTTGAATGGGGAAAGAATGGTATGTTTGTTTGGTATTGGAAAAATAAAGAACATCATGTTTCTCCAACGGAATTTGAAAATTTAAAGTTGCCGGAAGATACAATATTGAAAAATGCAAGAATTCTTAGATGCAAAAGAACGTATGATGAAGATACACATACAGTCCACACTTACTATGTATGGTATTGGGATGAACCAGATAAAGATTTTTACAAAGCAACTGAAGAACAAAATAAAATAAGAGAAAAATTCTATACGCTCGATTGGTATACTCCCGAAAATCAATTTGCATTAAAAGAATTTGAACTTGGAAAAGTCCAGCCTATTAATTTGGATTTTATTAAGGGTTGATTAGTAATTAATAAGGAGGTAAGGGAAATGAGAAAATACATAGTTCATTACGGATATGGGAACAGGGCATATACAGATACTCGTAATGCACGAGTGTTGTGTAGAATGTACGGCGAAAATGTAACAGTAACAACAGTACAAGGCAAATTTATATGTAGAGGAATTATCAACTATGACGGCACTGTAACTGTTTGTACAGTAGAGTGACGAAAGAGATATTTCATATGATGATGTTCTATCGAGGAAAAGTAACACGACTTTTAGAAATGACGATTTGGAGGTAAACGAAATGCGAGTTAAAACAAAAAAACAAGCGGTGATTAGGACAATATATAACAATTATAATTTATGGGAGGATTCTAAGGATGATGCAATAGAAACACTCAAAGCTAATGATATTACGATAACAGATAGTGCAATATGGGAAGAAATATACAATCAAGATGAATACGATTGGATTGAAATAAAAGATGATTTGGAACGATTTTTCAATAGTGAAAGTACATGGATTTTGCAAGGCACTTGTGGACGTTGGGATGGTAATCATAAAGCTGGAATGATATTTGGAGATTTTGAGGAGATGCTCAATAAAGCGGCAAAAGATTGTGATTATATTCACCTGTATGATAAAAATGGTCATCTTTACTTAAAGTGTTCACATCATGATGGAACTAATTATTATGAAATAAAAAAAGTTACAGATAGAGGTGTTGAGTATTTAGCAAACTGGAAAGATAATTGGGATGACAATCGAACAGAACAATATGTTCATAATCAAATTATGGAAAGATATTCGGTCTTGCCTCATTTTGGACATAAAGTATATTGTTGGCCAAAGATTGAGTGGAAGAAAGAAGAAAAGGATGTTGTAGAAATGGAGAAATAAGTTATGATTAGTACAATAGAACGAGATTGGATTTGTAAAAACGGTGTATTTTATTTCCCAATGAAAGAGCTTCCTGATTGGTATGGAATATCAAATATAGGGTTTGTATATCATGGTGAATGGTCTGATTCGGAGGTGGAATATAAAGGAAAGCGAATAAACTGTAACGATATTGAAGAAGTGATGTGGGAGAATTATAGAGAAGATTGCTTAGAAGAAAGAATAGAAGATACATTTGATGGATTTTACATTTATATGAAAGAACATCAAAACGAAGTATATGAAATACTCGAAGAAATAATGAATAGAGAGGAAGATTAAAATGGAAAGAGAAATTTATGAAAGACTTAGTACAAAATTAGATTATGAAACATTTATAAAGTGCTATTGTCCTGAATGCGAAAAAGAAAATTGCATTCATAGAGGAGCATATAGAAGATTACCTGCAAAAGTGGGAGGTTTAGGTTTGTGCCCAAATTTGCAGACAAATAAAAATTAAGGAGTATATGTAAATGAGTATATCAGATGCAATATATAACAATATGTTAGAGGAGAAGAAACAAGCAGTTTTAAGAAGTGAATATAAGAGTATAAGAGCTTGTCCTCTAAAAGAAGTCAATGGACGTGTTGATAATTACACAGAGGAACAAGCTAAAACATTATTAAAAATGATGATATTTGACAGGAGGTAGAGAAAATGAGAAAGTTAAACATTGATATGTGGTATGGAAATAGTATATCAGAAGCAGATGGAATTGATGTATATTTTTCTGATATAGATTGTATATACAGAGGTAACATATATAAAGACGGTAGAATGATAGGTGATTACTCTTGCACTGATTCGGTAATGCTTGAGAATGCTTTTAAAGGACTGTTTACATGGGAGAGTTGAGAAATGAAAGTCAGGTTTCAAAGGAAAATCATAACTATATATAGTGAGTATAATAATTAGCTACTATATATAGCATATACGGAAGAGAGGTTAATTATGAGTAGTTTAAAAAAATTTGTAGGTGATTATGCTTACTCTTATATTAAAAATATTGCGGTTGACGCTGATAAAATTAGAAAAGCATTAGTAACACCGCAGAACGCAAGAAATGTATTTAGTGGATTAGATGAATTTCAAATAAAGTCAATTTGTACTGAAATAAGTGCAACTAATACTTTTGGAACGATAAGAGAGATCACGCAAGAAGAAATCATTGAGGACTTTAATAAAGCTGGTTACGATACTGTAATATTTGATGACGAAGAAAAAATTGCAGAATATAAAAAATATTATGCTGACGGTGAAGTGATTTGTACTTATAATAACCTTGCTGAACGTATGAGACAATATCATATGATAGTTGCGGTAAAAAAGGATATTGATAAGATACAACGGAGCAAAGCACCCCAGAGAGATGATGAGTATGGGACATCTATTCTTAATATTCAGATAGCTAAAAATGGAAGTCATATGTCTATTAAGAATAGATACAATCATACTGTAAATGAATGTGATAGTACACTTAATAATAACTTAGATATGTTAGTATTAGGGTTGCAAGCAAAAGTGTTAGGATATTACAACATAGCATCTTTGAATAATAATAAGTGTTATTACAACAGAATTGTTAATATAAATGGAATTTATCTGAAATATAACAGAGAAGCACACAATGTATATTTTGGAGATTTTGTTCTTGATAATGCAAATGGAGCAAGATTCACAGACCATAGTAAATATTATGTCAAAGTCAATGATGATTACTGGAACGAGCCTTATGTACTTGATTTTCAAAAGAAAGAAGTAATACAACTGTTTGACGTACGTTATCAAAATAGTAAAAGTGCATTGCTAATAAGGGCAATGAAAGAGAATTTATTAAACAGTGGTAACAAAGAGGAAGCAGATAATCTTAATATTATTTTCCCTGATGCAACAAAAGAATTATTACAGTACAGAAAAAAAGCATTGCAATACGTTGCGAATAACTATGGATACGATTTTCAAAAGCCATTTAAAGTAACTGGATTACTTGGAAAATTTACGGTGAAAAGCATTGAAAAAGCAACAGTGAGCAACTGCGGAATACTATTAATTTGCAAAGGGTCGAATGTTAAATGTGTTAGGTTGAACAAAGGGAAGTTTGATATAGATGCAAGAAACGGATACGAATATTCAATTGATTATTATTGCTCAAAAAAGATTTTTGAAACAGATAGAAAAAGTGGAAAGCTTGGAATGTTCATCATTCAACAAGATGACAAATATAAAAGAGTAGTAAAAAATACTTTTACTAATTCTTATTCTTTTAATAGAGATGAATTTGATAAAAGCGGTTGTAATATAACAAAAACAAGACGACAACTTGATAACCGTTTGTATAACTATAAAGCGAATAAACGCAAAAGAGAAGTTGATGCTATTAGTTATGAGAGCGAATTGAAAAACATCAAGGAAATGTTTTCAAAATTGAAATCAGAACTTATTCTTAAATTAAGTAAAACAGAGACGGTTGATGGATATAAAAAAATTAGAGATGTATTTGATTACACTTTTGTATTGATTGTAAAACGTATTAAATCCTTAGAAAATAAAATAATTCAAAATGGTTTTTGTTCCATAAAAGAAGCGACTGACAGTATTACAATTTTGAAAAATGATATTACAGACAAAATGAAGAAAATTGAGGGTTGAGAGATATGCAAACATTAGAAGATATATTGCGAGAACTGGGTAGTACAAAACCATTTCTTAATGAAGTGATCATTAATGAAGACGGAACGAGAGAGCCGTTTACAAAGAGCGGAAACAAAGCATATAGTAAACTTATTGAAATTATATATGCGGTGGGCGATTTAACTAATAGAGATATGAATGATATTGTTGAAGAACTTGATGATATTGCAAATCAAAGATTTTAAGAATGGAGTGATTAATTATGACGAGAATTTTTAAAGATATATTTGGTAACACAGCTTGTATCACAAGAAGATTAGGTTTTCCACATAGAGATGCAAAAAATAAAATATATGGTTACAAATTAACTTTATCAGCCGATTATAACGGTGGAGATGTGTATTTTGTAACTATTTATCCATCAGAAGAAGATGCTTTAAGACAATTACGAAAATTTAGTTGTAACACATGGCAAGAACAAACGAAATGACAATTTCAGACGATTAAGAGAAAGAAGGTTAATATTATGTCAGTTGATTGGGGTTATTTTGATAAATTTGAATGGGCAGATGAGAAATATTTGCCTTGTCGTGGAGAAGGAGAAACGAAAGCAACACAAATTGTAACAGCTATAAATAAATTGGTTTATAAGTGGTATAATGACGGTGATGGGTTTGATAACACACATTATCTTGTTGGTTGGTGGAATGACCTATCATCTTATGCGAATTGGTTGGAACACCATACAGATAAAGCAAGTGACATTTTGCATAAAATATCAAAATGCTATGACGATGGGGATTATGAAGATTTGTTAAAGGAATTAGCCGACACCTTACTTGACGAAAATTATCTTGAAGAACAAGATAAAATTGGGAAAGAGGGTACTATATATCAATGTTGGGGTAGCTTTGAATATGTTGAAACAGATGATGAAAATGATAAGTGGTAAAAGCATGAAATTTAAAAGGAGGGAATATTATGCACATACATACAATGGACGAAAATTATGACTATAGAATGAAACGTCTTGTAGAAAAATTTGTACAAGATTATGAAATTGAAGAACGAGAACCGACCGCATTAGAAGATATAATATGGAAGGAATATGCAGAAAGCTTTGGCAGAATGGTATTAGAAGATATGATTGAATATGCCGGCGATGAATTATTTGAGATTTAAGGAGTGGTTATATATGAAAACAGAAATAAGAACACAAATACAAGAAGTTTCGGTGTATATAGCAGACGATGGAACGGAATTTAATACAAAAGCAGAGTGCTGGGATTACGAGGTAAAGAATAAGATAAAACTAAAAATCGAAAAGGCAGAGAAATTGCGAATAACAGAGTTAGACAATGTAATACCTTTAATTAATGAAGACACATCTGTCGCTTATGTATATCGTTGGTATAAGTTGACAAATGAAAATGATTTCAAAATTGTTGACGAAGCATATAATGGTGGTTGGGATTTTGCTGAACCTTTAAAATATCCTTCGATAATGTGTGTAGAATCATATAGCGAGGGATATTATGGGGATGCTTATAACTATCTTTTATCCGATTGTAAACTGGCAACAGAAAAGTTTTGGAAACAGATGGGATATAAAGTGACGATTGAGAAGGAGGATTAATATTATGAACACAGACAAATTAGAACAATATCTTGACGAATTATCGGACGGAACGGATTTTTCATTTGAAATATCAGAAGCAACAGATGAAACGATTGAGTTGTATATGTACGGTGATAATCCTTGTTGTGAGGATTGGCGTAATGAAATTATAATAGATAATCCAACGACAAAGAAAGAATTAACTAAAATTTTGGCTAATAATCTATTGGAACTCTATGAGGTTTTTGATGTAGAAGAAGAAACATATCTTATGTTGGAGGCAAAGAGAAATGGGTTTTCGGGAGTGCCTGATGTGGTTGCTCTTGTGCATAATGAAGAATATAAAGAGAACGCATTAAAAGAATTTGCGGAAAAGTTACGAAATTTGTACAATAATTTAGACAAAGAGGAAACAGATACAATGAATAAGGAGCAATTTTTTGAGTATATTCACGAGAATTTCAACATTGACGGTACAAGTCAAGGATTAATTTTGAATATTCTTGATTACATAGAAGCAAATTATTCTGAAGAAAATGAACAGTATAATGCGTTATGTTCGTTGCTTGATGGTACTATTGGGTTGGAAGATGCAGAACTGAAAAAAGTGCATATGTAGATTGAGGAGTGATTAATTATGAGAACAAATGCAAAAAAAAGAAAAAGTAATGCAAGACAGTGGTATTCTCTTTTGATGAATAGTTATAATTCAAAATCAGCAGTTGTTATACAAAAATATAAAAGTTCAAATCCTAATATAAATAGAGTTCAATTATTAGCTCGTAATACAGTTGGAACACCTGTTGTAATTTCTGAATCAATAGAAGGACTAACTGGTTGCCTTTGTGAATTATTGCAAAACATTAAGAAGTTAGACACAGTAAAAACTTATTATGAAAAAGTAAAAACTTATTATGAAAATGATTTTAGTAATTGGCTGTTGAGGAACTACAACATATGTATTACTTATAATGATGGAATGGTTTTGATGTTTGAAAGAGGAAATCTACCACATACCTTTATATAATGATGCTTGGAATATTTCTAATGAAGATAAAGAGTACGTTAAGCAGAAAGCAATAAAGCATTGTTTATCTAATGGATATTCAGACAATGGAAAATATTTTGAAAAGAGATAATGAAACGATGATTTGATTAAGGAGGAAAAGAATGTGTTATTTTTAAGAGAGCTTATTCAACAAAATGGACATAAACTTGTGCGATATAACGAAGCAATTGCAGGACATATTTATATGAGTGTTTTTAATTATAGTGAAAAACATGTTGGAACATTCGATAATTTTAAGTATTATAACGATTACGTTGTTGATATAACAAAATAAGAACGATGATTTGGATAGGAGTGATTATAATGGAATGTAATTATATTGAATATCACAGATTAACAGATCAGATGTTTTCTGGCGTTGCACAAACAGATACACACTTAAATCAGTATACGGAGATTTTAAGACAGTATCTTATAAATGGTGGTGCAGCAAACACAATGTTGAAACTTGGTATTGGAATACAAGTCACAACTAAAAGATTTATGTTATTACCTAAGGAAGTTGTTATGAGAAGATTTATATGGCTCAAGGGTAGTAGAAAGGGAGAATTATTAGATAGAAATGAAATAGAAGCAATTGGAATGTTTCTTCCGGGTGGTGCTTTATATGGAAAAGAAGATAATTACATATGGGATTGAATCAACGATTTCAAGAGGAGGTAATAGCTATGAAAATAACAAATATTAAATGGGATACTGACGGCGACATGAAAATATTAAAATCGTTGCCGAAAGAAATTGACATCACTGATGAATTTGATGTTAATGATTATGAAGATGACGAAGATAAACTATTGGATGATATATCCGATTGGTTATCTGATACTTACGGATATTGTCATTTTGGATTCGAGATTGAGAGATAAAGGAAAGGTGAATTGTTATGAATTATACGGTTGAAATAGATAGAAGTGTATCTGCTTTATGTTATTGTTTGGAAAGGCTAAATAATGAAGTAGATAATATTGATGAATGGCGAGTGAGCGTAAATGCCGGCGGTATGAATTATGGAATTTATTTTAATTTTGATATTGAAAATATGGAATTGGAAATTTGTAATCAACCGGATTATAACGAAGTTTTAAGTCTTGACGAAGTTATAGAAGAAATAAATAAAAATTGTGAATAAATCAAATATGAAAGGGTGAATTGTTATGACAAAAGAAATGATACAATTATTAAATCAACTTGCAGATTTGGCAGATGAAGCAAGTGAAACAATATTTGATGACGGTAAAAAGAATGGAACAGGCGGAATATTAAAGCTATGTGATAAGCTGACAATGAAGATTGACGAGTATTTAGGTAATTGATTGAGAGGTAATAATTGTGGGTGAGAATATTATAAATGCGACATTCGTTTCTGTTTGGGACGGCGGAATAGCAATAGAAACGGAATGTAAAATCAATACGAATACACGAGAAGTATTTGATATTATTTCAGTGGAAGCAGACGTTGATGTATTTGAACGTCAATATGTTGTTATTGATGGACAAGAATATGACGTTGTATGTGTAGACGAGTCGGGCGAAGTAGGAGAGCGGGAGTATTGGTTTAGATAGAAGCAAGGTGAGTACTATGCAAGAAATGAGGAGTTTGAGAAAAATGAAAAGATATATGATACATGAGAGAGGTAGAGGGTTTGAATTTCAAACCAATTATAATATTGGTACAGAGGGATTTTGGAATGATTTACAACATTATAGAGATTGCTGCGTTAATGGTGAATATTTTCATATCCCTCCGAAAATTGAACATATTATATCAATAACATTTATTGATGAAACGTAGATTTCAGAAGGGAGATTTATAATATGAACAAACAATTTGTATTAAATACAATTAAGGATTTTGAATCGTGGGAAGTCGGACAATGTGTTACGTTCAGATACAAAAGTTCTAATAAAGTCGAATACGAATTGACTATCAAGAAAGAAGAACCGAAGTACTTCCCATTTATAGTCACCGTGACGGGCACACGTACAGGAACGCCCGAAACAATCGGCAGGCGATACACAAGTGTGGAAAGAGCATTTTTGCACATATTTAATTGTTTTAACGAAAACGCAAATGAAAAGGATGATTACGATTCGTTAGAAGAAGCATTAGACAAAATAAGTCTTAAAATTGAATTTCAGAAGGGAGAAAAACAATATGGAAACTTATAATGAAAAGGCAAATGTGCTTATAAAAAACTTAATGGAGTTATTGCCGAGTCAACCACGTAGCTTTGATACAGCGGATAATCCCGGATTTTGGACAAACGGTAATGAGATACTTTGTCCAACAGAAATGGAATGTGAAATATTAGCAGAGTTTTTACAAGATGTATTGAAGGAAGTATCTACACTGACGGTCAAAACAGGATATTATGACCCATTTGAGGATGTAGAAAATGGCAAACAAGATGATAATACAGGATTTTATTACATTGATTTTGAATAAATGAAATGGAAAATTCATGGTTCTAAATACGCATATTATTGTGATATTTTTGGATTTTAAAATAGAATTGGAGGACGATTTTATGATTAAATTTATAGAAAAAGAAAGATATTATGATGATAGTCCATATACAGGAAGTTGCTATTATTACCCTACATATATGGTAAAAGATAGAAAAGAATTCTTTGTATTCAATCGAAGAGATCCTGACGATGAATGGAAGATAAAAGAGGATGAAAAAAGAAAAAATCAGTTGATAGAAAACGAAGGGAAATATTTTAAGTTTAACGGATTTTATGATAATCCACTAGAAATGTTGAAGAAGATTATTGAAAGAAAACATCATTTTACAACACCAAAGAACATGTACTATGGTAATTTAGATACACATAGATATATAGATTTCCATGGTAATAGAAATGAAGTCAGTGCAGCTTTCCATTATAGAATTTATGATATAGAGTTAGCATGTATAATTCAAAAAGTTGTCAAGCTAATCAATAGTGAAGATTGGAGCATGGCAAAAGTAATATTGAATAAAAAACAATGAAAAGCACATTTCAAAGAAAGGAAAATAAATATGAAAATTGGAGATAAAGTGATTGTAAAAAATAATTTAAGAGAAGAACTACGAAAATTAACATTTGATGAGACGACTTGTGAGGCTATGGAAGCCCGTTTTGCCGGAACAACATGTGAAGTATTTGATTTATGGAAAAATGAAGATGGACAAGAATATGCAACAGTCGATTTATGTTGTGAAATTCCTGTTCAGTGTCTTGAGGTGATTTAATGAGTAGAAGAGAAATTTATGCATGTGATTGCTGTGAAAATGAAATCACAATTAAAATTTGCCAAAATAAAAAAAGTCGGATTTAAAGGAGTAAATTAGGAGGATAATAATATGGTAATATATATATATATTATAAATTTTGTACAAATGGTACTTTTAAATTAATTCATTTAGAAGAACTTAATTGTAAAGAAGTGGGTTTGTACGAATATGTAGGGCATGAAAAAATCAAAGCAAATGATAAATCCGATACTATAGAAATAGCTGCGAATTTTCTTGCTAAACTTTTATGTAGGAATATTGATGTCGATCCTCGTTATTATTGGGTACTTGAAAATTTATATGAGTTGATTGACTCATTAGTTGATTTTATTAGAATGTACAAATCAGGTAATGTTGTGCAACGAAAGTATTTGATGTCACCGGGTGACAAAAGTGCGATAACAGTAAAGATTGAGGAGGACTAAGAAATGAAAATAAACATAATATATAACTTATACCATGACGGTGATTTCCGTATAGAAAATCCAGAAGAAATTAATTGTCAGAAAATTAATGATTGGAAGTATGCAGGAACAAAAGAATTTAAAGCAGATGATGAATGTGAGGTTAGAAGAGAAGCAAGAGAATTTTTGGAAGAGTTCTTGTGTGAGCATCTGAAAGTTGGAGCTTCTCATTATTGGATACTTGGAGATTTTTGCACGATGATAGATTCATTAATCGAGTTTATAGAAGATTATGAATCGGGTAATGTTATGAAAGCTAAAAGATTATCGGGCAATTATGATGGCACAGAAATAATTGTTAAGATTGAGGAGGAATAATACAAATAAATGGGCTTGAAAGCAAGGTTTCAAGTCCTTTATATGGGACATAAAAGGGTATAGGATGTATGTATAATAAAAAATATCACAGAATTTTGTTTAAAAATAGCAAATAGTGGTATATATTAAATGAAAGGTAAATATAGAAAGGAAGATTAGAAATGGAAAATATATCACACGAACGAGCAATAGAATTATTGAAAAAATTAGTCGCAAATATGAAGTATGGAGGAAAACCGTTGGTTGTTGCAAAGCATTTGCTCTATGTCGGATTTGAACCCGAAGAACTTTTAGAACTTGGTTTTAAGAGCAGAAGTGTTGTAGCGGCGGAAGAACAGTTTGACGAATATGAAGATAGTTTAATATTTTTGGAAGGCTAAGAATTAGAGGGAAAGTAGAAAGTGAGGAAATAAAATGAAAATTAATGGAGATGCAGGAGAGATAAGAACCATAATAATCGTGGGTTTAATTTGCTGGATACCACTTTGTGCATTGTGTACACCAGTTGGTGGTACACTTCTTACGATATTTATTTTTGGAGTAGCCGGTATTATATCATATTCTAAACACAAAGAAAGAACAGGTGGTAACAATGGAATTTCACAAAGCTTACACGATCAGTATATGGAAAAATTACATGAAAGCAATCGCAAACATTGGGAATTCTATGATAAGTTGACTGATGAAGAAAAGGCTGAACGACAAAAGGAATTTGATGATGAATGTTTGATTGCGGCGAGAAAATGTGAATGGGGAAAGGCATTTGCTCAAGAATGGATTGACGATATGCCTACTGAATTGAAAAAGAAAGCGATGGCGATATATGTGAAACGACAAGCGTTTATTAAAGAAGAAAGAGAGTATGGTAGAGATGCTCATGATTATGAGATGGAAGATTATCTTAATATACGCAAAGAGGATAGAGGCTGCTTATCACCTGCGGGGGCGGAATATTTATATGATATGAAATTAAAAATAGATAAAGCTTTTAGTGAATATAAAGGTGTAAAAGACGAAGAAGGGAAATGGAAGAAATATGCTATAGGTGAAGCTATGCCTAACGAATATGAATGGATTTTTCATAACTATACAAAGATCCCTTCGGTAAGTGTTCCATTGGATAAGTTAAGAAAGTTTTATAAATATACACCAGATGGAAAGCTTACAAAAAAATATATGGAGTTTTCTGAGCCTCAAATTTGGTGGGGAAATTATGACACGTCTCCAAGCCATTGTCTAGTAACAATGCCTATATAACAAAAAGGAGTGAACATTAATGACAGGAAGATTAGAAAATCAAATAAAAACCGAACAGAAAATCAAGCGAACACTTAAAAGTCTGCCACAAATTGTAGCAGACTTTTATTATAACATCTCAACATCTACTGAATCAAAGTCGTGTTATATGTATATTATGATAATAAAGGGATTTATTGAATTTATAGAAGAATTAAATATATCCATAAATGATATTGATGAGACTGTTGTAACACGATATTTAAAGACAAAAGAACAAAAAACTAATAAAGAAGGACAAGTTCAAAGTACGAGTTTTTCATATAGAAAAGTTGTTTATGCCGCATTGAACAACTTTCTTTTTTATTTGAAAAAGAAAAAAATTATTACAGATAATCCTATGGATGAAATAAAACCTGTCCGAAACTCGGACAATGTAAAAAGAATAAGACTGACTGCAAATGATATGGAGAATATTATAAGTGCGGTGGATAGAGGTGTTGGTTCGCATAGAGCTATTGAGACTCAAAGACCTTGGCGTTCAAGAGACAAAGCAATTCTACTGCTCTTTATATATACAGGAATGCGTGAAACAGCATTAACGGAAATTAATTTGAATGAGATAGACTTTGAAAATAATACGTTCAAAATCATTGATAAAAGGCATAAAACACAAGAATACATTATTAATAATCGACTAAAGGAAGCATTAATAGAATGGATACAAGACAGAGAATTATTATTAGAAGATATGCGTTCTGATGCATTATTTATTTCTGTTCAAAGAAGTAGAATATCTCCAAGAGCTGTTTCGGACTTGGTAAAAAAATATTCAAAGGCAGGAATCGGAACGGAAATAAGTCCTCATAAATTAAGGTCTGCATTTTGTACAATTTTATATGATGAAACAAAGGATATAAACTTTGTATCTCAAGCGGTCGGTCATAAAAATATTGAAACTACACAAAGATATATTGTAAATGATGGACAAACAAAGAAAAAAGCTGTTTCGTTACTTGACGATATATTTAGCCGTTGACTATTCAACATCAATATGGTAAAATAAAGGAAAGATTAAGAGGCGATTAAAATGAAAAAATACAGAAATGAACCTCTATCAATAGAGGTGGCAAAATATGAAAGAGAGTTTACCGAAAGCGGTAAGGCTCTTATAAAAGAAATCACATCAAAAACACCTTACACCGAAGCTCCAAGATGTCCCAATCCGAATGGAACACTTTGTTTTGGTATGCCGGCAATAGATAATGACGGTACATCATATTGGATTGAGGTCACAGGTTGGGAAGAACCAGTAGTTGGATATAGATGTGGAAATGGAGAAGGATGTTTTCCAACAGAGGACTTTAGAACCAATAATGTAGCAGACTTCATTAATGATAAAATTGAATTTACATTTAATTAAAAAATTGGAGGACATAAAATGAGTTGGACAAATAAATTTGAAGGCAAAACTAATGATGAATTGGCAAAGTTATATTCACAATTTCTTAAAGCAGAGAAATCAGGAAATTTTGAAAGAGATACTGAACTTGGGAGAATTAAAGCAAAATATGAAGCGGAATTCGCCTCACGAGCTATGTTTGTATTACAGGTAGAATTGACACATGTAATATCGGACAGGTGGTATAATGAAAAATTAAAAAATAACACAATAAATTAGGAGTGATATTTATATGGAGAATATGAAGAAATATGTAGTAATCTGCTATGCAGTACATGAGGAGAAAATTGAAAGATATAAAACATTCGATAATAAAAAAGATGCGTACATATTTGTAAAAGAAGATTCACAAAATTTATATAAACAAAAAAGCCACAATTCAGATGATGATTGGAATGCAAAGATTGATTTTACATGTGGGGATGATGGTATAGCTTATTTGTCAGTGGATGACAAAGAATATATATGGACTTGGGAAGTCATTGAAATAAATTAAAAAGTGATATAATGAGGTTGCCTATACAATTTATATATACTAAAAATGGCGTAAAAAAAGATTCTATTGCCGAAAATGAACGTATGAATTATATAGATCAATTGAATCGTGATTTATTGAAAAATAACTTAAAAACAATTAAATGTTAGTTTTATTAAAATGATAGGTAATATATTATGGAAGAAAAAATTGCACCATTAATTTTAACTCAAAAAGTCAATAAGAAATATCCGAATGCTTGGAAACAAGTAGAAGATATGAGAAAAATGAACGGCAAAGAAGTGAATTGGGATGCTCGTTGCTATATACCGATAGGGGTAGGGATTGCTATTGCAAGTGGCGGAAATGACAATATTAATTTGAGCATAATATCAGAAGCCAATATAATTGTTGCAACTGCTACATGGAGATTGTATAAACAAATCTTCAGCTTTGATAAAGATATGGAAGATGTTCTTACTGAACAAGGAAGTGAAGATTTAATTATACCAATCGAAGTTTTAAGTAATCTTCCATATCCCTGTATTTATATAGCAGTAAACGATGATGAGTACAATGGATTCTTCGTCTACTTTGAATCAGATACTAACAACGGAGAATTGGAATTGCGATTTTTGTTTATAAATAATGACTATTCAGTTATGCCTATTTCTTTACATCTTATAGAAAATGGTACAATCAAAGATGGAATTGACCGAATGTTACAAGAAGTAGAAAAGAATTCATCAAAGAATTTTGTCGATAAAGATTATATTGATTTTGTAACAAACTTAATAACATCAAAATTGCAACTTGTATTATATATCTGTGCACAGAACAGTGAAATTACGGAAGATGAACGACAAAAATACATAACTCGTAAGCCCCAAAAAAAAGAATACATAAAAGATAAATATAGAGAAATTCAAAAATGGAATTGTGGCACTCAAACCGGAAATATTATTCGCCAAATAAAACAAAAGAAGGTTAAATCTCATATTGTTTATAATAATTCTGGAGTGGAAGCACATGGTTCTCCTAAACGCCCACATACACGGCGTGGACATTGGCATCATTACTGGAAAGGAGAGAGGGGCTCAAGTCATAGAAAATTAATTTTAAAATGGCTTGCACCAATATTCATAAAAGGATATGATGTAAATGATAATGTTGTAACCACAAATGTATTCTTAAAAGAAAATGGAAAGGTGTGAAATAATAATGTATACAGTAGAAAATTTAGAGGCGATGGGTAGTGTATACGCCCAATTAACTCAGCTAAAAGGATTTAACGATCCATTTCAAGGGCAATGTGATATGTTTCCTATGAGAAGTATCACAACAATGATTAAACGAACTATGCCTTATATATCCGATGAATTAAATCGGGAAATTGGAGAATTAATGGATATGTTGGACGTTGATGAGATGGACGTGCTCATAAAGAAACCAGTTCCAATGGAGCTACGAATGAGCTTTTGGAAAGGATATAATAAGAAAGTTTGATTGTTTTGCGAAAGGAAATGGTATTATGAAGAAAAGACTGTTATATTGACGAAAAATATCTTCTTTGGTATAATAGATATATTATATTGTAAGGGAGATAATCAAATGTTCAATAATGAACAAGATTTTGAAGAATGGAGAGTCGATTGCTTAAACAAGGCAAAAGAAATTCTCACTATGGACAAAGAAAAAGAAAATAATCGGAGTAAAAAAATAGAGACGACAGCGAATTGACTGTCGCCTTTATTTTTTTGTGTAATTTCAATTTGATAATATTAATGCGAATGATACTATGTCAAGTATCACCGTAAGAATACAGACAGAAATCATTATATTAAAAATCATTTTTGGTTTAATTAATTTGTTATGTAAATAATTCCAATATTCTTCTGCGTAAGCTATTGGAATTTCTGCAAATAAGGATAAATCTTTAGCATTTTTTAAATATGTAGGCAACTTGTTTTTTGGTGCGATTAAAAGACAAGCCATTAAATTTGCTTCTTGTTCTTCTTGTAGAGAATCGGAAGTATGTCCCAACACATAATGAGCAATCTCGTGGAATATGTAGAAACGCCAATACATAGACGTTTCATCAAAGTAAATTATATATGAAGGCACTTTACCTGATTCCTTGTAAAGAATAGCAGGAGCGGAGATTAACGGATTTGTACCGGCAAAATCTTCTACTGCTTGAGATCTCACTTTAAAAGATATTTGTAATTGAGTGCATAGTAAAAATGGATTACAAGGGAAACTTGTAAACTGTTTTGTATAGATTTGTGCAATATCCAATAATTGTTTAAAACTTCTCATCTTCGACACCTGTTATTGGCAAATGAGCCAACCCTTTCATATAAATTAATGCAAATTCTTTTGATTTTGAGTCTAAAAGATTCCATAATGATAGAACGTCTTGTTGTTCAGAGGACAAGACATTATTATCCACATTGTCCTCAATTCCAGCAAAAAATTGAGAAAGTGAAATATTTAGACCGTTACAGATTTTTATTAAATTATATATTGTTGGGACGTGTCTATGTTTAATCATATTATTGAGTGACGAATAAGGCATATCAGACATCTTTGCAAGTCTATATATAGACAGATTTCGTTGCTTGCAAATCTCCATAATGTGCTGGTTGACTATAAATTCATCCATAGAAATCTATTCCTTTACTAATAAGATTATATCTTATTATGTCCCAAAAATGCAGATGTATTCTATGGCAATAATAGTGTTGAGTTTGGTAGTAAAAGAGTAACCATGCGTGGTTGAAAATAAAAAAAGCAACCCATTGAGGTTGCTTTAGTTATATTGTTCAATCGCATTTTGAATCAAGTCTAATATTGCATCAGGAATATTTTTTTCAGCGATTTGCTTTAACAAATTTTCTTTTTTTGCGGAGATATGTTCTCCACCATACGCAAGGTAATTTTTATCGTTATTAATATTATGAAAAAAATTAATAATTTCACAATTATAGATGTTGGACAAACATTGTAGAGTATATAAGGGAGGTGTTTGTAATCCATTCTCATATTTTGCAATGGTTGTTCTATTTGCACGTATTTTATATTTATCTACAAGAATATCAGCAACATTATCTTGTGTTAATTTTGATTTTTTCCGTGCCAAAAATAATTCAGAAGCAAGGAAATTTTTATATTTTTCTTCGGTTAGCAATAAAAACACCACCTTAAATGTTACAATATTATTACAAAACGTTCTAAAATGTTGACAAAACTAATTTAAAATAGTAATATATGTTCTGAAAAGAATACATAAGCTGATTATAATGTTCCAATATAGAACGTTAATGAGTATCAGTATCTTTAATGATTTTTCTCACTAATCCAAATATTCGGACACGAGTAACATCTTCGCCCTCAAAACGTCTTGGGGAATACATTGGATTTAAACTTTGCAGTTCAATCCAATTCGCACCGTACATTACTCGTTTGATGACACCGTTATCATCATCAATTAAAGCAACGGCATAACTACCACTGTCAACGGATTGTTGATAGCGGACAAGTGCAAGGTCTCCTTCTTCAAACTTGGGGATCATACTGTCGCCCTTGACACGAAGTAATACGTGTGGTTCATTGCCACTTAACCAATTAAGGGGGACGTATTGTGTGCCAATTATTTCATTGTCGGCATATTTACCATAGCCTGCCGAAACTTCACCTAAGATAGGGAGTTCAATCATTTGATTATTATTTTGTGGCTCGCCAAGCAAATATTCAACGGAAACGCTCAAATAGTTTGCGATGATTTCTATTTTTTCACGAGAAACGGATGTCTTATTGGACATTTGATTGATGTAATTGACACCCAAACCGCATTCTTTGCATAATTTACCAATAGAAATGTTATTGTCCTTTGCAAGTTGCTTTATTCTACTTGCAATCATTTGTGGATTTTGCATAAATTACACCTCCGTTTTTCGTAGAATACCACAATATCACGCCAAAAACGTGAAAATAAGTTGACATTCACGTTAAAGCGTGATAATATGGTTTTGTTGATTTTTAAAAACAGAATATTTCTAATTAGTTTAATATCCCCATATTAAATTAATTTACCCTTTTGAAATGTGTTCCCCAACACGTTTATTTCATAATGGATAAAAGAAATATCCTTGCTTTTTATGTGTTTATTATAGCACATTATAAGGGAAATGTCAATCATATTGACGTAAATTTTGTAAAGAAAATGTAATAAAAGAAAAGAATTTGTAACAAGAAAGGAAGTGATGAAAGTATGATTTCAATAATTCAAAAACCAGTCAGTTTTAAAATACGGCGTAAGTCAGATATTAAAACATTCAAAAATGTTTGTTTGTGTAATGGTTCAAAGTACATAATTAAAATCAATCCGAATTATATCTTCATGTTAGAGAAAATGGAGAATAATATAACAGGAACTATTAAACAAGGTGATTTATTCAATATTTTCAATCCTGAAATTCAGATTGATGTGGATGAATGGGGTTGGAAATTGCGGAAATATATCAACAAAAAATATTTTTCGTAGAGAATATTATATTGAGCGTTGAAATGAAACACTCACCTATACGGTTTATACTTTTCCGAGCGGAAAGACAAAAAAGTAGTTTTGCTATGTATATGATAAAGGGAAGGATGTGAGATGAATGTATCTAATTGGCTTGGCTATAACAGGTGTCGGCATTGGCATAGTGTTGGTATACAAATTACAAGATTATTAGTGAAGAATGATCGTAAAAAATCAGGACAAGGAGTGTAAAAGAGTGAATGATGATGAGAAAGAAACTTTAAGAAAATATTATCTTGACAATGAAATGAGCGAATTGAAAAAGATTGCTAATCCAATCATCAAGCAAAGAAACTTTCCTATGATGGAACATGATGATTTATATTCTGATGCAATGAAAGTTGTGGAGGAAAGTCTTGCGAGTTATGACGAAAACAGAAATTGTTCATTTAAAACATTTCTTGTTGGGAATATCAAACGTTCATTTTATGATTACAGAAAAAAGGGCAATCAATGGAAACGACGTAATCTTGAAACTGAAAACGGCAAATTGAAAAAAGATGAGAACGGGCATACAATTCCTATTCAAAATGTTTCATTGGATGCCGAAACAGAAGATGGGATTAGTTTGGCAGAAAAAATTCCTTATATAGAGAATAATACTGATGAGGAAGAGCTATCTCCACAAATGGAGGAATATCTAAATGGGCTATCAAAAGTTCAAAGAAAAATTCTTATCCATTTAGCAGATGGATATAAAAAAGAAGAAATTATTGATATGTTAAATATTGATGATTTTTTATACAAAGATAGTATTATGGCAATTAAAGATGAAAAAAATAAAAGAAAAATACGAATGCTTATTAGGAGGTAAAATAACATGGATGGATATAGAATTGAAAGATGGTCGGTAGAACAATATATGGACGATGTACATACACAAATAATACAGCCTGAACCAACAGTACAACGTGGTTGGTCTTGGACAAAAGAGGCTTTAAACGGACTAATATGGTCGGCTGTCAGTGGGATAGTTTTTATTCCAAATTTAATTCTTGCTGAAACAAAGTCTGAATCCGGTATAAAGTCTACATATATTGTAGATGGTGGTCACAGAACAGAAGCCTTGAGAAGATTTAGATATGGTGAATATAAAGTTACTAATGAAATTCGTGAACCTATAGTCAGATATAATAGGAAGAAACTCAATGAAGAAGGTAAAGTGGTAAAAAATCAATATGGTGAGATTATATGGGAAACAGTCGAATATGATTTGAGAGGTAAAACATATGAAGACCTTCCAACGGAATTAAAACGACAGTTGAACAAAGGTCAGTTAGCGGTAACAATTTATCAAAATTGTGAACAAGGAGATTTACCCACACTTGTTAACATTTATAATAATCACATTGCAATGAATGCTTCACAGAAAGCCCTTACGTATGTAGGAAATTTTGCAAAAGAAATAAGAAAAATAAAAAATACCAATGAATTTTTGAAAGACGGTACAATTTTAACAGAAAAACAAAAGAATGGCGGAATATGGGAAAGAGTTATTTCAGAATGTGTTATGGGTGTGTATCATTTTGATAATTGGAAAAAAGCTCCTAAGAAAATATGTGATTATTTGAACTTCAATTCTACAATGGAAGAATATCAACAAATTGAACAGTATTTTAACAGGATTGCTCCATATTCAGATAAACTTGAAAATAGAAAAGTAGCAGATTTATTCACATTAAAAGATACAGTGGTATGGATAATGGCATTTGATAAATTTGATAAGCTTGGCTTAGATGATAAGAATTTTGGAGAATTTTTAAATGCTTTTGAGAGCATGAGAAACAAAGAAGTGAATGGCGTTACTTGGGAAGAACTCGATGAAAACAAAAGCACTAAAGATAAGAAGGTTATTAAAAACAAAGTAGACCATATTCTATATTTAATGAAAGAATTTTTGGGTATTGAAGATAATGATGCATTGTCAAATGAAGAAAATGTTAAAATGACAACTGAAAATAAAAATATTATTAAAGAAGAAAATATTGAAAGTGATGTTTGCAACAATACTCAAAACAGTGTACAGGAAATAGAGAATAATATATTAGAAGGAATTGAGCAAGAAGATATAGAATTTTACGAAACAATGATTGAGGACGTGTTGCCAAGTAATTCCGAACTGGCACAAAAAGCACACGACGAATTAGTTAAGCTGATAGATTATTCTTGTGAAAAAGATTATGATATGGCGTTAGAAAAATGGTTAAAAACGATAGACGAAAGTGTATTAATTTCGAACAATAAAACAGAGAACTATAATAATATGAAGAAACTTTTCATTGAGTATATGCTTAATCAAGAAAAAAATGTGGCGTAAAGGAGAGTGATACAAATGATATTTATAACAGGAGACACGCATGGAGATTGGAAAAATCGGTTTAAACCTGAATGTTTCCCAATAGGACAAAGTTTAAATAGAAGTGATTATGTTATTGTGTGTGGTGACTTTGGTTATTGGCACGATACGGATATTGAGAGAAATAACCTTGATTGGCTTGAAAGTCAACCATGGACTACATTATTTGTAGACGGAAACCATAGTAACTTTGACCGACTAAAGAAATTGCCGGTTGCAGAATGGAACGGAGGAACAGTACATAAAATCCGTCCACATATAATTCACTTGATGAGAGGACAAGTGTTTACTATTGATGGTAAAACGTTCTTTACATTTGGTGGAGCACAATCTCATGATATACGAGATGGTATATTGGAAACTGATGACCCGAGAATTGCGGAATGGCAATATGATTATTGCAAGATGTTTCGTATAAATCATATATCATGGTGGCAGGAAGAGTTACCTTCTCAAAAGGAAATGGACGAAGGTATTGAAAATTTGGCTGAATACGGCAATAAGGTGGATTATATTATCACACATTGCCCACCGACAAAGATTTTAGATGTAATGAATATGAGTAGAGGTTTCTTTGATAAATTGAAACCAGATAGATTAACGGATTATCTTCAAGAAATTCAAGAGAATATTCAATACAAGGGATGGTATTGTGGACATATGCACGAGAATAATCGTTACAAAGATGATATAAATGTTTTGTATCATAACATTATAGAGATTGGTGGCGATGCTCAATGATATATGTAATCACTAATGGAGAACAATATATTAGAACCAATCCAAATGGGCGATTGGCATGGTCGGGTAATCCGACTTTAGCCAACTCGTTTGAGACCTTCCCAGCTGCATTGGGTTTCTTAAAGACTAAAAGAGTACAAAATTTCTTGAAAGGGAATTCAAGAAGAAGTCGTGTTGTCGAATTGACAGATGGTTATATGCCCGTTGAAAAACCAGAGGATTGTCACGAGGAAAATTTAAATGATGTTGATGATATTAAATCAATGGACATAGACAGATTGTTAAAGACACCGCATTTACCAGATGAATATAATCCATATACTTACTATGGAGATATTGAATTGGATTTGGAGAATATAGCGAATGTATTGCAATCAGCGAACAAAATACTTTCAAATTTGGATAGATATTATGAAAGTATAAAATATCTTGAAAGAGAAATGGATTTAAGAATTTTTGATATCAGACATACTCTTGTAGAGGATGAAACAAAACTGAGTGGTGTTGCAATGCAACGTGGAGGATATTATGGACAACAAGTAGATCAATATAGAAAAAAGATTAAACGAAATAGACTTATTCTTGAGTTAATTAAAGATGACATAAATAAAATTAAAGATAAAAACTTATCAAACGAAATACATAAGATTATGACTACGCCACATAAACCAAGAAGAATATCTAAGAGTTTATTTATAGATTATTGTAATGGAAAGTACAGAAAGGAGAAAAAACATGAAACAAAAAGAGTATCAAAAACTATTAGAACTGGTGTGCAATAAACAAGACAGCTTATTGGCACATGGATTGTGGGATAGTGAAGAATACAAGTTGATGGAACATCTTAAAGTCAAACTAAAGAAGAAAACAAAAAAGAAATAAGGAGAATATAACCATGAAAGAAGTATTAATGTTACTATTGGCTATGATAATAGGTTTCGCCGGTGGGACAGGAATGTTTGCGTTGATTTTGCATTATTGTAATGGTAACGAAAAATCTGTTTCAACGGAGATAGACGATTTTGGTCAAAGTGCAGAAGTATGTGCTGAAAGTTTTAGAGGTTTGTCAAATGCTTTCAAAACAATGGGAGAAAGTATTAATAAGGGATATACAAGGTACATCGGAAACAGCGATAAGATGACCGAACAAGAATTTAAAGAAGCGTTAAAAATGAAAAATAAAAAAGGAGAATATTAATGATGAAAGAAATAAGCAAATCTAATGTTTTTGAAGTATCTATTAACGAAAAAGATAAAAAGAAAATAAACGGTGGTCGAGTAACAAGATCTTATATTAACAAGTGTTCAGAGATTGTAAAAAGATTGAAAGGAAAAATAAATGAATGATTTAAAAAAAAGTAAAAGTTACATGTTGCGAGGGCGAAGGTCAAGGCTCTTGCAAAAGATGTGTTGATAAAGGTATATGGAATCGAATGTGGATGAGTTTTCTATACAAAATAGAAGGACTTGAAGGCTGTTATTGTGCAAAATGTGTAGATGAAATAACGGAGGAAATGAAATGAGATTTTTTAAAGTAGAAGAAATTGACGAAGACACATTCATAAAGCAAGCGGGTAGCTATGAGAGCATTTTTGTTAGTGGCTCTCAAAGAGGCAAGGACGGAGCAGTATATGTGTTCGTCGATGAAACAGAGGACGAGTTTGAGATATATTTGGACGAGTTTGAGGAGGAATAAAAAATGTTAAAAATTAAATTTTGGAGAATCGAAAATGTATTGTTAATGAAAGTGTTGGAGCAGGGAGAAGAGATTAAACGAGGGGATTTTAAATTTTGCGCGTCTAATGGGATTAAGGTTATGAGTATATGTAGCCCAGAACTAACACCAGCTTTTATAAACATAAGAGGTCGTGCGAAAGAATATGATGACAATATTGTACCTCGTGAGTGCATTAATGCAGAAGAAGCAAAAGCAATGCTGGCTCGCTACATTGAAGCAGTCAAAGAATATAACACGTCCCTATTAAGAAAAAGTAATGACAAAGATGATATAGAGATAGAAACAGTTATTGCAGAATAGGTCAACAAATAAGGAGGATAGTTAATATGAAAGTAACGATTAATGCAAACGGTACAACCATTCAAGCTGAAATCAGTGAGGAACAACTGAAAGAGTTGGGACTAATAGAGGAACAGCCGACAGGATATGAGAGGGTTAAAAAAGGTGACGTGTATTATTTCAACATTACAAGAAGTGAGACGGTCGCCGAAGTGGAATGTAACAGAAGAATTGACGAAGGTCGTTATGACACAGGCAATTATTACAGCGATAAAACCATTGCCGAGAACAATGCTCGTGCAGACAGATTACTCCGTCAGCTAAAACAGTGGCAGGCACAAAATGACAAGGCTATTTCTATATCTGATTGGAAAAATGAGGGGATTATTAAATATTTTATTGCATATAACTATCGTTCCAGTCTATTTGAAATAGGAAGATGCTCTCGAAGAAGAGAGCCAAATATTATTTACTTTACAACGAAAGATAAAGTGTCAAAGGCGGTTAAAAATTTTAGAGACGAATTAGAATGGTATTTTACTGAATACCAACAACGTCTTGATGAAGAATAAGGAGAGTGAACAAATGGGATATTATAGAGTACGTAAAAATTGGAACAATGGTAAGTGGGATAGTTCACAAATTTGTGCATATACGGATAAACAAAAAGCAATCCAAGAATGCACAGAAGAAAGGGTGCAACAGGGATATAAGGTGTTTGATCCAGATGGTAAAGTAGTTTATCCAATTACATTAGAAAAACAAACAAAGGTATTGAAGAACGATGGTGTTATTCCTGATGACGAAATTGAATATTGGAATGACATATTTAATAGGAAGAAACTCGTTCACTTGGATGATTTAAATGTGATTATTAATCGATATTCTGAAATATTAAACAGAAATGAAACAAAGGTTGTTTCACATAATGGTATTCGCATGTTGAGAGTACCTGCGAATGGATTCCAAATTAAATTGGTTGATAAATCAAAGAACAACTTGGATGAAGATACATATTTTAATCTTGGTTATTTTGCAAACTTCAAAGAGAACGGAATTTTCTTTACTTTGCCGGTGGCAAACCTTGTAGCCGACACAGATGAAAACACACTTTCATCGCCATGTTTAAAATATTTGAAGGAACGAAAAGTCAAGGATAATAAGGTTTATTTCTATGCAAGTCAAAATGCGTCTGATCAGTTTAAAACAAAAGACGTGTCTACATTGATTATTTGTAATGACAATACAGTTTTTATTGATAAGTACAACAGTTTATATGATGAAGATGTTAAATATGCCGTTTCGGGTGCGCCGATTATAATTGATGGATTTAGAGCAACGACAGAATATTTGGACGAAGGTTGGGATAATTCGATAGTTAGACCAACTGTTCACGGATTTTTGGGTATCAAAGACAATTATATTTATTATTTTTACATTGAAACGAAGACCTCGAATTGTATCACAAGTGGAGAGGTTTACGACAAAATTAAAGACTGTGGATTTTCAGATGTTATTAAAGTTGATGGTGGTGGAAGCTTCTATTGTAAAATCAATGGAGAAATTCAAAAGAGTACAAGTGAGAATAGACAAATTAATAACATTGGTATTGTGATGTAAGGAAAGTAAGGTAGTATAAATGAGTGATGATATAGAATTGGTCAATGCTGGCGAGTATCTCAACAAATTATGTGCTGATATGAGTGCATCAAAATCATACTATTACGATATTCAATATACACTTTCGACAACATTATTGGAATATCGGTTAAAATATAGCTTGACCTCAAAAGATATGGCAAGTTATTTGGAAGTAAGTCCTTCAATGCTATCCAATTATGAAAGTGGTGATTATGATTTTTCTCTTTCTCAAATTTGTGATATATGTGAAAAATTAAATCTAAAACTTAACCTTTCGATTGCCGAAAATTAAATATACAGGGAGAATATTCTTATGATAACAAAAACTATGAAATTATCGGATATAAAGATTTCGGATGCGTTTGCAAGAACTCATGTATCTGAAAGAAAACTACAGAAATGTAGAGATTATTTTAATGTATTTGAAAAAGCTGACCGAGATATTGTACTTTCTTCGAAAGATATTCTGATTGATGGATATATTATGTATCTCGTTTATAAGGAGAATAATATAGAGGAAGTTGAAGTCAAGGTAAAATCTACTTATAGAGATTATCCAACGACTTATATCTATGGTAAACACGTTAATGGTAGTAATAAAGTGTATGTTTGGAGAATTCCGCATGATAGAAAATACAATTGGGATAAATTTGTTACGCTGATTGAACCTGGCGATATTATTTTGTGTAGAACAAAGTATGGCACACAAGCAATATCGGTTGCCGACATTCAAGTTTACGATAAATGTCCTGTAAATTATAGTGTCAAGAAAGTGGCTTGTTCATTATTTTGGAAAGTGACAGCAACAGCAGAAATGAGGGAGCGAGATTATTCATGTTCTGATAATACAAAAGAAATTGATAAAGATTTGGAGGATACATTGCAGATTTTGAAAGAATTAAGTGATGAATCAGCTTTGTACTCAACTTCTGGTCTAATGAGAGAACTACAAATTATTAGAAATGGTTACGAAAAAGGAGAATAAATATATGAGCAGATGGACACATGTGGCGGCAATATTTAGAATAGACAGTATAGGCGAGATTTCTGACAATGAGATTATCGAAAAGTTTGGAAGAACAGTTGATTGGGAAGAGATGGCAGATTGTGATTATGATGATTCTGACGAATGGGTTCAACAAGAGTTTCTTCCAATGGGTAGCGAAGGCAGTCTTAAAATGAGCATTTGGCATAATCCTGTTAAAAATGAGATGTCATCTACTACAGTTTCGGTATTCGGAGATTTGAGAGATTATGGTGGGAGTGATGATATTAAAAGGTTGGAGCAATGGTTTAACAAATGTTGTGAAAATAATTGGACAAGACAGGCAGTTATGCAAGTTATAGATGAATACTGTGATAAGCCAACAATTTTTCAATATATACAGAACTAATTGAAACGGCAGTTTCAATGCAAAAGATAATCAATATATAGTGGTTAGATAAACAATTAAATACAATATGTAGTATAAAAGAAAGGATATATAATATGGAAAAGATATTAGTTGTAGTAGATATGCAAAATGACTTTATAGATGGATCACTTGGTACAGAGGAAGCACGAAATATTGTTGAGCCTGTTTGTGAAAAAATTATAGAATTTGGAGGACAAATTTTTGTAACTCAAGATACTCATTCAGATAATTATCTTGAAACTTTGGAAGGAAGACATTTGCCGGTAGAGCATTGTATTGCAAATACCGAGGGTTGGTTGATAAATTCATTTATAAGAAATGCATTAAAATCTAAAAATTATGCTTTTATAGAAAAAGAAATATTTGGTTCAATGAAACTTGTAGACAAGATAGCAAAAATATTGGACAAGGGAGTCAAAGGTTCAATAGAGATAGTAGGATTATGTTCAGACATATGTGTAATATCAAATGCACTAATGTTGAGAAGTGCATTTCCTAACATTGAAATAACAGTAGATGCTTCTTGTTGTGCCGGAGTTACACCAGAAAAACATCAGGCTGCGATGGAAGTTATGAAGAGTTGTCAAATTAATGTGATTGGAGAATAAATATGATTAAAATTAATGGAGATATTGTAACAATTAATAAATTCCCTGATGGAACACCAAGAATAAATATTGATGTGAATAGTATCGAAGAATATGATTATGACGGTTCGCCTTGTATTTGGCTTGATTGGATATATGAAAGCAATGATGAGATGTTTTATCTGATGTTAATCAAGAAACATCTTGAAAGATTTAAAACAAATGTGAATTACTATTTGAATCTTCCATATATTCCAAATGCTCGAATGGACAGAGTTAAAAATAATGACGAAGTATTTACTCTAAAATATTTTTGTGAATTCATTAACTGGTTAAATTTTTCGGGTGTATATGTTTTAGATGCTCATAGTGATGTTTCTACGGCATTGCTTAATAATTGTTTTGAGGAAAATCCAAAGGAATATATTGAACAGGTAATTGCAAAAATTGGAGAGAGAAATCTTGTTCTTTATTTCCCAGATGCGGGGGCGGCAAAAAGATACTCTGATTTATTTCCTGAACTTCAATACTGTTATGGAGAAAAGAAACGAGATTGGAAAACTGGTAAAATTCTCGGATTAGACATCAGAACGAATGGAATTGATTTAGCTGATAAAGCCGTGTTAATGATTGATGACATTATTGCTTATGGTGGTTCGCTGTATTATAGTGCAGAAGAATTGAAGAAAAATGGTATAAAAGAAATTTACGCATATGCTACACATACAGAAAACTCAATTCTTGACAAAGAAAAAGGTACTTTAATTAAATTTTTGGAGAATAATACTGTGAACAGACTGTTTACGACAAATAGTTTGTTTAAGGGTAATCATGAAAAAATAACAGTTATGGAGGTCGAAGAATTATGAATAATACAATGGCGTTGCTACTATCAGACACTTATAAACAGTGCCACTCGCGAATGTATCCCAAAGGATTAACTAAGCTAGTATCATATTGGGTGCCTCGAAGATCAATGTTAGAGAACAGAAACAAGATGGTTTTCTTTGGATTACAGGCATTTATCAAAGAATATTTAATGGGATATTTCCAAGAAAATTTCTTCGATTTGCCAGAAGATGAAATGGTGTCTCTTTACACTGATTCAATGGATATACAGATTGGTAAGGACAATTATGATTTAGACAAGATTGTCCAATTGCATAGATTAGGATATTTACCACTAGAGATAAGAGCTTTGTCAGAAGGAACACTTGTACCAATGGGAGTTCCATGCATTGAGATTACAAATACAAATGATGATTTTGCTTGGCTTGTACAGTGGATTGAATGTATCCTACAGGTTGAACTATGGAAACCTTGTTGCCATGCAACAATCGGTCATATGTATCGTGAGATTGCGGATTATTGGTACGATAAAACAACTGATGGATTGTCGGGAGACGTGGCTTGTGCGGACTTTGGTATGAGAGGAATGTCTTGTATGGATGAAGCTGTAAGATGTTCAGCTTCGTGGCTACTTTCGTTCAATAAAACATCAACAATTCCGGCGATTAACTATATAGATAAATATTATAATGCTGATTGTAAAAAGAACGGAATTGGATTAGGTGCTGTATCGACAGAACATTCTGTTATGGGTGCAAATTTCTCTATTGACGGAGATGAAATTACATTCGTGAAGAGACTTTTGACTGAACTTTATCCAAATACATCATTTAGTATGGTCTCAGATACATATGATTATTGGAATATGATAAATAATATTCTTCCGCAATGTAAAGAAGAAATTATGAATCATAATGGTAAACTTCTGGTTCGTCCTGATAGTGGTGATATTGTAGAAATTTCAGTTAAAACAGTTGAAAGACTATGGGATATCTTTGGTGGCTCTATAAATAGTAAAGGATATAAAGAGTTAAACCCTCATATAGGAATCATTTACGGTGATGGCTGTACCCTTTCTAATGTAGAAACAATTTGGAGAGAGTTGGAGAAACGTGGATTTGCAGCCAATAATATTGCTTATGGTGTAGGAGCTTTTTGTTTTACGGCAATTATGGAGAATGGAAAGATGATAGTTGCTACGAGAGATACTTTTGGAATTGCTATGAAAGCAACTTATGGAGTAATTAATGGTAAGAAATTAATGATTTTCAAAGACCCAAAGACAGATACAACTCATCTAAAGAAATCTCATAAAGGTTGTTGTAAAGTCTATTATGAAGACGGCGAATTAAAATGTCAAGACCAATTACTTGAAATGAGTGATGACAGTTTGCTTACTACTGTATTTAAAAATGGAGAATTGATAAGAGAGGATTCCTTTATGGATATCAGAAATAGAATGTACGGAGGAAAATAAAATGGATTTTTATCTTCAAGCTAATAATTCTTATAATAGACTAGAAGAAGAGTTTAAGAAATATGGAAAGCTCATCTTTTGTGTAGATTTTGATGATACGATTTATGATTTTCATAAAAAGGGTAGAACATATGAAAATGTTATTCACCTTTTGCAAAGATGGGAGAACTATTCAGAAGTAATTATCTTTACTGGCAACGGCGAAGATAAATATGAGATGATTGAAAAATATCTGAATGATAATCACATTAAATATAGAGGTATCAATTGTGATGCTTCGGTTGCATTTTCAGGAAGAAAAATTTATGCCAATGTTTATATTGATGATAGAGGAGGACTAATTCAGGTATATCATGAACTATTGACATTAATTGAGAAAATCGAAAAGGGAGAGATTACACATGAATAATTTTGATGCAAAGAAAGTAAAGAATGAGATTGTACAGTGGATTAAGGATTGGTTTAATGAGAATGGTAAGGGATGTTGTGCAGTGGTAGGCATTTCGGGCGGTAAAGATTCTTCTGTTGTAGCCGCATTATGTGTTGAAGCTCTTGGGAAGGATAGGGTATTTGGAGTTCTTATGCCACAAGGTGAGCAGTCAGACATTGATTTTTCTTATAAGCTTGTTAGACATTTAGATATCAATAATTGCATTGTAAATATTGGCGATACGATTTCCACATTGACAAATGAAGTAAAACCAAAGTTGAACAATCAATGGTCGAAACAAACATCTACGAATCTGCCGGCGAGAATTAGAATGGCTACACTTTATGCTGTGTCTCAAACCATTAATGGACGAGTGGCAAATACTTGTAACCTTTCAGAAACTCTTTTATCTTGGGAAACCAGATGGGGAGACGCTGTTGGAGATTTTTCACCATTGAGTGATTTGACGGTTGAAGAAGTTAAAGCTATTGGTTTTGAACTTGGATTACCAAAAGAATTAATTGAAAAAGTTCCGTCCGATGGCTTGTGTGGAAGTACAGATGAAGACGCTCTAGGATTTAAGTATTCTGTAATGGACAAGTATATTAGAACAGGTGAAATTGATAATACGGATATTAAAAATATAATAGATGAAAGAGTAAAGAAGTATCAATTTAAAAGAATGCCAATTCCGTATTTTTCAACAGGATTGAAAAGATACGTTGATTAATGTTGGCTGATTAATTATAGAGTTAAATTATTGTTTTTAACGGAGAATTTCTATTATGGAAGAAATAAAAATTGACTGTGTTTATGATTATCAAGGCTCAACACATTCATACCTGACTGTACGCATTATGGATGTCGATAATTTTGAGATATATTCATCTCATGGAGATCTCATTGAAAAAATACACGATGTGGCTGATTGTTTATATATTTTGTATTTGGTATCCATAGGGGAATATCCACGAAAGGAAGTATCGTTATGAGTTTTACAAAAACATTCCCAATCAATACAGGAACATTTGTTGTTGTTCAAGTAGGAAATGCAAAGAGATTGGGTACAGTGGCTTGTTATCAATGCGTAACAGAGGAGGATGAAGAAGATGTGGTTATGGTTTCGGGTTATAAAGAAAGTTGGTGTGGAGAATATTTGCTTAGTGAAGTGAAGATTGCAACGAATGAAGAAATTAAGCAATATATGAAAGGGTAAAAACAAAATATGTTATTGAGTGAAATTGCAGAAAAGATTATAAAAAAAGAATCTAATCTTTCCTTGGAGAATGAGGTTATAGTTGGTAATAGAGAAGAATGGTATGAAGAATATCTAATCGACCCATTGATAGACTATTATTCATATGACGTATTAGGATTGTGCGGTTGCGGTTGCCCTAATGACACATTAGATGTCATACGCAAATATCTTCATATTCGAAAAGATTGGAAGGACAACAAGTGTGATTATGATGAAGAGCAACAAAGATATAAGACAGAATTGAATATAGATGCTCAAGATGATATACAGTGGGGCTTACTACAATTCATGGCATATATTTTGGACAACCGTGGCTTTACAGAGCATGGTAGTAGTATCGGCGGCTGTTGGTTGACTGAAAAAGGCGAGATGTTTCTTACAGTGTTAGATGCATGGGATCAATATAATAAGGAGAATTAAAATGAACATAGGAGAAAAGAAAGAATTTATCGGATATGTTGGAGAATATAGTGATACGTGGTTATTTGAAACTAATAAGACTCCATATTCATCTATAGTTGTATTAGCTATAGATGAATTACTTGGTATTAAAACAGAAGATTGTGAGAAATATAAAATCACGATAGAAAAATTGGAGGCGGAAATGATATGAAACTAACTCATAGATATGATTGTTATTTAGAATTAAACGAATATCTTTCTCATGAATATCATTGTGAGCTAACCAAAGAACTTGATGATTTGGCTGGTTTTGATAAGAAAATGATTGATGAATATGAATATGGACATTATATATTGGCAACTGAAGCGGACATGAAACAAAGACTTTTGTACATAAGAATTCCAGGTGGTACGGTTGGCAATATATTTTTGGACAAGACGGAGAATATTATTATGAAGATAACAATTGATACAGATTATGTCGTAGATTCGTATCCTGAGAATGTTCAAGAGTATGTTCAGAAATATGTTGGAGAGAAAATTGAAATAGGAGATTAATAGCCATGAAAAAACTTGATAGTGAATTTAGTGAATGGGACGATGTAGTCAATAAGATAAACGAAATTGTTGGTTATATAAATAAACAAGAATCCCAACTGGTAACGGTGTTATAGGTAATCAAAAACAAAGACACGAATGAATTGATATTTAATGCAAGCGGTGGAGCTTACAAAGATAAGGAAGCGGCTTTAAATAAAATAAAAAAGTTAGGTTCTCAAAATCATTGTTTGCTTAGATATGAATTAGTTAATGAATATTGAAAGCTTAATTTCAAGAGGAGAAGATATGGAGGTACAATATGAAAGATTTTAATAAAGTGGCAATTGTTAATTTATTTGACGATTATGCATGCGATGATTATGCAGTTGCATTGTATGATGACGAAGCAAAGCTAATATGTGATTCATGGTTGGTTGTTGTGAATGGATGGGGAAATGAAAATGCAAGGGTACTTGGAGAAATTAAACGTGTTTTTCCTATTGAAGATTGTGATAAAGAAATAGTTGGACAAGTTATTGGTGTTGTGAATATGGATGCGTATAACAAAAGACATATAGAAGAAAAAAGATTAAAAGAGACGGCAGAAAAGAAGGCTACAATTGAAAAGGAATTGGAGCAAGAAATCAATAAATACAAAACAGTTACGTATTATGAAGATATGGCAAAGAAATATCCGAATAATTCAAGATTACAAGACTTGGTTAATAAGTTGTTAGAATTGGGAGAATAATCATATGTGGGAAGAGATTTTAGGACGATTAAGGAAGTTATCCAAAGAACAACTAATTTACATCATCGAACAATACCGCAATGTAACTCGTAGAATGAGTGATACTCTTGTAAGAGAAAGCCAAGGTTATAATTCAAGTAAAGCTTGTGATGATATACGAGATTGTTTACAGGATTGTGATTTTATTCGTACTCGTGAATTGGCTGCCTATGTAGATATGAAGCTTGGCAAGATTTCTGGTGAAGAATATAGGGACGTATTGTTGGGGAAAGATGACGATTAAATATTACTGTTAAAGGATCGAAAAGGGGAAATAATATATGTTAATGATAGGGAGCATTGACGAATGCCTTGATAGAATTAAGGCGATAAACGAAAACAATAGATTAAGAATTGAATGTCTTGAAAAAGAAAATCAATTTTTGAGAGAAAAATATAATAAGGATGAAGAAGTCAAGAAAATGCAACAAGAGTTGGATGTAATGAAAAAAGATTTGAGACGTGGCTTCTCAATTTCAGAAAGAGAGCAAAAAGCGATTAAAGAATGGAAAGAAAAGCATGACACTGAAGTCCATGGATTTAAAACATTAGAAGATAGACTTCATGCAGGCGGTCTTATTGGCGGTAGATATACTTACCATTTTGTTCCGACAAGCATAGGAGTTTCTGGCACAATTCAATGTAGTTGTGGTGAAGAATTTGAGTTTTGCAAATTGTGATATGAGGAAATAATTTATGAATGTTTATGGCGAAGAAATGATTCTTATAAAAAATAGTGATGGGACATATAGAATAGAGGTACATAATTGTCCTTTTAAAGATTTGAATGGAGAAGAAATTAATGGCACAATAATATTTCCAAGAGTATTAAAAGATGATAAAAATTCATTTATACATGTAAATGAATCACCGGAATCCACAATTTGTGAAGTGATTTTGGACAAATAAATAAAAAGGAGAATAAACTTATGAAAAAGAAAATTTGCGTAGCATTGGCAATTATGGCAACATTGAGTTTGGCAGGTTGTCAAGCAACAACAAGAAAATGGGGTGGATCTACAACTATTGAATTAGATCCAAATCTGAAATTAGAGGAAATAACGTGGAAAGATGATTCGTTGTGGTATCTTACACGTCCAATGACAAAGGATGATGTTGCAGAAACGCATACATTTAAAGAGTCGTCTAACTTGGGAATCATTCAAGGCACGGTGACAGTTATAGAGACAAAAGAATGAAAACCTGATTTCAAGGAGAATATTGTAATGGTTAAAGATACAAAAGATAGAGACGAAAAATATGAATTAATAAAAACATGTTTCGATTTTGGAGGAAAACCATATATAAAAATTTGTTGTCCATGTTGTGATAATTTAACAGAAGGAAGCTATCAAGTGATTACAGATATTCCTAAAAAATTATATTGCTCTCAATGTGGAGCAGAAATTATACAGCCAATTCAATTTGCTCAAGTTTTATTTAAGTTTAAATAAAAAGAGAATGTATATATGAATACAATTATATTCAATGAAGACGATTGGGTTTAATTATAGGAGGAATTTATGAAAGGTTATATTGTTGAAAAAGAATTTGAACATAAAGGTTTAAAATGTGTTGTGTTGCTTTTGGTAAGAGGATATAGATGTGGTTATGTGGGAGTTCCGAAAGGACATCCTTTGTATAATGTAGCTTATATGGATTGCATGTCGCATTTTTATTGTCATGGAGGTCTTACATATTCGGGTGGTGGAGAGAATTCTTCATATCCTATTAGTAGTGATTTGTGGTGGTTTGGATTTGACTGCTCTCATTGTGAAGATGAACCAGATTGGAATTCTGTATTAAAAGCTTTTCCAGACCAAAGTGATAAAATATATCAACAAAAAATACTATCAGATATATGTTCTTTAGGAGGAGAGATCCGCACGACAGAATATGTGGGAAATGAATGCAAAGAACTTGCGGAACAATTAGCCAATTATGAAAACTATAAAAATCCGTCTGACGAACAAGAAGGCATCGTCATGCGATATTATAATGAGAATAACGAGTTGGGTGTATTATACAGCCCTGGTTATGGAGTTGGGTGGAGTTCTATGGGCGATAAAGAATTAGCATATGATAAAAGAATCGTAGAGTATTGGTTAACTGAACACCCTGATATTCAAAAGATGGAAATGTATCTTGAAAGAATTGGATACCACGGTGTTTGGATGGGCGGTTATAATAATTTAAAAATTGCTTGGATTCCAAAAGGTACAATGTTTTATATTCATGAGTATGATGGCTCAGAAAGTATTGAAACACCCAAAAGTTGTGGAATGATGATGGCATAAGATTGATAGGTAGGAGGAATTATTATGAGTTTGTTATGTGATAGAGCGAAAAACAAATTGGACAAAAGTAAAAGAAAATATAAAGAATGTCCGCAATCAAAATTTCCGGATCGAGAAGCAGAATTGTTTTGTGAAAATTGTGGACACTCTTTAGGGAAAAAAGATGTTTTAATTATTGATTTGGAAACAGTGAAGTATTGTTCAAAATGTATTGAAAAATATATAAAAGAGACACCGTTTGATATTCCTGATGGTACGATGGTTAAAGACTTTGGTGATTCTGTTTATTTAAAATATAAAAGTGGTGGTTATATAGAACAAACAGTTCTAAAGGATTGTTATTTTAACACAAAAGGCAGATACATTAAAGTAAAAGGCAAAAGAGTATATATTTAAGCTTGAAATTTTGCTTTCATTTTGATTTTTAAACAAAGAATAATTTCATGTAGTATTTACTATGTCTTTGGGCTGTTCGCCCGATAATTCAATTTTAAATTATAAAATATGAAAGGAGTAAGAGGTTTGTGCGCACTAAAAACTATAGTTTACTCCTAAAACAGTATGGAATTAAATCGGATATATAATGAAGATTGTTTTAAAACCATGGAGAGAATGTCCAGTGAATTATGTGCAAACATATTAACCTCTCCATTTTATAACACGAATAAAAAGCAATGTAAATCAAATACTCTTATGAAGTCAAATAATGCTTCAAGTAAATTTCCTTATTTGAGATATGATACACATGTAGACAATATGACTGATGAAGAATATTGTAATTTTACTCATAAATTATTTTTGGAATTTGATAGAATTTTAAATCCACATGGAACTGTTTTATATAATCTTTCTTATGGAAATAACAATAGAGATGGAATGTTTAAAGCTATAAATACAATTATCACACAAACTCCATTCACAATTGCTGATGTAATTACATGGAAGAAAAGTTCTGCAATGCCAAACAATTGTAGTCCTAATAAACTTACCAGAATTACTGAATTTGTATTTGTGTTTTGTAAAAAAGACCAAATTGATACGTTCTATTGCAACAAGCCTATTGTGAGCTATAGAAAAACGGGACAAGCTTCATATGGTAATATTTTTAATTTCATTGAAGCCAAAAATAATGATGGTTCATGTCCATACAATAAAGCAACTTATTCAAGTGATTTATGTAAACAACTTTTAAACATATATGGTTGCAAGGATGGAATTGTATATGATCCATTTATGGGAACGGGAACAACGGCTGTTGCTTGTAAAGAGTTGAGTATAAATTACATAGGAAGTGAAATTTCTAAGAATCAATGTGAGTGGGCAGAAAATAGGTTATCAAAAGTGTAAAGAGTATTGATTGAAAGAAACATTTCAAAGGAAGAATTTAGGAGTAAATTATGAATGATTTTCACAAAATAGGAAGTTTCATTAAACTAAAAATGATGGAACAGAATAAGAGCATTCAATTATTAGCTAAAGAAAGTGGATATTCTATAAAAGATATCGGGAAAATATTTGATGGCAGATTGTTTTTATCTCCAAAACAAATAGAAGAAATAGCTAATGTTTTAGAATTGAATGTTGACGAAATTATTAACTGTACAGATGTAGATCCTATTGAATGTATGGGAGAATTTACAAAAGAAGAAAATAAAGATAAGCTTCTTGATTACATTGATAGATATGTTGATTTAAAAGAGGCAACTTAATTTACACAAATGGAGAATAGATAACTAGGAGGACTAAAATGCATTATTGTGTACATTTATTAACCAAAGAATTACCAAGCGAAAACCAAATTGCAGATATTATGAATCCGTATTATGTAGGTAATGTCTATAGTAATTTAGATGAAGAAAATGAAGACCATGTTGTCAATTATCCTACATTCACATGGGATTGCTATCAAATAGGTGGAAGATATAAAGCAGAAATAAAATTAAAAGTTGATGCAGAGAACAAAGGAAATAACGAATATTATAATTGGGGTTATTATAGCCGTGATGAAAGAAACGGAAGATTATTTTGGTCAAGCTTGTTGTCTACGTTAAAAGAGTGTATGGGAAGCCGATATAGTGAAGAAGATTGGTTTGCTAATATGGGCTTTTATGATAAATATATACTTGTAGACGGAGCAAGACAAAAAGATATAGTTAATCTACCTGAAATGGATTGCTATGTATGTATTTTGCCTGACGGAACAGCAATTGCACGAGCGTCTTGGAATGGTACAAGCTTTGTTGAAGATAAGGATTTCGATAGAAAACATAAAGAAGCATTAGGTGCAAATATGGACGGCTTTATTACAGTTCTTGATGTTCATGATTAAAACAAGGGCTGATTTAAAAGAGGTAACTCAATTTACACAGACAGAGAATAGATAACTAGGAGGTAGAGAAAATGAAAAGACAAATTAGAAGAAATGTTTTTGAAACAAATTCATCGAGTATGCACTCTCTTACTGTAATGAAAAGAGATGAACATTATTCGCCAGAAGAATTTTTAGATGGCTTTTATTTGGGAGATGATGGGATATGGAGTCCTTGGGACGATGATTTAGAATTTGGTAGAAGCCCATTTAGAGCATTAGGAAATTTTCATGATAAATGGTTATATGCTTGTGCGTCTTTAGTGGACGAATATAATGATGATACATATAAGAAACTTGAGCAAATTGCATTAAAATATGTTCCAGGTTTAAAGAAAATCGAAATTCCTATGAGGTCGGATTTTGTTTATAACAAAGATTATCCAGATTATAGCAACGATGAATTTGTGCAAGAATATGGGAAAACAGAAGATGAATTAAATGAATATTTTAATCAAAAAGGTGAAAAATGGGGAGTCGATTCAATTGATTATTATGAGAATAAAGGACGATTCTATTTTGAAGAACCATATACGGGTTACGTTGATGAAAATATATTGGGTGGATTCCTTGAAAGAGAGAATATATCTTTAGAGGAATATTTGACTAATAAAAAATATGTAGTTATTCAAGACGGTGATGAAACTTGCTATTGGAATGCTATGAAGAAAACTGGATTGGTAAATATGGATATTATCGATTATGAGTATCCAAAAGAATAATATAAGGAGAATAAAAATATATGAAAAGACAGATTAGACGTGGAGTATTTGAAACCAATTCATCAAGTACCCATTCATTAACAATGTGTAGTGAGGAAGAATTTGAACAATGGAAGAATGGTAAAGTCCTATTCGATGAGGATGGCGAAACCTTCGTAAAGGCAAGTGAACTATCAAATAAAGATAAGGAATATGCAGCTCAAGAGTATGAGGATAATAAAGATGAGTATTCAAAAGATTGGTCAGAATTATCAGAGACTGCGAAAGAAAGATATTATACAAAATATGCAAAAGAGAATGATCTTATAAATGAAGATGCGAAAACTTATGATGAATGGAATAATGACTATGAACTTGAAACTTTCGTAGGTAAATATACAACAAAAAGTGGAGACCGAGTTGTTGCGTTCGGTAAATACGGATATGATGGTTGATTAAGAGTCAAAACATTATAGTGAATGAAAAGTATGAAGAATATTTGGGAGGTAAAAATGAAAATTTTAGGGAGTTACACGAATGGAAATTTTAGAACTGCTATATTTGAAGATGGAACAAAAATAAGAGAAACAAATGATGATGAATTTCAGGCTGCCTTTGCAGAAAATATGGATATAAAAATAACAAATTATTGTGATATGGGTTGTCCGTTCTGTCATGAAGGAAGTACAACAGACGGCAAGTTTGGAGATATTATGAATGAAAAATTCATTGATACCTTGCATCCATATCAAGAAGTTGCACTCGGCGGTGGAGATGCCACAAGTCATCCTGATTTAATTCCATTTTTGCAAAAGTTAAAAGATAGAAAAGTCATTGTAAATATGACAGTAAATCAAATCCATTTCGAAAAAAAACAAGGCTTGATAAAGAAGCTTGTAGACGAAAAGCTCATATATGGTTTAGGAGTTTCACTTGTAACTCCCACAGAAAACTTTATTAAACTTATCAAACAATATCCTAGTGCAGTCATTCATGTAATCAATGGTGTGTTAAAGCCATCAGACATACAGGCGTTGGAGAATAATAATTTGAAGATTTTGATTTTGGGATACAAACATTTAAGACGTGGTGATGATTTTTATGATATAAACCATGAGAATATTGAAATTAGGCAAAGCTGGTTGTATGAAAATCTTTCGAATATTATTGAAAAGTTTAATGTTGTTAGTTTTGATAATTTAGCCATTGAACAATTAAATGCGCGAAGATTAATGACGGACGAAGAATGGAATGAGTTCTATATGGGTGACGATGGTACAATGACCTATTATATAGACATGGTAGAACGAAAATTTGCAAAGAGTTCAACGGCTGCGTTTGACAAAAGATATGATTTGTTAGATTCTGTTGATGAAATGTTTGAGCAAATAATATCTAAACAGAGTTAAAGACAAAATAACAATAAACAGTTCAAATAGAGAATATTAAATAAAGAGGAGTAAAATTATGAAAATTATAAAAACAGGAAGTACATATCAAATTTATGGCGAGGATTTAATTGTGTTGGACAAACTGCCGGCACAAACATATAAAATTGGATTCAGTAAATTTACCGGTTTCTTTTTAGAGAAACAACATGATTTGGAAATCAAGGAAGATAAGATATACGGAGTTCATGAAGAAAAGGCGAATAAAGTATTGAATAGATTTGAAAAATCTCGTAAGAATTTGGGTGTAATTCTTAGTGGAGATAAAGGTATTGGAAAGTCTTTGTTCGCAAGACTACTTTCACAAAAAGCAATTGAAAATGGTATTCCAGTTATATTGGTCGATGATTTTATTCCCGGCATTGATGATTTCCTAAATGACATTAAAAATGAAGTGCTTATTTTGTTTGATGAGTTTGACAAAACATTTAAGAGTCGAGATGATGTAGATCCACAAGCACAAATGCTGTCATTCTTTGATGGTACAAGTTTTGGGAAGAAATTATTTGTAGTAACTTGCAATGAATATCGCAATTTGAACGAATATATGATTAACAGACCAGGAAGATTTCACTTTCACTTTAGATTTGAATATCCGACGGCAGATGAAGTAAGAAATTATTTGACAGATAAAATAGATAAAAAATATTTTTCTGAAATTAACAAGGTTGTTTCTTTTTCAAGAAAGATTAAATTGAATTATGATTGTCTTTCGGCAATTGCTCTTGAATTAAATGAGGGAGAAAAGTTTGAAGAAACTATTAAAGATTTGAATATTATAAATACACGTGACAGGAAAAGACAATATGATGTTCAATTATTCACAGAAGAAGGCATTATCTTTACAAGTGAAAACAAGGAATTGGACTTACTAAATGGGGATACTAATGATATTTGGGTGGAGGATTCAGAAGGTAATAGTATAAATATCGAATTCTCGGCTAATAATGCAATATTTGATAATAAGCAAAACTCATTTATTGTATCTGGAAATAATGTTAAGATATGTGATGATTATGAGTATGTAGATAAAGCAAAGGAAGATATTTATAAAAATCTCCATTGTGCATATATCAAGTTTTCTCAGAGTTATAATGATTATCTTCATTACAAGTTGATATAAGGAGGATAAAGATTATGGGATTTTTTAGAAACATTAACTGTATAAGAAAAGTGATTTGTGATATTCGGTGGGATATGACTGTTATCAGAGATCAATTAAAAATAATTAATGAAACTATAATTGATAAGCCTGAAGATTCAGATAGAGTAAAGTTGCTTGAAGAACAAGTTGATTGCCTTATCAAAAATAATTTTAAAGATGGAAAGGCATATGATTCAATTGTTCTTATACCATCAAAAAAGATGAGTGATATGGGTCAAATGCCAATGATTATACATCGTGGCGAAAAGATTAATACAGATAATATGACTTCATTCAATGTGTCGTGGAGTTATGGTGATGGTGCAATTCTTACAACTGAAAAGGAGTAATGTTATGGATATTATATGTATGAATGGGCTATATAAGCTGACAATTAATAAAGAATATACGATAATAGCAGAGAATATCATGAAAGCAAAACAAGAATTTCTTCAATTTCTTTCTACAGATTTTGATAGAGCGGTCGATAAAAAGCTTGGCGATTATGGTTTTGATTCGGAGAATATAAATAGATGAAAACAATGTTTCAAAGGGAGAGTGTTGCGACATGATGAAGGGCGATAAGATAAAATTGAAAAAGGGAATAGGTACACTTAGACATATTGGTGCAATATGCGAAGTGACTGATGTGTCAGAAGACGGCATAATTTCTTTTAGATACAAAAATAAATATGAAGGCTGTATCTCAGAAGATGTGTGTGCAGAATATTTTGATGAAGTTCACAAGTGGAGCGAATGGAGAAAGAAAAATGGTGGGAATTACTTCAACAATGATGGAAGATTTTATGCATTTGTTTATGAATACAGAACCGATGGCAAAAAGATTCAAGTACGAAGTGGGAAATATAAAGCAGAGGCTTGTTGCCATAAAGATGATACATATAATGAGGAGATAGGTTTATTCCTAGCAAGCAATAGATTGTTTATAAAAATTCTTCAAGACATGGTTAATTCTGAAATTCGTCAAATGAAATATGATGTAGTAGATGAACTTTTTAGGAATGTGGCAAAGGCAAGTGCAAAATTAGGTGTTAAATTTGTATAAGTAAATAAACTTTTCATCGGATGAAACGGAGAATGTATAGGTAGAAGGGTAGAAAATATAGTGAGTACAAAATATTACATACATACACAAAACAAGGAATTTGTTGAGAAGTATTTCTTTAATGAGTATAGACTTGTGGACGAACCTTGTTTTGGCTATGAAATTTGTATTGGACGTAGAAGTGGTGGATGGAAGCCTTTGTTTAATCAACACAACGACGCATATACTTCCGTTGAAGAAATGAAAGAATTTTTATCCATACATTCCGATAAAATTTCTATATATGATGAATCTGAACGATTTATTACTTTAAATGAATTAGAAGATGGGTTAATAAATTGGGGAGAGCATCAGGCAGTCAAGTATATGAAGTATAACGCTCAAGAATCCGACTTAGACGATATTCGTTTTGATATAAGTACAAAAGACGATTATGATATAAGAGCTCCATTTGACCATATTGAATATAACAAAGTAATAGATAGGCTTGCTCCCGAATTAAAAACGTATAGAGGTCATTATACTCATGATAAAGATAATTATGATTTTGTGTCGGGTTGGTGGAGTAACCCAAGACCAAGAGGATTATTGAGGAGGCTGTTTAATGAGTTGGAATCCAGTAATGAATAAATTCATTGAAATAAAAAATGAGTTTCATAAAAGAATGGGATATGTTACATATGACATGGACGGGAAGAAAACCTGTTTGGAACTATGGGTCGAATGTTTAAATAACATTGACCCCATAAATCAATATCCTGAATATACAGACTTACTTTCAAGATTAGAACTAAACCAAAACGGACAGTTTCTTCTTTTGAGATACGGTCAATATAGCGATATCTACAATGGAGAAGTTGATAATTCTGGTGAAGAATTATGGAATAAATATGATGGATTCTATCGTGAATGTAGAAGCATAGTAATTGATATAGTAAATGACAAAATAGTTTTGTGTCCATTTGCTAAATTCTTTAATATTAATGAACTTGAAGAAACAAGTTTGGAGAATATACAAAGTAGAATTGACAATGCAAAAACAGTTGAATTTTCAAATAAGTTGGACGGTTCTATGCAATCAGCTACTTGGTATAACGGTCAAATTGTAATGGCAGGGAGTCAATCTATTGACCCAAATATGTCTTGGAGATTACAAGATGGTTGTAAGATGATATACCAGTTACCTGGTTATGAACGAATGTTACGAGAATATCCCAATATCACTTTTGTTTTTGAGTACATTTCATTGAAAGATACACATGTCGTTAAATACACAAAAGAGCAAGAAGGATTATATCTTATCGGCATGAGAAGTAATTTGACCGGCGAAGAATATTCATATGAATCAATTCTCAAATTCGCAAAATTATACAATATTCCAACAACAGAAATCTTCAACAAGACCTTGGATGATGTTATGACCGAATTAGATGATAAGTCATCTGATGAAGCGGAAGGTTTTGTAATCAACATTGACGGTTATAAGGTTAAATTAAAATACAATGATTATGTGCATATTCATAAAGTATTATCTAAGTTATCGTCTATCAATTTAGTGATTTCTTCTATCGCTGACAGCTGTTATGATGATTTGCTATCGAAATTACCAAAGGCTTATCATGAAAATGTTAAGAAGATAGCAACCGTTGTTATGAAGTATATTACTGAGACCACAAAAAATATAAAACAATACTATGATGCTGCTCCCAAAACCAATAAGAAAGATTTTATGATATATGTTTCAGAAAATGTTCCTAAGGAGTATCAAGTATATTGTAGAGAATTATATTATGGTCATGATATCAATGTTTTAAAAAGTGGCAACAAAAAGTCACCTCGATATAAAAAATTAAAGGAAATGGGAGTGGACGATTATTCTATGCTCTTCAAGGAGGAATTGAAGGATGTTTAAACAAGAAGTGCAAAATCAAATTCAACAACATTACGACAAACTTATATCGTTAGGCTACAATGTTGTTGGCATATTTTTATACGGTTCACAAAATTATGAGTTGGATTACTTTGGTTCAGATGTCGATTCAAAAGCAATAATTCTTCCTACATTAAACGATATTGTGTTTAATCGTCAACCGGTAAGTACGACACTTGATATGGGGAATGGTTGCCTATGTGATGTAAAAGATATTCGTAAAATGTTTGAGTGTTTTAAGAAACAAAATATTAACTTTGTTGAACTTTTGTTTACTCAATATTATATTTTAAATCCAATTTATGAAGAACTATTCGCACCTATGCTTGATAATGCCGAAAAAATTGCAAGGTACAACAATTACGCAAGTGTTAATTGTATGTGCGGAATGGCATTTGAAAAGTACAAAGCTCTTACATATCCGTATCCAAGTATCGTAGATAAGATTGAGAAATATGGTTGTGACCCCAAACAATTACATCATATTTTACGTTTGAAAGATTTTATCGAAAGATATTGTAATGGCGAAAGTTACCGTACTATTCTAATCCCTAAAAATAAGGATATGTTGCTCGATATTAAATCTAATTATCATTATGAATTAGAATATTCAAAAAATTTAGCAAAAGAAACGTGTGAGTGGATTAAACAATATAAACAAGAGTATATGGAGAATAATCCATTGGAGATTAATACTGAAGCAAAAGATGTTATGGAAAAGGTGATGACAAAATTAATTACATTCAGTATAAAAAATGAGGTGTGTAGGAATGAGTAGACCAAAACTATATGTTATGTGTGGCTTGTCTGGAAGTGGCAAATCTACTATCGCAAAACAGATTACAAATGATAATCCTGATACAGTTATTATATCAACTGATATGATACGAGAACAATTAACCGGCGAAATCGGAGACCAATCTCAGAATGATGAAGTCTTTGAAATTTTTCATACACTAATCCGAAAGCGTTTGGAGAATAAATACAATGTGATAGCTGATGCAACAAATATTACAATGAAATCTCGCCGGGCAATTCTAAATAAGGTTAACGGATTAGACATAGAAAAGATTTGTTACATAATACCGAAACCATTCGAGTGGTGTCAACAAGATAATAAAAATAGACCACACCCTGTTCCCGATGAAGTGTTAGAAAAGCAAATTAGAAGATTTGAAATCCCTTTCATTGAGGAAGGGTGGAGCAAGATTATTATTCATGATGAATTTAAAAATCATGTGAGAAATTTGGTTAATGAAATAGCTTATATGGGAGATTTCGACCAAAAGAATCCTCATCACACAATGGATTTGTACAAGCATTGTTTAAATACTAAGAAATTAATGAAAGAAAAGGGTTATGAAAATCCTTGGCTGGGCGGTGCGATGATGCATGACTTAGGTAAATTGTCAACTCAAACATTTGATGATCTTGGCATAGCTCATTACTTTGACCATCACGCATACGGTTCGTATTTTGTATTGAGTCGAATACCTCAAAATTTAGAAGTATTAGACGTATGTTTCCTTATCAATTATCATATGTTGCCGTTTAGTTGGGAAAGTGAAAAAACGAAACAACGCTGGCGAAAAAGATTCGGAGAATATAAGTATAAGATACTTATGGATTTTCATGAATGCGATATACAGAGGTGATAAAGGAAATATATGAGTAAAGAGTTATCTAATAGAGAACAAAAGTTTCGGGATGAGTATATGGATATTTTGTATCAGGCTATAAGGAAAGAACATCCACCTGGGAAATACCTTCTCTTAGACAAGGACGATTTGAGAAAATTGACGGAACTGTTCAAAAGAGTTTATCAAGAAGGAGAATATATTGATATGAATGATATTAAAGAATTTCTTACAAAAGAACATAAAGAACTTATTCATAAGAAAATTGTAAAAACAATTGAGGATATGGACTTTACTTCTATAATAGAAGATTTTATCAATGATGAATTGGATTATGTTAGAGATCGAGATAATGTTGATGAATTCTTGGAAGAACAAATTATAGAAATTGTCCGTCAGCATTTAGTTAAGAGTGGATTGTTAAAGGAGAATAAGTAAGTATGAATTATTTTATTTCGGATTTACATTTGGGTCATAAGAATGTTTTAAAGTTTGATAATCGTCCATTTATCAATATAGAAGAACATGACAAAACAATTATTGATAATTGGAATAGTAAAGTTAATGATAATGACGATGTATATGTCTTGGGTGATATTAGTTGGCACAATGCCACCAAAACTATTGAAATTTTCAAACAGTTAAAAGGTCGCATACATTTAATTCAAGGAAATCATGACAATAGAATATTAAAAAACAAAGAATTATACAACTTATTTGTCGAGGTTGTAGATTACAAGGAACTAAAAATTGACAATGAAATTTCAGTTGTTTTATGTCACTATCCGATGCCATGTTTCAAAAATCATTACTATGATTGGGTACATCTTTATGGGCATGTACATAATAGTTTTGAAGAAAATATGATACAACATTTTAGATATGAAATGGGAGCATTATATGATAAACCTTGTCATATGTACAACGTCGGCGCGATGATGAAGTATATGGATTATACACCGAGAACACTAGAAGAAATTATAAGAAGGGAACAGAATAAATGAAAGAAACTAAAATAATTAGTGCTTACCCTTGTTGTGGAAAGACCTATGCTTTTGAAAACTATCAAGATATATATTCAATTTTAGATAGTGATAGCAGCGATTTCAGTTGGATATATAGAGAACGAACGGATGATGAACTTCAAAAGATAAAAGAAGATTTTGAATCTATGCTTAGTCCTACAAACGCAGACAAAGAGCTCGAGCGAATTAGATGTGAAAAGATAAAGGAACGTAATCCTGATTTCCCAAATAACTACATTGAGCATATAAAAGAGAATATAGGTAAAGTAGATTATATTTTTGTAAGTAGTCATTTGGCTGTAAGACAAGCTTTAGAGGACGCAGGAATAAAATATTTTACCGTATATCCAGAGACAGAACTGCTTGACGAATGGGTAAAAAGAATGTATAGAAGAGGAAATGACAAAGCATTTATAGATTTTCAGATTAAACATTGGAATGACTTTGTTAATGGTATAGATGATGAACCTCATGGTGAGAGTGTGAGACGATTAAAGAGTGGTCAACATATCACAGACGTAATGTTCTAATGAAAATTAAATTTCAACGGCAAGAAAAAACTGTATATGGTGGTTTTAAGATGATGTCAACTACTATATATAGTATATAAAAATAGACAATCAACAAATTTTGGTCGAGGAGTTGATTGTCTATATAAAAGGATACTTCATAATGGGATATACCATTACTCTGTATTTTTATATTTTAACATATTTTTGCAGAAATATCAAGTGTTATTTTTATCATTTTGTTTGGGTGGGAATTAGCATACCCTTGGACAATCTGTGTCCATAAACCACTGTTCATATAGTTCACATAAATTTAATTCTATGTTCCGTCCATTTGGACGTTCAGATAGATTTTATTACGTTAATTTTTATTTCAAGGAGGATTTTATTTTAATGGCGAAAACAAAGAAAATACTAGAGAAAAAGAATTGGTCTAACTCGTTTATGCTTATTGGAGAAGCAAAAATTAATGATTATACATATAAGTTAGACGAAAAAGCTGGACAATCCGATTGGATTTATAACAGTTTGAATCTTGGTGTGTACTGTGGTGAAACTTGTGGAACTGTATATGCAGAACTTATGGGTGGTTACGGTGCAGAAAGAGATAATGTTATTTATGTTCATGGCAAGGACGAAAACGGCAAAGATGATTTTAGTAATAAATTTACTATTGATTGGGAAGACAGATTTGATGAAACAATTCTAGAAACTGTGGGTGATCTTTGTTACTTAACTGTAGGCATTGAGAGAGATAAGGGTGGCAAGGTTTACTATAAGAAATTTCTAGCACCATATGACATGATTGCGTATATTAATGAAAATCTTGAAGATGGAATGGTTGTCAATGTAAAGGGCAACTTGAAATATTCTATGTATAATGATGAATTGCAAGTTAAAAAGGAGATAAATAGCGTTGTTCTTTCTAAAGTTAATGACTCAAGTAAGTATTGTGCTAAATTCACACAGACAATGCTATTAACAAAAGATAGTCTCGGCAAGGTAGATAAGACAACCGGCATTCTTCCGATCTATGCAAAGGTGTTGGACTACATTAAGGAATACAAAGGTAAGGAAGTAAGAGCTAATATTCCGTATAATAAGACATTTGAATTCGAGCTTGATTTATCAACACCTGACATTGCACAAAAAGTCATAGATAAGATATTTAAGGTTAGAAAAGATGTTACAGAAGTGACTTTTGAAGGAGATCTTATTGAGGGTGGTGCTTTAGTCACAGCAACAGAAGACGATCTTCCCGATGATATTAAAGCACTTATTGCAATCAATGTATTTACGCTTGAAGAGGCGCTTGCAAAGTGTACTGCAAATTCTGGACGAGAAAAAAGAATGGTTATTCGAAAGCCAGTTATTAAACTAGTCGAAGATAAAGAGGGCAACAAAACTCCTGTTATTCAGAAGTTTGAAAGAAAATACGAAGAAGAAGACTTAATTCCTGATTTTATGTATAGCACAGAAGATGAGGATTATGAAGATGAGATAGATGATGATACAGATTCAGATGAAAATAAAAGTACATCTAACGATGACAACGATTGGTTAAATAGACTGTAAATATAAATATAAGTACGAATAAAAAATATAAATGAGGTCGTAAAATGCGACCTCAAAACAAATTAAACAAAGGAGATTTTTATATGGCATACGGAATAAAAAATGTAGTTAAAATTGATCCATTGGCTTATAATATTGGCTTGATAGGAGAAAGTGGAATTGGTAAAACGACAATTATTAAGGAAATGTGTGAAAAGCTTACGGGTTCAAATGATGGTTATTTGTTTTTGGAATGCGGCAAGGAAGATGGTGCAGACGCAATTCAAGGTATTAATTATATTAATTGCCGTGAATGGTCTGCCGACTATGATGAGATAGAAAATTCTATTGGTTTCGAAGATGTGGTTGATGATATCATTGATAATAAAACTACAGAATATCCATTGTTGAGAACGGTTGTCATTGATACATATGACCAATTGATTGATATCGCAAAAGCAGAGGTTATTGAAATGCATAACCGTGAAAATCCCGACAAACCAGTCAAATCAATTAAGGCTGCTTTTGGTGGCTATATGGCTGGTGAAGACAAAGCTGTAGATATGGTTTTAGAAAAGTTATGGAATTTAAAAAGAGTTGGTGTTTCATTTATCATTATTGGACATGTTAAACGACGTGACCAAGAAGATATGTTTACTGACCAAAAGTATCGTTCGTTGACAACAAACATGTCAATAAGAGATTTTAATGCAATAAAAACAAAGCTTCATTTTTTGGGAGTGGCTTCCATTGATAGAGAAATTGTTCAGCAAAAAACAGGCAAAAAAGACAATAAAGGTAATGAAAAGATGAAAGGCGTAGTTGCTAAAGAAAGCAGAAAGATTACTTTTAGAGATGATTCTTATTGTATTGATAGCAAAAGTCGTTTCGCAGATATTGTTCCTGAAATTGAATTTACTCCAGACGCACTTATAAAAGCGATTACCGATGCAATTAAAGCAGAACAATCTAAGTCAGGCAAAACTTTTGAACAATCAAAGGCTGAGCAAGAATTAGAAACAGCAAAAAAGTTGAAAGAAGTAGCAAAAGCAGAGCAGGTAAAAAAAGAAACCAAAAAACTTGAAGATGTAGTTACACAAATTACAGATTATATTAAAAATAATAAGTCCGATATGGACAAGATTAAGCCTATTATTGCCAAGACAAAAGAACTTGGATATGAAAATCCGACAACAATTAGTAAGGTTGAAGATGCTGAAATAGTATTAGAACTTATTTCGTAAAATTCTATATGGGGACAACATGCACGATATATGTTGTCCCCATGAAATAGGAGGTTGATTTTTATGAGAGAAATAAGAAAAAAGGAAAATAAAAATCAAGAATTTTTTGATTTATGTAAATATATAGAAAGAGAAATTTTCAAATATGATGAAAATCAAAAATTAAAACAAGCATCCTGTTTGCAACTAAGAGGTCTTGTAAATGGCAAAGATTTTGGACATAGAGAATATAACGGAGAAAGTAAGTATCCAATTAAATCTGTTCTCATTGCATTTCAAATAAACAAAAATAAAATATTAAATAGCATACAAGGGAAAAATTTTACTAATGAGATTTCTCAAATGAGATATATATGTAAAATTATTGAAAATGATATTCCCAATATATATATGAGATTAAAGAACGCAGAAAAGACGCAAGAAAGCATTCAGAATATGGACACGGATATTCTTTCTCATAACGGTGGTACATATCAGAAAAAAACAGAAGACCCAAAGAATGAACGATTAAATGAGTTATGGTAAGGCGGCGAGGACAATAGCAACGAAAAATGTTACAAAAGGCAACAAGATAACTCCATTTGAACAGGAGCTAATTGAGACAGTAAAGAAGATAAATGAATATAAAGAAGCTTGCGAAGCTAATGTGGTAAGTATTTTATATAAAAAGCCAGATTCAATATTTGAAACCAATTTAACATTGGAAGAATTTCATAATAATATTTGGCGTGTGTATTGGACTATTGCAAATGATATAGTAAAAATTGAAAAGAAAAATGCACTTGATGATATTACAGTTGGTTTGTATCTCGAAAAACATCCCAAATTAAGAAGCAAATATGAAGAATATGGTGGATATGACACCATTGTAAGTGCAAGTGCTTATGTAAATACAGAAAATCTATATGGATATATTCAGGAATTACGCAAGTGGAATAGTGTTATAAAATTAGCAAAACGTGGCTGCCCTGTGAGAGATAGATTAAGTGATTATTGTGATATGGCGGCTGAGGAAATCTATAATGAATGGGAGGCTTTTATTAATGATATATTTGTAAATATAGATTGCGATGTAAAAAGTTATGATATATGCGATGGTATTTATGATTTAATCGAAGAACTTGATGAGGGGCTGGCGATCGGGCTTCCATATCATAATATGGATATGATTACAAAAGAAACAGGTGGGCAGTACTTAGGTTCTATTACATTAGTTGGGGGATTAAGCAATGTAGGAAAGTCTACATTTGCTAGAAACGCTACAGTCCCAACTGCAATAAAAGAAAAAGAACGTGTTGTTGCAATGATTAACGAAGATAACTTAAAAAAGTGGCAAAGAGAACTTCTTATATTTGTTGCAAATAACATAATTAAAGAGGATTTACAAAAGCATATCGTCAGAGATGGACATTATCAAGACGACACAAAGGAATTGCTCTATAAAGCCGCTGATTGGATTAAAGAACAAACACAAAATCATATACTTACAATTGTTCCTTTTAAACAATATAAGACAAAGAATGCAATTAAAATTATAAAAAAATATTCGAGTATGGGTGTAAAATACTTTATTCTTGATACATTTAAAATGGATGCTGGTGATGTAAGCGACAAATCTTGGCTTGAAATGCAACAGAACATGGTTGAAATTAATGATGTAATTAAACCCGAATCGAAGAATTTACATATTCTTATTACATTCCAATTAGCAAAAGGAAGTGTAAAACAAAGATACTATACTCAAGATAATATTGGAATGTCAAAGAATATTATCGATCCCGCTTCGACTTGTATTATGATTCGTGATTTATATGATGATGAATATACTGGCGAAAAAAGAGAATTAAAAGTATATAGGCTTGAAGGGAAAAACGGCAAAACGAAAATTCCAGTTAAGTTAGACAAGGACAAACATTATCAAATTGCTTTTATTATTAAAAATAGAGAAGGCTCTGCTAATAGATATCAAGTAGTATTTTCGCATGATATGTCAAGAAATATTATGCATGAAATTGGTATCACAAATGTGCCTGTTGATTTTTAAGGTGGTGAGTATTATATGACCGTTTTGGAGTTAAAAAAATATATTTTCCAAAAAGGTAAAATTGAATTTATTTTAAATGAGATTGGGTGCGGTCATATATTATACCACCCAACCAAAGAATATTATAGTTGTTCAAATTGTGATGGCGATAATAAAACGGCTATCAATATAAAAAATAATGAATATTTAGGCTGCAAAAATTATACAAGAGAAAAGTATTTTGACGATAATTCGGATTTGCTCACTCTTGTACAGTATAATAAAAGCCTAAAAGATAAAAAATTTTCTTTTTTTGATACGATTAAATATTTGCATAAAATATTAGGACTTCCATTAACTTTAAAAAAAGAAAATAAAGAAGAGAAAAAAAATGATCCCCTATATATATTTAAAAAGGTTAAACTACGAAAAAAAAGACAAAATGTGCTTGATTTCAATATATTAAACGAAAGCAAATTGCATGATTTTGTTCCGTATATTCATATTGATTTATTTAGAGAAGGAATAATGCCATGGACTATCAAAAAATTCGGGCTTGCATATAGTTATAGATATAAACGAAATGTAATTCCATTAAGATATTGGTTAACTGGTGAGTTGCTTGGATTTAATATGAGGACATCAATTGAGAATTACGAATTATTTGATATAAAAAAATATTATATAACACCAGGATATCCAAAACAAATGAACCTTTTTGGCTTATGGGAGAACAAAGATAGTATCCAAGAAAAAGGGCATGTGGTCGTTTTCGAAGCGGAAAAATCAGTTTTAAAAAGAGATAGCTTAAATGATCCGACCGGTGTTGCAGTTAGTGGTCATGAGATATCAGATGAACAAGCCAAAATACTTATTGGATTGAATTGCGAAATTATAATAGCATTCGATAAGGATATAAGTATTGAACATATTCGATATTGTTGTGAAAAGTTTTATGGGATAAGAAAAGTATCTTATATATGGGACAAATATGATTTGTTAGACAAGAAGGATAGTCCTGCGGATGCTATCAATAAAATATATGAGTATTTATTTGAATATAGAATTCTTTATGACGAATATGAACATAAAAAACATATAAAAAATTTAAAAAAGGTTGGTGCTTGATGGGAAGAAAGACGAAAGAAGAATTAAAAGAAATAACAAAGAAATATAATGTAAATCGTTTGTGGAGTTGGAGTAAATTTAATACTTATCATAATAGTCCATATGAGTATTATTTAAAATATATAATCAAGAAACCAGAAGATAGACAAGATTGTATTTATACAACAACCGGTGGTATGGCTCATGACATTATGGAGAGTTTATACACGGGTAAAATTGAATATGAAAATATGGATTCAGATTTTGAAGATGCATGGATTACTGCTAATATTGCAGAATTAAAGTTCGATAGAAATGACTCTGGAAAAAATAAGAAAATATCTGATAAGTATTATAAAAATCTTAAACACTTCTTTAATCATCATATTATGATTCCTCACAAAATACAAATTGAGCAATTTATTACTGCATTAGTTGGCAAAAATGTCTTTCAAGGATATATAGATGCATGTTATAAAGATAAAGACGGCAATTACAATATTTTAGATTGGAAAACTAGTAGTATTTATAAAGGCGAAAAGGTACTTAATGAATGTGGGCAATTGGTTGTATATGCTATTGGATTACATCAAATGGGTGTGCCGTTTGAGAAAATAAAAATCTGTTGGGACTTTTTAAAATATGTAAAAGTAGATTGTAAACAGGCTAATGGCAAATGGACAACAAGAGAAATCGAAAGATGTGAGATTGGTTCAAAATTACAATCAAGTGCAAAAATGTGGTTAAAAAAATGTGGTTATGAAGATAAACTTATAGAATATCTTGATATGTTGGCACAGACAAATGATATTAACTGTTTGCCTCAAGATGTACAAGCAAATTTTGTATTTCATGATTGTATAGTTTATGTTGATTTAACACAAGACTTAATTGATAGGTGGACGGCAGATATAATAAATACAATTGATAAGATTGAAAATATGGAGAATAAATATTATGAAAGTCATGATGAAATGATTTTTTACGACTCTCCTGAGCAGGTAGCAAAGCAAAGTTATTATTTTTCAACATTATGTGCATATTCGCCAAAACTCCATAAGCCATATAAATTATATTTAGATAAACTAGAATCTAAGAAAAATGGGGGAAGTTTTTTCGATGGTTTAGGAACAGATGTAAAAAGAGAAAAGTTGTCAACAGAGAATAATACAGTTGAAAAAGAAGATTTGTCTTGGTTGGAGCAACTGTAGAAGGAGATGAGAACAATATCGAATAAGAATTACACAATATATCATTTACATAGCGATTTGTCAAATGGTGTAACAAATATTGATAGCGTAACTAAATATTATGAATATATCGAAGCAGCAAAAAAATGTGGTATGAAAGCAATGGGGTTTGCTGAACACGGTTCAATACTTGAATGGGTACATAAAAAAAACAAAATAGAAGAAAACGGAATGAAATATATTCATGCAGAAGAATTTTATGTAACTGAAAAATTGTATTTTGAACCAGAAATACCAAATGAAATGTATGAATCTACGGTAGATACTGATGAGAAAGAAATGCAAGTCAAAATTAAAAAATATATTGAAGATAATAGAACTCAAAAGAGAGATAATTATCATGTGGTTTTGATTGCTAAAAATTATGATGGTGTAATTGAATTAAATCACCTATCATCAAAAGCCTTTCAAAGAGATGGACATTTTTATTACAATCCACGAATTTCATTTGATGAGTTAGTGTCTACTTCTAATAATATTATTATATGTACTGCTTGTATCGGAGGCATCTTGGCTAGTGGCACACCTAAAATTAAAGAGGCATTTTTGAAGTTTCTTATTGAAAATAAGGATAGATGCTATCTTGAAATACAGCATCACAATGATGATATGCAAATAAAATATAATCAATTTTTAAATGTGATTTCTCAAAAATACGACATTCCACTAATTGCAGGCACAGATACACATGCTTTAAATGATAATCATTTACGAGGTAGAGCAATTATGCAGAAGTCTAAAGGTGTTAATTTTGATTCGGAAAGTAATTGGGATTTGACTTTTAAAACCTATGATGAATTAGTGTCTGCATATGAAAAACAAGATGCACTATCAAAAAATGTCTATCTAACAGCAATTGAAAATACAAATGTTATGGCTGATAGTATCGAAGAATTTTCATTAGATTATTCTAAAAAATATCCTAAATTATACAACGATTCAATGGCAGTATTTAAGCAAAAAATTTTAGAAGGCATAAAGCAACGTGGGGTTGATAAATATAAAAATTTTCAGCAATATAAAGATAAAATTATATATGAACTTGAAACGTATAAACATAATGATGCTATTGACTTTATGCTATTAGAAGAAGATTACAAGCGAGAACTTAGAAAACAAGGTGTTCATTATGGATATTCAAGAGGTTCAGTTTCGGGAAGTATTATAGCATACCTTTTGGGAATTACTGATGTAGATAGTATTAAATATAACTTGAATTTTGAGCGTTTTATGAATAAAGAACGTATAAGTCTTGCTGACGTTGATTCTGATTGGTTTAGCGAAGATCGATGGAAAGTTAGAAAATATCTTTTTGAAAAAGATGGCTTATATTGTTGCAATATTGTGACATTTAATACAATTAAAATGCGTGGCGCAATTAAAGACGTTGGCAGAGCTTTAGGAATGACACTCCAAGAAACGCAAGAATTGTGTAATTTAGTACAAGAAGATGAAAACAAAAAGGAATTTGTTGAAGATAAGATTAGAGAAAAACATAAGCAGTTATTCGAATATGTTGATATAGTCACTGGAACTATCACTTCTTTGGGTAGACATGCAGCGGGACTTGTGGTTTCTCCACATGAAGTGGACAAGGCATTTGGAACATTATATATTTCTTCTGACGATAAACCTATTTCACAAATAAATATGAAAGAAATTGATTCGCTTAATTATGTTAAATTAGACGTGTTGGGTTTGGACTGTGTGGGACTTATAGATAGGACTTGCAAGGCAGCAAATATTCCATTTTTAACACCTGACAATCTTGATTTTAATGACAAGGCTGTATGGGATGATATTTCGAAAGACACGACTCTTATTTTTCAATTTGAGTCAGATTTTGCAGGTTCGTACCTTAGAGATATTCTTCGAGAATCTACAATTAAAAACATAAAAAAGAAGAATCCAAATTTCTCATATATTGACTTGATGAGCATGGCAAATGGTGCTATTAGACCGGCAGGCGAATCGTATCGAACAGAATTATCACAAGGAATTTATAGAGATAATGGACATCCTGCATTAAATGATTTCCTTGCTCCAACATTAGGTTATTTGGTATATCAAGAACAGATTATTGAATTTTTACATAAGTTTTGTGGATTTACAATGGGCGAAGCCGATGTCGTTAGAAGACATTTTAGTAAGAAAACAGGAACAGAGACTGATATCCCTATTATAAAAGATGGAGGATATTTAACTAGTAACAAAACACATTACATTAAAGGCTTTGTGCAAACAATGAAAGAAGAATATGGAGTAGAAAAGGGCGAGGCTGAAAAACTTATCGGAAATTTCTTGCAAGTTATTATTGATGCATCGGATTATTTGTTCTCAAAAAACCATGCTGATCCATACACATTTCTTGGCTTTGCTTGTGCCTATCTTAGACATTATTATACTTTAGAAACTATCACATCTGCTTTAAACATCTATGTATCAGACAAAGAAAAATCATTGAATATAAAAGAATATGCGATATCAAAAGGATATGTAATTGAGCCAATTAAATTCAGAAAATCAAGAGCGGAATATGAATTTGATAAAGAGAATAATAAAATATATCAAGGAATCGCTTCTATCAAATTTTGTAACAGTATTATAGCTGATGAATTATATTCATTAAGAAACAATAAATATAATTCATTTATTGAATTGATTGCGGATATTAAAAGTAAAACATCTGTAAATACTAGACAATTAGAAATATTAACAGGTCTTAATTTCTTCTCTGAGTTTGGCAAAAACAAATATCTTCTTAATGTTATAAATATCTATAATAAATTCTCATCATGTAAACAAATTAACAGATCAAAATTAGAATCTTTGGGAATTTCAGAATTTATTGCAAAAAAATATTCTGAAAAAGAAACACCTTCTTTATTCAAAGGTATTGATAATATAGGATTGATTACAGAATTGTGCAAGAATTTAGAAAATATAGAAATGGGTATTATTGAAATGGTTAAGTTTGAAAAGGAACATCTTGAGATGGTCGTTTATACAAATAAACAAGTTGGAAATGACTATTATATTATTGTAGATTATAAAACCTACAAAGATACGACTAAACCATATTTTACGGCTCGAAAAATAAAGACCGGTGAAGAAGTTCATTCTAGGATTAAACAAAGTAAAATATTTAAGGAAAATCCATTTGGCTTATATTCGGTATTAAAAATAAAAGAATTTATGCCAGAATTTAAAAAGAAGTTTACTGATGGTAAATGGAGTGTAACAGATGAAACCGAAGATGTCTTAACGGAGTATGAGGTGATAAAAAGTTGAAAGAAAAAGAAGACAAGGAAATTATTTTCAAAGGAAGAGTTATAAGACAAACCTATGATGGTGGCGACTATAAAATTTATGCACTAGATGTTGATAAAGAAATTTACCCAGAAATTAAATTTACAAAGTACGGAAACGCAACAATAACAGGAGAAATGCATGAATTAGGAATTGGTATAGAATATGAAATCAAAGCAATCGAACAGAATACAAAATATGGATATAGTTATAAAGTTCTTAATATAAGAAGAGACAAGCCAAAATCAGCTTCAGATATGTATATATTTTTAGAGGAGATACTCACTTTGAAACAGACAAACACATTATATGAAATTTACCCTGATATTGTTGACAGGGTAATGAACGACCGCCTTGAAGATATAGACTTAAATAAATTGCCTGGTATTAAAGAGTGCACATTCAATATTATTAAAGAAAAAATTATTGAGAATTTTTGCTTGGCTGAGTTAGTAATTGAGTTTCAAGGCTTATTAAGTCTTCCCATGTTAAAGAAATTATATGAGAAATATACTTCTGTTAATATGATAAAGAAAAAACTTCGTGAAGACCCATATAAATGTTTGTGTGGATTGGCAAAGGTTGGGTTTACAACTGCCGACGGAATTCTATTAGAACTTGAAAAAATATCAAAAGAGAATAAAAAAAATAATAAAGATATTATTATTGAATTTGATACAGATTTAAAAACCAGCAAGCATAGATGTTTGTCGTGTATGTTGTATCTTTTAGAAAAAAATGAAGAAGAAGGACATACATTGATGTCAATTAATGATTTAAGAAATCAATGTATGAAAATGGTTCCGGCATGCTCTAATCATTTTGTTGAATGTATGAAACATGAAAGTATTTATTACAATAAAGATTCCATGGCTGTATCATTGAAGTCTACATATGAAATAGAAAAATATATAGCAGAGAATATAATGTTAGGATTGATTAATCTACATCATCAATGGGACTTTGATTGTGCAAAATATTATATTGTAAATGGTTGTGAATTGTCAGATGAACAATTAGAGATTGTAAAAAATATTTGTAGATATAACATATGCATTCTTAATGGTGCAGGCGGTACAGGAAAATCATTTTGTACACAAGCAGTCATTAATATGCTTAAAGACAATAATAAATCATTTAAATTATTTTCACCAACTGGCAAAGCTGCAAAAGTGCTGTCAGATTACACGCAAGAAAATGCCACAACAATACATAGAGGTTTGGGGTATATGCCACCTAACACTTGGAGTTATAATGAAGAACATAAACTTGATTGTGATGTACTTATTATTGATGAGTTTTCTATGACAGATATTTTCTTGTTTAAAAGAATATTAGATGCAATTGATTTTAGTAGAACAAAATTATTATTGATTGGAGACAATGCCCAATTACCATCAGTATCATGTGGAAACTTATTACATGATTTTATGGAATCACATATTATTCCAACTGTTACATTAACAAAGGTGTTTCGTTATGGCGAAGGCGGGTTAATGAAAGTAGCAACAGATGTCCGTTTTTGTAAACCGTATCTTAATAATGTATGTGAACGATTTACATGGTTTGGCGACAATAAAGATTATGCATTTGTGAACATTGGTAGTGATATTATGGTCAAAAATGCAGTTGCATTATATAGCAAGTTACTTTCTCAAGGTTACAAAGCAGAAGAAATTCAAGTATTAACTGCATACAAAAAAGGTGACATTGGGTCAATCTCAATTAATAATGCCATTCAGAAAGTTGCCAATAAGAATTATGGCTGCGATGAATATATGAAAATTGGAGATACGGTTTATTATAAAGGTGATCTTGTAATTCAAAATGTCAATAATTATCACGCACAATTATATGTAGATGATGAATTCTGCTTAGATGAAGATATGGACGAAACTTTTATTGCGAATGGTGAGACGGGAGTTGTTATAGCAATCAAAAAAGAATATTTGTTGATTGATTTTGACGGCGTAATAGTTAAATATTTTAGAAATGATATGCAAATGGTTGGGCTTGGATATTGTATCACAATTCATAAATCACAAGGCAGTTCTATTAAAGTTGTAATCTTACTTACTCCTCAAGCTCATACATTTATGCTCAATTCGAATCTAATATATGTTGGATTGACAAGAATGAAAGAAAAATGTTTCCATTTAGGTAATGTAGATACGGTGAATTTGGCTGTTAAGAAGAAGGCGAATTTTGCTAGGAATACATTTATGCAAAAATTGCTAAAAGATATATGCAAAAAGATTGGCGAAGCATTGACAAATGCTGAAAACAACAAAATAAGAAAGGAAACAGTTCAAACAAATGAATAGTAAGTCAAGTATATTTAATTCAATTTTAGACACGATTGTATCAGAAGATATTAGAAAATTCGCAGAAAGATGCATTAAAACAATTCCAGATTATTTCTGGGATGTGGGTGCATCAAGTACGGGAAGATACCATCCTCAATATGCTCTAGGAGATTTAGGATTAGCAAGACATACGTGTGCATTGGTCAGATTTTTAAATCACATCTTTGCAGTTAAATGTTTCGGCGAGAATTTTACACAAAGAGAGAAAGATTTAATGAGAGTAGCCGGAATGATGCACGATTCACGAAAAAGTGGAAGTGATGAAGATTTTCTGAAAAATAAATACACAAGATTTAATCATCCATTACTTGTGGGCGAAGTTATTCGAAATTTAAAAGGTCATGAGTTGCCTGATAATGAGGTCGAAATGATCGCTACAACCATCGAAAGTCATATGGGCGAATGGAATACAGATAAAAGAAGTTCAATTGTCTTGCCTTTACCAACGAATAAATTTCAAAAAATTCTTCATTTGGCAGACTATTTGGCGAGTAGAGAAGATATTGAAGTTCTGTTTAATGGATATGAGACATCCAATACAACACCATCGCTTGATACATACATACTGACCTTTGGAAAACATAACGGTGAAAAGTTGACAGACGTTGTACATACTGACCCAAGTTATATCTCGTGGGCGAAAGAGAATATAACAAGAGAACCACTTAGAACTCTTTTGACAAAAATATAGGTGGTAATCATGGAGTGGTTTAAAAAGTGGCTAACAGATGGATTTACTAAAGTACCGTTGTTGAGTATTAGTGTTAATCTAAAATTCTTCAAAAAATATGGAGCGAAATATTCTTGTACTTGTCGAGTTAATAAGCTATTCAAGAATGATTGGTATATTAAAAGAACAATGGAAGATTTATGTGAATATATAAGAAAAAATTATAATATGGAGGACTTGGAATGAAGAAATTTGAAATAAATCTATGTAATGATATTCAAATGAATTTGATTGGTAGGAGGGAAAAGATAAATAGAAATTCTTTAGAGAAATTGTTTCCGTCAAAAGAAATAATCAAACAAGCTTATTCAAGAAAACTTCAATACGATATGTGGGATAAGAAATCGCCGATATATGTATATAACATTTTTGAGAGTACGATTAGGAAAATGTTGAATAAAGGACAAATAAAAGAGATGTTTCTTTATCCTATATTTACATCACCTTGTGTAGCATTTTCGGATAAAAAATCGGCAGAAATATATAAGCAAGTACAAGATACTATTGATAATAAAATTCAAGAAAGGGTCAAGGAAAGTTTTAAGATTGGATATTCTAATTTGGCAGAAGTTAATACGACAAGAACTGATATAAAACAATGACTTAGGAGGACAATTATATGACTTTGGTAGATATTATGAGAAAGTACAAGATAGATAAAGTCGGTTATGGAATGCAACCCAAGAAAAATATTGATTTTTCAAAAGTCTTTAAAGCAAAGTATATAGATGTTTATGCATTTTACTATGACAATGAAGAATTTCCATACGAATATACATGTGTTGATGTTGAAGGAATGGGTTATGGTTGGTTATGGTGTGCCAATAAGATTAGAAGGCATTTTAAATTTTTACAACGTAAAGCGGTAATACAAAAAGCAATGTTTTACATAGATAACATTAAAAATGATTGTAATGTTCTTACTTATGAGCGTGACGGAGCAAATTACTTAGGGTTCATGTATTCGCCGGAACTTTACGTGCAGATACGAACAAGTAATAAAGAATTGCATTATGATTAATAGGAAGGAGAATGTATTAATGGCGGTACATAGAGAAAAAATTAATTTATATAAAACGATAAAAAAGATATTTCCTAAAATCCTCATAAAAGACCTTAATGAAAATGAACGAATTTGTCCAGATTGTCATGGTCTTGGAGTGAAGATTAACACACGCGTTTTCGGAGTTGGAGATAGTTTGGAAAGCCACCCTTACAGAACTGAAGCTCTTTCATTGTGTCCACATTGTTTTAATGGTGTGCAAAAAATATGTAAGTATTGCGGTCAACCTTATAAAGGTCATTGTGATTGTGAAGGGCAACTGGCAGAAGACTTAAAAATACAAGAACAGAAGTGGCAAGAAACTATACCTAAAGCAAAAGAAGTTGACGAAAAGGATGTAACAACGATGCTCTATTGCGAAGAAAATGAGGAATATTATTCTACAGTCGATGATTTTGCGGAAGATTTTATGTATAACCATAGTGAGCTGTTTGATGACCTTGGCATAAGACCAACAAGATTATGGGTTGCATCAGAAGAAAAAATTCATATTGATGCAGATGAAATTGTTCTGGACGCTTGTTCCGTATTAGGAGAAGATACCGAATATGTTTGCGATAATGATTCTTTGCAAAAGTTGTTGGATGATTGGTGTGAGGAACAGACGGCAACTACGACATATTATCCTTGCTATAAAGAGTATGTCGTGGTGAATTGGGACAAGTATATAGAGGAAGGGTGATTATATGGAACATATTGTTCAATTTGCAATCAGTATAGATGATGACAAAATAAAAAGAAATATTGAAAATAGCGTAGAAAAGCAAGTGACCAATAAGATAAAAGGCGATTGCATGAAGGCACTTGTTGGTAAGAAAAGTATTACAAATTGTGATTATACTCAGAAGTTAAAAGAAATGGTTGATGATAATATTCAAAATTTTCTAGCCGAGAATAAAGATGAAATCATCAAGATTGCAGCCGATAAATTGTCTGAAAAATTATCTAGAACAAAAGCCGTCAAAGAAGCGATAAACAAAAGTATAGAAGAATTTTTATAAGGAGAATAAATACATGTGGTTATTAAAGTTGCATTTTGCATTTTCAATATTGTGTTTGATTACATTTTTTGGAGTTATGATGTTTTCGAAAGATGTTTTGGAACGGAATGGGTATGTGGAAGATATTAAAGGTAAGAAAAATATTCGATATTATCTTAGGTGTATTCGATCATTTATTTCTCTTATCCTACTAATGTTTGTTCCTATTTTGAACATATCGGGTGTTATCATAATATTTCAAATGATAAGAATGTCAAAAGATGAGTTTATGGACTGGTAACAAGACAAATTTGAAGAATTTAAAAACCAAAAAAATGAATAACGATTGAAACTGAGATTTCAAAGAGATTTTAGCACTATATATAGATGATATTTAAAATGTAAATACAATATATAGTGGTTAAAAATGAGTAAAACATGACGGAGGTGCTTATGGCATATGAAATAACATTTAGAGCATTATTAGGAACATTTTTGAAACATGGAATATGTGTTGAGAGAGTGAATGTGGGTGAAAATACTATTTACATTTCTCTTCCTAAAAATTCGTATATTCATGGACAAGGTTGTATCAAAAACATTGATGACCAAGCAAAAGTAATCAAAAAGCTTCTTATTAATATAGGTATTCTTCCGTCTGACGGAAAAGTGAAATATCGAGGTACAAATGTTTGTTGGACGAAAGAGACAGGCAATGAAAATTTTATTAACAATATTGAGTTAGTGTTAGGAGAATATTAAATATGAAGAAAAATAAAAACAAAGTTGTTCTGCCAGTGGCATGTGAAAATCCGAATAATGTATCGGTTACAACTTTAAGCCTTAATCAAGTGGGTGTGAAAGTTTCTGATGACTTTGAGGGCGAAAAACCGGTAAAGATAATTCTTACTTCTGTTGATAAAGATTGTGGTGTTTACTTTAAAATGTATTATGTTACGGAAGACGGCAATATTTATCCAATGGAGCAATATGACGAATAAGATTGCAAATGAAACTATTGTTGAAAGGAGAAAATGCAAATATATGAAATATAGCATTAAAACGACAAAGACTTTAAAGACAGATAATAATCTGAACTTTTTTATCGGGCAGGATATTGCATTTATGATATATAATGAAAAATCAAATTGTCATAACCATTACATAGGTGAAATAACAGAAATAACAGAAGATGCAATTATAATCAAAAATATCGAAATTAATAAAGAATATATTGACGGGAAAATGATTATTGATTTGAATTTGATTGCACCGAACAGTTGTGGTTATGTTTCTATCAGTTAAAAATCAGATTAAAATTTTGATTAAGAAATCGAAGATAAAATTAGAATATAAAAAATAATGAAAGGAGCGGAGGTTCGTGTACACAAAAAGGAATTCCTTACTCCAAGTAGTTAAATGGTATATCAAGGAAGTAAAAGTAGATTAGCAAAATTTTTAGTGCCAATTATTCAAAAATACATTGATGAGAATAATATTACAACTTATATAGAGCCCATGTGTGGCAGTTGTTCGATAATAAAACAAATCAGATGTGATAATCGTATAGCATCAGATATAAATGATGAATTAATTTCATTGCTTCAATACATAAAAAGTGATAATGATTTGTCTATTGCACCTGCAAATTGTTCGTTTGAACATTATGCGGACGTAAGAGAAAATAGAAAAAAAGGAACAAATAAATATTCCAAGGAATATATAGCATTAATCGGCTATTGTGCAAGTTATGGGGGACGATATTTTGATGGCGGCTATGGGAGAGATAAAACAGGCAAGAGAAACATATATGCTGAAAGATTGAAAAATTTAAAAGAAGATTCTACACAGTTAAAAGATATTGATATTAAATGTTGTGACTTCAAGGATTTTACAGGGTATAAAAATTGTCTATTTTATTTTGATCCACCATATAAGGGGACAAAACAATATTCTAAGCAGTTTATTGACTACAATTCTTTTTATGATTTCCTTCGTAAACTTTCGGAGAATAATATAGTAATAATTAGTGAATATTCTATGCCGGATGACTTTAAATGTATTTGGCAAAAAGAACGCAAGGTTTTACAGAAGTCAGATAGAACAGTTGGTGATAAGGCGATTGAAAAATTATTTATATTAGAGAAGAATGATTGAAATGTGAGTTTCAAGAGGAGGAATATATGGGTTCAACAAGAGATAATATATACATTGATATTAATAAAAGAACATTTTTTTTGGCGGATAATATAGATAATGAATCCGCCGGTAAACTTATGTGGGATATTTTATACTTAATTAGAGAAGATGGAGAGCAAGATAAAAAAATATTATGCTATAACCGTGAGCCAATCAAATTATATATTAATTCTTATGGAGGTTCAATAGATGATATGTGGGGATTAATTGATATAATTCTTGCAAGCAAAACTCCAATTTATACATATTGTCTTGGATATGCGCAAAGTGCAGCATTTAACATTTTCTTAGCAGGACATAAAAGATTTTGTCTTGAACATTCAGTGTTTATGTATCATCAGATGTCTTATTGGAGAGACGGGAAACACCAAGACTTTGTTGAAAACAGGGTCGAAATGGACAACATTAATAAGCAAAACGAAAAATACGTAATAAAAAGAACAAAAATTCCTGAAGATGTTATTAGGAATGTTCGTGAGACAAAGAAAGATTTCTATATTCATTCTTCTAAGGCAATAGAATATGGTGTTGTAGATAAGATTTTAATGTAAATAAATGGCTGTTGGAGGATAAATTTATGAGTAGTAAAAAATTTTCAATTGTAAGAGAAATTGATATAAGTGAATTAAATAAAAAAATTGCTGAATGTATAGACCCATATATTTTTATGAATAAAGAAACATTTAGTGAATTGGAAAAACAAAATCCAAATGATATGGCTTATGAAGAGAATACCAAAATAGACGAAAATAAACGTATATTTATAGATTCTCGTTCATGTACCTATACAGGATATAAATTGTTTATTGATAATACTTTAGGATATGGCGAAATTGAACTTAGATAAAATAAAGGAGAATAACATTATGGAAGATAACAAAATAAGCATTATAACATGTGAATCGGGAGATTGGACAATCCTTCGATATGAGGATTTTGAAAGAAGTGGACATAGAATTGAGTTAGAGGATATTGAAGATTTGTTAAAATATCTTGGATATGAAGTAGAGTACAAAGAGATTTCAGATGAAGAAATGGAGGAGTTAAATTAAATGAATATTGGGCTAATGTATGACGCTATTGATGTAATTGAGACATTGTGTGATTGTATAAGAGACACTCCAGCAAGTTGCGATGCATGTTACTTAAACGAATATCCTGAAACATGTAAAGCAAATAGAGTTATTGAGAAGTTTGAAAATACAAAAGCTAAAAACGACTAACGAAATATGTTTTTCAAGGTTAGAAATTCATTAACTTGATTTTAATTCAACAGAGCAATTCTGCTCAAACTTTCCGGAAAACAAATAGAGAATATATTATTGTAGCTACAAAACAATATTTCATTAAGAAAGGAGAAGAATGTTCACAGTGAGTAAACCTGCGCAGGTACTAATTTAAGGTGAACAAATTTGAAAAATACAATAGAAAAAGATTGGACAGGAAACAAGAACAGTGTCTTTAAAACATTAGGTGCAAGTAACCATACTGACAAAGAAAGACAAAATGAAGATTATTATGCAACTGACCCTATAGCAATAGATGTTCTTATCAGAGATGGAAAAGTGACATTTGATAAGCCTATTTGGGAGTGTGCTTGCGGACGTGGCGATTTATCTGATAGATTAAAAGATTATGGTTATGATGTGTATTCCACCGATTTAGTTTATAGAGGTTATGGCAAAGGTGGAATTGATTTTCTTACATATGATGGTGTTTGGGAGGGAGATGTTCTAACTAATCCGCCATATAAATATGCAAAAGAGTTTATTGAACATGCAATGGAGATAATTCCTAAAGGTCGTAGAGTATTTATGTTTTTAAAAGTACAGTTTCTTGAAGGTAAGGCTCGTAGAAAATTATTTGAAAAATATCCGCCTAAATGTGTCTATGTATCAAGCAGCAGAATTCTTTGTGCAAAGAACGCAATGTTTGATGAGATGAAAGCTGGCGGTGGTAGTGCGGTGGCTTATGCATGGTTTGAGTTTGAGAAAGGATATAAAGGAAAGAGTGAATTGAAATGGATAAATTAAGGGAGAAATTATATAAAGAAATGGAGAGTTGGGTTAGTGATTTGGTCACTGACTCCGACTTGCCAAAACGTGAATTATTATCAGCTTATGCATATGAATATTGCATTAAGGACGAGATCATTGATTTTTTCGATGGTTGTAATGATGAAGAATGGAATGATTATTATAATGACTTACTTCAAAAAGACAACACATTGGAATATCTATATGGAGAATATATGAAATGTGACACAGCCAATATACAAGATGTCATTATTGATTTTATGTATTTTGATAAGGGATATTATGAATTTGTAAAATAAAAATAGAAGGAGAATATTAATATGGATAATTTAATATCATCAGATATTTTGTGGTCAGCACAAGAAGCACAACAAAAGACGAAAGAAGTTCTTAAAAATTATAACAGTCAAGAACTAAGTGAAATTTCAAAACGAATTAAAGAGACGGTTGCCAGAGGTGGAGTTTCTATAATGTATATAGGAGAACTGAGTGATGGAACAGTCAACAAATTAAAAAGTCTTGGTTATACTATTTTTGATATATCATCTTATCCGACGGCATATGAAATCAGTTGGGAATGACCAAATGAAAGTTCGGTTTCAAAGGAAGAATATTAAAATTAGAAAGGAAATAAACAATATGCCAAATTGGTGCGAAGGAATGCTAAAGATTAGAGGTAAACAAGAAGATGTTTTTTGTCTATTAATAAATAATCTATCGGTTTGGAAGACAGTCTTGCAAAAAGAGCCCTCAATCAGTATAGTAGAAATTCCCGATGAAGATGGAATTAAAATAGACGTAAAAAATAAAACCATACATGTAAATAATCTGGCTTATATAAAGGGTACATGTAGAAATTTTGTAGAACCAAACGATATAGAAGTATATAAAGGTGTAGACGGCAATAGTTGTGTGGCTCTTGAATTTAAGGGCGCATGGACTATAAATAGTGAACCATATGTTAATTTATCAAGAAAGTATAATGTAGATATTAAAATTGAAGCATTTGAACGAGGCATGGAATTTAGCCAATTTATTCTTATCGAGAAAGGCGAATTAAAAGAAGATAAGGATATAAAATATGATGATTATGTATGGGATTGTGTAATGCCCAATTTGGGCGGCTGATGGCTTACAAAAATAAAGGAGGAAAACAAAATGTTCGCAGACCTTTTAAAATTTTTACATAATCAACGTGATTTTATTCTTATTGTGAAAGTAATCGTAACTTTCCCAGCCACTTCGGTATTTGAAAATGAAATTTGTAAACTTAGCGATAATGTACCTATGATAATAACAAAAAAGAGAAATGTGTTGGAGTGCTCATATGCATTTCTGTTCTACCCATCTTTATGTTGCAAAAAAGATTGTGGATTAACAGAATATCAAGAATTCGCTGTGAAAGCAGATGAACACAAGTACAATTGGGAAATAAACAAAATAGTGCAAAAATATAAAGAAAAGAACAATGTAAGTGAAGTTACTTATAAGGTCGAATATGACGATTTTAGTTGGCAATTAGAGGAGGAGAGGATATCTAAATATGGGAAAAGTTTATGTGGTTGAAGAATTATTTTATGGTGAAAAAACTACTAAAGAGGTAAGAGCTGTATTTAAAAATCGTAAGAAAGCGGAAGAATATTGTTCTTGTCATATTGACTGTAGTATTAAAGAATGTAATTACAGTGATGATAAAACTTACACACCTTTCAATCGAGTTCTTATACAAGGCAAAATTAATGGTCAGTCATTTCCTAGCTATACATTTCAGCGTCTGTCAAAAGAGGATGATGATTCGGAAAGTAAAGAATTTGTATATGTTTTTCGAAAATTTAATGATACTAATTTAAATTTTGCAATAAACAAAATGCTTCCTGAGAATTATAACGAAGAAACAGAAAAATTGAAATATGCACAAATATTACAAGATATTATGAATATTAGTAAAATACAACTCGAAGAAATTCAGCTAGAAGGATTTGAACAAACAAGTGGTGGTCTTGATTCAACTCGATTCAAATTGACAAAAATTATTGCTGAAAAGTTTAATATAAAATTTGAAGATTAAATAACGAAACTTTCGTTTCAAAGAAAGGAGAATATATTATATGAAATATTCAGTAGAAATAGGCTTTAATGGAATAATTACACAGTCTTTAGAGGGGTAGGTTTCCCCAATCAAATAATAAGTATCTCAACAGAATATCCAGGTACAAAGATAGGATGTGGCTTGTCTAATAATATAAAGCAAATTGTCAAAGATTTTAACGCACAACATTCTGGTAGCATAGGTAATCAAAATATTTACAAGATTCTAAGAGAAACAATTAATGAGTGGTTATTGAAATTAGAAACGGAAGTAATGATAGAAGATGTAGAAAATACAAACGAAGAAAAGAGCAGATAGAAAGATGGAGGCGGAAGAATGGGAGTTTTAGAGGTATTGGCAATAATGTTTATTGTTCTGAAAATACTTGGGTTAATACAGTGGTCATGGTTATGGGTACTTAGTCCAATTTGGATAATAGGCATTTTGGCTATTATACATAGCATTTTTAAAGATATATAAATAAGGAGAATACATAAAATGAAATTTGAAAATACAGAGGTTTACGGCTTTAAACGTGCACTCAAGGGGATGAGAAATCCACTTGAATCATGGCATAAAAACGATACGGTTGAGGAGAACGGAAAAGTTGTAATCGGTGAGAACGATTTGGGACTTGCTCAAAGACTTATAAAAGCAGGTAGTGAACATAGAAAATTTATGCGTCAGATTTTTGTATCGGTTGATATAACAGCTCCTCTTTATTGGTGGAAAGAGTTTGATACTTACAAGGTCGGCACAACCGCAAACAGTACATCGACAATGCACAAACTTGCAACAACACCTATCACGGACGAATGTTTTGAAATGGACGACTATGATGCGGTAATTATGTTAGATGAAGGTATTGTTGAAACGGAAACTCTTTGGAATAACATAATATCTACACTTGAGGGAATGAGACAAGTGTATCTCAGAACAAAAGATAAAAGAATATGGAAAGAAATGATTAGGCTATTGCCGTCAGCGTGGCAGCAGACAAGAACCGTTACAATGACATACGAAAATCTTTTGGCGATGTGTTCAAAAGGTCAGAGAAGATTTCACAAATTGACAGAATGGTCAAAGTCATTCATCGATTGGGCGAGAACACTTCCGTATGCACAGGAATTGATATTTCCTGATGAGGCGGTGAATATATAAATGTATGTTGTATTCTATGGTTGTGGAGGTTATAAAATCTTCCAGACCAAAGAGGAGGCTTTAATTTTTTGCGAAAATTTAGGGATAACATGGATAGATAAGGTGGGTTAAATGAATAAAATAACACGAATGAAAAAATTAATTGCTGAATTAAATAATGCGGCAAATGCTTATTATAATACGGAAAAGCCGATAATGAGCGATTATGATTTTGATTTAAAACTTGAAGAATTGAAACAATTAGAAAAAGAAATAGGAATTGTTTTCTCTAATAGCCCAACACACAATGTTGGATATAATATATCAGATGAACTTGCAGAAGTTGAACATAACCATCCGATGCTTTCACTTGATAAAACAAAATCTATTAATGAACTAATTCAATTTGCTGGATACAATAATTGTTTTCTATCTGTGAAGTGTGACGGTCTTACTACTTCGTTGAGGTACTTGAATGGTAAATTAATTTCAGCAGAAACGAGAGGAAACGGTACCAAAGGGCAAGATGTTCTTCAAAATGTACTTACAATGAACAATGTTCCCAAAGAAATTCCGTATAAAGACGAACTTATCATTGATGGTGAAACAATTATTGGATGGGACACATTTCGAGAAATTAATGCCAAATTACCAATGGGTCAAAAGTATAAGCATCCAAGAAACTTTGTATCTGGTTCGTTGCAACTCTTAGATAGTCAGCAAGCTGCCGAAAGACATATGAGATTTATTGCATGGAGAGTTATTAAAGGATTTAGTCATAAATCTGTATTTTTTGATTTAAAAGAAGCAGAGAAAAATGGGTTTGAAATTGTTCCGACATTCACATATTCAAATACTTCATCTGACTTAGGTAACATATCTAAAATCTTAGATGCTTTAAGAAACCAAGCAGACTTATATAACATCCCATATGATGGTGCAGTAATGGCGATAGATAATTATGCCATTGCTGAATCAATGGGGAGAACTGATAAGTTCTTTAAACATTCTATAGCTTATAAATATGAAGATGAATTATATGAGACTGTTCTTAAAGACATCGAATGGAGCGTGTCTAAGAGTGGTTTAATTAATCCTATAGCAGTATTTGACCCAGTAGATTTGTCTGGTGCAATTACAACAAGAGCTACCCTTCATAACATAACGTACATCAAAGATATGATGCTTGGAATTGGTGATAGAATTAGAATTTATCGCTCAAATATGGTCATTCCTAAAGTACACGATAGTATAGACAAAAGTGGTAATTTTAACATTCCAACACATTGTCCTATATGTCATCAACCGACCACAATCAAGAAGGACAATGACTCAGAAGTTTTGATTTGTACAAATGAATATTGTGAGGGAAAGTTATTAAAAAGACTGTCTCATGCAGTTTCAAAAAATGCTCTTAATATTGAAAACTTATCAGAAGCATCTCTAAAAAGATTTATTCAACTTGGATATATAAAGTCCATCAAAGATATTTATCATCTTGAAGATTTTAAAGAACAAATTCAATCTCTTGAAGGTTTTGGTCAAAAATCTGTCGAAAAGCTATTATCAGCAATTCAGAAAAGTAGAAATACGACATTGGCTCAATTTCTGTATTCATTAAGCATTCCGTTGTTGGGGAAAAGTGCAAGCAAAGATATTTCAAAAGTATGTGAAAATGATTTTAATATATTTGTGAATGTATTGTCAAACAAGGAGAGAAAAGCATTTACGCATATTGATGGTATTGGAATTGAGTTAGCTATGTCTATGACTGACTATTGGAACAAATATAATTTAGATATTTTAGATTTAGCAAATGAGTTCATTTTTGAAAAAGAAAAAGAGAATAGTACAGTAGATACACTTCAAGGTAAAAGTTTTTGTATTACCGGAAAGTTAATCAGCTACTCTAATCGTGCCGAATTAGTTAAAGAGATTGAAAGTCATGGTGGCAAAGTTGTAAGTTCTGTTACAAAAAAGACAGATTATTTAATCAACAATGATACCGAAAGTGTGTCGTCAAAAAATAAAACAGCTAAGAGTTTGGGTATTCCAATTATTAGCGAAGTCAAATTCAAACAAATGATAGAAGGAGAAAAATAATATGATTCATATTCAGAAAAGTAATGAGGGAATAGATATTCCAAAGAAAGATTTTGCCAGTATTAATATCTCTACTAATCTTTACTTTAACGGTAAAGAAATAAAGAGATACGTCAACAAAGTTCATATGAAGATTAAGCCGTCCGATAATGCATTATGCGAAGATGAACGCATTGACAGAGAAGATTGTATATATAAACTTGAAGAACTTAAAGATATTATATCAATTACTATTGACGGCGAAACTTATAAAGTACCATGGAAAGACAGTAAAAAGGAATACAACGTAAATGTATGGGAGGATACAAAGAAAAATGGTGATGAGGTTGAAATAACAATCTTTAAACCAATGGAGAAAAATAGAAAATGATTTATTCAAACAATGATCCAATGGCAATTTCAGCTATGGAGATTGCAAGAACGGGTAACTATGGAGAATATGATTATGATGATTCTCCGATAATTTGTCCAATTTGTAACGAAGAGGCAGAAGTATTATATAAGAACATATTCAATAATGAGATTGTTGGATGTAATGAATGTATAAAAGAAACTTATGAAAACGAATGAGAAAGGAATTTAAACAATGAGAAATTTAAGAAAAGTAATATGTGGAGTAATGGCAGTTGTATCAATGGCAACAGGAATGATGAGCGTAAGTGCAGACGAAACAAAGTGGGAAACGCATTATGTTTCTGCTAAAAACGGTTTGAACTGTCGAATCAAGCCAAGCACAGAAGATAGTGAAATAATCAAGGTATTCCCAAGGGGAACAGAACTTCAAGTCATAGGTGTTGATGAAACAGGTAAGTGGTATGAAGTTTGGGACGGCGAAACTCAAGGATATTGCTATGGTACATATTTTGTTGATAATAAAGAAGATTTGGACAAACAAGAAGTTGCAAGTGATGGTGTAAAAGGTTCATATCTTGGAAACTTTTATGTCACTGGTTATACTGCTTCGCCATCTGAAAATGGGGGTTATTCAGTAACTTGTATGGGAGATAATCTATACTCGTCAGTCGGATGGGCTATCGCAGTAGATCCAAAAGTTATTCCGTTGGGAACAAAAGTTTACATAGAAGGTATTGGTTACAGAGTTGCTCGTGATACAGGCGGTGCAATTAAGGGTAACAAGATTGATGTATTGACCTCATCAAATAGCGAATCGAATGCAATTACAGGAAATTATAATGTTTATCTTGCAGAATAAGAAAGGGGAATTTTAATAATTGGCAACTAAGGCACGATTGAGAGAACTTGCACAAGCCGATTTGCAGCGTGAGTGTAGGGCATTTGAAAGTAGAAGTGGAGAAGTCGTCATTCGACAGGCTTCTCCTGAAGAATTGAAAAAATACAGAGCAATAGCGAATATAACACGAAAAAGAAAGGGATTAAAATTGCTATGATAGAAACGATTGTTTTAATAGATACAATGGAAAAAATTAAGAAGTTCAATGTAGCATGCCAACATCATATAGGTGATGTTACGGTTTGTAGTGGTAGAAATATTGCGGACGGCAAAGAATTATATAAGTATAGAATTGATGGTAAGTCGATACTTGGTTTGTATAGTCTTGATTTGTCTACTCCGGTTAAGGTTGAGATAGAAGGTGATATAGATGAAGAACTAAAGTCAGTTATTAACGAAATGATAGCTTAATTTAAGGAGAAATGCGTATGGCAAAAAACTTGTATTGTGTAGTTGGCGAAAGTGGAAGTGGCAAAGATACAATTGTAAATTATATGTGTAATCGGTATGGTTATACAAAAGTTATATCTAATACCACTCGTCCAATAAGAACAAATGATGAAAATGATAAGTTGAATCATATATTCTCGAATGTTGAACAATATCAGAAAGATAAAGAGAATAATGAAGTAGTAGCAGAAACTTTTTTTAATGATGATTATTATTGGGCGACAAAAACACAAGTCGATAATTCTGATTTTTATATTATAGATATAAAAGGGTTAAAACATCTACAAGATACATATAGGGACAAAATGATCTTCACTATATATGTGGAAACAAATGAAGCCACACGTAAACTTCGTATGGAAGAACGTGGGGATAGCGAAGAAAAGATTGAAGAAAGAATTAAAAACGACAAAGAAGCTTTTGCCGATGTTGATTACCAACATTGGGATTGTATCATAAGGAATTCAAGACATTCTGATTTGAGTGTGATTGCAATGAAGTTAAATGATGTGATTAAAAGCTTTGAGTCAAAGGAGGAATGATGTTGCAAGTTATTAAACGTGACGGAAGAACAGTAGAATTTGATAAATCAAAGATAAGAAATGCTGTCTTGAAAGCATTTGAAGAAGTAGATAGTGAAATTTCTCAGGAAGCAAAAAACAAGGCTTCCGAAATTGCTTCTTATATTTTTAAGGAAGATAAGACAATATGTGTTGAGGATATTCAAGATATTGTTGAAGAAAAATTAATGGCAAGCAAACGCAAAGATGTTGCAAGAGCTTTTATTATTTATAGAAATAATCGTACAAAGATACGTGAGAAAAATATGAAGTTAATGAAAGACATATCTGAAAAGCTTACGGCAACAAATGTCCAAAATCAAAATGCCAATGTGGATGAAAAATCTTTTGGTGGTAGAGTGGGCGAAGCAAGTGATGTTGTATTAAGACAATATGCACTGGATAATTGTATGTCTGAAATGGCAAAAAATAATCATCTGAATAATGAAATTTATATTCATGATTTGAATTCATATGCTATTGGTTCTCATAATTGTTTGACTATCCCATTTGATAAATTGCTTGCTAATGGGTTTAACACAAGACAAACAGATGTTAGACCCGCACAATCAGTAAGCACTGCATTTCAACTTGTGGCAGTTATTTTTCAATTACAATCATTACAACAATTCGGAGGTGTATCAGCTTCTCATATTGATTGGACGATGATTTCGTATGTAAGAAAGAGTTTTAGAAAGCATTTAAAAGATGGATGTCGATACATATCTCGGGGAGAGTCCATACTTGAAAAGCTTTTAGAATCGGACGCAGAAATAGGATTTGAAACTCATGCAATTAAATATAATTATCCACAAATTTATCAATATGCATTTGATATGACCGAAAAAGAAGTATATCAAGCTGTTGAAGGTCTATATCACAATTTAAATACATTACAGAGTAGGTCAGGAAATCAATTACCTTTTACTTCAATCAACTATGGTACTTGTACAGAGCCAGAGGGACGAATGGTAATAAAAGCCCTTCTCGATGTTTCTATAAAAGGTATTGGTAAACTACATAAAACTTCGATTTTTCCTTGTGGAATATTCCAATGTATGAATGGAGTAAATCGAAAACCGAGAGACCCTAACTATGATTTATTTAGATTAGCGTTGCGTTCAACTGCTCAACGATTATATCCAAATTATGCTAATGTAGATTGGTCTGGTAACGAAGGGTATGATAAAAATGACCCAAAGACATATTTTTCAACCATGGGTAAGCGTAAACTACAGCCCAATTTAAACCGATTGAACCTCGTTGCTTAGAGGGTGTGGCTAAATGAAGTTGCTAACGGATAGGTCTTAGAGAGAAGAAATTCAATGACCTAAGATGAGTCCGTGCTAAGTAATTAAGAATTCTTAATTAAAAGTGTATCGACTAACTGTGATGAGTGTAGCAGTGTAGGACTAGAGATAAGCACTAGTTCCAAGCAGTCGGCTCGTTGACGAGAGTGGTTGACTCTGAGAGATAATATAGTCAGTGCCATTGGTGACAATGGAATAACATGTGTAGAACGGCAAATGGATGGGATGTTAATGGATTCGGTCAATTAAAAGATGGTAGGGGTAATATTTGTCCTGTTACAATTATTATGCCAACATTGGCGATGGAAGCAATAGATGAGGTATGGAATAAAATTCCGACTGAAAGCAAAGAACATATTCAAGTTTCAAAATATGATTGGTGTAAACATGATATTGTTATTGAAACCTTTATGTCTATTTTAGACAGAAAAATTCATGAAGCAAAAGATATGTTAATCGAAAGATTTGAATGGATTTGTTCTCAATCACCAGATTCAGCAAAATTTATGTATGAAAATGGTGTTATGGAGGGGTACGTTCCAGAAGAAGGTATTGTATCAGCATTGAAACACGGTACATTAGGTATAGGACAAATAGGATTGGCAGAAACACTTCAAGTTCTTATTGGACAAGACCATACAACAGATATAGGTATGGAATTAGCCAAGAGAATAGAAAAACTATTCTACAATCGTTGCAAAGAATTCAAAGAAGAATATAAATTGAATTTTGGAGTGTATTTTACACCGGCAGAGAATTTATGTTATACCTCAATGCAAAAGTTCAAAGATAAATACGGTGTCATAAAGAATGTTTCAGATAAAGAATTCTTTACAAATAGCGTTCATGTTCCAGTGTGGACGAATGTGACACCTATTCAAAAAATCGACATAGAATCTCAACTGACAGGGTATAGCAGTGCTGGCTGCATAGATTATGTTGAACTAAATGGTAGTGTAAAGAACAACATTGATGCTCTTGAAACTATAGTGAATTATGCAATGGACAAAGATATTCCGTATTTTGCGATTAATGTTCCGAATGATATGTGTATGAACTGTGGATACACAGACGATATAGCCGATAAATGCCCTATGTGCGGATGTGACAAAATTAGAAGATTACGTAGAGTAACTGGATATCTTACCGGTGATTATAAAAGTGCATTTAATAAGGGCAAACAGCAAGAAGTCGAAATGAGAATTTCGCATCAGACTTTTGAAAACACAAAGGAGAATATATAAGTAGGCAATATGAATTATCTACAAATTACACATGAAGATGTATGCAATGGCAATGGATTGAGAGTCAGTTTGTGGGTATCAGGTTGTTCTCATCGTTGTTTGAATTGTCACAATCCTGAAACATGGGATACAGCAAGTGGAATTCCTTTTGATGAATATACTAAAAAAGAAATTTTCGACGATTTATCTCAAGATTATATTGACGGAATAACCATTACCGGCGGAGACCCTTTATTCGAGTTTAATCTAAACGAAGTCTATGAATTGATTAAAGAAATCCGAAACTTATTCCCAAATAAAACAATTTGGTTATATACGGGATATTCTTGGGAAAATATTATGAATTATAAATCTTGTTCATCAGACAACTTTGATTATATAGAAGAAAGTTATGTTGATGGATTATATGAAATACGAAAAGAGATTATTTCGTTATGTGACATTGTTGTAGACGGAGAATATATAGATGAGAAAAGAGATCTAACTCTTGAATGGCGAGGAAGTTCAAATCAAAGAGTAATTGATGTAAAACAAAGTCTCGCCCAAAACAAGATTGTTCTATATTGTGACTAAAATGACAGACATAAAAACATACAACAGAATCAAAGACTTCATAGAAAGTCAATTTAAAGTGTATCTTACTCCGTATCAAGAAATGCTTCTACATTATTATCTTGATACGGAAGTTCAAGATAAATTATCTTCACTTTATGAAGATACAAAATAAGACCCCATATTAAAATGAGGTCTTAGTAATCAATTATGGAGTTCTAACTCAGCGTTAACTGAAGCTCCACTGATTTTCACAGTTGCATTATGATAATGCAAAATGGTGCTGAGAACCATCCCTGTAAATCTGATAATGCCTTTGAGTATAACGACTGTTAGGGCAAAAACAAATATCATTATTGCTATTAAAGCAATAAGCTGTTCAGGGCTGTTACACTGCACTGCAATGTTCAAAACATCTGACATTCAGTATCCTCTCTTTCTGTATACACTTACAAAACGGATTATGCTGAAACGAAGATGTGGTTTCGTAGCGTATACAAATATATTATATCAAAATTTGGATATTGATGTCAATGTTGGAACATTCAAAGAACAACGTAAAGGATATATACCTGCTATATCCGAACGGGAGAAAGGAATTTAATGGTAGTAACGAAAGGAAAAAGAACCGTAAGTTTAGTTTTAGGAAGTTTATTTTTTGCGACAAGTATGATTAATTCATATGCAATGCCAAATATAAGCGAAAATGTGACGAATGACATAAGTGATGTATGGTCAGTTCACTATACAACACAAGTCATTGAGAAAGCATTAGAGCCAACTCCGTCACCAATACCTGAACCAACCCCAAGTCCTACACCGACGCCAACACCCTTAAATCAAAAAGCAGTAGAAACTGCAAAACAATATTTAGGCGTTCCATATGTATGGGGAGGAACAACACCAAGTGGGTTTGATTGTAGTGGACTTGTTCAATATGTCTATGGACAAATAGGTGTAAACATTAGCCGAACAACCTACACTCAAGTCAATGAAGGAAGATATGTGGCACGAGATGAATTGCTTGCTGGCGATTTAGTATTTTTCGGTGATAGCTCATCTCCACATCATGTAGGAATGTACATAGGAGACGGAATGATGATTCACGCTCCTCAAACAGGTGACGTAGTAAAAATTGCAAGCTTATCAGCAAGAAGTGATTATGCTACAGCACGAAGAATAGTTGAATAGGATAGAAAGGAAGAATGATAAAAAATATGATAGCAACTTTTAATTCAATTCTTCTCATTATAGCTATTGCGTTGATACTGGTTCATTATTTTTTAGATAAACCAGAAAATAATCGGGATATAGCTATTTTGGAGAAAGTAAGCAAAGACCAATTTATAAACGATATGAAAGCCACTTTTGGTACAAAGTATGACTATCAACAGCTTTCAGACTATTATGACCTTTTAAAGCCTCCTACAAGGGCTACAAAGGGCTCTGCTGGCTATGATTTTGAAAGTCCAATTTCATTTGAATTAAAGTCGGGTGAAACAATAAAAATACCAACAGGTATCAGAGCAGTAATAGATGAAAATTGGGTGTTGAAGATATATTCGAGAAGTAGTTTGGGATTTAAGTATCGCTTATGGTTGGATAACCTTACAGGAATAATCGACAGCGATTATTCAAACAGTGATAATGAGGGTCATATATTTATCAAAGTGACAAACAATTCGCTTGAAGATAAAATTGTAAAAATCAATCGTGGTGACAAATTTGCACAGGGCATTTTCGTGCAGTATGGAACTGTAATTGATGATGATGTCGTTGAAGAGAGAAACGGTGGCTTTGGAAGTACAAATAAGTAAATTATTTTATACAGTGAGTAGGGTGTAATTTGCATCCTACTTATTGTGCTACATAAGGAAAGGAATTAAATGGATAATAAGGGGAAAGAAACTATTGAATTATTGACAAGGGCAGAAGCAGCTCGGTATTTGAATATATGTTTATCGACTTTAGATAAATTGATTAATGACAGAAAGTTCTACGGCAAAGTTAATATTGGGCGTAGAGTGTTTATAGATAAAGGGCAATTAAATAAATATATACAAGAAAATATGTATTAATTGGTCAAATCACTTGAAGATGTTATTATTGTGTGATATAATTGTAATCAAATAGTAATACAAAAAGTGATTTGTTTTGCCAGCGTGAAAAAGAGAAAAGGAGGAAAATAAAATGGCAAAACGATTTAATGGCGAAGGTAGTATAAGACAGCGTTCCAATGGTAGTTGGGAAGCAAGATATACTAATCCTATTACTAATAAACAACAAAGTGCCTATGGTAAAACGAAGCAAGAAGTGCAGAAAAAACTGAAAGAAAAATTGCGTGAGCTTGATGAATTAAAAAAAGAAAAAGAATGCAGTCAAAAAGGAGAATTAAGTGGTAAAAATTTAACCTTGAATGAATGGTTTGATATATATATGATAAAATATAAAAAAAATAGAGTAAAACCTCAAACCTATTCCACATATTATAGCATATATAATAATTGGATAAAATGTATGTTGGGCGATACCAAATTACAAGAGATCACTTATTCTCAAGTGGTAACTATTTTAAATTCAGCTAATCTGGAACGAAAAGCAAAAGAAACAATAAAAATTATTTCGACTGTTTTTAATGATTGTATGAAAGAGGCATTAAAAGAAGGACTAATAAAAACCAATCCTGTTGTTGATACGTATGATAAAAAAATGGGAGAAAATAAAAAAACGAAAAGAGCTTTAACTCAAGATGAACTTAATTGGTTTTTTCGAGGACTAGACGAACGGTATCCTAAAAATAAATTCATGTTCCAGTTAATGTTGGTAACTGGAATTAGAGTTAATGAACTAACAGCATTGCGTTGGGAAAATGTGTCATCGGATTTCAGTTTTGTATCTATTGAAAAAACAACTACACAATATCACAATGTTGATAAAGACGAATATGTCTGTGAACACTGTATCCCCAAAGGTAATATTAAACGCATAGTTCCAATAATAGACGATTTAAAACCTTTATTTAAACAACACAAAACATTTGTAGACGAAAAATTTAAAATATGGAATATGTCTTTAAATGAAGATGATTTTATTTTTCAAAAAGCACCCAAAGAACAATTCAAATACAACTCTATTTTAAAAATGATTGAACATGTATTAAAGTATATATATGAAGAATATAACATAAAAATAGAAAGATTTACTCCTCATTACCTTAGACATACTTTTGGTACGTCAGCGTTACATTCAGGAATGTCTATTGTTGATGTTCAAAAAATTGGCGGTTGGAAAGATAGTAAAACATTATTAGAAGTATATGCTCATACGGATAAAGAAACAATGGTTAAAGAAATCAATAAACTTGAAATTGTTATTTGATATATTAGGGTAAATTTAGGGTAAATCATAAAAAATTAAGGCAATTCATTAGGGTAAGCATTGAAAATATCGCATAAACACTATGTAAATTATCAATATGATTAAACGAAAGTTAATTTTTTGTTAATTTTTGTTTAAATCGCAAAAAGCTATTGCACAAATAAAACTGATATGTTAAAATTGATATATGTAAACCAATGTTATGTTTGGAAAAGGAGAAATTATAATGAAAAGAGCAATAAAAACAGCGTCGGCAATATTGCTTGCACTTGCTATGACAACACCTGCATTTGCGGCACCGACAGATACAGATACCACAACAGATACACCTATTGCTACACCTACAGCAGCACCGTCAACATCAACTCGCTTTACTGATATTAACAGTGAAGAATTTGCTTGGGCAAAGTCATATATTAATGATATGGCGGGAAAGGGCTTTATTTCCGGTTATGAGGACAATACATTCAGACCTGACAATGATGTAACAAGACTTGAGGCATTGTCGCTTTTCGCAAGAGCAATGGGGTCAAATGATTCTGCCAATACTGAATTATTGGAAATCGCACACGATAAGTTCGACAGTGTTATAAAAGAGTACGGTTTAAAGTGGGGTACTGATGAAATCGCATATCTGATGTATAAGGGTGCTTTGAAGAAAACAGACCTTGATACATACCTAAAAGATGATGAAAAAGATACACCGATGAAACGTTATGAGGCTGCTATAATCATAACTAAGGCAATGGGCGGCGAAGAAAAAGCACTTTCAGAATTGGGTGTAGTGCTTGATTACACAGACGCACGTGAAGTACCGTCAAATGCTATTCAGTACGTGTCTTATGCAACAGATGCGGGAATTATGGAAGGTATGGGAGAGGGCCTATTCTCACCTAATACAGCCGTTAAGAGAAGTCAAATGGCAGTTATGCTTTCGAGAACTGTAGACAAGACAAACTATACATTTGAAAAGAATAAGATAACAGCTGTTGATACCGAAAACAAGACAATCACGGCAACAAATTCAAAAGGCAAGGAAACTCAATACACATATACAGACAGTACAGTTATAAAGAGCCTTGGTGACGAAATACAAGCGTCAAGACTTGTTTCGGGTGTTGAGGCAGTGTTCGTTAAGTCGGGTAATACACTTGTAAGCGTTGACACTGTATCAAGTGAACCGGACAGAACAATCACAGGCAGATTTGTTAATTCATCTGTTAAATCCGGCGTTGTATCAATAAAGATTAAGCCTGACGATTCGGAAGAAAACGAAACTTATGAATGTGCGTCGAATATATCGGTAACATATGACGGCTCACCGGCAACTGTAAGAAGTTTTGCAGACGGTGACGTTGTAACAGTAAATCTTGTAAACGGTAAAATCGCATCTCTTGCAGGCGAATCAAAGACAACTACAATAAGCGGTGCAACAATCGAAGATATGGAAATAGGTGACGATATTAAAATAACAATCAGCCACGGAAATGATGCTTACAACGGTAAAACATATGCTGTAAGCAGTGACGTTGTTGTAAAGAAAAATACTTCAACTGTTGACCTTTCAAGTATATACAAGGGCGATAAGGTTACACTTACATTGAAGTACGGTGTAATCACACAAATCAACGCAACTTCAAGCACAAAGGTTGTTGAAGGTACAATTCAGTCACTTACTATTGCAACTAAGTCAATTATGGTTGTAAAGGTTGACAATAAGGAACAGACATATGAAATTCCAAGCGGCGTACAAATTCTTATAAACGGTGAAGAAAAGACGCTTTACGATTTCAGAGTAGGTGATATTGTAAAACTTACAGTTGAAAGTGACGCAATAACAAAGATTGTCGCAACATCAACTCAAGAATCATCGGGTTCAATGTCCGGTGTCGTTACGGGAATTAATACTTCTTACGGCGTAATCAGTGTACAGCCGGAGGGATCAACAGATTCAAAACAAGCATTCTGCAAAGACGGAAATACAACTTTTGTAACGGCTGCAGGTATTGCAAAGAAAATGAAAGACATCAAAGTCGGACAAAAGGTAGAAATTAAAGGTACAATTTCAGGCGGCGTATTTATCGGTAAGCTTGTTGTTATTGTTTCTGAATAATATATGCTTTAGATAAAAGGGCGGAAGTGTTTCCGTCCTTTATTATTAAGGAGAAAAAATGAAGAGATTTGAAAAATATTACGGATGGATAATTGCATTTGTATTTTGTGTGGCAGTTATCGCGGTGTACAAAACTTTTGATAACTTTAATAATATAACGCAGTATTTGGCTAAAATTTTTGACGCGGTAAAGCCGTTCTTTATCGCATTTATAATTGCGTATATCCTCAACATACCCGCAAAACGTATGCAAAAATGGCTTTCTAAATCGAAAAAATCATTTATAAAAAAACATACGCTCGGTATAAGTATTATAACGATATATGTTTTGGCGATTATGGCTGTTCTGGCAATTTTGAGAATGTTAATTCCGGCATTGTACAAGAATATTATGGACTTGTATAACAATTTGCCGAATTATATAACTTCATTCCAAGACTACATCAATAACTTTGAAATTATCAAAAAATCAAGCCTGTTTGCAAATGGTATTGATTTGTACAGTGAGATGAATAAGATAGTTACGTCAATAGATATGTCGCAGTTCGGCAAGTACGCTCAGGGTGTATACAATATGACAACGGGATTGTTTGATATATTTGTTGCGGTGATTGCGTCAATATATATGCTTATTGACAAGGAACGGCTGAAAAAGGGTATTTTTCGTTTGATGGGAATATTCCTAAAAGAAAAGCGTGCAAATTCAATTACGGAACACGCAAAACGTATAAATGATATTTTTACAAATTATCTTTACAGCCGACTTATGTGCAGTATTATAATGGCTGTTGTGTGCAGTATCGTGCTTATGATTATGAATGTTAAGTATGCGCTTATACTCGGTCTGTTTATCGGTGCAATGGATATGATACCGTATTTCGGTTCGATTATATCATTTGTTATTTCACTGATTGTAACGTTCATCACAGGCGGTGTGTGGAAAGGTGTTTGGACTGGTGTTGTTTTGCTTGTCCTTCAACAGATTGACGGAAACTTGTTAGGTCCTAAGATTATGGGGGATTCGCTTGAAATCAGACCTTTGTGGATTATTTTCGCGGTTACGGTCGGCGGCGCATTGTTCGGTTTTATGGGAATGTTGTTCTCAGTGCCTGTTCTTGCTATAATTCGTGCGATTATGTCGGACTATTTTACGGCCAGAGAAATGAAGAAAATGTCAGAGGAAAGTGAAAATAATGAGTAAGAAAATTGCGGTTATAGGCGGAGGGGCGTCCGGACTTTTTGCGGCGATATTTGCGGCACAAAATGGAAACAGCGTTACAATATATGAAAGCGGTGAAAGGGTAGGCAGAAAGATACTTGCAACCGGCAACGGTCGCTGTAATATGACTAATATGAATGCTGATATTGAAAATTATCACGGCAGAAATCCTAAATTTATAATGGGTGCAAGAAATAAATTTTGGGTGGAAGAAACACTTGAATTTTTTTCTGAACTCGGTATTGTAAGTAAAACCGAAGATGAGGGAAAGGTGTATCCGTATTCGGATCAAGCATCTGCGGTGCTTGATGTTTTGAGGTTTAGACTTGATTCGCTCGGTGTTAAGATTGTAACATCGTTTGAAGTCGAAAAAGTGAAGAAAAAGAAAAGCGGTTTTAATGTTATTTCATATAACGGACAGAGCGAATATGCCGACAACGTAATTGTCGCAACAGGCGGAAAAGCCGCACCGAATTTAGGTTCAAAAGGTGTCGGATATGAAATTTTAGAAAGTTTCGGTCATAAGGTGACGGAGCTTTCACCGTCACTTGTGCAGATTAAAACAGAAACGGACGTTGTTAAGAAGTTGAAAGGTATAAAGCTGAATGCAAATGTATCGCTCGGTAATTTTAAAGAATACGGCGAAGTTTTGTTTACCGAATACGGTTTATCAGGCCCTGCGGTGTTCTCACTTTCGTCACGGCTGAAAAATCAAAAGACGATTTCGCTTGATATAATGAGCGAATATTCAGAGGACGAATTATATAATATGATAAGTGTAAGAATGTATCAAAACCCTAAAATTATGCTTGAAAATTTCTTTGTCGGAATGTTTAACAAACGTGTCGGACAGGCACTTTTAAAATATTGCGGAATTGAGCCGCTTTCAAGATATGCGGTAACGCTGGGTGAAAAGGAAATCAGACGTATATGTTCAACAATAAAAAAATGGAATTTTAAAATTACGGGTACAATGTCGTGGAACAATGCACAGGTTACAAAAGGCGGTGTGATTACGGACGATTTTAACCCGAATACTATGGAATCAAAGCTTGTAAACGGTTTATACGCAACAGGCGAAGTACTTGATATAGACGGTGACTGCGGTGGATATAATTTGCAGTGGGCGTGGTCGTCGGGGTATCTTGCCGGAATATCCGTAGGGAAATAATATAAGGAGTGTATTTTATATGAAAGATTCAATGAAAATAACTGTAAAATATCAGTTTGTATATATGCTTTTAATGCAAGTTGCGGCATCAGGTGTGGCATTTGTGTTCGGATTGGTTGCGTTTTGGTACTTCCTGTCAATGAATATTGCCAAGGAAATAATTTCTGTTATATTCATAGGTGTAAATTTTGCAATGCTGTATATACCTGCGAAAAACTTTGCAATAAGAGATAACAAATCGTATACACCGCTAAAGCCGAGTAAATTAAAAGGTGCTATGTTCGGTGTGCTTATTTCCGTTGTTACAGCGATTTTGATGGCACTTTTTGCATTTGTATGGGCAAAGTTCAGTGACGAAATCGGTATTCACGGAGTTGTACCTACAATAATTAATGTAATTTTTTATTATTGGAGTTTCCCGTATAACGGCATAATGGGATTGGCGAATGGAACATATACGATTTATTCGGGTATTTTAATGCTTATAGTGCCAATATTGGCGACATATTGCGGATATATTGCAGGAAGTAAAAAGTTTGAATTTGTAGAAAAAATTGAAGAGTTTATGTACGAAAAAGAGGAATAATTCATATAAAGTTGTTGAATTTTTATAAAAGCTATGGTATAATATATTTATATTTTTGACGAATTTGTTATTTATAGGAGTAGAGATGAAAAATAGAATTCATATATTTACAGGTCATTTCGGCAGTGGAAAAACTGAGGTGGCACTGAATTTCGCTCTACAAGAGAAAAAGAAGGGCGAAGATGTTGTAATCGTTGATTTGGATATTGTAAACCCTTATTTCAGAACAAATGATGCAAGAAATGTACTAATGAAAAACGGAATAAAAGTTGTTGCAAATAATTATGCGTCGTCAAATGTTGATATGCCGACAATGCCGCTTGATATTTTAAGCGTGTTTAATAATGACAATTCTGTTGTTGTTTTCGACGTCGGCGGTGACGATGACGGTGCATTGGCTTTAGGACAGTATAAACAATATTTTGATAAATACGGTTATGAGATGCATTTTATTGTTAATACAAAACGTCCTCTGACAAGAACGAATGATGAATTAATTGAAATCGCAGAGAGAATAGAGAGTGCATCACGTTTGAAATTTACGGATATATACAATAATACGAATTTATCCGACCAAACAGACAAAAATACTTTATTTTCGGGATACGATGAAATTAAAATGCTGTCAAAGAAAATGGGTATAGCCATAACAAAAAATTGCGGAATTGATAAGGCTCTTTCAAACGTTCCGACGAATTTGAAGGATACTGTATTTCGTATGAATATCTGTATTTTAAGACCATGGGAAATACAGTGAAAACCCAACAAAGGAGTTGATTTTTTTGAAGAAAGTTATCTTCAACGAAGAACGTTGTAAAAGTTGTGAACTTTGCGTAAGTGTCTGCCCTAAGAAAATTCTTAGAATATCGGACGATAAAATGAATGAAAAGGGTTACAAACCCGCTGAAATATTTGAACAAGATAAATGTATCGGTTGTGCATTTTGTGCGACAATTTGCCCTGACGCGGCTATCACGATTGAGGAGGACTGACAGATGGGTGAAAAGGTTTTAATGAAAGGTAATGAGGCAATAGGAGAGGCGGCAATTCGTTCGGGCTGTCGTCACTTTTTCGGTTATCCGATAACACCGCAGACGGAACTTTCGGCATATATGGCAAAGAAAATGCCGAAAATAAACGGAGTATTTCTTCAAGCGGAAAGTGAAGTTTCAGCGATAAATATGGTATACGGTGCGGCTGCGGCAGGAATGAGAACAATGACAAGTTCATCAAGTCCGGGAATAAGTCTAAAGGCTGAGGGGATAAGCTATCTTGCGGCAGGAGATTTGCCGTGTGTGATTGTAAATATAGTTCGCGGAGGTCCGGGACTCGGCGGTATCCAACCGGCACAGTCTGACTATTTTCAAGCTGTAAAAGGCGGCGGACACGGTGACTATCATTTAATTGTTTTAGCACCTAATTCCGTACAGGAGCTTGCTCATTTAACAGCCGAAGCATTTAATATTTCCGATGAATACAGAATTCCGACTATGATTTTGGGTGACGGTACTTTGGGACAAATGATGGAGCCTGTCGACTTAGATGCAATACCTGAGCCGATTTACGCCGACAAACCTTGGGCGGCAAGAGGAACAGATAATAAACGTAATAAAAACGTCGTTGAAACACTTTATCTTGAGGCGTCAGAACTTGAAAAGAAAGTTTTGGAGCGTGAGAAAAAGTATAACGTTGTCAAAGACAATTTGCAGCGATATGAGGCACATGATATTGATGACGCCGATATAATCATATCGTCATACGGTATTACTTCAAGAGTTGTCGAAACGGCGGTTAAGTCACTTCGTGAAGAAGGAATAAAAGTGGGCGTTATACGTCCGATAACACTTTGGCCGTTCCCTGAAAAGATTTTTAAAACGGTTAAACCGAAAGCGTTTTTGTCCGTTGAAATGAGTACCGGACAAATGATTGAAGATATTAAGCTTGCGTGTGAATGCAGTGCACCTGTTTATTTCTGCGGACGTACGGGCGGTATTATACCGACACCCGATGAGGTTGCGGAAAAGGTTAAGAGCATAATGAAGGAGGTACAATAATATGAAAACTATATTTAAAAAGCCAAATTCATTAACCGATACAGTTTTTCACTATTGCCCCGGCTGTTCACACGGAATTGTGCATAGACTTGTATGTGAAGTCATTGATGAACTTGATATTAGCGGCAAAACCATTGCGGTTGAGCCGGTAGGCTGTGCTGTAACGGCACATAATTATTTTGACTTTGATGTTGTACAAGCGGCACACGGCAGAGCACCTGCAGTGGCAACGGGTATAAAACGTTCACTGCCGGACAGGGTTGTGTTCACATATCAAGGTGACGGCGACCTTGCGTCAATAGGTACTGCCGAAACGGTACACAGTGCCGCAAGAGGCGAGAATATAACTGTTATATTCATCAATAATACAATTTACGGAATGACAGGCGGTCAAATGGCACCAACGTCACTTCCGGGACAAGTTACGCAGACATCACCTTACGGACGTGATCCGAAAATACAAGGTAATCCCGTAAGAGTGTGCGAAATGCTTGCCACACTTGACGGACCGTCATATATTGCGAGAGTTTCGACCGATTCCGTACCGCATATAAAGGACGCTAAAAAGGCTATAAAGAAAGCATTTGAAAATCAAATTAACGGTAAGGGATTTTCAATAGTCGAAGTGCTTTCGACTTGTCCGACAAATTGGGGAATGTCACCTGTTGAGGCTATTCAGAGAGTCAGAGATGAAATGATTCCGTATTATCCGCTTGGTGTTTTTAAAGATATTGAGGACGTCGAGGAGGATAAATAATGAAAAATTGTGAAATGATACTTGCCGGATTCGGCGGTCAGGGGATTTTGTTTACAGGCAAAATACTTGCGTTTGCGGCAATGCTTAAAGACAAAAAACTTTCTTGGCTACCGTCATACGGACCTGAAATGCGTGGCGGTACTGCAAATTGTCACGTTATAATAGATGATGAGCCGATTGGCTCGCCGATTGTTACAAGACCGAATATCCTTGTGGCAATGAATAAACCGTCACTTGATAAATTTGAAAATACGGTTTCGGACGGCGGATATGTGTTTATAGATACGTCGCTTATAGACAGAAGGACGGAAAGAGAGGACGTAAACGAAATTTGCGTGAATGCTACTGAAACGGCTCATAATATAGGTAATAAGGGTCTTGCAAATATGGTTATGCTCGGTGCTGTGTTAAAGAAAACGGAATTGTTTACAATCGATGAAATTGAATACACAATGAAGAAATCTTTGCCGGAAAACAAGCATAAACTTATAGAGATGAATATAAAAGCCGTAAAAGAAGGATATAATTTAGTATAGAGAGATTAAAAGGAGGATTTTGGTTATGGCAGCGGTAAAAAAGAAAAAAGGTCTTATGTACAAAGGTAAGCCGCTTTTAAGATGCGGGAACAGAATTTATTACGGAAATTTGGAAGATAAGCTTATTCTTGCTCTTGACATCGTGGAAAGCAGTAAAAAGCAAGATGTGGACGTATCTACAAAAGTTAAGGTACAGATTATGGACAACACAGGCGAGTTTGGCAAAGGTCAGGTTTATCGTAAGTGCGAAAGAGAAAATCTTTATAAGGCTATTGACATCGGTGAATGGTGGCTGCAAGACGCTATGAAAATGATGGGCTAATTAAATTTAAGCTGTTGCATTTTTATGTGACAGCTTATTTGCATTTATAAAATCATAATCTGAAAGGGTGAAAAATGTGAATTTAACCAAAGAAAATGTAAAGAAAATTTGCGGAATAATATTGTTCACGGTTGTAGTGTTGGTTATAGTGCAGAACTACGAAAAGGTCGGAAACGCTATAGGACTTTTGTGGGGAATAATTTTTCCGTTTGTTTTGGGCGGAATAATAGCTTTTATACTTAATATACCTATGAGAGCGATTGAAAAGCTACTGTTCAAAAGCAAAAACGGAAAACAAAAGAAATACGCAAGACCGCTCAGTATGATTATAACTTTTCTGCTTGTAATCGGAGTGATTGCGGGTGTGATACTTATTGTTGTGCCGCAAATAGGCGGAACGGTGAGAGAACTTACAAAATCGGCAGAAGCATTTTTTCCTAAAGTACAGAAATGGGCAGAGGATATGTTCAGTAATAATACGCAAATCCACGATTGGATTGCAAGTTTGCAGTTCAATACTGACAAACTTATGGATACGGCGATAAATTTCTTACAAAACGGTGCGGGAAATGTTTTAAACGGTACATTTACGGCGGCAAAAGCTGTTGTATCTGGAATAACGGCATTTTTTATAGGCTTGATATTTGCGTTCTATCTGCTTGCGAAAAAAGAAACACTTCAAAGACAAGTCAATATGTTTATGCAGGCGGCTTTGCCTGAAAAAATAGTGAATAAAATAACGTATGTCGCAAAATTGAGCAATGAAACTTTTTCAAACTTTATAACGGGACAATGCCTTGAGGCGTTGATTTTGGGTACAATGTTCTTTGTTACATTGTCAATAATACGATTGCCGTATGCACTTTTGATTGGAGTTTTAATTGCTTTTACGGCACTTATACCGATATTCGGTGCGTTTATCGGCTGTATTGTGGGTGCATTTTTGATGATTATGGTAAGCCCGATGAAAGCACTTATATTTGTAATTGTGTTCATTGTACTTCAGCAGATAGAGGGTAATTTAATTTATCCGAAAGTTGTCGGCGGTTCGGTCGGCTTGCCGTCACTTTGGGTTTTGGCGGCTGTTACAATAGGCAGCAGCCTTATGGGCGTGGCGGGTATGCTGTTCTTTATACCGTTTACATCGGTGATATATACGCTCGTGCGAGAATGGACATATAAACGTCTTGAACAGAAAAAAACAAAAGAAAATAACAATGATGAGAGTAATGAAAGCAGTGTGTAAAGCACTGCTTTTTGCGTAATCTTTTATTATAACATATTTTAAAATTGTGTGCAAATAAACAATTTTAAAAATAAAAAATCGCTGATTTGACAAGAATTGAAAGTCGGGTTAAAATAGTGATAACAAATTAAAGCAAAGGAGAAACACAATGAAGTTTATACACTTATCCGATTTGCACATAGGAAAACGAGTGAATGAGTTTTCTATGATAAATGACCAGAAATACATACTTGAACAAATACTTAATATAATCGCAAATGAAGAAATTAACGCGGTTATTGTATCAGGCGATGTGTATGATAAATCGATACCTGCGGTCGAGGCGGTTACGGTATTTGACGATTTTCTTACGGAGCTTGCCACGAAAGATATACCGACATTAATAATAAGCGGCAACCACGATTCGCCGGAAAGATTGGGGTTCGGAAGTAAAATAATGCAGAATAACGGTGTGCATATATATTCGGTTTTTGACGGTGAACTTCACAAGGTGAAAATTGATGATGTTAATTTTTATATGTTACCGTTCGTAAAGCCGATAATGGTAAGAAGGTTTTACCCCGAAGTTGAAACGTATGAGGACGCGGTAAGGACGATTATTGAGAATACGGATATTGATAAGTCGCAGAAAAACGTTATACTGTCACATCAATTTATTACAAAAACAGGTGCGGAAACAATGCGAAGTGATTCAGAAAGTGTATCTGTAGGCGGTCTTGATAATATTGATATATCGGTGTTTGATGATTTTGATTATACGGCTTTGGGACATATCCACAGACCGCAGTCGTTAAGTGAAAAAGTGCGATATTGCGGTTCACCGCTGAAATATTCATTCTCTGAGGCAAAATACGATAAAACCGTTACAATAGTCGATGCAGATGATTTCTCAGTGCAAACAATAGCGTTAAAGCCTTTGCACGATATGCGAATGATTAAGGGCAGTATTGAAAATATATTGTCTAAAGAAGTAATAAATGCGGCGGATTCTGATGATTATTTACATATCACGCTTACCGACAAAGACAATATAATAGACGCAATGGACAAAGTGAGAAGTGCGTATCCGAATGTTATGCAGCTTGAATTTGAACGTGATATGAAAGGAAATACAAAGGGTGTATATGAGGCGACAGGTGTCGGAACTAAGCCTGATAATGAACTTTTTTATGATTTTTATAAGTTGCAGAACGGTGTGGAAATAGACAGTGAAAAAGCCGAGTTGGTCGATTCGATTTTAGAGGAGGTGAAAGAAAATTGAAACCGTTAAAGATTACAATGAGTGCATTTGGACCTTATGCTGAAAAAGTGACAATAGATTTTGAAAAATACCAAAACGGTCTTTATATTATAACAGGTGACACAGGTGCGGGAAAATCAACGATATTTGACGCAATAACCTTTGCTTTGTACGGAGAGGCGGCAACACAAAGACGTGAAAATACTATGCTTAGAAGTGACTTTGCAAAGAAAGATACAAAGACATTTGTTGAGCTGGAGTTTATGTACAGAGGTGAAGTGTATAAAATAAAGAGAAATCCGAGATATAAGCGTGAGGGCTTGAAAACAGAGGAAACACCGAAAGCGGAAATTACATATCCCGACGGAAGTGTGAAATCGGGTGTAAAAGAAGTGACGGCGGCAGTTACGGATATTTTGAAAATCGACTGCGGACAGTTTACTCAAATTGCAATGATAGCGCAAGGTGAGTTTTTAAAACTGTTGCTTGCAGGCACGGACGAACGCGGAAAGATATTCAGAAAAATATTTAATACCGATTTATACAGGCGTTTTCAAGATCGTGCGAAAATGTTAGCCAATGATGCCAAACGTGATTATGAAACTGTAAAAAGCAGTATTGAACGTGAAATAAAAGGCGTTGTAAGCGATAATGAAGATGATTGGATTTTATATGATTCAACAAGGACAGATGAATTTATAAATGCACTGATGAACTTGCTTGGCGATTGGGAAAAAGATAAAAAGAGTATTACGGCGAAAGAAAAACGTTTAAAAACAAAATCGCAGAAACTTTCAGACGAAATTAGTTTGGCGGAAAATACAAATAAGTTTATCGAATCGCTTGAAAAGGAAGAAGAAACACTGAAAAAGCTAAATGATGACAGTGAAAAAATCGAAAGCTTAAGAAAAGATACAGACAGACTTGAAAGTGTTAATAAGGACGTAATACCGATTTTAACAATGCTTAAATCGTATCGCGAAAATGTCGGAAAACTTGAAAAAAGCATTTCGACAAACAAAAAAGTGCTTGAAGAAAATACAGAAAAACATGACGAATTAAAGAAAATCCTTGAAGATGAAAAAGCAAGAGAAAATGAAAGGAAAACGCTTTCGGAAAAGGCAGTCGGATTGAAAAATGAACTTGAATATTATGATGAATATGAAAGTTTGAAAAAGGAAACCGCAAAAAATCAAAAGTCATTGAAAAAGGCAAATGACGAGTCGGAAAAATTAAAGGCTACATTCAATGATGATAAGAAAAAAGCAGAAGACGAAAAAAATAAACTTTCTGAATTGAAATCAACCGAAGTCGAACTGCAAAAGGTAAAGAGCCTGTATGAAGAAAAAGAGAAGCATAATTTTAAAATACAAAAGGTTATGCTTGACTGTGACAGTTTGAAAAAGCATCAAAAGAAACATAAGAAACTTTCGGAGCAATATACAGATGCTGAAAAGTTATATAAGCAAACTTTAGAAACTTATAATAACGGTTACAGTTTATTTTTACGAGAGCAGGCGGGGATATTGGCAGAGAGTTTGAACGAAAATGAGCCGTGTCCCGTATGCGGTTCAACAAACCACCCTTGCATTGCTCAAAAGAGTGATACCGCACCTTCGGAAAATGAACTTGACGAAATGAAACAACGTGCCGATATGGCGGATAACGAGTGCAGAAAAATTGCCGATAAAGCAAGTAAAGAAAAGAATGAATGTGAAAAAATTGAAAATTCAATTAAAACCGCACTTGAAGATATGGATATTGAAACTGAAAATACAGTCGAAGAAATTGCGGAAAATATCAAAAATGAGCTTGCAAATGCAAAAGAACAACTTGAAATTGCCGAAAAATGCAATACAGAAAGAATTGAATGTGAATTAAATTTAAACGCATATACAGAAAAATGCAATCAAACCGATGAGAAAATCGAAGAAATTACGGCTAAAATCAATGATTTGAAAACAGTTATAAACGGTGACGAAAACAAAATAGCGGCACTTGAAAAAATGATAAGCTGTAAAAACAAGTCCGAGGCGGAAAAGGTGCTTGACGATTTAGAAAACCGGATTGATGAAATGCAAAAAAGTTTTGAAATTGCCGAACAAAACTATAATGAATGTGTCAAAGTCATTGACAATGCCAAAGCTGTTATAAACGAAAACGAGCCTTTGGCTAAAACGGAAAACGAACGTATAAAAAAGCAGGAAGAAAAGCTTGAAAAAGCAATGCAAAAGTACGGCATTGATGATGAAAATACTCTTGAAATATTGGTAAGTGATATTGAAAATATATCAGATATGCGTGATGAAATCAAGGAGTATGACGATAAATTAAGTACTTGCAATGAGAGAATAAAGATGCTTAAGGAAAACATAGGTAAGGCAGAAAAGACTGATATTGAAAAATTAAAGGCAGATAAAGAAGAAACAGAAAATTCTTTGGAGGAAGTAACGGAACAAAAGAACAGCTTGACTGCTAATATCAGTATAAATAAGCGCATAATGGACGAAACACAGAAGTTGAAAACGGAACTTGACGAAAGCGAAAAACGATATTCAACGTATTTGAATATTTCGCAGACGGCAAACGGTGAACTTTCAAAACGTCAAAAAATTGCGTTTGAGCAGTACATTCAGTCGGCATATTTTAGGTCAATTCTAAATGAGGCCAATAAGCGTTTTTCGTATATGACAAACGGTCGTTTTGAACTTGTAAAGCATGACGGCGACAGTAATTTGAAATCTCACAGCGGTCTTGATATTGATGTGTTTGATAATTATACCGGCAAGCAAAGGAGCGTTAAATCATTGTCGGGAGGTGAGTCGTTTAAGGCGTCATTATGTATGGCACTTGGACTTTCGGAGGTTATACAACGTAACGCAGGCGGTGTTAAATTGGAGTCAATGTTTGTTGATGAGGGATTTGGTGTACTTGACAATGAATCACTTGAACAGGCGATAGAAGTGCTTAATTCGCTTTCGGAAAGTGACAGAATGGTAGGTATTATATCGCATATTTCGGAATTAAAAGACAGAATAGATAAAAAGATTGTTGTAAAAAAAGGTTCTGCGGGAAGTACGGTTGAACTCATAAATTGATTGACAAAGTAAGACGCATATGTTAATATTAATATATGCGTCTGTAGCTCAGTTGGATAGAGCACAAGATTCCGATTCTTGGTGTCGCGGGTTCAAATCCTGTCAGACGCGCCACGTCGGAGCAAAGTTCGCTTTGCTCCGTTTTTCTTTGGAAGAAAAAACTTCGCTATGTTACCTTGATTCTCCTTAGTCACAAAAAATGCACGCTCGTTTCGACTGTTCGCTTGTAAACGTACGTACAACGGCTCAAAGTCGCTACCACCTTTTTGTGAGAGCACCTGTGGCGCTTAGAAACACTTTAGTCAGATGTTTTTTTGAGAACAAAAGGGAATCGCATTCAAACGATCCCCTTTTATGTTATATAAATGTATTAACAATTCCCTGTATCAACAGAATAAGCATAATAATCGGCATAACGTATTTATAATACGGTTTAATCCATCTTGGAATTTTCGGACCGACACCGGTATTAGCCTCTTTAAGATAATTGTCAAAGCCCCAACCACGTTTTGATATACAGAAAAACAAGTACATAAGTGAGCCGGCAGGCAATATAAGATTACTTACAAGAAAGTCCTCAAAGTCAAGAATAGTTGACTCACCGCCTAATGGGTGGAGTGATGATAATATATTAAATCCGAACACACAAGGCAATGACAACACCGATATAATTATTATATTAATAAGTACGGCTTTCTTTCTTGTGATATTAAATTTTTCAACGCAACAAGTCAGTATATTTTCAAACAATGCAATAACCGTAGAAAATGCCGCGAAAGTCATAAACAGGAAGAACAAGCTGCCCCAAATTCTGCCGCCTTTCATTGAAGTGAATACGTTAGGCAATGTTATGAATATAAGGCTTGGACCGCTGTCGGGTTCAACGTTGAAAGCAAAGCATGACGGAAATATGATAAGTCCTGCGATTATAGCAACGAATGTATCAAGCAGAGCAATATTTATTGATTCGCCTAAAAGAGTTCGTGATTTATCAATGTAACTGCCAAAAATCATCATTGATCCCATACCGATGCTAAGTGTGAAAAATGCTTGGTTCATAGCGGTTGTTATAAGCTTGAAAAATCCTACTTCCTGTATTTTTTCAAAGTTCGGCAGAAGATAGAATTTTACACCGTCTATACCGCCGTCAAGTCTGACTGCGTGTATTGCAAGAATTATAATAAGTCCGAGCAGTGCGGTCATCATAACTTTAGTAATTTTTTCGACACCTTTTTGAAGTCCCAATGAGCAAACTCCAAATCCCAAAACAACAACAACCAACATCCAAAATGTCATGGTAGCGGGGGAGGCTAAAAGGTTGTTAAATGTATTTTTTACGTTAGCGGTGTCCAAACCGACAAATCCGCCGACGGCAAATTTATAAAAATAATATAACATCCAACCGGCTACTGTGGTATAGAACATCAAAAGTATATAATTGCCGGCAATCGCAAAATTAGAATGTAAGTGCCATTTTGTACCTCTCGGCTCAAGCTCCTGGTATGCTTTAGCGGTACTCTTTTGACTTGCACGACCTATTGAAAACTCTATTGTCAAAACAGGAATGCCGATTAAGGCAAGGAAGAACAGGTAAAATAACACAAATATTCCGCCGCCGTAATTTCCTACAATATAAGGGAATCTCCAAACGTTGCCTATACCAATCGCACAGCCGGCAGACAGGAGAATAAATCCCAATCTCGATTTTAAATTTTCTCTTTCCATATAATAAATCCTTTCAAATATATTGCTTTAAACATTAACGTGTATCATAATAACACAGATTTCATCAAAAATCAATTTTTTTTAAAATTTTCTAAAAAATTTTAAAAAAAAGTGTTGACAAAATGATGTAATGCGTGTATAATAGATTTTGTTGCTACGGCGGTATAGCTCAGTTGGCTAGAGCATGCGGTTCATACCCGCAGTGTCAGTGGTTCAAATCCACTTACCGCTACCAAAATTGCGTGACGATTTTACTATCAGTAAGCTCGTCACGCTTTTTTATGCGGTTTTTTAGGGTTTTGGATACCTGCTGAATAAACGGCGTTTCATTTACTGTCAGGGGTATTTGAACAGGACTCGAACCCTTGACCACATAAATTCCGAGTGCAAATGTTAGAGATAAGCGTAAGGGATTTGAACTATTGACTGAATAGGATTTTGAGATAGATATAAAGAAAATCAGCAACTTCGTCTTAAACGGCTGTAAATTGCTGTAAAAGCCAATTGCTGAGGTGAGGTGACCAAAAAATGTACAAACGAAACAAAAGCTCGTTTTCGGGGGTTTAAACCCTTATATAATTTAATATGGAATAAAAGGAGATAATTTCAGAAATGAGATTATCTCCTTTTTATATATAAAAATTAAATGAGAAAGGAGAGGCAATATGAAAAACGACCAATTATTCAGTGAAATTCAAAGTCATATGCGGCGCTTTGAGGATGTATGGTATAAGAGGACAGAAGAAGGCATGGAGGTTATATATAGCAGACATAAAAGAGTTTTTTGTTGATAATGGCGGTTATGTAGAGCAGTATAACAATGTGAATGGCGATGAGCATTATTATGAGATTAACGACTGCTTGCTTTCTGCTGCTGCACTTGTAAAAGAGTATGGCAACGCAATGGAAAAAGCGTCTGATTTCAAAGTGCTGGGCTTATCACAATCATATAAGTTGCTGGCGGAGTATGATAATGTTGTATTGGCAGGCAGGGAATTAAACAGCGGAGGCTTTGAATTTGTAACATGGAGACAGAACTATAATGGGGTAGAGCATGGGAACTACTTTGGAAATAACTATTCAGGTGCAAAAGAAGATTTTGCGACAAGGTCTGAGTTGGTTAATGAAAAGAAGTTGTTTTCAGATGAAGAATATGTAGAAATGTACCGCTGTGTGGTGGATACGCTTGAAGATAGTTATGAATTAAGTGATGAACATAAGCAAATGCTTGATGAACATTCGGTGTATTACGGCAATTATTATCATAGAACAGTACCCGTTATTATTGATAATATTGTTAAAACTCTGCACCGTATTCAGGCATACACAGAACAAGACGAAGATGATGAGGAAATGGAATTATGAGCAGGATGGCATTTGCCGCCCTGCTTAAGTTTTAGGAGGAGAAAATAGTGAACAGTAATTTATATAAAATCAATGAGGTAACACAGCACAAATATTATCAGGTGCCGAAAGAGCTATATACAAATCTAAGATATAAGACCACAATCAATAATGACGCAAAAATGCTTTATGCCCTGCTTCTTGACCGAATGGAGCGTCGAGAACAAACGGCTGGATTGAAGATGACGGAACTATATTTTTGATTTTTAAGCGCGAGGACTTGGCTGATATGCTCGGCATATGCAGCACAACGGTCTGGAGAGCTATAAAACAGCTTAAAGAGGTAGGTTTGATAGAGGAAAAAAGACAGGGCTTGAACAGACCTAACCTCATATATATCGGTAAAATTGATTACAGTGTGCTGGAAGAAAAAGAACCTGAAAGTATTGAAAAAGAAATTATATCTTCCTCCTCTGCTCCCTCTACCTCTATTTTATCTTCGGACATTGAAAATTTAAAGGACAGGACTTCTACGGCTGAAAGGTCGGGAGATTTAAAAAATAAATGTCAGGACATTTCAAAATTAAAACCAAATAAGACTGATAATAATAAACCTGAATATAACGATACTGATAATAATGAGCCTGAGAGTTTAAATAAAGCTGAAAAAGAAAATTTTATAAAGCTTAACAGCAGTTAATAGTAACCTTATTCCAATTTGGAATATTGGAATAAATATAAATATACAGTAATAAATTCACATAGAAAAACCGCCGAGAATGATTTTAATCATATTGGCGGTTTTCTCTTGTTTTTCTTAGTTTATGTAATCCTTGAAGCCTTTGCCGGGCTTGAAAGCCGGCGAGTTGCACGCGGCGATTTTGATTTTTTCGCCCGTCTGCGGGTTTTTGCCTTCTCTTGCTTCTCTTTTACGAGATTCAAAAATTCCGAAGCCGACAAGCTGAACCTTGTCGTTCTTCTTTACGGCATCCTTTACAGCGTCAACAAATGCGTTCAATGCGCCCTCAGCGTCCTTTTTTGAAAGGCTAGCTTTTTCAGCCATTATCGCAACCAACTCTGATTTGTTCATCGTCACACCTACTCGTTCGTATACGGTTATTTCGTATTCTATCACAGATTTTCTTTTTTGGCAATACATACTGATGATTTTTGTAGTTTTGAAAGAAAAATAGCTTTTGCGTTTATAAGAAAAGCAAAAAAAATCATAAAAATTTTCATAGCGCAAAATGCCGAAAAGCAGAGAGCGGCGAAAATTTCCGCCGCTTGTCTTGACAAGAAGAATAGATTGCTGTATAATCATTATTAGGAATTATTACTAATAATACAAAAATGAAATGAAACGTATGAAATGATTATGAAAAACAATAAATATGCGAGAACAAGAAACGAGAAAAACTTAATGAAAGCATTTGCCCGGCATATACTGCTGTTGCTCCGTGCAGCGAATATGTTCCACTTGACGGACGCTGAATAACAAATTTGAAATATGAAAAAATTAGGGGAGCGTATAAATAATGCTGAAACACAGAGAAACAAAACAGCGCAGAATCGTTCTGGAAACGGTCAGAAGCCACACAGATCATCCGACCGCCAACACGATATGTGAGGAGGTTCATGCAATTGACGGAAAAATCAGTCAGAGTACCGTATACCGCAATTTAAACTGTCTGTCAGAGGACGGAGAAATACTTCATATCAAGGTGTCGGGTGCAGACAGATATGATTTGAGAACAGACCTTCACTATCATATTATCTGTCTTAAGTGCGGAAAGGTAATTGATATTCCGTTTAATTATCTTTCCGATCCGGATGAAAAGGTTGCAAATGCGACCGGTTACACGGTATTTCGTCACAGAGCCGTGTTTGAGGGAATCTGCCCGGAATGTAAAACGGAAAACAATATATAATCTGAAAGCGGATAAAGAAAGGATGTGGCAATATATGCATTGGAAAAAGGTGGCGGTGCAGACTTTGCTTTTGGTTGTCGGAACAGTAATGCTGTGTGCCGGAGCTTTGCGGGGTGAGGCGGCGACCGTGCTGAGCAAGGCAATCAGGTTATGTCTGGAGTGTGTAGGAATTGGGTAAGAAATTTTCAGGTATATCACAAAAACTGACTCGCTTTCGCAGGTACATTCAGGCAGCGGCGGCTCTGTTGAGCAACTTGCATCTGCCAAATTTTCTGAAGGGCGAAATTTATCGGGGAGCCGGAAAAACAGTATGTGTGCCGGGACTTAACTGCTACTCATGTCCTGCGGCATCCGGAGCCTGCCCTATCGGTGCGCTTCAAACGGTAGTGGGATCTGCAAAATATGGTTTCTCATATTATATTACAGGAATTCTTATATTGCTCGGAGTATTGCTGGGGCGCTTTATCTGTGGCTTTTTGTGTCCGTTCGGCTGGTTTCAGGAGCTGCTGCATAAAATCCCGACAAAAAAGTTTTCAACCAAAAAGCTGAAATGTTTGACTTTGATTAAATACGTTGTTCTCTTGGTAACGGTGTTTTTGTTGCCGGCATTGGCGGTAGACGATGTCGGAATGGGTGCCCCCTTTTTCTGCAAGTATATTTGTCCGCAGGGCGTATTGGAGGGGGCAATTCCGCTATCCGTTGTCAATTCCGGTATTCGATCTGCACTCGGAGCATTGTTTGCTTGGAAATTCAGTGTTTTGATTGCGGTAATTGCGGTAAGCGTGTTGTTTTACAGACCGTTCTGCAAATGGCTGTGTCCGCTTGGTGCGTTCTATGCCCTTTTGAACAAGGTTTCGCTGTTTCAAATGAAAGTGGATACCGGCAAATGTGTAGCCTGCGGAAAATGCGCAAAAGCTTGCAAAATGGATGTGGACGTGACGAAAACGCCTAACCATACCGAATGTATTCGCTGCGGTATGTGCGTCCGGGAATGTCCGACAAACGCCGTTCGTTTTCGGTACGGCTTCGGAGAAGGTAAAGATAAAAGCGGCGAAAATGCCGCAAATGATAAATAAAAAATCAGGAGGAATAAATATGAGTATAAAAAAACTTCTAACAGCGGCGCTGACGCTTGTGCTGGTGGTGTTGGTTACGGCAGCCTGCACAACGGCGGATAAAAACAAATTGAACGGTATGGAAAATGAACCGAAAAATGCCGAAGAAGCGGTAGCAATGCATGAAGAACTGATGGCACGTGAAAATGCGATTCTGACGGAGAATACAAAGCTTTGGGAACAGGTTTTTGCGGCGGCGGACAAAGGTATGACTTTGCAGGAGGACGGTAAAAACTACGGTGATTTTCTTCTCAAAACCATTGACACCGTCAAGGAACAGTTTACGGAGGACGAGTTTAAATTGCTCAATGGTGAAGCGGAGAAAATCCGGGATATTGAAAATAAGCTGACTATGATTGAAAAAAATATCCGGATGCAGCGCAAAAATCATCGGATAGTGATATGAGTATGCCATCCGATAACGGCAGTACGGGAAATTTTCCCTCCTTTGAAGGAAAGGATCTGGACGGGAACGAAATAAAGAGTGATGAGCTGTTTTCAGGCAATGCTGTCACGGTGGTAAACTTTTGGTTCACTACCTGCTCTCCTTGCGTGGATGAGCTTTCCGAACTCGATGCGCTGAATAAGGAGCTTTCCGGGAAAGGCGGTTCTCTAATCGGAATAAATTCTTTCACGCTGGACGGAGATGAGGCGGCAATATCCGAAGCAAAGGCAGTTTTGAAAAAGAAAGACGCCTCCTATCGGAATGTATACTTTGATTCTGACAGCGAGGCGGGAAAGTTTATCGAAAATGTATACGCCTATCCCACAACATATGTGGTTGACCGCAGCGGTAGCATCGTCGGAGAACCGATCGTCGGCGCCGTTACCGGCAAATCACAAATGGAGAAGCTGAAATCATTAATCGACCAATGTATTGCCGCCGATATGAAATGAAAATAGTATTAAAATAATGCTGTACAAATATACTATAAAAAATCCTGCATCGGTTTATGGTATGTAATCGTTATAAATAAAAAAATTAAAACAAAGCCTTTTTAAAACGAGGGTTTCAGATAGCAGAAAAAGCCGCCCGGCATAGAGGCAACACGCCTTTATTGTCGGGCGGCTTTTATATAATTCGGCAATAGTAAGACTCGTTTTACGGCAAGTTTGACAAAATCGGAGATAAAGGAGCAAAGTGTTGATGCAAATATTGTTGTTAAAGACGGTATAAGCGGTGCAGTGCTTACACCTAATTCAAACGGTGAATATTTGCTTTGCGAGGGTGATTATTTAATCAGTGCAACAGCAGAAGGCTACCGTGACGCAGGACAAAAACTTGAACTTTCACAGGCAACCGAATCGAAAATTATCACTGTACCAATGGTTTCTGTAACGGATTTAACAAAGGCTCATATTGCGATTAAATTTAAAGACAATCAAGGTAATGATATTATGGAAAGCGTAACGGAAACGGGCGATTTCTATGTCGGAGATAAGTATACCGTTTCGGCTGATTACCGTAAAGACCAAGTTGTTAAACGTGACGGTAAGGTGTACACATATAAGTATAACGCCGAAAAATCGGTATATACTGCAGATAAACTTGAGGAGAATAGCGTATTTACTCTTGTATATGATGTATGCGGCGAATATGATTTCTATGCTGATTTTGAAAATTATACTATTGATGACAGTGTATTGACATACGGCGGCGGAAGTCCTAAATTGACTGTTGCAAAGGATAATGAAAACAGTTATTTAAGCTATGCGTCAACGGGTTCAACGGTAGGAGTATGGCAGAAAATTGATACTATAGATTGTACAAATAAAACGGTTACGGTAAATGCCGATATTAAATTTGCACCAAAGGGAACGGCGGGTAACAGTCAATTCTCAATCGGCGATACATCTCCGAAATTTGACAGTAACAACGTGAATTACGGCTTTGTAAACAAAAGTAAAAAATATGACGGACATATAATTGCGGTTGAATATAATTCCGGAAGTACATTGCTTGTAAACGGTCAAACAGTGTCAAGCGATTTTGTCGGTTCATGGATACATCTAAATGCTGAAATTAATTTCGCTGCAAAGAAGATTAATGTGACTTTGAAAAATGATAACGACATAACAGCCGAACTTAGTGATTTGGATTTCTACAGTTCAAATGATATAACGGAAATAGGCTCATTCTACCTTAGAGTCGCAAAGTCTAACGGAACGGTAGGTCTTGATAATCTTACAATGGTTTGTGAATAAAATGGTTATAACATAAAATCAGGTCGGTACAATACCGACCTGATTTTATATATTTGAGTGCTTTTTCTTAAATTGTTCGGGGGACATATCGGTGTATTTTTTAAACACACGATAAAAAGTGGTATAGTCACTGAAACCGCATTTATAAAAAATATTCATTGCATTTTCGCCTGCAAGCAACAGATTTTTTGCCATCATAACGCGACGCATATTTATATAAACGGATATTGTAAGACCTGTTTCGCTTTTAAAAAGACGGCTGATATATGCCTTATTTAAAAACATATGTTCCGCAATATCATCAATATTCAAATTGCGTGTGAAATTTTGTTCAACGTAGTTTTGGATTTCTTTGATATGTTTGTTTTTAGAGAAAGTGTCGTTTACAAGAAATTCTTTTTTAAGAATTTCACTAAGCTTCACGACAAGTTGTGCGGCATATGTGGCAACCATAAAATCAGTATCATCTGTCGGATTTGCCGAGTAATGTTCAACGCCTTTGAAAATATCTCCGAGATTGTATTTATTGAATATTTCGGACGGTATTCTGTTGTTTGTTCCGAATTTTCGGGCATTTAAAGTGTCTAAAATATGAGGATTCATTGATGAAACAAAGCTGCTGTGTATCTGCAAAAACTGACGATGATAAACGCTATTTTTCGGAAAAGTAATAAAGTGAAATTCGTTTGGATTGGTGATTAATAAATCGCCCGAAGAAATTTTGTATTCCGTTCCTTCAACGTTGTAAAGCGCATTGCCTTCAATCAGTTGCAAAAATTCATAATATATGTGCATATGATTGCCGAGAATTGGTCCTTCGGACATACCTGTTCTGTAAGTATATGTATAAGATTTGTCATACATAACGCGTCGTATCGTCTTTTCCAATCAAACTCACCTCAAAATAATTTTAGCATAATTTTTGTGTGCGGTCAATTCAAAAATGAGTTGCGTTTGTATGAAAATGTGATATAATAAATGTTAAGCAAGATTTGTAAGATTTGAGCTGAATTAAAGCAAAATATATGTGGCTCAAATTCTGTTTTGAGTATATAATAAGAATATAAAATAATACTGTGAGGTAATGGTAATGAAAAAGTTTATGGACGATAATTTTATGTTGAATAATGAAACGGCGGCAAAGCTGTTTAATGACTATGCAAAGGATATGCCGATTTTTGATTATCACTGTCATTTAAGCCCTCAAATGATGTATGAGGACAAGCCGTTTGAAAATATTACTCAGATTTTCTTGGGCGGTGACCATTATAAGTGGAGATATATGCGTTCAAACGGTATTGACGAGAGTTACATAACCGGTGACAAGAGCGACTATGATAAATTTAAAGCGTTCTGTGGTTGCCTGCAGTATGCGATAGGCAATCCACTTTATCATTGGACACACCTTGAATTAAAGAGATATTTTAATGTTGATGAAGTTGTCACGGCGGAAAATTGCGATACAATATGGGAAAAGTGCAACAAGGTTATAAAAGAAACAAAAATGAGCCCGTCAACACTTATAAATCAATCAAATGTTGCGGTACTTTGCACAACCGATGACCCTATTGATTCGCTTGAATATCACAAATTAATTGCCGAAAAGGGACATATAAAAGCAAAAGTTTTACCTGCGTTTAGACCTGACAGATTAATCAATATTGAAAAGACCGATTTTACGGATTATATCAAAGCACTTGGAAACGTATGCGGTATGAACATAAAAAATTATGACGAACTTATAACAGCAGTCAATGAAAGAATTGATTATTTTCATAATGCAGGTTGTCGTATAAGCGACCATGCTCTTGACGGTGTACCGTTTAACAGAGATTATAGCGCAGACGATGTTTTTGTAAAGAAAATGAACGGTGAAAATTTAAGTGCCGATGAAATAAATGCATTTAAGTGCGAAACACTTATAAGACTTGCGAAAAAGTACAGTGAACTTGATTGGGCAATGCAGTTACATATCGGTGCTTTGAGAAACAATAATTCTGCTATGTTCAAAAAACTCGGCGCAGATGTTGGTTTTGACTCAATCGCAGATTATGAAATTGCGGCAGACCTTTCGGCTTTGCTTGACGCAATGGAATGTAACGACGGACTGTCGAAAACGATTCTTTATACATTAAATCCAAAGGATAATTATGTTCTTGCGACAATGCTCGGTAACTTCCAATCAGCCGAAACGGCAGGAAAAATGCAGTTTGGTTCGGCATGGTGGTTTAATGACCAACGTGACGGAATGGTTGAACAAATGAAAGCACTTGCAAATTTGGGTGCATTGAATAAGTTTGTAGGTATGCTTACTGATTCGAGAAGTTTTCTTTCATATACACGTCACGAATATTTCAGACGTATTCTTTGCAATATGCTTGGTGAGTGGGTTGAAAACGGCGAATTTCCGGATGATTTTGATACACTTGGAAAGATAGTTGAGGATATTTGCTTTAACAATGCAAAAAGATATTTTAATGTTGAAATGTAATTTTAAACGGAGCCTGTCGACGAAATGTCAACAGCTCCAAAAATCACATCTTGCGATGTAATTTTTGAATATTTTAAAAGCAGACAAAACCATAGCGGTTTTGTCTGTTTTTATGAGAGAAAGTTATTAATTTAACGGTCTTTAGCTATTAAAAAGTATTGAAAATGTAATAAATATGTGATATAATTATAGTAAATTGATATTACTATAATTAAGTGAGGGAAGAGTATGAGAACTTTTAATACAACAAACATTCCTATGACTGACAGAATTAAAAAGCTAAAGGAAGAATTGTATCGCAAAATGCCTGAAATCGAGGTAGACAGAGCGGTACTTATTACGGAAAGTTATCAGCAGACGGAACAACTTCCGACTGTAAAGAGAAGAGCTTTGGCTTTTGAACATATACTTAACAATATTCCTATTACAATCAGAGATAACGAACTTATTGTCGGAAGTTCGACAAAAGCACCGAGGAGCTGTCAGGTGTTCCCTGAGTTTTCGTATGAATGGCTTGAAAGCGAGCTTGATACTATCGAATTTCGTGAGGCGGATCCATTCCATATTTCAGAGGAAAACAAGGCTGTACTTAGAAAGATTTTTCCTTATTGGAAGAACAAGACAAACAGCGATTTAGCACTTTCATATATGGCGCCTGAGGCTGCTGCGGCGATTGAACACAACATTTTTACACCGGGTAACTATTTCTATAACGGTATCGGACACGTTACGGTTGACTACGGTAAAGTTATGAGAATAGGTTACAAGGGGATTATTGCGGAAGTTCAGGAAGAATTGAATAAGTGCAACGTGTATGATGCTGATTATGCCAAAAGACACGAATTTCTTGAATCAATTATAATTTCATGTAATGCGGTTATAAATTACGCAAGACGTTACGCAAATCTTGCTTATGAAATGGCTCAAAAGTGTACAAATCCGACAAGAAAACAAGAATTGCTTGTAATTGCAAACAACTGTGCAAACGTGCCTGAAAATCCTGCAAGAAACTTCTATGAGGCTTGTCAAACATTTTGGTTTATACAGATGTTACTTCAAATTGAATCAAGCGGTCACTCAATTTCTGCCGGACGTTTTGACCAATATTTGTATCCGTATTATAAGAACAGCATTGACAACGGTTCGCTTACACGCGAATTTGCACAGGAAATACTTGACTGTATTTGGGTTAAGTTTAACGACCTTAATAAAGCAAGGGATGAGGCATCGTCATACGGCTTTGCCGGATACAGCTTGTTCCAAAATTTAACGGCGGGCGGACAAAACGCTGAAGGAATTGACGCAACAAATGACTTGTCATTCCTATGTATTCAAGCGTCAATGCACACTCAATTACCTGCTCCGTCATTCTCGGTCAGAATATGGAACGGCACGCCAAATGAATTTTTGATTAAATGTGCAGAGCTTACAAGAACGGGTGTAGGCTTGCCTGCGTACTACAACGATGAAGTCATCATTCCTGCACTTATGAGCAGAGGTGTTACTCTTGCAGATGCAAGGGAATACGGCATTATCGGTTGTGTTGAACCGCAGAAACCGTTTAAGACAGACGGTTGGCATGACGCGGCATTCTTTAATATGTGTCGTCCGCTTGAACTTGTGTTCTCAAACGGTGTTGATAAGGGTGCTCAAATCAGTATCAAGACAGGCAATGTTGAAGATATGACGACATTTGAAGAATTCTACAACGCATATAAAGCACAGGAGACTTATATGATTGGTCTTATGGTTAATGCTATTAATGCAATAGATACCGCACATTCGGAAAGAGTTCCTCTACCGTTCCTATCATGTATGGTTGAAGATTGTGTTAAAGAGGGTAAAACTGTACAAGAGGGCGGTGCTCATTATAACTTCACAGGTCCGCAAGGCTTTGGTATTGCGAATATGGCAGACGGACTTTGGGCAGTTAAGACTCTTGTATTTGATGAAAAGAAAGTCACAATGGCGGAACTTAAAGACGCACTTATCCATAATTACGGACAAGGTTTAAGTCCTAAGGCTGCTAAAAATGCGACTCAAGAAGTTGTTATAAATCTTGCTAAAGCAGGCAAGAGCGTTAATGAAAGCCAAGTTGCCGATATTTGCAGAATGTTCCTTACAGGTGAACAGGATCCGACAAAGAGAAAGCGTTATGAAGAAATACTTGATATGATAAATGAACTTCCGAAGTACGGAAATGACATTGAAGAAATTGACATGTTAGCCCGTGATGTGGCTAATATATACGCAAAAGAACTTGAAAAACATAAAAATCCTCGCGGAGGTATGTTCCAGGCAGGATTGTATCCTGTATCGGCTAACGTTCCTCTTGGTGAGCAGACAGGTGCGACACCTGACGGCAGACTTGCCAATACACCGATTGCGGACGGTGTAGGTCCAAGACAGGGCGCTGATACAAAAGGTCCTACAGCTGCAGCAAACTCAGTTGCAAAACTTGAACATGGCAGAGCATCAAACGGTACACTTTACAATCAGAAGTTCCACCCATCGGCATTGAGCGGAAATGCAGGACTTCAGAACTTTGCGTCATACATAAGAGCATTCTTTGACCAAAAGGGAATGCATATGCAGTTTAATGTCGTAAGTAAGGAAACACTTCTTGACGCACAAAAACATCCGGAAAATTATAAATCACTTGTAGTTCGTGTCGCAGGTTACAGTGCTTTATTTACATCACTTTCAAAGGCACTTCAGGACGATATTATCAGCAGAACAGAACAAGCATTTAACGCATAAGGAATAATTAATATGGAAAATTATATGAAAGCGAAAGGCAGAATATTTGACATACAGAAATATTCTATCCATGACGGACCCGGAATACGAACAATCATATTCCTAAAGGGTTGTGCCTTGCGTTGCAGATGGTGTTGTAATCCTGAATCACAGGAATTTGATATACAGACTATGATGTTTGAGGGCAAAGAAAAAGTTATGGGATATGATGTGACTGTTGAAGATGTCATGCCGGCTATTTTACAGGATACATTTTATTATAACCGCAGCGGCGGTGGTGTGACTTTGTCGGGCGGTGAAGCCCTGTTGCAACCGAATTTCGGACCGCATCTTTTGCACGCCTGTAAGGATTACGGTATAAATACTGCTATCGAAACAACGGGCTTTGCACGTTGGGAGTTTATAGAAAAGTATTTGCCGTATCTTGATTATGTGCTTATGGATATTAAGCATATGAACAGTGCAAAGCACAAGGAATTTACCACTCAGCCCAATGAACTTATTCACGAAAACGCAAAAAGAATTGCGGAGTCGGGAATGGTTGATTTGACAATAAGAGTGCCTGTTATACCGACATTTAACGCAACACCGGAAGAAATTTATGACATTGCAATGTTTGCTGCAAGTTTGAAAGGCGTTAAGAAACTTCATTTACTTCCATACCACAGACTCGGACAAGGCAAATATGACGGATTGGGTAGGGAATACAAACTTGACGGAATTGATTTAATTCCTAACGAGTATATGCAAGAACTTCTTGAAGTTGCTAAAAAATCGGGACTTGAATGTCAGATAGGCGGTTAAAATGAAAATTGAAATAATGAATGAAAGTCACAGAGATAAAGTGCTTGAATTATCAAAAGCATTTTATTGCAGTGATGCACTTGACCACGAAGTGCCTATGAATATTATCGAAACAAATATTGATGCGGCAATAAGCGGAGATAAAGGCTTAATTGGTTTTGTATTTTGTGAAGATAATGAAGTTGTCGGATTTTCTTATGTGACGACTTATTATGAAACTGAAGTAGGCGGTATATGCGTACAGATTATTGATTTGTATGTAAATGAAAATGCTCGTGGAAAAGGTGTGGCGACACAGTATTTTAATTATTTATTCGACAAATACAGTGGTGCAAAGCGTTTCAGACTTGAAGTCGTTAAAGATAATGTAAAAGCAATATCGCTGTATAAGAAAATGGGATTTACAGACGTATCATACGGACAAATGAAAATTGATAAGATATAAAAAATAACGCTGTTTATCAGCGTTATTTTTTTGTGTTCCTGTTTGGTAATGTTATAGCAATAAAAAATGGTTGGTTCAAAATGAACCAACCATTTATAATATTTAAAATTATTCGCCTTGAGCAAGCTTAACAAGATGTGCATACTTTTCTTCTGCATTCTTCTTAGCCTTTGCAAATAGTTCCTTAGCTCTTTCAGGATTTGAACGAGCAAGTGAATTATAACGAACTTCACCCATGATGAAGTCTTCATAATCCATTGTAGGAGCTTTTGAGTCAAGCTGGAACGGATTTTTGCCGTCCAAAGCAAGTCTTGGGTCAAATCTGAATAAGTGCCAGTAACCTGCGTCAACGGCTTTCTTTTCTTCTGTTTGAGCAATACTCATACCGCCCTTGATACCATGATTGATACATGGAGCATAAGCGATGATTAGAGAAGGACCGTGGTAGCTTTCAGCCTCAAGCAGAGCCTTAAGAAGTTGAGCTTGGTTAGCACCTTGAGCAACTTGTGCAACGTATACATAACCGTAACTCATAGCGATAGCTGCAAGGTCTTTCTTCTTAACTTCCTTACCTGCGGCTGCAAATTGAGCAATAGCACCTGTCGGTGTAGCCTTTGATGACTGACCGCCTGTATTTGAGTAAACTTCTGTATCGAATACAAGAATGTTTACATCTTCACCTGATGCAAGTACGTGGTCAACACCGCCGAAACCGATGTCATAAGCCCAACCGTCACCACCGAATATCCAGCAAGATTTCTTTGATAGATATTCTTTATCGGCAAGTACGTCCTTAGCCTCTTTAGAATTGATATTAGCAATAGCCTTTAGAAGTTCGTCAGTAGCAACCTTGTTTGCGGCAGCGTCATTCTTTGTTTCAATGAACTTGTCAACAACAGGCTTAACATCTGCATTTTCTTCAGCTATCTTTTCAAGCTTAGCGATGTTTGTATTTCTCAATGTATCTTGAGCGATGAACATACCAAGACCGTATTCGGCGTTATCCTCAAATAATGAGTTAGCCCAAGCAGGACCGTGGCCGTTTACGTCTATTGTGTATGGTGTAGATGGTGAAGAACCACCCCAAATTGATGAACAACCTGTAGCATTTGCAATGTACATTCTGTCACCGAATAGCTGTGTAACAAGTTTTGCGTATGGTGTTTCACCACAACCTGCACAAGCACCTGAGAATTCAAGGTAAGGCTTTCTGAATTGGCTGCCTTTAACTGTTGAAATCTTGAACTTGTCAAGAACTTCCTGCTTTTCTGCAAGCTGAACAAGGTAATCATACTTTTCCTGTTCCTTAGCTGTTTCATCATCGAATGATGTCATAACAAGGGCAGGAGCTTTTTTGCCGGCGTTGTTTACAGGGCAAACATTAGCACAGCTTCCGCAACCTGTACAGTCATAAACTGAAATAGCCATAGCATAGTAATAGCCGTCAAGCTGCATTGCATTTTGGTATCTGATACCCTCAGGAGCATTGTCAAGTTCTTCTTTTGTAAGAATTACAGGACGGATACAAGCGTGAGGACATACATATGAACAGTTACCGCATTCGATACAAGTTTCGTTATTCCAAACAGGAACATCGATAGCAATACCTCTCTTTTCAAATGCTGATGAACCAAGAGGAACTTCACCTGTCTGATAAGCCTCGAATGTAGAAACAGGTAATTGCATACCTCTGAATTGGTTGATAGGAACAAGTACATCGTTTACATAGTCGATTAGCTTGCCTTCACCGTCATGCTTAACTGAAAGATCTTCGCTTTGAGCGTTCTTCCAGCTTTCAGGAACTTCAACCTTAACGATTTGCTGAGCACCGGCGTCAATAGCGTCGTGATTCATCTTAACGATTGCGTCACCCTTCTTTGAATATGATGCAGTTGCGGCGTCCTTCATATACTTAATAGCGTCTTCTTCAGGAAGAATCTTTGAAAGTTTAAAGAATGCTGATTGAAGAACAGTATTAATTCTGTTGCCAAGACCGATTTCCTTACCAATCTTAACACCGTCGATTGTATAGAATTGAATATTGTTGTCAGCGATATACTTCTTAACCTGACCAGGAAGATGTTCTTCAAGTTCTTCTGCATTCCATGAACAGTTAAGTAGGAATACACCGCCCGGCTTAACGTCCTCAACCATATTGTATTGTCTGATATATGATGCCTTGTGACAAGCAACAAAGTCAGCCTTGTTGATTAGATATGTTGAAGTAATCTTAGCATTACCGAAACGTAAGTGAGATACTGTAAGACCGCCTGACTTCTTAGAGTCATAGTCAAAGTAAGCTTGTACGTTCATATCTGTGTGGTCACCGATAATCTTAACAGAGTTTTTGTTAGCGCCGACTGTACCGTCTGCACCAAGACCCCAGAACTTACAGCTTGTGATACCTGCCGGAGTTGTGTCAGGGTTTTCATCAAGAGCAAGTGATAGGTTAGTAACATCATCGTTGATACCGATTGTAAATCTCTTCTTTTCTGTGTTTTTGAATACGGCAATGATTTGAGCAGGAGTTGTATCCTTTGAACCAAGACCGTAACGACCTGTGTATACAGGAACATTAGCAAATTCTGTGTCACGAAGTGCCGCAACAACATCAAGATATAGAGGTTCACCGATTGAACCCGGTTCTTTTGTTCTGTCAAGAACAGAAATCTTCTTAACTGTTGAAGGAATGGCTGCAACCAAGTGCTTAACACTGAAAGGTCTGTAAAGTCTAACCTTAACAAGACCAACCTTGCGGCCGTTTGCGTTTAGGTAATCAACAGTTTCCGAGATTGTATCACAGACACTGCCCATAGCGATAATAACTTCATCAGCGTCTTCTGCACCGTAGTAGTTGAATAGCTTATAATCGCTGCCGATTTTTTCGTTTACTTTATTCATGTATTCTTCAACAACTTCAGGAATTGCATCGTAAGCCTTGTTAGAAGCCTCTTTAGCCTGGAAGAATACGTCAGGGTTTTGAGCTGTACCTCTCTGAGCAGGATGTTCAGGATTTAGTGACTTACGTCTGAAGTCGTTTAGTGCATCCCAATCAAGCATATCTGCAAGATCTGCATAATCCCAACAAGCCACCTTTTGATATTCGTGAGAAGTTCTGAAACCGTCAAAGAAATGAATGAACGGAATTTTACCCTTTATTGTTGATAGGTGAGCAACTGCACCAAGGTCCATTGCTTCTTGCGGATTAGTTGACGCAAGCATAGCAAAACCTGTCTGACGACAAGCCATAACGTCCTGATGATCGCCGAATATTGAAAGTGCATGTGATGCCAAAGCTCTTGCCGATACGTTAAATACGCAAGGAAGTTGTTCACCTGCAATCTTGTACATATTAGGAATCATAAGTAAAAGACCTTGTGATGCTGTATAAGTTGTTGTAAGAGCACCTGCTGTAAGTGAACCGTGAACTGCACCTGCGGCACCGGCCTCAGACTGCATTTCAACCACTCTTACAGTACGTCCGAAAATGTTTTTCTGTCCGGCAGCTGACCATTTGTCGGTTACTTCTGCCATTGTAGATGATGGTGTGATAGGATAGATAGCGGCAACATCTGTAAACGCATATGATGCGTAAGCTGCTGCATTGTTACCATCCATGGTTTTCATTTTTCTAGCCATCGGAATTAATTCCTCCTCTTTTTTCTCTTATTAAAGAGAGAAAACTCCCTTTAATGTGTATTAGTTATATATACATATATATATAATATCACTTTTGAAACTCAAAATCAAGGGCGGAACACAATATTTTGTGTTAAATATGAATATTTTTCTAAAAACAGGGGAGTATATAGTTTTTTGAGCCTGTCGACATTCTGTCGCCAGCTCCAAAAATCACATCATAGATGTAATTTTTGAGTATTTTTTCAGACAAAAATCGTAAAGTTCCTCCAAAGTCGAAACTTTAGATTTTAAGCCATTTCTGCCGCACATGTCGTCAGAAATGATTTTTAATGAGGTTAGCACCTCAAACTCCCCAAAATAAAGTATACAAAACCGCAACGGTTTTGAATATGGTCAATTTTATTTATGAAAGGAAGTAAGAAGATGAAAAAGAATTTTATTACAGGATTTGTTTCGGGTGCGGTAGCATTTTCAATGATTGGAGCATTTGCCGCAAATATGATAACGACACCGAATACTTATGAGGTACAGCTTGACGGTAAAGATGTAAATATTGAGGGCTACAATGTAGATGATTACACATATTTTAAGCTTAGAGATATTTCAGATGCCGTAGGCGGTTTTGATGTTGATTTTAAGGATAACAAAATTGTTCTTACATCACAAGAAAAAGGGCTTGAGATAAAGAAAGAGGGAATATTCTCATCGGGAGGAACTGTAACAGAGCCGATAGCGGGAGAATATGACGAAACAACAAACTGGTTGGACAACACACGAAAAGGTAATACAGCACACGTTGACCATGCAAATGTACTTTATCAAATACCTGAAAATGAAACCGAATTGCCTATGGTATTTTTACACGGCTACGGACAGTCAAGAATGGGTTGGATGACAACACCTGACGGACGTGAGGGTTGGTCAACATCATTCCTAAGAAAAGGACACGGAGTATTTTTGGTAGACCAACCAAGACGCGGTGAGGCAGGCTCAACAGCTTCAATGACGAATGACAGTATTGATACATGGTCGGAAGATTCTAAAGAATATATGCCGGGTGACCAAGCATGGTACACACATTTCAGAATAGGCAGAGTTGCACCGGAGCGTTATGAGGGCTCACAATTCCCTGAGGGTGAGGAGGCACAAGACCAATTCTTCCGTCAAATGACACCGAATACAGGCAGCTTTGATATGGAAGCAAATGTTGCGGCTATGGATGAAGTTATGCAAGACGTTAAAGATATGACGGGCAAAAAGAGCATTTATGTAATTCATTCGCAAGGCGGCAGAGTCGGTTGGAATGTCAATCCCGAAAATGTAGCGGCAATCGTTGCAATCGAGCCGGGCGGAGCTCCTGAAATCGGTTCGGAACAATATAAAACATTACTTGCCGCAAATATTCCGATAGTTATGTATTTCGGTGATTATATCGATAACGGTCCGGAAGATATTCAGTCAACATCATTCTGGAAAAGCGTGCGTGACGGTGCAGTGGCATTTGCGGAAAGCTACAATAAAGACGGCGGAAACTGTACTGTTGTAAATCTTCCTGATGTCGGAATAACGGGAAATTCACACTTTATGTTCCAAGAAAAGAACAGTGAAGAAATAGCACAGCACGTTGAAAATTGGATAAAGGAAAACGTAAAATAACTTGTCGAAGAAATGGAGAGATTAATATGAAAGTCGCACTTGTAAACGGAAGTCCGCATAAAAACGGATGTACATATACCGCACTTTGTGAGGTGGCAAAGACACTGAACGAAGAAGGGATTGAAACGGAAATATTTTGGATCGGTCCGAAAGCTTTGTCGGGGTGTATTGCGTGTAAATCGTGTGTAACTAAAGGTGAGTGCGTATTTGACGATACTGTAAATGAGTTTCGTGAAATAGCGAAAGAATGTGACGGATTTGTATTCGGCTCACCCGTGCATTATGCAGGAATAAGCGGAGCAATGACATCATTTATGGACAGATTGTTTTACTCTGATTTTTGCGGAAACGGAAACAAAACATTTTATATGAAACCTGCGGCTTGCGTTATATCTGCAAGACGTGCCGGAACAACGGCAACTTTTGATCAGATGAATAAATATTTTACCATTCAAGAAATGCCTATTGTTTCATCGAGATACTGGAATATGGTACACGGTGCTAAGCCGGAAGATGTAAAGCAGGACTTAGAGGGATTGTACACAATGAGAGTTTTGGGACGTAATATGGCATTTATGCTTAAATGCAAGGATATAGCAATGAAAAACGGTGTTGAATTACCAAAACAAGAAACACCTGTTTTCACTAATTTTATAAGATAAGGAGATAAACGAATATGAAAAAAGTAATTTCGATTTTAATGACTTTAGCATTTATGTTTACATTCATTACCGGATGTACGGCGGCAGAGAGCGATAAGCAAGCGTTAGACAATGAATTTTTGCTTACAATGCAAATCGCTAATCTCGTTATGACTGTAAATGGTCAGGAAAAGAATATTGACGATGACGGTACAGCTCCGACTATTGTCAATGACAGAACGCTTGTACCGGTAAGAGCAATTATTGAATCAATGGGCGGAAGTGTTAATTGGGACAGTGATACAAGCACAGCAATGCTTGAATACAACAACGACATAATAACACTTACAATCGGAAGTGAAACCGCATATTTCAATGATAATGCAAATACCCTTGATACCGCTCCGCAGATTATCAACGACAGAATAATGTTACCGATAAGATTTATTGCAGAAAGCTTTAAATTTGATGTTGAATGGGAGCAGGGCACTCAAACGATTACAATAAAAAGCAATACTTTAAATCCAACTGTAACAACAGAGCCAACAATAGCACCCGATAATCAGACGAACGGTAGTAAAGCGTTGGTAGTTTACTATTCGGCAAGCGGAACTACCGAAAAAATTACAAAATATATAGCGAATGCGGCAAATGCAGATATTTTTGAAATTCAGCCTGTCGAGCCATATACGGCTGATGATTTGGATTGGACAGATGAAAGCAGTCGTGTTGTTAAAGAACATGATGATGAAAGCTTAAGAGATGTAGAGCTTGCTTCAACAACTGTACCGAATTGGGATACATATGATACGGTATTTATCGGTTATCCTATTTGGTGGGGAATTGCCGCATGGCCGACAGACGGATTTGTTAAAGCAAATGACTTTACAGGTAAAACAGTTATTCCATTCTGCACATCTGCAAGCTCGGGAATCGGTGACAGTGGTAAACTTCTTGAGGAAGAAGCAGGTACGGGGAATTGGCTTGACGGTATGAGATTTAGGTCAAGTGCAAGTGAAGATGACGTTAAGTCTTGGGTAGACGGATTGGAAAAATAATTATTGGAGGTTATAACAATGAGAAAGAATTTTGGAGCAAAGCCGTATTTATATCCGCAGCCGGTTATGATTATCGGCACATATGATGAAAACGGAAATGCCAATGCTATGAATGCCGCATGGGGCGGTATTGTAGGTATGGATAAGATCATTATTGATTTATCAAGTCACAAGACAACAGATAATCTTATGCAAAGAAAGGCTTTTACGGTAAGTATAGCCGATGCAGAGCATATGACGGAATGCGACTATGTCGGTATAGTGTCGGCAAAAACCGAAAAAGATAAAATGAAAAAGGCGAATTTCACAACAACAAAAAGTGAATTTGTTGACGCACCGATTATAAACGAATTACCGTTGACTTTGGAATGTGAGTTAATCAAAGTAGTGGAGGACAGTTTGTATTTAGGTAAAATCGTCAATGTTAACGCAGATGAAAAAATACTCGGAGATGACGGTGAAATCTCGCTTGATAAATTCCGCCCTATAACATATGATACAGTCCACCACGGATATTATGAATTGGGTAAAAAAGTCGGAAATGCTTTTAAAGATGGAGAAAAATTGAAATAAATATCTTTGTAGGAGAATTTAAAGTGAAATATATAAATTTAGGTGACGGTGAAATTAAAATCTCTGCGTTGGGATTAGGCTGTATGGGGATGACTCATGCTTACGGAAAACCGTCGGATGAAAATGAAATGATAAAATTGATACATTCTGCATTTGATATGGGAATAACTTTTTTCGATACTGCGGAATGTTATTTGGGAACAAAGGAAAACGGAGATATTGCGTCTAATGAAGAACTTGTCGGTAAAGCACTAAAGAATTATCGTGATAAGGTAATTATAGCGACAAAATTCGGAGTAAAGCATAATAATACCGAACTTATAACCGACAGCAGACCCGAAACAATTATAAAGAGTGTTGACGGCTCGCTGAAACGATTGGGTACAGATTATATTGATTTGTATTATCAACACAGACTTGATCCCGACGTACCCGTAGAAGAAGTTGCGGGAACAATCAGTGACCTTATAAAAGCAGGTAAAATTCGTGCATGGGGTATTTCCGAAGTGGATGAGGAACATATCAGACGTGCGGATAAAATATGTCCACTTACGGCAATTCAAAACAGATACTCTATGATGTACCGTTATTATGAGCCGCTTATGCCTGTTTTAAAAGAACTGCAAATCACATTTGTTGCACACAGTCCGTTGGCAAACGGCTTTTTGACGGGAAAATACAATAAAGAATCGGTGTTTGATAAAGTGTATGATTACAGAAGCGATATGCCGCAGTTTAAGGGAGATAACCAAGAGCTTTTGGATATGCTAAATAATATAGCCACAGAGAAATATTCCACTCCCGCACAAATTTCACTTGCGTGGATGATGGCAAAAGGAATTGTACCTATTCCGGGAACAAGAAAGCTACAAAGACTTGAAGAAAATATCGGTGCGGCTGATATTTTGCTTACCGACGAAGAAGTTTCACGAATTGATGAAACATTGAACACAATAAAAATGTCAGATGTCTTTGGGGGACACAAAATCAAATAAGTTTTAAAGGATGCAATGGGGCAAAACACATTGTATCCTTTTTTATTTTCGGTTATAACCTTTTGGTTTAAACCGAAGAACATATCGATACTTCTGTATATAAAATGTTTATGCTACAATTATTACAGTGAATAAATCACATAAAGATAAATCATAGGAGGTCAAATTTATGTCAAAGAAAATTATAACAATTATTATTGCGGCGGCAATGATTGCAAGTTCGGCAATTAATGCTTTTGCCGTAGGAAACACTTCAAATAATTCATTTAATGTTTCGGCACAGACATATACAACTATGAGTGCAACAGATAAAGAGAAATTTATAAATGATAATTTGGATGTCAAACTGCAACATATGTCATCTCTTGTTACGCTTACTGCAAACGGAGATTATAACAAAATTGCGGAAGAAGTTAAAAACGCACTTGACAGCGGACTTACAGCCACAGAGATAAAAGAATCAATATACCACAGCGGTGCATATTGCGGATTTACAAGAGCGGCAAAAGCGTTGGACGCAGCCGATACCGCATTGAAGGCTTTGGGGCAGGATATTACATATTCAAGCAGAATAACGTCAAGTGAAGATGTACGTTATGACGAGGGACTTGCCACTCAAAGATATTTGTTCGGACAGCAGATAGGAACGATAACCGATGATATGGACGGTGCTTTGAAGCTGCAAACAAAGCTTCTTTCGGGAATATGTTTCGGTGATTTTTACAATCGTACGGGATTGTCATTATATACAAGAGAGTTTCTTACATTCTGCACAATCGTAGGAAACGGAAATTGTGCGGGACAACTTAACGGACATATTAATGGTAATCTAAGTGTAGGTCACTCAAAGGATATGCTGCGTGCGGCGGTATTGCTCAACGAAAAATATAACGGTGAAGAAAAAACACAGCTTGCCCTTGATGTTATTGACAGCAATACAAATGAAGTGTCTGAGTCACCGTCACCAGAGCCGTCAATTCCTACAAATACAATAAAGACAAATTATAAAAGTGACAGTGAAGAATTGCTCGGAATTATGTCGCACTTTAAGACTGATGATACAGACAATTATGTAAATAACAATCTTGACAGTCAAACACAAGAAATATTGATAAATGCGGTAAATGCCGTTATTGATAATACCGATATTCCGAAATCTGACGATAAAGCAACACAAGTTTTAATAGATATTGCGGTTATGTCGGCACAAGGCGGCAGAGAAAGCGAGATACCGTCAAAGGTTTCGGAGGGACTTGATGCAGGACTTACTAAGGATAATATGCTTGCCGTTCCGCTTTTGCTTGCACCTTATAACGGTTTCCCAAGAACGCTTAATATGAGAGCGTCATTATCCTCGGCACTGGAGGACAATGATACACAAAGCGGTCAGGAAATTAAAACAACAGTAACAATGACAATAGGAAACCCTATTATGACCGTAAACGGCAAAGAACAAAATATAGATGATGATAATACTGTGCCGGTAATCAAAGACGAAAGAACACTACTTCCTATTCGTGCATTTGTAGAGGGAATAGGCGGACAAGTCCAATGGGACGAAAACACAAGAACGTCAACTCTTACATATAACGATACAGAAATAAAACTTACAATAGATTCAAATACCGCTTATCTCAACGGTGCAGAAAAAACACTTGACGTTGCACCTACAATCATTAACGACAGAACTATGCTGCCGATAAGATTTATCGCAGAAAGTTTCGGATATACGGTTATGTGGAATCAAGATAGCCAAACAGTGACTATTATAAATGCGGATAATATAGAAAACGTATTCGCAAAGGGTGATATTAACCCCGCGTCACCTAAATTTACCGGTACGTCATATATGAACTGGCTTACCCAATACAATGAAGAAACCAAAATACCTGCATTCGGACAAGTAACTTTTGAGCCTTGCACAAGAACTGATTGGCATTATCATGACGGCGGTCAGATCTTACTTGTGACAGAGGGCGTCGGCGTGTTTGAAATGGAGGGCGAGCCTGCAAGATTAATGCAAGCCGGTGATGTAATTCTTATTCCACCGGGTAAAAAGCACTTTCATTCTGCTATAAACGACAGTTGGTTTGCACATATTGCAATAGGCGTAAATCCGGATGTCGGAACAACAAATTGGCTTGATAAAGTTACAGACGATGAATATAATGCGGCAGTAGAGGAGGCTCGTGCAAACGGAACTATTCGTGAAAAGAGCAATATAATGTTCCCAAAGGGAGATTTGTTAAAGAAAAAGGGATACAGCGGTACAGTGTACAAAAACAAGCTTGTTGAGAACAAAACAACATTTAATTGCCCTGAGGTTGATAACTACACTATGGAAAAAGGTGCAAGAACAGATTGGCATTCTCACGAGAGCGGTCAACTCATAATCGTAACAAACGGAACGGGCTTATATCAAGAAGAAGGCAGTGATGTAAGAGTTGTAAAAGCCGGAGATGTCATAGAAACAAAACCCGGAGTAAAGCATTGGCACGGTGCAGCAAATGAACAGTTTGCTTATATTGCCGTAAACGGTAATCCGGGACATGACAAAATAACTTGGGATAAAGCCGTAACCGATGAAGAATATAATTCCGTACAAGCAGGCGGAAATACGGCAGTAGTTAAAACCGATTCGGGAAATGTTCAAGGATATGTAAAAGACGGAACGTATACATATCACGGAATACCTTATGCGAATGCAGATGAAAGATTTGTTCCGGCTCATAAAACAGACAGTTGGGACGGTACTAAAACTGCATATTCATACGGTCAAATAGCACCACAGTCGGGCGGCAATAATTTGCCGACAATGAGCGAGGATTGTCAAAATCTTAATGTATGGACTCAAGGTGTGAATGATGGAAAGAAACGTCCCGTAATGGTATGGCTGCACGGCGGCGGATTTTCAACAGGTTCGTCAATAGGAAGTCCTGCATATGACGGTGAAAATCTAAGTAAAAAAGGCGACGTTGTAGTTGTTTCGATTAACCACAGATTAAATTCTTTGGGACATTTGGATTTGTCGGCATACGGAGATAAATATAAATATTCGGCAAACGTGGGAATGACAGATATTATTGCCGCTCTTGAATGGATAAAAGATAATATTGACCAATTCGGCGGTGATCCCGACAATGTAACCGTATTCGGTGAATCCGGCGGCGGTGCAAAGGTGCTTGCACTTATGACAAGTCCGTATGCAAAGGGATTGTTCAATAAAGGTATTGTCGAAAGCGGAGCGACAGAGAATATGGGCGCAAAGTTTACCGACTTAAAGGCAAGTCAAAGAGTAACAGAGATTACTCTTGATAATTTGGGTATTACACCTGACAGAATTGAAGAACTGCAAAATGTTTCATACGAAGATTTAACCGCTGCATCCGATAAAGCACTTGTACAAGCTGCCGAGGAAATGGGTATATATGAGGCATTTGTAAACGGATATTCGCTTTTATGGGAGCCGGTTGTTGACGGTGATTTTCTTCCTACAAGTCCCGTTACTGAAGACGGCTTTTCCGAGGCAGGCAAGGATATTCCTCTTTTGATTGGCTCTAATCTAAATGAATGGACTGTAATGGGTAACCCTATGGCAAATCCTAATGAAGAATTGAGTACAGAAGAATTAAATAAACGTCTTACAGATACTTACGGCGATAAGGCACAAGAAGTGCTTGCCGCATTTAAAAAGGCATATCCTAATGAATCCGATACTTCGGCACTGTATGTGGATAATACACTTATCAGATTACCGATTTTAAAACTTACCGCACATAAGGCTGACCAAAACGGTGCACCGGTATATTCATATGTATTCAGTTGGGGAACATCGTATCATACTGCTGAAATACCGTTTGTGTTCAACAATATTGATAAGGTAAGCGTAAGCGGTGACAGAGATGAAGCAGAAAAAATTTCGGATATTATGAGCAGTACATGGATTAATTTTGCTAAAACGGGAATCCGAACGGTGACGGAATACCTGATTGGGAACCATATACGAGAAGTAATTCGGCTGTTATGATTTTTGACAATGAAACATATCTTGCACATAATCACGAACAAGAGCTGATGTCACTGTTAGCACCGAATTATAAATATTAATATTTACGGAAAGGCTATGATTAATTATGAAAAAAATAATAGGCTTTATAATTGTAATGATGATGTGCGTTGTCGGCACAACATTTGCAAATGCGGCTGAAATGAATTATACGGACGGCACGCTTACGATAAACGGTTTAAACGGCAGTGCCGATTTATTACACGCATCATATACAGGCGGTGTTTTGGACAGTACGGAAATTTTGAATGTATCCGACGGAACGTATAATATTAATGCAAAAAACGGTGATAAGTTATTTTTGTGGGATAATACGAATACAATGAAACCGCTTAGCGGAAATATAATCGTAGGTGAAAAAAATCAAGGTGAAAATCTTGAAGAAGATACTCAAGGGAAAATTCTTGTTGTGTATTTTTCGGCTCAAAGTCATACAGAAAGAGTTGCAAATTATATTGCACAGGAAACCGGTGCAGATATATTTGAACTTGTACCGAAAAATCCGTACACAAGTGCTGATTTGAATTATTCAAACAGTAGCAGTCGTGTTGTGTATGAATATCAACATCCCGAAGAAAGAAATGTCGAACTTGTATCCGCAGTACCGCCGAATTGGGATTCTTATGATACCATATTCGTAGGTTATCCTATCTGGTGGGGAATTGCCGCATGGCCCGTAAATGGATTTGTTACGGCAAATGACTTTACCGGTAAAACGGTTATTCCGTTCTGTACATCCGCAAGCTCCGGGATAGGTCAAAGCGGAACTCTTTTGAGAGATTCCGCAAAAGGCGGAAACTGGCTTAACGGTATGAGATTTTCGTCAAGTGCATCTGAAAGTACAGTGAAAAGTTGGGTAGCAAGTCTTGATTTGAATTAATAAAAAATAGCTTTCTATGGTGAGCATAGAAAGCTATTTCGTTGTGTGAATGTTTTTTCTCTCTTTTTGCATAAGCAAGCACGCAAAAACGCATACGAGCAATTCGGTAATAGGAAACGCAATCCATATTCCGATAATTTGTAAGGTATGATTTAACAGCCACATTAACGGAATCAGCAAAACACCTTGACGACAAAGTTGAATAATAATACTCGGTACAACTTTGTCTGTTGCTTGTTTATATGTTGCAATCATTGTAGAAAGTCCGCTGAATACAAACCCTAAAGACATTATACGCATTGCAGTTATGCCCAATAAACGCATTTCTTGTGATGCAGAGAAAAGAGAAAGTATTTCGTCCGGGAAACACATAACCAAAAATGTTCCTACAAACATCATAATTGTTGCAAAGAGTGTTCCGATTTTGTAAGTTTGCCATAAGCGAGCCTCTTTTTTAGCTCTGTAATTAAACCGCATAATCGGCAAACAGCCTTGTATAAGACCGTTTACTGTCATAACAATTAATTGTTGTACCTTGAAATATGCTCCGAAAAAAGCCACCGCCGTATCGGAATAGTTTACTAAAAATACATTTACGAAGTTTACCATGAAAGAACCTAATGCGTTCATTATAAAAGATGGTAAACCGTATGAAATGAGCATTTTGAGTATTTGCGCATCAAAGCGATAGCCTTTTAGAATCGGCTTAACTTTTTGCTTTGTGAAAAACAACTGTATCAATGCAATCAGCATTGACAGAGTGTATCCCAAAACTGTTGCGAGTGCCGCACCAGCAATACCCATTTCCGGAAACGGTCCGACACCGAAAATAAGCAATGGGTCGAAAATAAAATTAAACATCACACCGATAATTTGAAACCACATCGGTGCAATCATATTACCGGTTGCCTGCAACATTTTTTGAATTGCGATATGTACCATATTTGGAATCTGCATATACGCACAGATTTTCATATAGCGCAATCCGTATTTAAAAATCTCATTATTTTGCGTGAATGTAGCGTAATAGGGTTTTATAATAAAAAGCGTGGCTATGGTTACTGCCACACCGACTGACAAAGACAACAGAAGTCCGAGTGTTGCCGCCGAATCGGCTTTTTTCTGCTTGTTCTGACCTAAATATCCCGCAATCAAAACATTAACGCCGACGCCTATCCAAATAGATAACGCATTCATAAGTGTAGTAATCGGAAATGAAAGCGAAACTGCGGCTAGTGACTGTTCGTTGATTTTTGCGACAAACATACTGTCTACAAGGTTGTATGAATACTGTAAAAACATCGAAATAAGCGGCGGGGCAGACATTTGCAATATCAGTTTGTTTATAGGTCTATATGCCATTTTATTCTCTGCGTTCATTTTTGCACACTCCCATAATTATATATACTGTAATTATAACGTGAATACTGTTGTATTTCAACCGATATTCTGCATTTTTTAATAAAACCGGTGCAATAAAAGGCAGTCTAAAATGATATGCACCCCAAAAGTTAGACACTTTTGGAGGTGCATATTTTTATTATGATATTATTTTATAGTGTATATTTTATTAAATACAGCTGCGGCTTGGGCACGAGTGGTATTTGCTTTAGGATGGAGGGTATTATCCGTGAAACCACTTATAATTTCATTTCCGCAAGCCCATTGGAAAGCAGAAACAGCATAATCGGAAATGTCTTCCGTATCTGAATAACTGTCGAGTGTATCAATTATAGAAGTGTCAATTTGCTTATATTCTGCAAATCTCTTTAAAATCGATACCATCTGCTCACGAGTTATATTATCGTTCGGAGCAAACTCTGTGTCGCTGTAACCTGAAATAATATTATTCTCACTGCCCCAAGCGACAGCATTTGAGAAATAATCATTTTCATTTACATCAGTGAAGTTATAATCAACATCGGATTTTGTTTCGCCGTCAATTCTGTGAAGAACAGTTATAAACATTCCTCTCGTAATATCTGTATCAGGAGCAAATTCCGTATCGCTTACACCACTCATTAATCCGTTGTCATATGCGGATTTTATCGGGGCATAATACCATTCATTTTCTGCAACATCATCAAACCACCAATCGTCTTTGCTGGACGGTGTAGGTGTTTTTTGCGGAGAGTCGTTTATTTCTTTGAATGTTACGTCAACGCTTACTTGGCTTCCTGGCATTACGAATGAAAATTCGTTTTCGGCTGTCTTTGTAACTTCAATTACATTTTCCTTTGAATCAGTAACTGTTACAGTATCAACCTCATAACCGTCATTCGGTTTTGTATTAACCGTTACGTTTTCACCCAATGCGGCATTTTTCTTTGATATATTCATACTTCCGTTGTCGTATGTCTTGTTTGCAGAAGAAATACCGTATTTTGCGGAACTTCCGCCGCCACTGCTGCTTGGTTTTGAAGTAGGAATTGGTGTAGGAGTAGGTTCATCTGATTCTATACCTGTTACTTTAACATCAATACTGTCATCAATTCTGTATTTTGGATAGTATGCGTATATCTTTGCATTACCATTGCTTAGCGGAATAACTTCACCGTCATCGGTAACAACAGCTATGCTGTTATCTGTTGAATAATACTTGACTTCACCCGCATAATCATTCCAAGGAAAAGCTTTTGTTTGAAGTGTTGTTGTATCATTTTTTCCGCTTAATGAAACGTTTTCGGCACCATCGTTGATTTCTGCAATAAGTGGTTTATTAGAGATAAACATGGTATATGCGTTAGATGTGTTTTCACCGCTTACTGCAGAAAGTTTAAAGTCTATATATCCTAAATTGTTGAAATCAGCTTTATCTATCTCAAACGGAACTGTAATATCTTTGCTTTCACCGCTCGCAAGTTGAGATAGGGAAGTAGTGCCGAAAGTTTTGTCGGCGGTATTATTTAGCGTTACATTTATTTCGTCGGACGGTTTAGAACCGTTGTTTGTAACCGTTGCAGATGCATAATAACCGTTATCATCGTATTTGATTTCAAAGCTCGATACATCAAGTCTTGTATCATACGGAATGGCTTTTGTGGCAGATACAGGCTCTGCATTTTCAATTCCGCGTTCAGTTACCGTAACTGTAACTTCTGCATTTTCCAAGTTGCTCGGAACTGTCCATGGTACACTGACATTTATCGAATTACCGGATTCGATTATGTTGTCAGAACTGCCCTCGTAAAGTATATTTCCGTTTTTATCCGTTACTTTTAAATCATAACCCTTTGCATCAAGCAAACCTGTGTTCGCAATAGTGAATGTTATATCTTCCGAATAATTCGGATAAATCTTTGACGGAAGAATAATATTGCTGCCTTTAATTTCAAGAGAACTTACTGGTTCAAAGTCAATGGTTACAAGGGTGTTTGTACTGTATTTCATAGGTGAATCTGCATCGCTTTCATCAATCCATTGCTTGTAGTAGTTTGAAACAGCTGATATTTTATTATCATCAGTCATATATAGGTCAAGTTCGTCAATAACCATACCGAAATCGGTAATTTGTACCGAATTGCCGAACTTCCAATAACCGTTATCTGTGCCGCGCTGATAACGTACACCGTATATTTCAGTACCGTTCTTTGTACTGTCTTGACTTAATTCTGTGTAATAAATATAAATATCTTCACCGTTGGATGTTACAATATAGTTTCCTATACTTGTGCAAAGGTCGTCATTACCTTGGAAGTTTGCACTTGTGACATTAAATGTACCGTTGTACAAGACTTCGTAAATGCTGTTTTCATATACGTCGTCTGACATACCGAGTTCAGCTGCAGTCTTTTTATACCAATCGGCATTTTTGTTATCATCGGTCATTTCGCCGTTTTTGTATGCACTGTTTACCGTATCGGCATTAATCAAGTCTGTCATATCTCCGTTTGAATCTGCGTTAAACATTGAAGATAACATATCTGAAAGATTCATAATTCTAAACATATATCCGTTATCCAACCATGTCAGGTACAATTCACCGTTAATGTTGGTAAGTTTAGGTAATGAATTAGATATACTGTCATTTGTAATTTGTATCGGGAAATATGCTTGCCCGGTTGTTAGGTTTTGAATTTGCAGATAAAGCTCTCTGTCGTCACCTGTTTGTAAATCTTCGTCTTCATCAATAGTGTAACTTGAAATTAAATAACTTTCGTTATTTATATTTATTGTTGCCGAATTATAATCCAATGCAATAGGAGAGCTGATTGTTTTATGAGGTATCGGAATTATGGTTTCATCATAAGACTTTCCTGTGCTCATATCGTATTTTACATAGGCTATATTAGAGAATGATTTTTCAAGCTGTAATAGGTCACTGTTACTGTTACCTAATTTTGACACATCAAGCTTGACATAGCTTATATAAAGCATATCTCCGTCAACATCAATTTGTGGATTTAAAGTAAGGTATCTGTCGTGTACAATACTGATTTCTTTGCCCATTGTGTTGGTTTGTGTATCGTATATTGCACAAGAAATACCGATTGATGAAAGCTTTTCTCTTGAAGTTTCCACACCCGCAAATGCGTCTTTAACATCGGTCCATGCGATAATAACTTTGTCACCTATCTTTTTAAGTGTGTGTATTGAATCAGGTGTACCGTCGTCTGCTACTGCTTTAGGAATAGACCAATGAGTACCGTCAAATATCGAATAATACAGAGTTGCTCCGTTGTATTCGGCACGATCTCTCGAATCGTCTATAAATGTAAGCATCTTCTTACCGTCATCAAGAGGGATAATATGAGGTCTCGTTCTGTCTGCGACATCATTTAATAATTCTGTACAGCTTACAACTTCTTCTGTTGCGGTAAGCTGAATATCATCATTTTTTCCGAAAGTAGATAAATCAGATGTGCCGTTACTGTATGGAGTTAATTTAATATCATCGTCGTTTGTGGTTATAAGTCCGTTGAAGAAATCACCTTCTGCGGCATTTTCGAGAGTACCCCAACCTTGTGTATATTTGGCTATATCAACATTAACGGAGAACAACAATAAGTCAAATCCCACACCTCCGGCTGCCGTTATCAGTGTACCGGGCTGACCGTTTGCAAAACTTAAATTAAATTGGAATGTTGTAGCAACATAACCTCTTGCTGAAAGTACATCGCAAAAACCTACACCTACTTGTAATTTTCCTGAAATGACAACACTTAGTGTTACATCGGTGCTGCTTAATCTGTTTGCTATATTGCCTTGATAGTTGTTAAACTCATCTGCGGATATTGCATTTTTACCATTATCTGTAGCATAGTTTGTCAGTAAATCTATCTGAATACCGGCAATGATATTTAAAAATACAGGTACACCGTAAATCGTAGTGTACATAGTCTTATTGAATGTATATGCTCCGCCGATAGAAACCGAACCGCAAGCGAACATATAGTCGTTGTCCGGTGTTTTAACAAAGTCAAAAGCTAAAATAACAGCTACTTCGACACTATATCTTTGATTATTAAAACCGGCAAAAGGAGCTTTTGTATCTTTAAGTAATTGGGTATAATTTGCATAAGCTTCTTGATATTCTGCATCGTCTTTGTAATCGTTACGAGACGGAGCAACACCGTTGAATGTCTCAGCCATTGTTTTCATAGCATTACTTCTGTGATTTTGATTTTCTTGAACTGCACCGCGGAATTTGTCATAAGACTCTTTTTTCTCGTAAACGGTTTTCTTACCCATACTATTGAGTATTGTGTCAATATTTGCCTGAATAGTATAACCGGTGTTGTCAGGCCAGTTTGTTTTGCCGAATGTAATCAATCCGGATTGGCATTTGCCTATTGCTGAGCCGACTAACGGAATATCGATTGTACCGCTGTTATCCGCATCGAAAGTTTGAGGTGTTGTAAGTGCAAATTCCGTATAGAATGAAAGACCTGTTGCAACATCGGGATACACAATTTCAATTTCAGTATCACCTGATGATAATTTTTCTGAATCTACAAGGCGTACAGAAAGACTGTCACCGGAATGTAGATTTTCTGTCATCTTAGGTACGGTATAAGCACCGTCTGCTTGACCAAGTGCATCTGTGAGCTTTACTTTTGCTACATAGCCTGTCGTAACACCATTTGAGATGTACATTGTAATAAGGTCGTTTGTGTCACCCAATACGTTTGTCAATACATAAGTACCGGTATCGGAAGTTGTACCGGTCGCACTGTCAGGCATATAGCTTGAGTTTGCGGAGTTTAGCGACTGTGAACCTTTTCCGGCTGATACGGAATATCCTACAAGCGGAAGAGATTCCGGTTCTAAGCCGTTATCGCGGATAGACGCATTTTTAGAAACAACAGTACCTGATATATTAAATGATTTTAAATCGCTCTTTTTAACTTTTTTGTAATTTACAGTTATAACATTGTCTGTTGTTTGTGCTTGCGCAACGGTGTGATAAGAATTGGTTGTAAACGTGTCGTTGCCTTGCTTGATAACGGGACGGTATATGTATTCTTTATCTTCAACGGAGGCAAAATTTAATGTATATATCTTACCTGTAATCGGTGTTATTTTATCTGAAAGATTTGATTCTGACGGATTTGCGTTAATAACATATTTACCGCTTAGTTCCTTTTTCAGTTGTTCATCGGAACTTGAATTAAGATCATTTTCACTGATAAGACCCTGTACCGTTAAATACTTTTCAGCACCGTTTTCAAATTTAATTTCGATTTTGTTTGAATTTTTCGCTATAAGAGGACGTATTCTGTAACTTGTATTAGGCTCAAGGAATAATTTTGTTGTATCTGTTATTGTGTTGAAACTTGTGTTGTTTGTTGAAACTTGATAACCTACAACATGATATCCGTCATCCGGAGTTGTTGCACTTAAATCAAGTGTATCACCTGCATGGTGAGTAACTGTTTTACCTGCAACAAGCTCGCTTGATATAAAACTGCCGTTTCCTTCGCCGGCTGACGGTAATACTTCGACTGTAACATCGGCATATGATACTGTAGGTGTTATCTTCAGATTTTGATGATAACCGTATGTGTCATGTGCAACATTTTTTTGAACCGATTCAATCCATGATATGAAGTACTTATCATACGGAATGTAATAAAGATTTTGCGTTTCTGTTTTCTTCAGCTCGTTATTTACGTTATCCGATGTGAAATTTACTTCGTCAGAAAGTTTTGTTCCTTTTTTTGAGTTAAGGTATGAAATAAATTCTTCGGGATAATTTACAGTTATTTTATCATCATTTGTACCCGGGTCTATAGTGATTTTATAGCCTGAAATATATCCGTATTTACCTTTGTGACCGTTAATGTCTGTATCATTTATTGTAAATACAATATTGCAGTCATCCTCATTCGGATTGGTCCAGAAATCACGTGTTTTACTTCCGGCGATTTGAGCACCGCTGTTAAGTTCAACCTGCATAGGTAAGGCATTTATCTTTTCATTACCGATACAGTATTCTTGTGGTGAAGGTTGATTAAGTTCTACATTAACCTTTTTATACATAGCCGCAACACCGTAAAAGCGTACATAACTTTTCGGAGTCTTTGATTTGTCTTCATCAGCCGAATGTATTTCCATGCTTATATTTCCGTTTAAAGGTTGGTTGTTATTCAAGAGAGTTGCGGGCATTGCATCAAGAGTTCTGCCGAATTTTCCGCTTTTTGATTTGTTGACAACAATACTGTCATTATTTGCAATTTTAAATCTTGCAAGTTGCCCGCCAAAGGCGCTTTATGTTGATTCCATATCGGGAGTCATATATTGATAATATACAGAGGGTACAGTTTTTGAATGTGTCCATACTCCGCCTTTATCCCACATACTTGTATGGTAATATTCAAGTTTTCCGTAGTGAGAGCTACCCATATTTCTTTCACGTGTATCTATTTCATATTTGTTGTCCCAATGACCGCAACCCCATGGCTTATCACCCCAATATCCGTCATAATAAAACAGACCGTCGCGGTTTGTTTCTGTTGCAAAGTAGTATGTACCGACTTCGGGAGGAATGTCATAATTGTGAGTTCCGTCACCTGTTGCGTATATTTTACCTTCGGCAGGATCTTTTGAATTATCTGACGGCATTGTATATTTAACGTTGTATTTAAGACCGTTTATGGTGATGTCATTTGTCTGATTTTCATTGCCCATAAGAGAAATATCACTCTCATCATCGGCGTTATTTTTGATTTTGACAACGGTTTCGGCATATTTGCCGCTTTCACAGCTCGTCATATCACTCATCAGCAGTTTAAATTCACCCTCGCCGGATACGGGAATTTCGATTGTCTTTTCCGTTTCATAAGGAATGAATGTAACTGTTTTGATTTGTTCTTCATAATTTTCTCCTGCTACTGCGGTAATGCTCGATGACAGCAAAGTGAAATCGCAAAGAGAATATTCTGCATTTTTTCGCTTTATTGTAACAGTGGCATTTCCGTCTTTTGACGTGTAACTGTTTCTGCTGAAAGAAACAACGCTTTTTTCTTTCGGTTCGTCGTCTTCGATATTTACAGAAAGTGATGTTACTTTATAAAGTTCGGCATTATCGGGATTTACCAAAAGTAAAGAAAAACCTTCTGTGCCTTCGCTTTTTTTTGTCGTCCAATATTTTGAATTTAACCGTTTTTTCGTTTTCGCCCGGTGCGAAAGTAACGGTTGTACTGCTTGAGTATTCAATTTCTGCCATTGCATCCGGCACTACTTCGTCTGCAAATTGCTGTGCCATTTCTGAATCAAATTCCGAATAATTTTCAATATCTGTATTCTCTTCCGAAATGTTATCCGATGTTTCATCAGTGTCAGCTTCTGCCGTGGCATAACGTTCAAGTATTGAAACCCCATCACCGGTTTTCTCTGCGTTATCGTCAAGAATTATATAGTCCTCGCCGTATATCGCAGTTAAGTCAAGCGAGTGGATTGTGACGCTTGCTTCTTCTGATAAATCGCCCTCACGATAAATAGGGAATGAATAAAAAGCATCTTCTTCCTTGACGTTTGCTGACGCAGTACCAAGGTAAATTAAATTGCCGCTTGGAAGTTTTTCCGAATCAATTCGTGATGCGTTTAACGGCATGACCGTTTCTTCTGCTTTTGCAGGAATAACTGCCATAGAGGCAAGCATTGACAGCGACAAAAGCAATGATAGTAATTTTTTCATTTTAATCCTTCCTTTCATATTAGAAATATTGGTAGTGTAAAAGACTTTCTCTTTTAAAACAGAGAAATAATTATATATAATAAAAGTATATATTATGATTATTATAAATGTCAATATAATCTAACTCAAATGCCATTTTTTTGACACAAAATCACGTTAAAACAATATTTCACACAAAACCGCAGCGGTTTTGTCTGCATTATTTTATGGGGAACGTGCAATTTCGGGTTGTAATCACTTCTGACTGTATGTGTGTCGGAAATGACTTTAAATCTAAAGTTCCCGGTTTTAATTTTAAAGAATTCTTTCATAATAAATAGAAAACTCATCAATAAAAAAACAGTTGAAAACCACACAAAATTTACGTTAATATGCGATTAAAACATATATTATGTTATGTAAATCAAATAAAAGCAAAAAAATATGAAAAAAGGGTTGACTTTATAAGGGTTTATGTGGTAAACTATTTTAGTATGAAAAATACGCACATTTGTGGATTGTGTGAAAGTTGCCTGTTTTGCCTGGGTCTTCACATAAGGTGAAACAAATGGAGGAATAATCAAAAAACGAGGAGGAAATAAAAATGGCAAACGTAATTTCAATGAAACAGCTTTTAGAAGCAGGTGTTCACTTTGGACACCAAACAAGAAGATGGAACCCTAAAATGGCTGAATACATCTTCACAGAAAGAAACGGTATCTACATCATCGACCTTCAAAAGACAGTTAAAAAGGTTGAAGAAGCTTATTATTTCGTAAGAGATATTGCTGCAAGCGGTGAAGATATTCTATTCGTAGGTACAAAGAAACAAGCTCAGGACTCAATCAAAGAAGAGGCTGAAAGAGTTGGTATGTACTATGTAAACGCAAGATGGCTTGGCGGTATGCTTACAAACTTCAAGACAATCCAAAAGAGAATTGAAAGACTTGCTCAAATCAACCAAATGGAAGAAGACGGTACTTTCGATATGCTACCAAAGAAGGAAGTTATTAAGCTAAAGGCTCAAAGAGATAAGCTTGAAAAGTATCTTGGCGGTATTAAAGATATGAAGAAACTTCCTGGCGCAATGTTCATCGTTGACCCAAGAAAAGAAAAGATTGCTATCGCAGAAGCTAAGAAACTTAACATTCCTGTAGTAGCTATCGTTGATACAAACTGTGACCCTGATGAAGTAGACTACGTTATCCCTGGTAACGACGACGCTATCAGAGCCGTAAAGCTAATCGCATCAACAATGGCTAACGCTATTATCGAAGGCAGACAGGGCGAAGATGCTCTTGCAGATGCTGAAACAGCTGAAGAAGATACAGTAGAAGAATAATTTTCATATAATTAATATAGGAGGAAAAGTAACATGGCATTTACAGCTAAAGACGTAAAAGAATTAAGAGAAATGACAGGTTGCGGTATGATGGACTGTAAGAAAGCTCTTACAGAAACAGACGGTGACAAGGATAAGGCTGTTGAATATTTGAGAGAAAAAGGTCTTGCAACAGCTGCTAAGAAGTCAGGCAGAATTGCTGCTGAAGGTATCGTTAAGGCTTATGTTGACGGTAACGTAGGCGTACTTGTAGAAGTAAACTCAGAAACAGACTTCGTTGCTAAGAATGATGAATTCCAACAGTTTGTTTCAGACGTTGCCAAGACAATCGCTGAACAAAATCCTGCTGACGTTGAAGCACTTAAAGAATTAAAGTGCGGAGACAGCACAATCGGCGAAATGCTTACAGAAAAGATTGCTAAGATCGGCGAAAACATGAACATCAGACGTTTCGCAAGAATTGAAACAACAGGTGCAGTTGTAGATTATATCCACGCTGCAGGTAAAATCGGTGTATTGGTTGAGGCTGAGGCTGAAAACAATGACGCTACAAAAGAGTGTCTAAGAAACGTTGCAATGCAAGTTGCAGCACTTAGCCCTAAGTATCTTTCAAGCGATGATATTCCTGAAGAATATAAGGAACACGAAAAGAAGATTCTTATTGAGCAACTTAAGAATGATCCTAAGAATGCATCTAAGCCTGAAAACATCATCGAAAAGATGATCACAGGTCGTCTTGCTAAGGAATTCAAGGAAGTTTGCCTACTTGAGCAAGAATACGTTAAGGCTGAAAATAAGGAAAACGTTGCTAAGTACGTTAAGAGCGTTGGCGACATTACTATTAAGCAATTCGTACGTTTTGAAACAGGCGAAGGTCTTGAAAAGCGTGAAGACGATTTCGCAGCAGAAGTTGCATCAATGGTAAAGTAATTTAACTAAACCGTATATTAAACCACGGTAGACGATAAGTTTATCGTGGTTTTTATGTGCAAATTAGAAAGTGGATTAATTTTGTGGAATTAGTTAGCATTAGCTAATTTTGTCTGCTTAGGATAAAAGAAAAGGGAATAGAAGATATGGGGAAAAAGATTATATCATTTTTGTCTGACGGCATTTTGTCGGGAATATTTTTGTGCGTAGGCTGTTGCGTGAGTATGTCGGTCGAATCAAAACCGCTGGGAGCGTTCTTGTTCAGCTTAGGTTTGTGTGCAATTATTGTGTTTAAATTCGGTTTGTTTACGGGTAAAGCCGGATATATGGCGGTAAAACCGTTGTCGTATGTGCTGGAAGTTGTACTTACCTTTATCGGTAATGCAACAGGTGCGGCGATAGGCGGTTTCTTGCTTAACCTTACACGTTTGGGAGCGACTTTATCGGAAAAGGCAGCTGCTATCACGGCAACAAAGTTCGCCGATTCACCGCTTAGTATATTTGTATTGGCGGTGTTCTGCGGTATACTGATGTTTACGGCGGTTGACGGAAATAAAAGAGCGGCTGAAAAAGGGGACTTTGTGATGTCACTGTTTATAGTGGTTTTACCTGTTATGGTGTTCATACTTTGCGGATTTAATCACTGTATCGCAGATACTTGTTACTTCTTTATAAGTAAATGTGCTAATGCGTCACAGGCGGCAGTATATTTCTTATGTGCTGTACTTGGTAATGCTGTCGGTTGTATGTCTGTACCAATGGTTAAAAAATTATCGTTTAATAAATTGTTTTTATAAAAAAGTTGCGGTGATTGTTCACCGCAACTTTTTTTGATAAGCAATTATGCACAAATTTATCGAATTTCGCCAACTTTGCGACAGTGATAACATCTTCGTCTGTGGCATTCTTTTTTCTGCTTGTATGTTTTCCATTATGGCATTGTTGTATTAACACCACAATATTAAAAAGTCGATATTTTTCATGCAAAAAAGTAAAAAAAATTTTCGGCATTTATTGACAAAAAATATATTGCGTGCTAAAATAGATTTGATTAAATAAATCACTGAAATATACACAGAGAGGAAGATTGATTATGAAATTTGATTTTTTAAAGGATAAGAAATGTTGGTGCTTTGCGGCGGGTATAGCTACTGCAGTAGTAGGTAAGAAGATTGCTACAAGCGATAAGGTTAGAAGTATGTGCGTTTCAGGTCTTGCAAAGGGTATGAAGTTCCAGCAAGAGGCTAAAGAAACACTACAAAATATGCGTGAAGAGGCTGAAGATATGTGTTATGAGGCTAAGTCACAGCTAAACGACGAGGAAGAATAATAATGAAATTTAAAATCGTACATGATACTCCGGGTCGTATCAGATTGCGTTGTGGTGGATATTATTTTGATAAAAATCAAGAAAAATCTCTTGAGAAAACAATTTTATCGGAACAGTATGTCGAGTCTGTAAAGGCTAAAAGCGTCAACGGCGGTATTTTAATTACCTATCAATCCGATTACAGACAGGAGCTTTTGAACTACATAAAAGGAATCAAGCGAAATCAATTAGCGGCTGTTGAAGATGAGTCTGAGGATATACAGGCTGATTTCAAGAATGAGATTATAAAAATGCTTATAAAGCGTTTTGTTCTTAGAAGAATATTGCCGTATCCTGTACGAGTTGCAATGGCTTACTTTAAGGCATTCCCATATGTGAAGAAAGCTGTGGGCAGTGTACTTAATTTAAGGGCCGATGTGGCACTTTTGGACGGTGTTGCACTCGGAACGGCACTTTCGAGAGGAATGTATTCGGAAGTTAATTCAATTACATTCTTGCTTGGAGTTTCGGAACTTCTTGAAGAATATACAAGAAAACGTACAAAAAATGCACTTGCGGACAGTCTTGCAATGAAGATTGACACTGTATGGAAGAAGAACGGCGAAAACGAGGAACAAGTTCCAATTTCAACCGTTAAAGAGGGTGACTTTGTCGTATTCCGTGACGGTGCAATGATCACTTTTGACGGTGTGGTCGTATCCGGACAGGCAAGTGTAAACGAAGCGTCTATGACAGGCGAATCGGTTGCGGCTGTAAAGGATAAGGACAGTACTGTTTACGCCGGTACAGTTGTAGAGGCGGGAAATATAGTAATTAAGGTTAGTGCTGCGGCTGATAATACACGTATTTCAAATATTATTGAAATGATTGAAAACGGTGAAAGTATGAAAGCCGGAGTACAGAGTCGTGCAGAGAAAATTGCAGACGGTTTTGTACCGTACAGCTTGGGATTGGCGTTGCTTGTTTATCTTACAACAAGAAATGTTGTAAAGGCAATGTCTGTTCTTATGGTGGACTATTCTTGTGCAATTAAATTGTCAACGCCGATAAGTATTATAAGTGCTATGCGTGAGGCATCCTCAAGAGGATTTGTTGTAAAAGGCGGACGTTATCTTGAAAGTGTATCTCATGCCGATACTATTGTATTTGACAAGACAGGTACACTTACAAATTCATGCCCGACAGTAGAAAAAGTGCTTTCATTCGGTGAATACACATCAGATGAAATACTTAAAATATCTGCGTGCCTTGAAGAACATTTCCCTCACAGTGTGGCAAAGGCAATCGTTAAAGCAGCTAAAGCAAAACAGCTTGACCACGAAGAAGAACATGCTGAAGTTGAATATGTAGTTGCACATGGCATAGCTACAATGTTGCATGGCAAGCGTGCAATTATAGGCAGTGAGCATTTTGTGCTTGAGGACGAAAATATTCCGATAACTGATGAACAGAAGTCTGTTATTGAAAACGAATGTGAGGGCTTTTCTGTTATATACCTTGCAATCGGAGGCGTATTGTCGGGAGTTATTTGTATAAGCGACCCGCCGAGAAGTGAGGCTCATGAGGCAATTCAGTTACTTCGTGAAAGCGGTATTGATAATATTATTATGCTTACAGGTGACCATGAAGGTGCTGCAAAACGCACTGCCGATATGCTCGGTATAGACAATTTCCGTGCACAGGTATTACCTGAGGATAAGGCGACAATTATTGAAGAATTGAAGAACGAGGGAAGAACGGTTATAATGGTCGGTGACGGTATCAATGACTCTCCTGCATTGGCACTTAGCGACGTTTCAATTGCTATGAAAGATTCTGCCGATTTGGCAAGAGAAGTGGCTGATGTCACATTGCTTTCGGGCGATTTGAGAGATTTAGCGCTTCTTCGCAAGTTAAGCAGCAGACTGTTCAGACGAATTAAACGTAATTATACGTTTATTATGGCATTTAATTCATTGCTTATTTTGCTTGGATTGAAAGGTACTATAACTCCGTCTGCATCATCACTTTTGCATAATTCGTCAACTATGCTTATAAGTGCGAACAGTATGCGTCCATTATTGAAGGACAAGAATTAATCGTATTAATTTATTTGACGGTTGAGCGGCAGTATAAAAACTGCCGCTTTTTTTATCATATGGAATAAATTTAAAAGAATAAATATTAAAATCGGTATTCCCAAAACGAAAAATATATAGTATAATAGAAATAGAAAGTAGGTGGTAGGTTGTGAGAATTGAAAAGCTAAACAAAGACAAAATAAAGGTAACGCTTACAACTGCGGAATTAATTAATCTTGATATAGATGTGAAAAGGCTTTCGCCCGATTCAAAAGAATTACATACATTTTTATTTCATATTATGGAAACGATAAGGGAAGAAACAGGTTTTAATCCGTATAACGGCCAAGTGGTCGTTGAGGCTACTCCGTCACAGGACGGTATAAGTATTTTGGTTAAACGTTTAAACAAGGGTATAAAAAAAATTACCGAGGAGCAGTTTAAAAAAGTTGTTTCGGTCAAGCCTAAAAAGAAAGAACCGGGTACGGAATGTGTATTTTATTTTGAAACTTTTAATGATATGTGCGGCGCTATAAGCGAAATAGATAAAAGTATTCTTTCAAAAGCAAGCCTTTTTAAGCTGAATAAAACATATTGTATTCTCATAAGAAACGATAATGAGAATATGAGAGGCATTAATGTAATAAGAGAGTTTACGAAAAGAATGTCGATATACCCGTTGCAGAATGAGTACATAAAAGAACATGCTCTTCTTGTCGCAAAAGGTCAAAAACTTGTTGAAATGGCTGAAAATGTCAAACGATTGATGTAAGAGAGATTTTATTTGTTAATATTTTGTTAAATCTATTGCAAAGTTCACATATAGATAGTATAATAGATAGGTAGAAAAAATTATCAAAGGAGAACTATTATGGCAAACATTTTAGAAACAGTCGTTTTCGCAGACGGCGAAACAGCAAATACACAACAGGCGACAGGTACTCAAACAGCGGCAGACCCTAATGCTACACAACAGGTTAATCCTGTAATGAGTACAATAGTAAGTATTCTTCCGCTTGTTCTTATTATCGTATTGTTATACTTTATGATGATAAGACCGCAAAGAAAGAAAGAAAAAGAAACAAAGGCAATGATTAACGCAATGAAAGTCGGCGATAAGGTTGTAACAATCGGCGGTATCTGCGGTAAGGTTGCTAAAATTAAAGACGAATATGTTTTTATTGAAACAGGTAACATCGGTACACCGGATCAAAAGTCTGTTGTAAAGATGGAAAGAGACGCTATCAGAACTGTTGAAACAGCTAAAAACTAATTGGTTATAAAATTTATACCTCTCTAATATATTTATAGTAAATATATAGGGAGGTTTTTTTATGGGTATTAATTTTAAGGGTGTGATAAAAGGGACGATATTTGCAATTCTTGTTACTTTTGTTATAATTCTGATATTGGCACTGCTTTCGTATTTTACAGGCATAGACGAAACTATTATCACAACCGGAGTGTATGCCTCGGTTATTATCGGTGTGATACTCGGAACGATTGCGGTATCAAAAGCGGCAAACAGCAGAGCATTTGTTCACGCAATGCTTGTATGTGCGCTGTATTTGATCGTACTTATCGGAATATCGTTGATTGTAAACAACGGAATAATGTTTAACACGCATTTTCTTGCTGTAATAGGCGGTACATTTGCATCGGGAATATTGGGGTGTATCATAGGAAAATAGCCGAAAAATAAGTTTTGTGAGAAAAAATACAAAATATTTGTAAAAAAGCCTTTTCAATCACTTGAAAGTATGTTATAATATATTCATAGTGAATTAATATAAGGAGGTTTTAATATGAAACACGTACAGACTTTAAACAAGGCTAATTTAAAGGATTCAGCAAAGCACGGTGGTTGCGGAGAATGTCAAACATCATGTCAATCAGCATGTAAGACATCTTGCACAGTTGCAAATCAAAAATGTGAACAAGCAAACTAATTGTTTTGCCGAATAAATGAACATTAAAGATGAATCATCGGCTTTTTAAGGTCGATGATTTTCTGATTTTATATAGGGAGTTTTTGAAGTGATACATAAGTATAAACAGTTGGGACTTAATATTGTAATGGATGTATATTCAGGTGCGGTACACGTTGTTGATGATGTAATGTACGATATGCTTGATTATACTCTTGAGCCGTTTATGGCAGAGGCAAAATGTCCCGATTATATTAAAGAAGGTTTGAAAGATAAGTATAGTGAAGAAGAATTGGAAGAAAGCTATGCTGAAATATGTGCACTTGTAAATGCAGGTCAGTTGTTTACAGATGATTGCTATGACGAAATCGCGAAGAATTGGAATAAGCAATCTGTTGTAAAGGCTCTTTGTATTCACGTTGCACATGACTGTAATTTGAGATGTAAGTATTGTTTTGCCGATACAGGTGAATTTCACGGTGGCAGAAGTCTTATGAGTGCGGAAGTAGGTAAGAAAGCTATTGATTTTGTTATCAATAACAGCGGTAACAGAAAAAATATAGAAATCGACTACTTCGGCGGTGAACCGCTTATGAATTTCGGCGTTGTTAAGGAAATTACAGAATATGCAAAAGAAGAGGCGAAAAAGCACGGTAAGAATTTCAGATTTACTGTAACAACAAACGGTGTATTGTTAAATGACGATATTAAACAATATATTAATGAAAATATGTCAAACGTTGTTTTGAGTATTGACGGTACAAAGGAAACTAACGACAGAATGCGTTATCGTGTAGACGGCAGTGGTTCTTACGATACAATCGTTCCTAAGTTCCAAGACTTGGCTGAAAGCAGAAATCAAAATAATTACTACGTTCGCGGTACGTTTACGGCGTATAACGTGGATTTTGCAAAGGACGTAATTCACCTTGCGGATTTAGGCTTTAAGCAGACAAGCGTTGAACCGGTTGTTGCACCTGAAACAGAGGACTACGCACTTACAAGTGAGCATATCGAAAAGGTCTGTGCCGAATATGATAAGCTTACTGAAGAGTATGTAAAGAGATATGACGAGGGTAGAGGTTTTAACTTCTTCCACTTTATGGTTGACCTTGACCAAGGTCCGTGTGCGATAAAGCGTCTTTCAGGTTGTGGTGCAGGACACGAATATCTTGCGGTTGCACCGAACGGAGACATTTATCCGTGTCACCAATTTGTCGGTAACAAGGATTTTCTTATGGGTAATGTCAATGAAAATAAAATTGATGAAAATATCGAGAAGATGTTTGAACGCTCAAATGTGTATACTAAAGAAAAATGTAAGAATTGTTTTGCAAAATTCTATTGCAGCGGTGGTTGCAGTGCGAATGCGTATAACTTTAACGGTGATATAAACAAGCCTTATGAGCTTGCTTGTGAATTTGAAAAAAAGCGTCTTGAATGTTCAATAGCAATCGAGGCACATAAAAAATTAAGTTAATTTAAGGAGGAAAAAGAAATGATACACAAGGGTTTTAAAATGAAACTTTACGACGGTATGGCTGAGGAGTACGAAAAAAGACATAATGAGTTATGGCCGGAAATGAAGGATATGATTCACGAACACGGCGGTAAGAATTATTCAATATTCCTTGACAAAGAAACAATGGTTCTTTACGGTTATATCGAAATCGAAGATGAAGAACTTTGGGCAAAGGGTGCCGATACCGCCATCAATAGAAAATGGTGGGACTTTATGGCTGACATTATGGAAACAAATCCTGATAACAGTCCTGTTTCAGAAGATTTACACCTTGTATTCCATTTGGATTGATAAAATGTGTATAAATTAGAAAATAAGGGCGATAATATTTAATGACCTCACAAAATACATTAAAACCGATAGTCAGTCGGTAAATAACCCCCTTATTTGCAGAGAGAACAGTTCGTTATGAACTGTTCTTTTTGTATTGACAGATAGTGTGAATTATGATAAACTGATAATAAGGTTAGCTAAAACTAACCTATGTAATTTTATTATGGAGGAATATATGGGCGAAATTATAAGAGGAATATTGATACCGTTTTTGGGTACGACACTTGGTGCGTCTTGCGTACTGTTTATGAAGAAAATGATGAATAAGATGGTACAGCGTGCCTTAACAGGATTTGCGGCAGGGATTATGGTCTCCGCGTCTGTGTGGAGCTTGCTTATACCGTCAATGGATTATGCGGCGGAAATGGGAAAGTTTGCATTTGTACCGGCGGTTGTGGGATTTTGGATAGGTATATTGTTTTTGCTGGCAATGGACCATATAATACCGCATTTGCATATGGATACCGATAAAGCTGAAGGCCCGAAAAGTAAATTGAAAAAGACAACAATGCTTGTATTTGCTGTTACACTTCACAATATTCCAGAGGGAATGGCTGTGGGCGTTGTATATGCAGGTTATCTTGCAGGAAATATGCAAATATCGGCTATGGGCGCTTTGGCTTTGGCAATCGGTATTGCAATTCAGAATTTCCCGGAGGGTGCAATTATATCAATGCCACTTAAAGCCGAGGGAATGAGTAAAGGAAAAGCGTTTTTATACGGCGTGCTTTCGGGTGTTGTTGAACCGATTGGAGCGGTACTTACAGTTTTTGCGTCCGGTTTTATAATACCTGTGTTGCCGTATTTCCTTAGCTTTGCCGCAGGGGCGATGATGTACGTTGTAATAGAAGAATTAATTCCCGAAATGTCACATGGCGACCACTCAAATATCGGGACTGTAATGTTTGCAGTAGGTTTTACACTTATGATGATTCTTGATGTGGCACTTGGGTAAATATTTACTACTTGCTTTTATTTAATATTGACAATTATCGAAATTTATGATAGAATACTGCAAGTATGGAGGGGTGGCCGAGTGGTTGAAGACGCAGCATTGGAAATGCTGTAACGGCTTACGCCGTTCGTGGGTTCGAATCCCATCCCTTCCTCCAATAATAAAAAGCTTAAAACCTTTCGGTTTTAAGCTTTTCTCTTTTTTATTAAACTCCAAAATATGCTTGGAAACCGCCGTCAACAGGGATTGTAGCACCTGTAACAAAACCTGATTGAGCGCTGTCGGTAAGCCATAGCAATGTGCCTGTCAAATCCTCCGGAACACCGAAACGTCCCATAGGAGTATGAGCAAGAACTTTCTTTGAACGTTCCGAAAGTGAGCCGTCCGGATTTCTCAAAAGTGTTTTATTCTGTACTGTTTCAAACCAGCCCGGTGCAAGAGCGTTGACTCTGATACCGCTTTTTGCAAAATGTACGGCAAGCCATTCGGTAAAGTTGGAAATAGCGGCTTTTGCGGCACAATATGCGCTTACTTTTGTAATTGCGTGGTACGAACTCATTGACGCAATATTAAGCACGTTAGCACCAGGATTGTCAAGCATATCAACTATAAATACTTGTGTAGGAATAAGAGTACCTACGATATTTAGGTCAAATACATAATTGAAGTTTTCCTTTGACAAGTCAAAGAATGAAACAACATTGGGATTTTCAATATCGCCTTTTTCAAAATATTCTTTTGTTGTAGTACCTTTTGGGTGATTGCCACCTGCACCGTTTACAAGTATATCAACTTTTCCGAAAGTATCGTTTACAACTTTCTTTGCATTGATAACGCTGTCCTTATCAACAACGTCACATACAACGGCAAGACCGTTACCGCCAAGTTCGTTTATCTTATCACGAACTTCTTCAAGTTTTGAAAGTGTACGTCCCAAAACAGCGACATTCATACCTTGTTTAGCATAAGCATAAGCAAATTCACGGCATAAAATACCGCTACCGCCTGTTATAACAACTGTTTTACCTTTTAAATTTTCGTGTAAATCCATTTTTATATCTCCTTAATCATTCTGACCTGCAAGTTTTGCGGCTTGGTCAGCCGTAACAAGTGCATCAATAATTTCATCAAGATTACCGTCAAGTATTTGTTCAAGTTTATATAATGTAAGATTAATTCTGTGGTCGGTAACTCGGCTTTGAGGAAAGTTGTATGTTCTGATACGTTCACTTCTGTCACCGCTGCCGACTTGCGATTTTCTTTCGTCTGCAATTTCTTTGTGACGTTGTTCTTCCATAACATCATAAATTCTCGAACGAAGAATTTTCATAGCCTTATCTTTATTCTTGTGCTGTGATTTTTCGTCTTGACACGAAACAACAATTCCTGTTGGAATATGTGTAATTCTTACCGCGGAGTCAGTTGTGTTTACACACTGTCCGCCCGGTCCGCCTGCACGGAATACGTCAATTCTCAAATCGTTCTGATTGATTTCGACTTCAACTTCTTCAACTTCCGGTAAAACAGCTACCGTAACGGCAGAAGTATGAATTCTTCCGCTTGATTCTGTTTCCGGAACTCTCTGAACACGGTGTACACCGCTTTCAAATTTAAGTCTGCTGTATGCACCTTGTCCTTCGATTGAAAAGCTGACTTCTTTGTAACCGCCGATGTCGGTAGGGTTGGAGCTTAGAATATCGATTTTCCAATTCTTTGACTCGGCATACATTGAATACATTCTCATAAGGTCTGCGGCAAAAAGTGCGGCTTCATCACCGCCTGTACCGCCGCGGATTTCCATAATAACGTTCTTTTCGTCGTTAGGGTCTTTCGGAAGAAGAAGAATTTTTAATTCTTCACTTGCTCTTTCGATTGTTTCTTCTGCCTCTGCCATTTCAAGACGTATCATTTCTTCAAATTCTTTGTCTTGTCCTGCTTCAAGCATTTCCTTATCATCTGCAACAGTCTGCTTTGCTGACTTCAATTCTCTGTACTTATCAATAATCGGTGTAAGGTCCGAATGTTCCTTACAGTATTTACGCCATGACTCTTGGTCGGCGATAATATCAGGGTCACTTATCTTCTCTGATACAAGCTGAAAGCGCTCTTCAAGCGCCTCTAATTTATCAAACATAATTAAAACTCCTTATTTTACTACATATCTAATATTTTATAATATTTTACCATAGGTGTCAACACAAAAATTAAAAATCATTATTTATAAGTATAAAATCATTTTTTTGGTAGTCAATTAATCCGTCATGTTTCATTTTTGAAAGCTCGTTTGACATTGCACTGCGGTCAACTCCGAGGTAGTCGGCAAGCTGTTGACGTGAAAATGGGACAGTAAATGTATTACCGCCGTTTAAAATCGCCTGTTCTGAAAAATACGACAATAATCTGTCACGAATGAACTTTGACGCAGTGTGCATCATTCTTGTGGTGAGGGATATATTTTTCTGTGCCGAATTTTTAAGAAGATTTCGTAAAAGTCGGTTATGAAAAGAACATTGATTTTCACATACGGAAAGAACTTTCTCTACATTAATAAACAGAACTTCCGTTTTCTCTGCCGCAACCACATCACAGAGCATTTCTTTATTCGGAATGGTCGCATAAGTTTCGGCGAAAATTTCACCCTGACCTATGTGGTTGAATATATTACTGCTACCCCAATAATAGTTGACGACAATATTTACACTCCCCGACAAAACAAGTCCCATATCACTGACAGTATCACCGCTGTAATAAATAATTTCCGGTTTTTTAAAACTCTTTTGATATGCACCCAGACAATTTAATATCGTCTTAATTTCATTTTCTGAAAGTCCGTTAAAAAATGCTGTTTTTGTTAAAAATAAATAATTCATAAATTCCTCTTATTTTGTTGTTGCAACAACATATTTTTTTATAAGATTATATTATACTGAATTCACAAAGTCAATATATGAAGTATTAACAAGGAGGATTTATATATGGAAAATAAAATGTTTTGCTTTCAATGTGAACAGACAGCAGGATGTTCCGGTTGTACAGGTAAGGTAGGCGTATGCGGTAAAAACGCAGATGTTGCCGCTCTGCAAGATAAATTAACAGGTGAACTTATCGGACTTGTTCGTGCAACAGGTGATGTTGTACCGACAGGAAACGTTTTAAAACTTATAATAGAAGGACTTTTTACAACTCTTACAAATGTCAGCTTTAACGAACAGACACTTAATGAATTGATTGAAAAAGTTCGCGCAGAAAGAGAAAGGCTTGTTCCGCAATGTTTTGATTGTGCATCACCGTGCGGGACAAATAACGAATATGATTTGTCGCATATTTGGACAGATAATGAAGATATTCGCAGTTTGAAATCACTTATACTTTTCGGCATCAGAGGTATGGCGGCTTATGCTTATCACGCTATGGTACTCGGCTATACAAATGATGAAGTTAGCCATTTCTTTGTGAAAGCATTGTTTGCACTTGGCGAAGATTGGGAAATGGATAAGCTTTTACCGATAGTTATGGAATTGGGAAAAGTTAATCTTGTATGTATGGAAATGCTTGATAAAGCGAATACGGAAACTTACGGAACACCGACACCGACAACTATTGATTTAAAAGTTGAAAAAGGTCCGTTTATTATAATTTCGGGACATGATTTGCTTGATTTAAAATTGCTTTTGGAGCAGACAAAGGATAAGAATATTAATATATATACTCACGGAGAAATGTTACCGGCACACGGCTATCCGGAATTAAAGAAGTATAGGCATTTAAAGGGCAACTTCGGTACGGCATGGCAAAACCAACAAAAAGAATTTGCAAATGTACCTGCACCGATATTGTTTACAACAAACTGTTTAATGCCACCAAAGGACAGCTATTCGGACAGAGTGTTTACAACAGAAGTTGTATCATATCCTAAAATCACACATATCGGTGATAATAAAGATTTTACGCCGATTATCGAAAAGGCACTTGAACTTGGCGGATATGACGAGGATAAGCAATTTACAGGTATAAACGGCGGAACAAGCGTGACAACAGGTTTCGGACACGGAACAATATTGAGCATTGCGGATAAAGTTATTGACGCAGTTAAGAGCGGCGCTATAAAGCATTTCTTCTTGGTAGGTGGCTGTGACGGAGCACGTGCAGGAAGAAACTATTATACCGATTTCGTAAAGCAAACGCCTGACGATACCATTATATTAACGCTTGCTTGCGGTAAATATCGTTTTAACGACCTTGATTTAGGTACAATAGGCGGTTTGCCGAGAATTATGGACATGGGACAGTGTAATGACGCATACGGTGCGATTAAAGTAGCCATTGCACTTGCGGAGGCATTTGAATGTGAAGTAAATGAACTTCCGCTTTCAATGATACTTTCATGGTACGAACAGAAAGCTGTATGTATTCTGCTTACACTTCTTCATCTCGGTATTAAAAATATCCGTCTTGGTCCTACACTCCCAGCATTTATATCACCGAATGTATTGGGATACTTGGTAGAAAACTACAATATTGCAAAAATTACAACACCTGAAGAAGATTTAAAAAATATATTGGGTTAAAACAGAAAAACTGCCGACATAAAATCGGCAGTTTTTTTATGTTGACAGTGTATTGTAAGAAGATTATAATAAAATTATCAAACGATAAAGGGATGAATATTATGAATATAGCAATTTTATATCAAGTAAAAGAGCCGCCACAGGTGGGTAATATCAGAAAGCCTATGAAAGAGGGCGGATACAGTGACAGCGGTTCAGACCTTGCGTATGAATTAAAGAAAAACGGATATAATTTGATAACACCTGTGGAGAACCCCGACGAAAAGAACAACATTGATTGGGTATTCGGTGATGATGAGGAGGGAATAACAAAAGCGATAAATATGGGGGCTGATGTATTGTGGCTGAAAATGCACTTAGAATATATACGACAACAGAAAAGACGAATTATAAAATCGGTGAAGAATTTGATAAAAACAGTTTGTCTGTAAAGATGCTATATGAAGATAACACTGAAAAAGAAGTCTGCGGATATAAAATATCGGGCTTTGATAATATGAAAGTCGGAACGCAAACTGTTACGGTGACATATAAAGACTATGATAATTTATGTTATAATTATAAAAAATTAAGAGGTGAAAGTATGAAAGTTAATTATAACAGTACAATACGGTCGTGCTTTATCGGGTACATAGTTCAAGCGATAATAAACAATTTCGTACCGCTGTTGTTTATTATGTTTCAATCGCAATACAGTATACCGCTGTCGAAGATAACATTATTAATTACAATCAACTTTGGTTTACAGCTTATAATAGATTTTGCGTCGGCATTTTTTATCGATAAAATAGGATACAGGCTATCTGTACTTATAGCACACTTATTCGCGGCATTGGGATTGATTTCGATAGCAATATTGCCCGATATGATGAATGATTCTTTTATGGGAATATTTATTTCGGTGTTGCTTTATGCAGTCGGCGGAGGATTGCTTGAAGTTGTTGTAAGTCCGATAGTTGAGGCTTGTCCGAATGAACATAAAGACAAAACTATGAGTATGCTACATTCATTTTACTGTTGGGGTACGGCGGGAGTAGTAGTAATATCAACAATATTCTTTAATGTATTTGGTATTGATAATTGGAAGATGCTTGCACTTGTTTGGGCGGCAGTACCTGTTATAAACGGATTGACATTTCTAAAAGTGCCTATTGCACCGCTTATTAACGAAGAAGAAAACGGACTTTCTTTAAAAGAACTTATAAAGCAAAAGGCATTTTGGGGATTTTTGCTTATTATGTGTTGTGCCGGAGCAAGTGAACAGTCTGTGAGCCAGTGGGCGTCGGCATTTGTTGAAAAGGCACTCGGAATATCAAAATCAATAGGTGACTTGGTAGGACCTACGGTATTTTCTGTACTTATGGGTATTTCAAGAGCGATTTACGGTAAATTCGGCGAAAAAATCAATCTGTATAAAATGATGGTTTTCAGCGGTTGTTTATGTGTGCTTTCATATTTAACGGTATCGTTTTCATCATCGGCGATTGTCGGCTTAATCGGGATTGCGGTATCAGGGTTTTCGGTAGGCATACTTTGGCCCGGAACATACAGCGATGCGTCAAACTCTATAAAAGGCGGCGGTACGGCTATGTTCGCATTTCTTGCATTAGCCGGAGATGTCGGTTGTGCAGGAGGTCCTACATTTGCAGGTAAAATAGCAGGTATGCTTGGCGACAATTTGAAAATGGGCATTTTGGCCGCCACTGTTTTTCCTATAACACTTATAATTACTTTAATAATAATGAATTTGCACAAAAAAAGTCTGTACAATACAAAATATTTGTGATATAATCCTAAATATAAATAAATTATGAAGGAAGTGTTATGAAGATGAAGAAGAACAAAATTCGTGTGATTTCAGCGGTGGTTTCTGCGATAATGCTTGCAAGCAGTGCAAGTGTGTTTGCAAAATTTGACGCATATAATGATCCCGATGGCTTTACGCTTGGTCATTATGAGGTGGAAGTAAATCAGGAACAACGTGCCGATACAGAAAAATTGTATGAGCAAAGACCAAAAAATGAAAGACAGTTTGAAAATCTTTCAAGAGGTTTGGTGGCGGTACCGGGAGAAAACGGAACGCTTGTAAGCTGGCGTTTTTTAGGTACGGATTCAAACAGCTTGACATACAATCTTTATTGTAGCGGTGAAAAGCTGAATGACAAGCCGATAACTACGACAAACTTTTTCCATACCGGAGCGAGTACAAATGCAGAGTATACTTTAAAAGAAGTAGAGAACGGTGAAGAAACAGGAGTAGAGTATACGACTACGGCATGGGATAAAAATTATATTGGCTTTAAAGTAACGGAACGTGAAGGATACAACATTGATGACGGTGCGGTTGCAGACCTTGACGGTGACGGCGAATACGAAATTTTGTTAAGACGAGTGCCGAGTATGGACGTTAACACAAGAACATCATATCCTGTTATCGAAGCATACAAAACAGACGGTACACATATGTGGACAATCGATATAGGTCCTAACGAAATTAATGAAGTAGATATAAACTTCCTTGCATATGATATGGACGGCGACGGAAAAGCAGAAGTTATAATGCGTTCGTTCGAGGGTACAACAGACGGAAAAGGAAATACAACAGGCGATACGAATGGTGACGGAATAACCGATTATTCAAAGTCGGAGAGCAATTTGGCAATATTTAAGGACAGACAATACATAGTTTCAACACCTGAATTTCTTTCGATATATGACGGCGAAACAGGTGAGGAAACAGACAGAACAGACCTAAAACCGTCAAAAGAACCGCTTTCGGACTGGTCATACAGATACAGTGATACAGGACGTCTTACAAAGAGAGCAAGCCACTATCTTTTCGGCTTGGCATATCTTGACGGTGTAACACCGAGTGTTGTTATGGTGCGTGGTGCGTGGGATAACGTAAGAGCGGCAGCATGGCATATTGAGGACGGAAAGTTTAAAGAAGATTGGGTACACAATACCGAAAACAAAGATGATGTAAACAGTATATGGGGTGCGTGCAACCATAATCTTGTAACGGTAGACGTTGATTTTGACGGAAAAGACGAAATATTGTCCGGACCTATGGCTATTGACCATGACGGAAGTGAAATGTATGCCGTAAAGGTATATGATAATGACGGCAATGCTCAAAAATTGGCTCATGGAGATGCGTTTGATGTTGCAAAAACAGATCCCGATTTTAACGGCTATATGACGTGGGCTTGTCACGAAACATCACAGCTTATGGCAAATATCGAGTATCACGATGCAAGAACAGGTGAAGTTCAATGGGGTTACAGCAAAAATAAAGATACAGGCAGAAGTCGTTCGGCGGATATAGACCCTACACACAAAGGCTTTGAAGTATGGGGCTCAACTGCAACAATTCCTGCCAATATCAGCGGTGAAAATATAGCTGATACATGGAATGGTTTTAAGTTCAGAAAAATTGACGGTACTGTTGACAGCGACGCAACTATTCCGATGAATTTCAAGGTTTATTGGGACGGTGATTTACTTAGCGAATTGCTTGACGGTACAACCGTATCAAAATATAACTGGGAGGACAAGTCTGTTGACGTGCTTATGACTGCAGATGATTGCGCGTCAAACAGCGGTACAAAGGCAGTACCTTGTATCAGTGCGGATTTGTTCGGTGACTGGCGTGAAGAAATTGTATGGAAAACCGCAGATGAAAAGGAAATAAGAATATACTCGACTTCAATTCCTACATCATATAAATTGAATACATTAATGCATGATTCATATTACAGAGCGTCTGTTGCGGTACAAAATAACCACTACAATCAACCGCCGAATTTAAGCTATTATCTTGGTGCTGAAACAACAAAAGTACCTATGTTTGAGGGATATGTTATAAAAGACGGCAAAAAAATCACAAACCCTGATTTGATAGGTTCGCACGGTACCTATGACATTAACGCAAAAACAGGTGCATTAAGTGTAAAATTGGCAGTTGACTGTGCAAATGCCTATGTCGGCAATAATATTGTACAAATTGATACAGAAAACAGTGACGTTACACCGATAATTGTTGATGACAGAACATTAGTACCGGTTAGATTTATCGCTGAAAGCTTGGGTATGGACGTTGGATATAATGACTCGACAAGGACTGTTACACTTTCGGGAAACGGATATAAAGTAAATATGACTTTGGATAAGAGCGAATATACGATTAATGATATTCCTTTTGAAATGGACGTTCCGGCACAAGTAGTAAACGACAGAACGTTGATACCTCTTAGAGTTATTGCTGAATCTATCGGTAAAAAGGTTGAGTGGGACGCAGACAACAGATTAATATATATCGGATCTGTACAATTTTATGATAAAGCAAATGCCGCAAAGTATGCTGCTGCATTAAAAAACGGCAAAGAGGAAGATCAGGAAATAATTGAAACACCGGTTCCGACAGAAGAACCTGACCTATTGGCAACGGCGGACTATACGGAATATACAGATTCTAATAATGTAGCGTGGAAAATGTATATAAACGAAGATTATGAAAAGTATAATATAGGCGATAAACTTGAATGGGCAGGTACGAAAAAGCCCGGTGAACTGGCAAATATCGCGGTAGCACAAGGAACAAACGGCAAAGTAATGCATTTTGAGGACAGTACAAAAGGAAACAGAAATGCAATTTATAATCTTCCGTATAAAATGAACGGTACAGTAAGAATTGAGCTTGATTGGAAAGTCGGCGAATGTACAGGCGGACAGTCATACGGTGAATTGAGATTTGCCGATTCATCAAAAAATACATTCTTTGCATTGAAAACCCAAAAAGGTGCGGAATTGCAATATTCGGCAAACGGCGGAATAGCAAACGGACTTCTTGAAACAGATTGGAAGGACGTAGGTACAGGCTTTAATAAAGACACTGTTTATAACGTGGTTATTGAGGCTGACTTTGATAAAAAAGTATGCAACGCCACTATCTCTGACGGCAGTAAAACAGCTAAAATAACAGATATGCCTTTTGAAAATGCAACAGATTTTAATGCAATGGAAATCTTGGCGGTAAGAGTTGAAAAGAACTTTACTTGGGCAACCGACATTGACAATATGAAAGTCGGCATAAAAGCAAATTAACAAAAAATTCACAAGACAACCTGAAATTTTTGGGTTGTCTTGTGTTATAATATAAGTAAATAATTTATCGGAGGTAATATTTTATGTGTACTGCAGCAACGTATAAAACAAAAGATTTTTATTTCGGAAGAACGCTTGATTATGAATTTTCATATGGTGAAGAAATTACGATAACACCTCGAAATTATAAATTAAATCTAAAAAATATGGGCATAATGGAAACTCATTACGCGATGATAGGGATGGCTCATATTGCCGAAAATTATCCGCTTTATTATGACGCAATTAATGAAAAAGGTCTTGGTATGGCAGGACTTAACTTTGTCGGCAATGCGGATTATAAAGAAGTGATTGACGGTAAGGATAATATCACGCAATTTGAATTTATACCGTATATTTTAGGTAAATGTGCAAGTGTAAAAGAGGCAAGGGTGTTGCTTGGAAAAATTAATATAACGAACATTCCTTTTAACGAAAAAATGACTTTGGCACAGTTACATTGGATAATCGCCGATAAAAACGAGGCAATAACCGTTGAATCTATTAAAGACGGTATAAAAATTTATGACAATCCTGTCGGTGTGCTTACGAACAATCCGCCTTTTGACAAGCAGATGTTTAATCTTAACAACTATATGAATTTGTCACCGAAATCACCTAAAAACAATTTTTCGGATAAGTTGAATTTGAATATGTACAGTCGTGGTATGGGAGCAATCGGCTTGCCAGGTGATTTATCGTCACAGTCAAGATTCGTAAGAGCGGCATTCGTGAAAACAAATTCATTGTCGGGAGAAACTGAATCGGAAAGTGTAAGTCAGTTTTTTCATATTCTTGGTGCGGTTGAACAACAAAAAGGCTGTTGTGAAGTTACAGACGGTAAGTTCGAATACACTATTTACACTTCTTGTTGCAACGGTGACAAGGGAATATATTATTACACCGCTTATGAAAATCATCAAATTACAGGTGTTGATATGAATAAAGAAAATTTGAATTCAGATAAACTTATATGCTATCCGTTAATTCAAGGTGAACAAATAAAAATACAGAACCAATGAGAAAGCGGATATATTATGAATGAGGTATTAAAAACAATAAAAGGTGAGATTTATGAAAAAGATGATTTGTGATACGAAAGCGAAAAACTATAGTTTTATTATAGAAATATTAGTAATAACAGCCTGGATAGGATTATTGTGGCAGTATACGAAATTTGCAGTATTTGACAGTTTTGCTTTTTATGATGCTGAACACAATTATCATTATATAGGTGGCTTGAGGAATATTATATCGTGTTTTATATATCTTTTATCGACTGTCGTAATTTTGCTTAGATTTAGAGCTAATTTGAAGAAATATTCTGTCCCAAAATGCCTCTATGGAATTTGTTTTGTGGGGATAATTTTTATAATAACCTGTGTGTATGGCATATTATCATCAGAAATCAGACAAGTTGTGGTAGAAGATACTGGATTTTATGTTTATAAAAATTCGGTAAAAAATTTAGATAGTCAATGGTATAACTTTGACTATCTAAAAACACATAATATACAACTATTAGATGGTGAAGTTTATTTTTGTGAAGTTAAACCGAATAATGCAGGTTGGAACAGGGAGAACTTTATAGGAGTAGAATCTGATAACATATGTAAATTAGTTAATGAATTGGACACTCGAACGAATTCTGAATATCAGTTATATGATAATTTTATTAAATAATCATAGAGAGGTGCAAAACACAAGAAATAAAAAGTAAATAAATCATAAATAAAGCTAAGCGAAGCAACAAAAGCGAATAATAGTTAAAAAAGTGCATAGCAAACAAACCTAACGGCAAGGAACAAAAATATTTGGTTTTAAACATTGTCAGGCGAGTCGTTTTAAAGTTTTTACGCTGCGATAAGAAACGTCTTTCTTAGTGATAACGGCGGCAATTGCAATCGATAAAAGCGATATATGAGCAATTGTATTAAGATTTTTTACAGAATTGCCATTACGAACAAAAACTCTTTCACAGCCTGCTTGCTTAAATCGTGAATTGTATCTTTCAGCTTCGGTTCTGAGAGCATAAACGGATTTAAAGGCTATTGAGCATCTGTCAATAGAAAGCCTGTAATCATCGGAAATAGTTACGTATTTAGTGCAACCGCGATTTTTCTTGCCATTATTCCAACATTTGTGATTACAAGGGCAGTTGCCATTTTTAGAGCGTTTCGAGAGGGGGGTGCGGACATATTCTTGGACTCCTAAAGGAGTAAAATAAATGTATACAAAA
>OLNL01000023.1_pt1 | contig 186141 bp, 154 predicted proteins | sample 1672181 | NCBI WGS metagenome assembly OLNL01 (sample SAMEA3136656, study PRJEB25190) | human gut metagenome | biome: human gut; feature: human-associated habitat; material: faeces | place: Austria | collected 2013
AAGGGTTGGGCTGTTCGCCCATTAAAGCGGTACGCGAGCTGGGTTCAGAACGTCGCGAGACAGTTCGGTCCCTATCTATCACGGGCGTAGGAAATTTGAGGAGAGCTGACCTTAGTACGAGAGGACCGGGTTGGACGTACCGCTGGTGCACCTGTTGTTCTGCCAAGGGCATAGCAGGGTAGCTAAGTACGGACGGGATAAACGCTGAAGGCATCTAAGCGTGAAGCCCCCTTCGAGATAAGATTTCCCATAGCGTAGGCTAGTAAGGACCCATGAAGACTACATGGTTGATAGGCCGGAGGTGGAAGTGCAGTAATGTATGTAGCTGACCGGTACTAATAGTCCGAGGGCTTGACCAAGCATTTTAATCTGCGGAGCAGATAAAAATGCGAATATGTACGAAAGCAAAGGAGCAGAAGCAATTCAAAGAATTGCGAGGAGCGACTGGTTGCCGAAAGGCAATGCGAAGTACATACAAGCGTAAGCTTGAGCATAAAAAGCAAGAGCAGATTAAAATACAGATGTATCGCTACATCAAAGGTTAGGAACGAGAAAGATAAGAAATTAGAGAAAACGCATTGTGAAGTTATGTTGTTTAGTTTTGAGGGTATGACCTCAAAAGAGAAGATCCGGTGACGATAGCAAGGAGGAACCACCTGTTTCCATGCCGAACACAGAAGTTAAGCTCCTTAACGTCGATGATACTTGGTGGGTGACTGCCTGGGAAAGTAGAAAGTTGCCGGAACGAAGAATGCTGAAGATAACGACAAAAGTCGTTATCTTTGGTGTTTAAAGAAAAAGTTAGCGAAAGCTAAAGAGATATTCCTCTATAGCTCAGTTGGCAGAGCGCATGACTGTTAATCATGATGTCGCTGGTTCGAGCCCAGCTGGAGGAGCCATAAACGGAACAAGATATTTGTTCCGTTTTTTGTTGTAGAAAAATATTTATTTGTCTTTTTTGCAAAATGCTATCTTTGGTTTAAATGTTTGTTGTTTATATGTTTAAATAAACGGTAGCGTTAAACAAACATTGTTTGCAATGAAAAAATGCTGAAAATGTGCAACCTGAAAAATAATTTGCAATTAATACAATCGCTTCCGAATGTGAGCTAAGCAATATTTTGTATATTTCGGAAGATTTTATAATATCAATATAATTGAAATATTATGTCAGTTGTGTTATAATAAATTCGGTGATAGATAATGAAAAATTTTTATGAAAAAGTGTATGATATAGTGGCACAAATACCGAAAGGGAAAGTTACGACGTATGGGTGCATAGCGATGAGGTTGGGGAATATACGGCTCAGTCGACTTGTGGGGAACGCACTACATGCAAATACTGACCCTGTAAACGTTCCTTGTCACAGAGTAGTAAATCGTGAGGGAAAACTTGCACCGATGTATGTTTTCGGGGGTGTTGACGTTCAAAAGGAACGGCTTGAAAATGAGGGCGTAGAGGTTGACGGCGATAGGATTGATTTAGAAAAATATTTATGGAGATAGAATACGGCAGTGTAAAAACTGCCGTTTTTTATTTGTTGTTCTTTACAAAAAATATAAAATATGATATACTGAATTTGCGACAATTCTAAACTTAATAATAAACTATTTGTAACAGTGTATAGTTTTAGCAAAAAACGCTATATGCTTTATTTGTCATAACAATTTACTGTTACTTGTAGTTTTGATAGTTTAGAATGTGTCGCAGCATTTAATCAAAGCAGGCGTTTTTATGTGCCGTTTGGTTTTATGCCGCGGCACATTTTTTAATTTACAAAACTATATTTCTTAGGAGGAATGACAAATGAAAAAAAGAATTTTAAGTATGGTGCTTGCGCTTTCTATGTTGATATCATTTATGCCGATTATAGCAAGTGCGGCAACAAGCGGCACTTGCGGCGATAATTTGACATGGACGTTTGATAACGGTACGCTGACAATCAGCGGTACGGGGGAAATGGAGGATTACTATTGGGAAGAAAATCATCGTGCTCCATGGTTCAAAAATAGAGAAAGTATTAAAAATGTTGTAATAGAGGAAGGGGCAACAAACATAAGCACATATGCGTTTTATTGTTGTAGTAACTTGATAAACATAACAATTTCAAATAGTGTAACAAATATAGAATCTGACGCATTTGCTACCTGCAGTAGCTTGACAAACATAACAATCCCAAATAGCGTAATGAGCATAGAAGAATTTGCAATTATAGACTGTGACAATCTGGAGAGTATAACAATTTCAAACAGTGTAACGAACATAGGAGACGGACTATGTTATAGGTGCAGTAACTTAAAAAACATATATGTGGATAAAAATAATCAATATTATAGTTCTGAAAATGGAATCTTGTTTAATAAAGATAAATCTAAATTGATTAAATATCCTGACGGTAAAATTAATAAGCAATGTATAATTCCTGACAATGTAACAGATATAGGTGAATATGCATTTGCTGCATGCAGTAGCTTAACGAGTATAACAATACCAAACAGTGTAACGAGTATAAGTGATAGGGCGTTTTATTATTGTAGCAGTCTTACGAGTATAACAATACCAAACAGTGTAACAAGTATAGGCGGAAGTGCATTTAATTCATGCAGTAGCTTGACAAATATAACAATACCAAACAGCGTAACGTGTATAGATGCTTATACATTTATGAGATGTAGTAGTCTTACGAGCATAACAATTCCGAATAGCGTAACAAGTATAGAGTATGGTGCATTTAATGAGTGTAGCAGTTTAACAGATGTATATTACACAGGAACAAAAGCTGAATGGGAGAAAATTGATATTGATAATAGTTATAATGGTAATGATGATTTGCTTAATGCAACAATTCATTACAGTGACATAGCACCGTCAACTATATATTCAGCTGATAAGGTTAGTACGCAGATTACAAGTGGGAAGTTAAAGATAACGCTTAATGTAGATGACAATATTAACAATGCAACGGTTTATGTGGCATTTAGAAATAAAGGAAAGATTGTTGATGTCAAAAAATCAACATTGAGTAATTTAAAAGCGGAAGTATCTTTAAGCAACAAGACATACACCGATATAGATATTTACATATGGAACGACCGACAACAGCCGTATACATATGTAAAAAGAGTTTAAAATACATTAAAGAAAGAACATTTTGCCGTAAAGGCTTAATGTTCTTTTGTTTTACTGTACAAAATGCGTTATTAATGGTATACTGAATTAAAGAAAACGATTGAATGGAGAAAGTTATGAACATACAGATATTTGGAAAGTCGAAATGTTTTGACACGAAAAAGGCGGAGAGATATTTTAAGGAGAGAAAAATAAAATATCAGCTAATCAATATGACCGAAAAGGGTATGAGCAAGGGTGAATACAACAGCGTCAAGCAAGCTGTCGGCGGATATGAAAGCTTAATTGACGAAAAGGCAAAGGACAAAGACACTCTTATGCTTATAAAATATCTTGCGGACGAGGCAAAAGAGGACAAACTGCTTGAAAATCCTCAACTGTTCAAAACACCTATTGTCAGAAACGGCAGACAGGCGACTGTCGGCTACAAACCGGAGGTATGGAAAACATGGGAATAAAGCGAGTTCCAACGTATTTCAATGAATTTGCCTGTATCGGCGGTGCGTGTGAAGATAACTGCTGTATCGGCTGGGAGGTTGATATTGATGATAAAAGTCTTGAAGTTTATAACTCGGTCGGCGGTGAGTTTGGCGATAGGCTACGCCGTTATATGAGTAACGAAAATAGTTTTACGCTTAAAAACAACCGCTGTCCGTTTTTGAACGACAAAAATTTATGCGATATTTTTATAAACATCGGTGAGGACAAGCTCTGCACCGTTTGTACGGAATATCCGCGATTTACCGAAACATACGGCAGTTTAACGGAAAAAGGTCTTGGAATGTCGTGCGAAAGTGCGGCGGAATTTATCTTTAAAAGTGACAAGCCGACTGGTTTTGAAACTGAAAAATTTGATTATGAAGAAGAATGTGACGAAGATTTTTTAAGGATACTTTTAAATGTGCGTGAAAATATTTTTGACGTGCTTAAAAATCGAAAAATGAACATTTCGGACAGAGTTAAAACGATTTTGAATTATGCATATGACGTGCAGGATAAAATCAATAATAACAACGTTGACAAAGTACCTCAAAGTGTGGATAACTGCGATTTTTCACAAAGTAAAAAGTGTATAAATGACATAAAAGAGTGCGTCAAGCTATGTCTTAGCCTTGAAATTATGGAGGACAGTTGGACGGGTGTAATTGAAAACACGCTCGGAATTTTTGACAATTACGATAATTTGAGCGGTGAGTTTGATTTATACATAAGCGGACGCGAATACGAATATGAAAATTTGCTTGTGTACTTCATATACAGATATTTGCTGAAAGCGGTGTTTGACTGTGACGTGCTGACAAAGGTGCGTTTTGCGGCGGTGTCGTATGTGCTTATACGTCAGCTTGATATTGCACGTTGGCTTAGAAACGGAAAAGAATTTTCATTTAAAGACAGAATAAAAAATTGTGTGTTGTATTCCAAGGAGGTTGAACATTGTCAGGATAATATTGATTTCTTTGACGAGGGATTTTTGTTCAACCCAATCTTTGAACACAACAGATTTTTGAATTTAATTTAAGTTTTTTTCGATTTTGTATTGCAAAATATAATAATTGACGAAAAAGAGCCGAGCGTTTTTGTTGCCGGTTTACTTCCGTTTTCTTCTCTGATATGTCTGCCTGTCAAAACGGTACAGCCCATTGAACAGCCGATTACAAAGCTTGTAATAATTCTGCATAAGCTGACTGCCTATGTTTACGGCTGAAATCGACGATGTGCCGTTATACGCATCGACAACGGTATTACGGTATTATTATATATTCCTTATTCGGTTTTGCCAATGCCTTTTGTAAAATCGGTCAAACTTGACACATTATAAGTAAAATGCTATAATTAAAATAGATTACTATATACAAAATACGGTGTTTTCAGTATGGAGGAAATTATGACGCATTTGAATTCTGCGGTAAAATTACTTGACAGAGCCGCTGAAAAGTTTAACGATAAAATTGCAATATCAGATGAATGGAGCGAGATTAGTTTCAGTGAATTGCAGAGAAAGGGAAAGGCTGTCGGAACGGCACTTGCAAAGACAACTCCGCAAGGATATATGCCTGCACCTGTTATGGTGTATTTGAAGAAAAGCATATCGTGCTTGGTTTGTTTTATGGGTGCGATGTACAGTGCAAATCCGTATGTGCCTACCGCTTATGATATGCCTGCGAACAGAATACAGAAAATTGTTGACTCACTTCAAGGCAGAGGTCATATAATTACAGACGCACAGGGTATGGAAACTTTAAAGACTATGAACATACCCGAGTCAATGAGTATTCATATATATGAGGAAATCGTTGAAACCGAAACGGACGGGGAGCTTATCGAAAAAACACTTAATTCGGTAATTGATACAGATCCGATTTATATAATGTTCACATCTGGTTCGACAGGTGCGCCGAAAGGCGTTACAGTGCCGCACAGAGGCGTTATAGATTATGCAATTTGGGTTGCAAAGACATTTAATATCAATGAAAATTCTATACTTGGAAATCAAGCACCGTTCTATTTTGATAATTCGATATTTGATATATACAGCTGTCTTTTGACAGGTGCAAAAATGGTGATAATTCCTGAGACATTGTTTATGTTCCCTGTAAAGTTGCCGGAATTTGTGCGTGATAATGATATTACGACAATATTCTGGGTACCGACCGTTATGATTAATGTGGCAAATTCGGGAGTGCTTTCGGAGATTGAATTGCCGAAGCTTAAAAATGTGGTGTTCTGCGGTGAAGTAATGCCGAATACTCAACTTAATATATGGCGTAAAGCACAACCGCAATGCACATACGCAAACCTTTACGGTCCGACGGAAATTTCGGACGTATGTACTTATTATATTGTCGACAGACCTTTCAAGGACAGTGATTCACTTCCGATTGGTAAGGCTTGCGAGAATATGCGTATTATAATCCTTAACGAAAAGAATGAAATTGCAAAGACGAATGAACAAGGCGAAATATGCGTTATAGGTACAGGCGTATCACTTGGATATTGGAATAATCCAGAAATTACGCAAAAGGCATTTATTCAAAATCCTGTTAATCCGTATTATGAGGAAAGAATTTATCGTACAGGCGATTTGGCATATGTGAATGACGAAGGACTTATTATCTACTTGGGAAGAATGGATAATCAGGTTAAGGTAAAAGGTAACAGAATTGAGCTTGGCGAAATCGAAAATGCCGCAATGTGTGTTGGCGGAGTTAAAGGCGCTTGTGCGGTGTTTGACGAGAAAAATCAGAAGATTGTGTTGTTTATAGAAAGCTGTGAGGCATTTAGGCTTAGAAAACTTAATCTTGAACTTAAAAAGTATATACCTAATTATATGTTGCCGGGTGACCTTGTTGTTATGGAAAAATTTCCGCATACCGCAAATGACAAGATTGACAGAGTTACACTAAAGAAATCTTTGGGATAAAGGAAAAGCTATGGAAACAATGATGCAAAGTGCCGTGTGCCTTTTGGAGCAGGCGGCGGAAAAGTTTAAAAATAAGACAGTATTTGAAGATAAGGACGGAAGTATTTCTTTTGAGGAATTGAGAGAAAAAAGCCGTATAATAGGAAGTGAACTTATTAAAAGAGTTGAAACAGGCAGAAAATGTCCTGTAATCGTGTATTTGCCGAAAAGCATAAAATCAATAATCAGCTTTATGGGTTCGCTTTACAGTGCGTCACCGTATGTGCCGATTGATTACGCAATACCGATGGCGAGAATGGAAAAGACCGTTGAAAATCTTCATCCGACCGCGATAATAACAGATACGGACGGCAAGACAAAACTTGAAAGTCTTAATCTTGACACAGAGATACTTATATTTGATGAGCTTGCAGACGGACAAGCCGATGATGCGGCGGTTGATAAGTCGCTGGGAGTTGTGTGCGATCTTGACCCTGCGTATATTATGTACACATCAGGCTCAACAGGTGTGCCGAAAGGCGTTACAATTTCAAACAGAGGTGTTATAGATTATATTGAATGGATTGTCGAAACATTCCCGATTGACGAAAACAGCGTAATCGGTATGCAGTCGGCGTTCCACTTTGACAATTCTGTTTTTGATATGTATACCGCTTTTTATACAGGTGCAAAAACTATGATAATTCCCGAGATACTTTTTATGTATCCCGAAAAACTTATGGATTATATGACGGAAAACAAAATTTCCGTTATCTTCTGGGTACCGACCGTTATGATAAGCGTTGCAAACGGCGGTGTGCTTGAAAATGCCGATTTGAGTGCATTAAAACTGATATTGTTTGCAGGCGAAGTAATGCCGAATACTCAGCTTAATATATGGAGAAAATATTTGCCCGAATGTATGTATGTAAATATGTACGGTCCGACAGAGGCAACGGATATTGCAACGTATTATATTGTTGACAGAGAATATGAAAATCACGAAACTTTACCGATAGGTAAGGTTTGCAGAAATATGCGTGCATTGATTTTGAACGATGATGATAAGCAATGTGCTGTCGGTGAACAAGGTGAACTTTGCATAAGCGGTACGGGTATTGCACTCGGATATTGGAATTCATCGGAGATTACGGCAAAAGCATTTGTTCAAAATCCGCTTAATACAAAATATCACGACAGAATTTACCGTACAGGCGACCTTGTTTATGAAAATGAAGAAGGCAATATAATTTTCATAGGCAGAAAGGACAGCCAAATTAAATTGAGAGGTAACAGAATTGAACTCGGTGACCTTGAAAGTGCGGCGGCGGCTATTGAGAATGTCGCAAGTGCATGTGCATTGTTTGATGCGGATAAACAGGAGATTGTATTGTTTATCGAAACAACAGCAGAAATTGTCGCAAGAAAGTTTAAGATGGAGCTTAAAAAATATGTTCCGGCATATATGGTACCGGGCAAAATCGTAACTATGGAAAAGTTCCCTCACACACCGAGCGGAAAGATAGACAGAGTCGGTTTAAGAAAAACTTATATTACGGCTGAGTAAAATTGCCCACAGCACTGTGAACAATTTTCTTTCAGCCGAAACAAGGAAATTAAAATCAAAAAAGGAGATAATTAAAATGGAAGAAATCAAAGAAAAACTAAGAGCATTCATACAGGAGAAATTTGAAATTGATGATGATCCTGATTTTACAGATGATGTACATTTGTTCAACGAAGGTTTTGTCGATTCATTCGGCGCGGTTGAAATAATCCACTTTATCGAACAGACATACAACATCGAAATCACACAAAAGGATATAACACTTTATCCGATGAATACAATCGAAGAAATAGCTGAGGTTGTTGAAAATAAATTATCATAATCAGAAAGGTAACGGATAAATGTGGTATCTTCAGACAGATGTACTTTTAAGACTTTTTATAGCCTGTGGTGCAATGATACTGATTTCAGGACTTTCAAGGCTGATTTTCAAAAAAGATTTCGGACCTAAAGTTCTTGTATTTGCAAGTATAGCAGTTATAGCATATGTTTCGTGGCAGCTTGCCATAGCGATTGTATGCTATACACTTATAACATTTATTTTCGCACGAATACTGAAACCGCTGAAAAAAACACGGCGGTTTTTCTTCGTACTGTTCAGTATTTTGTGTACAGTGCCGTTTTTCTACGGACGAATGACGGAGTTTTTTCCGCAACTTCCTGTAATAATTACATTTGTGGGAATAGCGTATCATATGCTAAAAGCGGTTGACGTTATGTACTTCGTGTACTATACGGATATGGATATTCCGTTTTTGACGTATGTGAATTATATGTTGTTTTTCCCGACGTTTACGGCAGGCCCGATTTTCAGATACAGAGATTTTCAAAAGGTATATAATAAACCCGTACCGTTAACGACAGACAGATTTATAACTTGCGTAAAGCGATTTATAAAGGGTATGTTTAAGAAAATGGTTGTACTTTACTTTGTAAGTACATTCTTTAACTTCCTTGTCGCAAGCGAAAAACATTGGTATGTAAGCCTTGCGATAGTGGTTTTCAGCTATTTGTTCCTGTTCTTCGACTTGTCGGGTTACAGCGATATGGCGATAGCCGTAGGCTCGGTTATGGGATATACAGTGCCCGAAAACTTCAGAAAGCCTTGGGCGGCGGCATCATTTACACAGTTTTGGCGTAACTGGCACATAACTCTTTCCGATTGGGTCAGAGAACATATTTTTGTTGTATTAAACGGTAAAAAACTCGGAAAACTTGCTTCAGCCGGAATGGGCTTTCTTGTAATGTACGTTATGGAAATGTGGCACGGTTTTACTTGGGTGTACGTTATCGGCGGTATTTATAACGGCTTGTGTCTTGGTCTTGAAAACCTTTTGGGACTTACAAAGGCGGAAAAACGTAAGATGAAAAAGCCTGTCTATATTGCAAGATGTATTATAGTAAATATGCTTTTTGCATTTAATACATTGATGTTTACCGTAACACCTGCACAGTTTTTTGAGATACTTAAAGGATTTATAAGAATATGAAAAAGATTGTAACAATAATTGCGATTGTACTTGCAATAGCGGTCGGTGATTTGGCACTGACTTATAACAATTTCATAGTGAACAGTGATTATTTTGTGAAAAACGATTTTGAAATAACGCAGTATAAACACCCCGAAAAAGTTTGGGATAAGGTGTTTTTCGGAAACAGCGTTGTTATTTCGGCATATATGGAGGACAAGAGCAGTAAAGGATATGTCAATCTTGGTCTTGACTACGGTGTTGTTACCGACTTGTGGGAAATGATTGAGAAGAAGCATATAAATATCGGCTCTGAACTTGTTATCGGACTGAATTATTTAACGTTGTATGATGAGTTTGAAACCAATCCGACATATATATGGCATAAAAAGTTGTATGAGCCGTATGCGTATTTTGAGCGTGACAGATTTTATCCTATGATAACAGACGGCTTTGATAAGCTGTTAAACGGCGAAAGTCCTTTGCCGTATAAATATCTTCCGCAGGAAAAGCATATTTATCATGGCGCAATGTCGGATAAAATGCTTGAAAAGACTATGGAAAATTATCAAGACGAATTTTTCAATCTTCCGACGGAGAAGTTTTCAAAGAATGTGGCTGCACTTGAGAAGATTATAAATTACTGTAATGATAATAATATAAGGGTTAGGGCGGTTTGGATGCCGTGGAATACGAAACTTGAACAGCCTGAATTGTTGGGTGAAGTCAAGGCTATGGCAAACGAAGTATTTGATAAGTATAACGTGGAAGTGCTTGATATGGAAACTGCTTTGTCACCCGAATGTTTTTACGATACGGGACATTTGAATTATGACGTGGGTTCAGCTATCTTCACTCAAATGATAGATGAATGGTTGTAGAAAAATCGCCCACAGCACTACTTTTTGCTTGGGCTTGTCGCAGACTGATAGTCTGCTGCTCGCCCATGCAACCGGGGGCAGTACATATGTACAGCACCGCAAGTTGGCTGTGAACAATTTTTGGAAGGATCTTTATATGAAACAAAAATTAAAAACAATAGGAACATTTTTAGTATACCTTGCAATGTTCATTTTAATATGTATATTCTTTACCGGTCACGGTACATTTATATATGAGGCATTTTAAAAGGAGAAAGTTTATGAAAAAACTTATACCAATATTTCTTGCAGTGCTTTGTCTTACGGCGTGCGGAAATGAACAGGTAAAAAATCCCGATACATTGTCTACAGCGGTAATTTCGTCCTCGGACAGTGTTACGGCAAAAAACACTTTAAACAGTTTAAATGAATCAACCGTTGCAACATTGACCGCCGATAAAATCGACGCGTCAAACATAGGTGATTTGTCGGATTATGATGTTTTGTACATTGATAAAAGCGTTGTGGAAACAGGCGGTTTTAATGTAAGTGCAGTTGAGGAATATGTATCAAACGGCGGAAGTGTTTTCCTTGACAATGATGTGTATAACGTATTTGATAAGGACTTTATCGGTGCGGAGGACTTTGTAACGATTGATTCTTGTCCGGTTGATATGATTTATCCCGAGAACAGCGATAAAGGAATAAAGAAAATTCAGTCGCTTTTGTCTGATTTTTCGATGTTATACAGAAATTATGCCGATTATAATGATGTGCTTGTAAATCAAAATTACGGAGTCGGCGTTGTTCCGTCAACAGCGGAATGTATTGCGTCAAAGGATAATGTGGGAATTTATACGGTAAATAAGTATGGAAACGGTTATGTGTTCTTCACCAATCCGCTTTTACCGAATTCATTTTCCGTAAACAATCTTTCTCCCGATGATACCGGCGAATACCTTTCAGCAACAACGGTCGGTGCAAATAAATTGCTCAGAGATTATTTTGCGGAATTTGTTTCGCTTAAAAATTACGGATATGCCGTTGAACACGTTTTGGGCAGCTTTGCAAAGCCTGTTGCCTCGTGGGAGCTTCATTATGAGGATATTACGGGTATAGATAACGGCTCGGCGGAAATTTTTGAGGAAATGTGTGAAAGATACGGTCAAGTACCGTCATTCACGCTTGCAAGAAATCCGTATATTTGGTTCAGACGTGCCGAAAGTGTGACGTATGCACTTAATAATAACGGTCAATTTGCAATGGATCCGTATGAAAATGCGTATTCATCGGGAACGCACTTTGTAACCGCAAAGGAATGGCTGTCACTTGATTATGACGATAACACAATCAGCTATTTTGAGGACAGCCACGATTATATAAAACGTGCTTATCCGTGTCCGACGGACTTTAACGGTGACGGCAAGATGGACTTGATTTGCGGAAGTGCGGACGGAAAACTGTACTATTTCGAGGGTACGGGAATGAAATCGAATTACGAACTTGACGTTGCGACTATGTTTACCGATATGGACGGAAATCAAATTTCGGTCGGTGCATATTCATCACCTACAACTGCCGATATTGATAATGACGGTGTTGATGAAATAATTACAGGTGATGAAAACGGAAGTATCCATTGCTTTAAAAGATCTGACGGTATGGTGCTTGACGATCAAGGCATCATTCTTGAAACAGGACTTACCGACGCAATGCCGTCAATCGGTGATTTGAACGGTGACGGCGTGCTTGATATGGCGGTCGGCTCACGAAACGGCGAAATGAGAATATATTACGGCGATATGGGTGAGTACAGTGTTTTGTTTAATGCTTACGAAACCGTTGATACAGGTCAAAGTTGGTGTTCGCCTTGTATAGCCGACGCAGACGGTGACGGCGTGAATGAGCTTTACGCAGGTACGTTTGAGGGATATATCGCGAAGTTTGAAAATAATGTTTTTAACGGTTATATCGAGGGCAATGAAAGCAATTATAAGGGTAATAATAATCTGAAATTCGGTGCGAACAGTGTACCGCGATTTTATGATATTGACGGTGACGGCAACAAAGATTTGGTTGTAGGCTCACTTGAATACGGTATGGCTGTGCCTATAGACAGCGATTATTTTCCGTATCGTGAAAAATTGCAGAAACAGCTTGACGGCTTTAAGGACAGAGGAATCTATGTCGGTGTACACGCACTTTCAAATGAATATGCCGACAGTACACATGACCAAAGGGAGCTTGAATATCAGAAAAATGCATTTGAGTCGTACGGACTTCCATGGATAGGCAGTGGTGTAAATCAGCATACATGGAGAACAAGTAAAATCGGTTATGACACGCATTTTGATAATATGAGCGGTTATGACGGAACGTACAAGAGTCAGTTTGATGCGGGACTTTATTGGAACAGCGGTTCACAGACTCCGAACAGTATCGCCGTACCGGAAGTAAGCGCGGAAAATTCAATTCTTGTTCCGTTCTATCTCGATAACGGTCAGCTTATGCTTCAACCGTCAAATACACCGAACGGAAACAGCGAATTTTCGGCGATTTCTGCGAAGTATGAAGTGCCTATCCTTTTCTATAATCACTGCGATTACGTTTACCGTGAGCAGGACAGCGAAGAGGAGAAGATTGAAAAGGTTGATACGCTTGTAGATGATTACGGCTATAATTTCGTACAGGAAAATCAGCTTGCAAAGATGACTGCGGCGGCATATAACAGCAGGGTCAGTGCAAAGTGGGATAATGATACTTTGTATTTGTCGGCGGCGGCAAAAAGTGAGGATATTCCGCTGTATGATAAGAATTATCAAAATTCTACCGGTGTAAAAGTGATTTTTGCCGACGGTGTTACGGTTGATGAATTTAACATAGACGCAAGTGTTGCATATAAGAAAGATAACTGTATTTATGCGTCGCTTGATAAGGGCATAAAGATTTCAAAGAACGGCGAAAATAAAGATATAAATATCACTTCGGTGAATGTACCTGCAAAAATTTCAAAGAATGATAAGGGTGCAACGATTAAATTCTATGACGGCGGTATGATGACGGTTGAAGTTGCCGGTAATGCACGTACAACGTCAAAAGGCTGGGAAACAACTCAACAAGAGGGTAAAACACTGTTTAGAAAATACGGAAAAGCAGAAACTTTGAAAATAACAAAATAAAAAAGTGCCGAAAGGCACTTTTTTATATGATTTTTTAAAGATTAAGTCATTTTTACTGTCCCCAAACATTTCTTAAATGCTCGGCGTACATATCTTGTATTTCTTTAATTTCGCCAAGACCGGTAAGGTCACAGTTTACATTAAAACCGTTATTTTCAAATTCTTCTTTCCATTCGACAGCCATATCATTTTTCGCGTGGTCACCGCATACAAGCATAAACGGGAGTAGTGTTACATTCTTTATATCGGTTTTCATTGCGTGGGAGATGACTGTTTCAAGGTCGGGAAAACCCTCAACAGTACCGACAAATACGTTGTTCATATCGGCATTTTTAAAGTGATAATCAAGGGCAGGGTAGGCGGCATTCGCAAAATGGTCGCTGCCGTGTCCCATAAAAACGTAAAGTCTGTTTTTGTCGGTAAGTCTGTGTTTGAAAATATCAACAATGTTGTAATAGTCACTCGTTTCGGTAACAAGCGGACGAGAAATTCTGATTTTCATTTTGTCGTTAAATTTCTCAATCATTCTGCAAGCTTTGTCGTATTCAATACCGCACATAATGTGAGTAGGGACACAAAAAATATCTGTGTAACCGCTTTTATATAATTTCTCGAGTGCTTCATCTACAGTATCAATTTCTATTCCGTCACGTTCACGGAGCTTTTTGATAATCATACCGCTTGTAAATGCACGGAAAACATCTGTTTTAAATTCATATTTAAGCTTTTTTTCGACAGCACCGATTGTTTTTTCAAGCGTATCGCGGTGGCTTGTGCCAAAGCTTATGACAAGTATTGCAGTTTTCATATTTTCTCCTTTATTTTCTGTTCATATAATTCTAAACTTTCTTTTGCAATTTCAAGCATTTCATCGGAAACCATAAAATTTAATATTTCTTTTTTAGTGTCCCTGCTTTCGCTTATTAAAATACTTCTGTATTTCTCTATTATAGGTAAAATGCTTGCGTAAAATTCTAAATCGTTTGATTTAATTTGGCTGATTTTTTTCGCAAGTGCCGGTGATTTGCCGTTTGTCGAAACAGAAATCATTATGTCATCGTAGTTTTTTGATGACGGTAATATAAAATCGGAATGCTCTGTGTCATCAGATAGGGACACTAAAATATTGCGTTTTTTTGCGTCATTGTAAATCGTTTGATTTACTTCTTTGTTGTCTGTTGCGGCTATGACAAGAAAAGAATTTTCTATGTCACTTGAGGAATATTCTTTTTCAAGTCGTTTGACGTTTGGAAATCCGTCTTTAAAAACAGGACTTACTGCGGTTACGTCTGCACCATATTTTAAAAGCGTTTTAACCTTTCTTTCCGCAACATTTCCACCGCCTGCAACGGTACATTTTCTTCCGTGTATATTCAGCATTATCGGAAACATCAGTTTTCCTCCAACCATTTTGCAGCCTCAACCGCGTAGTAGGTTATAAGCATTTTTGCACCGGCACGTTTCATTGCGGTAAGGCTTTCAAGGACGATTGACTTTTCGTCAATCCAACCGTTTTGTGCGGCGGCTTTAATCATTGAGTATTCACCGCTTACATGATATATTGCAAGAGGGACACTAAAATTATCGCTGACCGTTTTTGCAATGTCAAGATACGGCATACCCGGTTTCACCATGATTATGTCCGCACCTTCGTCAATGTCAAGCTGTGTTTCGATAATTGCCTCTTTTTTATTTCTGAAATCCATTTGATAACTTTTTCTGTCCCCAAACGACGGAGCACTGTCAGCTGCATCGCGGAACGGTCCGTAAAATGATGATGAATATTTGACGCTGTATGCCATTATAAGTACGTTCTCAAAGCGGTTTTCGTCAAGTGCCTGACGTATTGCGCCTACTCGTCCGTCCATCATATCCGACGGTGCAACAATATCCGCACCTGCTTTTGCACAAGCCACCGACGCTTTTGCTAAAAGCGGTAAAGTCTTGTCGTTGACGATACAGTCGTGTTCGATAACACCGCAGTGACCGTGCGAAGTGTACTCGCAAAGACAAATATCGGCAATTACGATTAAATCGGGATACAGTTCTTTTGTAAGGCGTATTGCACGTTGAACAATGCCAAATTCATTGTATGCCTCACTGCCGAATTCATCTTTTGTTTTCGGAATACCGAAGTAAAGCACCGCACCGACACCTGCCGAAACCACTTCATCAAGTGCGGACGGCAGGTCGATAAGCGAGTATCGCTTGATGTTCGGCATTGACGCAATATCTTCTGTTTCGCCGTCAATTATGAACATCGGATATATTAAGTCTGTTTTGTCAATCGAAGTTTCGTGTACAAGGTCGCGAATTTGTTTTGTCACACGAAGTCGTCTTGGTCGTCTGATCATTTAGTGTCCCTCCTGATACAGTCGATAATGCTTTCTGCGGTTGCATTGTCGGCTGTTTTATAAATTTTAAGCCCGCATTTTTCGGCGGATTTTGTTGTTTCGTTTCCTATTGAAATCAGCTTTATATTTGACGTGTCTGCCATTTCGGAAAATGCCTTTGCGGCAGAACCGCTTGATAATATAACATAGTCAGTATCGTTTAGACATAAATTCAAAAGTTCCTGTTTTGAGTTGTCGGTTTCTGTTCTGTAAAGGTGCATATCGGTGAAATTAATATTATTTTCACTTAAAATATTCAGTATGGTGCTTGCACCGTTTTCGGCTCGAATTAAAAGAATATTGTCGTTTTTACTGCACTTTTCGCACATTAGGCGAGCAAGCTCAAGTCCCGAATGAATTTGAGGAACCATGTCGGCATATATGCCGTAACTTGCAAGTGCGTCGGCTGTTTTTTTGCCGACAACAGCGAATTTAGTGTCCCTTAAAGTGCGTATATCGGTTTTTGATTTTTGTAAATATTCAAAAAATATTTTAACACCGTTTGCACTTGTAAATACTATATGTGAAAAGTGTGCTATATCCGCTTTTGAAAACAAGTCGAAATTAATCGGAACTGTTTTGATTAAAGAAAGCTCCGTTATGTCAAAATCGGTCGCCGCATTTTTTATGCTTTTGTTCATTAACGGTGTTGCGGTTGTGAGTATTTTTGTATTTTTTTGTTTAAACCAATCTTGCTTTAAATTCACCACATCACCGACAAGAATTATCGCCGGAGAAGTCATTTGTTTTGCCAATGCAGATAAATTATTTAGTGTCCCCGTAACACATTTTTGACGCGGCGTTGTGCCGCTTGAAATTACGGCAACAGGTGTATTTTCCGATTTACCGTTTTCAATAAGCTTATTGCTTATATTTTCGGCAGACGAAAGCCCCATAAGAAAAACAAGCGTTCCGCTGAGTTTTGCAAGCGCACTGTAATTAACCGTTTCATTTCCGACTTTTTCGTGACCTGTTATAACGTGAAACGAAGTTGCAACTCCGCGGTGAGTGACTGGAATACCGCAATATTCGGCGGCACTGTAACAAGAAGAAATACCGGGTACAATTTCGTAGTCAATATTATTTTCGATTAGTGCGATAATTTCTTCACCTCCGCGACCAAAAATAAACGGATCGCCGCCTTTCAGACGTACAACATTTCCGAAACGGCTGTGTTCAACAAGGGTTTTGTTGATTTCCTCCTGTACCATGTGATGATTGCCTGCGATTTTTCCGGCATAAATCAATTTACAGTCGTTTTTTGCATAGCTCAATAAAGTCGGATTTGCAAGGTGGTCGTAAATTATGACATCCGCTTTTTTTATACATTCAAGACCTTTCTGCGTAATTAATCTGCTGTCACCGGGTCCTGCACCTACAAGATATACCATTTGATTTACTCCTTAATTTTATCAAGCGTTATTTCAGCCATTTTTTTGCCGAGTAATATCGGATCGTTTCCGAACATTTCAAGATAAATTTCTTTGTCGTTTTCTTTGAAAAACGTACACATTTTAATTTCTTTACCGTTAAATTCAGCCGACGCACCGCACGGTGCATGACAGCCACCGCCTGTGTACTGCAAAAATGCACGTTCGCATTTTAATTCGGTCATTGCGACTTTATCATTTATCGCCTGTGCGTATTTATCGGCTTTGCCGACGGCAGTTTCAATGGCAAGAATTCCCTGACCTGCGGCGCATATGAAATTATCGCCGAGATTTTCGATTTTAACGTCGGAAACGGCAAGACGGTTTATTGCGGCACGAGCCATAATGACCGCATCGTATTCACCGTTTTTGACTTTTTCAAGACGAGTGCCGATATTACCTCTGATTGGTTTAAAAACAACGTTCGGGAACAGTTTTTCAGCCTGTGACTGGCGTCTTGCACTGCCTGTACCGATTATTTTTATATCGGATAATTTAGTGTCCCCAAAATGAACAAGCACATCACTTCTGTCGTCGCGAAGAAGTGCGGCACTTATCGTAAGACCATCGCAAATTTCTGTCGGCATATCTTTTGCACTATGCACCGCCATATCTATTTCACCGCTTAAAAGTGCGGTTTCGATTTCTTTTATAAAAACACCTTTTCCGCCGAAACTTTGGAGCGACTTATCAAGCTGACGGTCACCCTTTGTTGAAATGCCGGCAATTTCAAAAGTGTCGTTTGGAAAATGCTCTTTCAATTTTTTGATTACAGCCTCTGTTTGTTTGATTGCAAGCTGGCTTTTTCTTGAGCCGATTTTTATTATACTCACGTTAATTTCTCCCTAAGCAAAATAATAAATTCACTGAATTTTGCATAATTGTTGTCTGATTTCAGATTATATATTTTATGGCGAAAAGTGTTCTTTTCGCTCTCGTTTTCAATTTTATTCTCTGCCGATTTGAATAATGTTTCGCTTTCGGAAAAAAGTTTCCATATACGAAATTCATCAATATATTTTTGAAGAATTTTTTCGGCTTTCATAATTTCCTGTTGTTTAATTCTGTTGTTGTTGTCCGCGATTTCGGTTAAATCGTCAATATTTTTGTAAACTGTGTATTCATCCTCGAATATCTCAATGTCACGAGGTACTGCAAGGTCGATAAAAACTCGCTTTTTACAAGTCTTTATTGCGTTTTTTGCTCTGCTTTTTTCAAGTACGATATGCGGACTGGACGTGGCACTTATTACGGCGTCATATATATCAAGATTATCATAACGCTTGTCGTAATCAACGGTAATCGCACCGTCAATGTGGTTTATAATGCCGTCATGCGTACGCGAAGTGGCATAAATATTTACACTGTCAAGGGACAGTAAATCTTTAAGAACGATAGAGCCTGTTTTTCCGCTTGCACCGATAATTAATATGTTTTTGTTATTTAGTGTCCCCAAAATATTTTGACACTGTTTTATTGCAATGGTTGCCGCGGAAACAGGAGTTTTCGATAAAAGCGTTTCCGTTTTAACTTTTTTTGCACCCGTTACGGAAATACGGAAAAGAGTGTTGAGATATTTTCCGCAGCACAAATGTTCTTTTGCAAATTCGTGCGCATCTTTAACCTGACCTAAAATCTGATCCTCACCGAGAATCATTGATTTAAGCCCCGACGCGGTAAGTGCAAGATGACGCGAACAATCGTCGCCCTCATATATGCTTATGTACTTTTTAACAAATTCATCGGTTAGGGACACTAAACAGTCAATGAATTTATCTTTCATATTATACCCCGCAAGATAAAATTCACAACGGTTGCAAGTGGACAAAAGCACACATTCTTCAGCGATATTCTGTTTTATATACTTTAAAATTTCAGCCTGTTTTTTCTTTGTAAAAGATACTTTCTCACGAATTGATATTGGAGTATTTTCGTGGCTGATACTCACTGCAAGCAGTTCCATTATCCCATAACCTTTCTGATTATTTTCTTACAATAACGGTTGTAAAATAACCGTATGATTTGCCTTTTTGTATTTTTTCGATAATTTCGTTTTCCATACCGATACAGCTTGAAACAATCGCGTTGTTTTCAAGTCCGTACTTTTTTAAAATGTCGTATATTGCATCTGTATCGTTGCCTGATTTCATAATCACAACCGTATCAAAATCGGCAATATATTTTTCAAGTAAATTTGATTTAAGCGAGGGAATAATCGCAACCGATTCGTTTCCCTCGCAAAGACTTATCTGTGCCTTGTCCGCAGCGGCACAAAATGAAGTTATACCGGGTATAATTTCAAGTTCAAAGCCTGCATTTTTCACTGCGTTGTGAACGTATGTGCAGGTACTGTAAACCGAAACGTCACCGAGAGTAATCATTGCAACATCTTTTCCGTCTTTTAAAGCCGATATAATTTTTTCGGCTGAATTTCTGCGGGACTCCTCTCTGATTTTAGTGTCCCCTATCATGCGAAATTCAAGTTCTGAAATTTCTTTTTTATCCGTATCAAATTCCTTGCGGATTATTTCAAGTGCAGTTGATTTTTCTCCGTATTTTTTAACGGGAACGGCGATTATATCAGCCTGTTCCAATGCACGAAGCGCACCGAGAGTTATATATGAACCGTCACCTGCACCGACTCCGACGGAATAGAATTTTGCCATAGTTATTTACCCCTTATAAGATTTAAAATTTCTTCTCTTGCTTTGCCGATAGTGGCTTTTGAGAAGTCTACATTAAGTTTATCACATTTATTCAAAATTTCAAGTAAATGTGCAATTCTCGGCAATCTTAAATTATGTTCACGCAAAAGTGTCGGATTTGAGAATACTTCTTCGGGAGTACCGTCTGTAAGTAATTTACCGTGATTTATAACGTAAACATAGTCCGAATAAATCGGCACAACGTCAATATCGTGCGTTGACATTATAATTGTCGTACCCTCATTTTCGCATATATCGCGAAGAAGGTGCATAAGCTCACTTACGCCCATTGGGTCAAGACCTGCCGTCGGCTCGTCAAGAATGATTACCTCCGGCGACATAACAAGTATGCCGGCTATTGCGGCACGTTTTTTCTGACCGAAACTTAATGCATGGGTGGGCTTGTCTTTTAAATCGAAAATACCTGTGCGCTTAAGTGCATTTTCGGTAAGATGAACAACTTCGTCCTGCGGCAATTTCAAATTCATTGCACCGAAAGACACATCCTGAAAAACAGACGCGGAAAAAAGCTGGTCGTCGGGGTCTTGAAAAACTATTCCGACACTTTTTCTTAATTCTCTGATTTCCTTTTTTGAATAACCTATCGGTTTACCCATAAATTTTACTGCCCCCGAATGTGGCTTTAAAATTCCGTTCATATTCAGAAACAATGTTGATTTGCCTGCTCCGTTTGCACCGAGAATTGTTGTAATTTTCCCTTTTTCAAAGCCAATACTCAAATCCGAAAGAGCAAAATGGCTTTCATCATATTTATATGAAAGGTTTTCTGTTTCGATAATATTCATCAAATCCCCGCCTTTCTTGAAAATATCGCAATCGCTGTTGTAATTACAACGTATATGACCGCAAATACGTTAAATTTGACCGAATGATTAATCTTCGGCATAATAACGTTGATTTCGCCGTCATAACCGCGTGACTCCATAGCGGTATACGTTTTTTCGGCTTGATTAAAGGAACGTATAAAAAGGTTTGACGCAAGCTGTGCCGTTGAGTGGTAGCTTACACGAAGATTGCTGTACCCCAAACGTGCGTCTTGAGCGGTATGTATTCTGTGCGATACATCAAACAGCACAAAAATGTATCTGTAAATCAGTTCCGCAATTTCGATTATAAAATTCGGTATAATGCTTTTTCTGAGCAAAGTGAATAAATCGACCATAGGCGTGGTAAGTGAAAGAAAATACATACAGCTTACCGCACCGAAACACTTAATCATAACGCGAACAGCCGATAAAAGACTTGTATGGCTCACACCGAAATAAGTATTGCCGAAATGCAGTGAAAAAAGCATATCGCCTGAATTTTGACCGATTGAAATTGCTATTGCGGCTGAACCCATAATAATAAAAACTATCGGGACAGTCATAAGATGAAATACGTTTTTATACGATGTTTTTCCTATAAAAATAATAAGAAACAGCATAGTAAGCGCAGTAAATACGCTTACCAAAAAGCTGTTTGCCCATATGCAGATAACAAGCACCGACATTGAAAACAGAAGTTTTGAAATAGGTGCAATATTTCTGAGTTTTGAATTATATGCTAATTTATCAATTATCATTTTTCTTTTTAGCTGTTACTCTGCCAAGTACAAAGCCGACAATACCGGCGCCCACTCCTGCCTGAAGACAGAAGAAAAGTGACTCGATTTCACCTGACGGCGGCTCCCAGAACGGCTCAAACCATGGCTCGTAACTTTCGTCCAATTCACTTATGGCGTCTGATGCTTGGTCGTCAGAACCGCCAAATTCGTGACCGCCCATAAACAGTAGCGGTACGGCAATTATAAGAACAAGTATAACTGCCAATATTGTATTTTTAACCCAAAGTTTCATTAATATATACCCCCTTATATAACATTAAGCTGCTTAAGTTCGTTTGTACAGTTCTTAGCCAATACATTGAATATCATAACAGACAGAATACCCTCTGCAATGGCAATCGGAACCTGTGTAACCGCGAAGATTCCCATAAACTTTACAAGTGATGCAAAGAAGTTTTGGTCAGGGAATGCAAGTGCAAGCTGACATGATGTTACCACATAAGTGAATATATCACCTATTGTTGCGGCAAGAAATACTGCAAGACCTTTCGGTGCGTTAAGCTTTTGGCATAACTTGTATATACCGAATGAAACGAATGGTCCGGCAATCGCCATTGAAAATGTGTTTGCACCAAGTGTTGTAAGTCCGCCGTGTGCAAGAAGAAGTGCCTGGAACAAAAGCACGATTATACCTAGTAAAGACATAATCGACGGTCCGAAAAGAATTGCACCGAGTCCTGTACCTGTCGGATGTGAACAACTTCCTGTAACTGAAGGGATTTTAAGCGATGAAAGAATGAAAACGAAAGCTCCTGCAAGTGCAAGAAGTATTTTTGTTTTGTTATTCTTCTTTGCTTGCTTTTGCATACTGATACCGCCTGCGATAAGGAACGGTATACATACAACTCCCCATATAATACAGTAGTTCGGAGGAAGATAACCCTCCATAATGTGCATTGCGAATGCGTTTGTCATAGGAATGACAAGCAGTAGTGAAAGCATTGCCACCAATATTTTTGTTTTCCTGTTTGCTAAAGACATAAATTTTTCTCCTTTTCTTATTATGAAATATGTTTTAGCACACAAGTGACCACTTAAATCAGTTATGAAACTTTTTGGGAGTGCAGAAAACTTGTGATTTTCACATACCAAAAAAAGCCGTAGGGATTGGGTAAATCCTATGGCTTAAAATCTGAATGATTCCGCCATTGACCCATCGTTCGTAGGCACAAATGCGCTCGATTTTCGGCAGGCGATCCGACTGTACGGTAGCGTGACTATGAGGGAATTTCACCCTGCTTCTCCTTTTGAAAACAATATAAAAACACTTGTTTACCGAAAACGGATATATTTAGATATATCTTGTCTATTTTAACACTATTATATCGAAAAATCAAGGGAATTGACAATAAATTAAGTAGGGTGTATAATTTTTTTATCTGTTTAGAAAAGGAATGATATATTGTGGATACATCAAAAAGCAAAACAGCCTTTGACGAGGCTAAAAAATATATACCCGGCGGAGTTAATTCGCCTGTAAGAGCGTTTAAGAATGTCGGAACTTATCCGCTTTTTATAGAACGTGCAAACGGAAGTAAGATATACGATATTGACGGAAACGAATATATAGATTATGTCGGATCATGGGGACCTATGTTTTTGGGACACTGTAAGGAAATTGTTTTGGAGGCGGTTAAGGAGGCTTGCGATAAAGGTATGTCTTTCGGTGCACCTTGCCTTGCCGAAACGGAGCTTGCAAAGAGAATTTGTTCGCTTGTTCCTTGTGTTGATGTTGTGAGAATGGTTAATTCGGGTACGGAGGCAACTATGTCTGCGATACGTCTGGCAAGAGGTTACACGGGCAGAAATATAATAATAAAGTTTGAGGGCTGTTATCACGGACACAGTGACTCGCTCCTTATAAAAGCCGGTTCGGGTGCGGCAACTTTCGGAAGTGCGTCATCGGCAGGCGTGCCTGAAGATTTTGCAAAATACACGCTTGTTTTACCGTACAATGATATTGACGCAATAGAGGACGCATTTGAAAAAATGGGTAATGAAATTGCCGGAGTTATAATTGAGCCTGTAGCAGGAAATATGGGTGTTGTACCGCCTAAAGACGGATATTTGCAGAAAATTCGCGAGATAACGAAAAAGTACGGAAGCGTGTTTATTGTGGACGAGGTTATGACGGGATTTAGATTATCTGCGTCGGGTGCAATAGGCAGATTTGGTTTGGACGCAGATATTGTCACATTCGGAAAAATTATCGGCGGCGGTATGCCTGTCGGCGCATACGGCGGTAAACGTGAGATTATGGAATTTGTTTCGCCGACAGGTCCTGTTTATCAAGCAGGTACATTGTCGGGTAATCCGCTTGCAATGGCGGCGGGTAACGCACAGATTAAATATTTGCAGGAAAACCCCTATATATATGAAGAAATTGAACAAAAGGGTGCATATCTTGAGGGTGAATTTAAAAAGTCGGCTGAAAAATATGGCGTGAATGTTCGTGTAAACAGAGTAGGCTCAATGATGAGTGTATTCTTTACGGACAATGACGTAACAAATTTTGAAACCGCGTCAAAGTCGGACACCGAAAAATTCAAAGTATACTTTAACGAAATGCTTAAACAGGGTATTTATCTTGCACCGTCACAATTTGAGTCGCTGTTCTTGTCTGACGCACATACTAAGGCTGATTTGGAAAAGACAGCGGCGGCATTTGACAAGGTTATGGAAATATTGCGATGAATTATTACAGAGAATGTAGACTTTGTCCGAGAAACTGCGGTGTTGACAGAAACAGGACAGTCGGTGTATGCGGTCAGAGTGATAAGCTTTATGTGGCACGTGCCGCACTGCATATGTGGGAAGAACCGTGTATTTCAGGTGAGAGCGGTTCGGGAACGGTGTTCTTTTCGGGGTGTAATCTTGGGTGCGTGTATTGTCAGAACAGAGAAATATCTTCGGAGCATAAAGGCTTTGAAATAACATCGGACAGGTTGGCGGAAATATTTCTTGAACTTCAGAATAAAGGCGCAAACAATATAAATCTTGTAACACCAACTCATTATGTACCGCATATTATAAAGGCACTCGATACGGCAAAAGGACTTGATATTCCGATTGTGTATAACTGCGGCGGCTATGAAAGCGTTGATACACTGAAAATGCTTGACGGTTATATAGATATTTATTTGCCGGATTTTAAATATGCCGACAGCGTACTTGCAAAAAAGTATTCAAAAGCAGAGAATTATCCGATACACGCAAAAAGAGCGATAGATGAAATGGTAAGACAAGTCGGAGGTTGTGAATTTGACGAAAACGGTATGATGAAACGCGGAATAATCATAAGGCATCTTGTTTTGCCGTCATATACCGACAATTCAAAAAGAGTGATTGAATATCTGTATAACACATACGGCGATGATATTTATATGAGCATAATGAATCAGTACACACCTCTTGAAAGTGTTTTAAAATATCCCGAAATAAACAGAAAAGTTACGGAAAGTGAATATGACGAAGTGCTTGACTTTGCGGTTGAAATCGGTGTCGAGAATGCTTTTGTGCAGGAGGGCGCTACTGTTTCGGAAAGTTTTATTCCTTTATTTGACGGTGAAGGAGTAGTAAAAAAAGTAGACAAAACAAATATAAAATGATATAATAACAAATATGATTTTTGAACCTGTTTACAGGTTCGGATAATATGTTGATGATTGGGGGCGGATTTATGGAAGATTTGTATGTAACGGTAACGGGCTTTGCGAATTATTATCATAAAAAGCCTTTTGCAATAGGAAACGTGCTTATCTGCGTAAAAGAGCCGTCAAACAAATATGATTCAGAGGCGATAACCGTAAAATTGCCGATTATCGGCAAGGTCGGATATATCGCAAACAGCCCGGCGAGTATTGCCGGCGGTACACTCAGTGCCGGAAGAATATATGATAAAGTCGAGGATAAGTTTTTTGTCCGAGTGATGTTTACGACGCAAAGTAAAGTGATTTGTAAGGTTGAAGAAAATTCGGACGGAATACTTGAAAAAGAAATACAAACACAAATTGAGGCGGCGGAAGAATGGCTAAACAAGTAGTAAACGATTTTTCAAAGGGAAGTATAATATCTAATATATTAAGACTTTCTATTCCGATGACACTTGCGCAGCTTATCAATGTACTTTACAGTATAGTAGACCGAATTTATATAGGAAGAATGGGCGAAAATTCGTCACTTGCATTGACAGGCGTCGGAGTTTGTCTGCCGATTATAACTGTTGTAATCGCTTTCGCAAACCTTATCGGTATGGGTGGTGCGCCGTTGTTTTCGATAAAACGCGGTGAGGGCAACGAAAAAGAGGCTGAGGCGATACTCGGCAACAGCGTGACACTGCTTGTAATATTCGGTTTGTGTCTTACGGTTGTCGGATTAATCGTAAAAAGACCGCTTTTGTATCTTTTGGGTGCAAGTGAAAATACGATTGAATATGCAAATTCATATATAACGATTTACCTTTTGGGTAACGTGTTTGTTATGATGAGTTTGGGACTTAATTCGTTCATCAATGCACAGGGCTTCGGTAAAACGGGTATGTTTACCGTCGTAATCGGAGCGGTGCTGAATATTATTTTAGACCCGATATTTATATATATAATGGGCGTACAGGGTGCGGCACTTGCGACAGTCTTGTCACAGCTTGCCGCGTCGGTTTGGACGTTTAAATTTTTAACCGGCAAAAATACGATTATAAAAATAAAACTTTCCGCAATGCGCTGTCAGGCAAAACGCGTAAAGAAGATACTTGTTTTAGGACTTTCTGGATTTACAATGTCAGTCACAAACAGCGCGGTACAGATTGCGTGTAACGTAAGTTTGCAGAATTACGGTTCGGACGTGTATGTCGGAGTTATGACTATAATCAATTCTATAAGAGAAGTTTTGCAAATGCCTGTAACGGGTTTGGGAAACGGTGCACAGCCGATAATCGGCTTTAACTACGGTGCAGGTGAAAACGGACGGGTTAAAGAGGCGATACGGTATTTGGCGGCAATGCTTATTATATACAGTACAGTGGCATGGTTTATAATTTTGCTGATTCCGAAATTCCTTATAGGAATATTCACTGCCGATGCGGCACTTATAACTGCCGGTGTACCGTCATTGCATATATATTTTTTCGGATTTTTCCTTATGGCGTTTATGTTTACGGGACAGACGGTGTTTGTCGGAATAGGGAAAGCGAAGTTTGCGATATTCTTTTCTATATTGAGAAAGGGAATAGTGGTAATACCGCTTATACTTCTTCTTCCGATATGGTTCGGAGTAAACGGAGTATTTTTGGCAGAGCCGATTTCAAATTTGATAGGCGGTTTGGCGTGCTTTACAACAATGTATTTTGCGGTTTACAGAAAATTATAATTTGAGGTGCAGTTTTGAAAAAAAATAATTTGAAAAAAATAAATTTACAAAAGATTAAGAAAAAATTGGGAAATATATTTTCGTCAATCGGCTCAAAATTTAAGAAAATAAAACCGGTTGAATTCGGTGTCGGAGCGGTTATAATTGTTTTGTCGTGCGTGGTAATAGTACCGTCACTTGTGCAGTGCGTTATAAATCGTAATAAGGCAAAGTGCAGTACGCATATGAGCATAATGCTGAATATGCTTTCGGACGAGCTTACGGACGAAATGAAAACAGGCGAAACATATTGGCACGACCTTATCCAAAACGGAAATTATCAAAAATTGATTTCAAGCCTTAATGAAAAGACCGGATTAAGTAAAAAATATCCGTCGACAAATTATTATATCAGAACAGGTGAAGAAAAACTTGCGCTTATGTGTAAAAAGCATAAGGATATATCGGATAAAGAGATTAAGTTCGCGCTTATGAAAGACGTGTCGGTTGAAGTGGCGGAAAAACCGCAAATCGGCGAAAAAATCGCATATTTGACGGTAAGCGGACCTGATACGTATTATGAGGACGATATGCTTGACGAAAATAATCCGACTAAAATGGTGTTCATAGGCAGAGAAGTTGATAAGGTTATAAAGAACTTGACTGTAACGGCAGTATATGCAGGCGGTGCAAGGGAAGAACTTCCGAGAAGCAAGTATACCGTAACGGCGGATAAGCTTAATATGAAAAAATCGGGACAGACACATCTTACGGTTAAGTCAAACTCAAGTTCGCTTTGGGATAACAGCGCATATGCACAGTTTGTAATTGATGTTGTCGGAGATGATGACATTGCACCGCTTATAGTTGACAGCGGCACAAATGGAAGATTTGAACTTGCATCATGGGAATGGAATGACTTTGTAACCGAGGCGGCACAGGAGGACGGTAAAAAATCGTTCGGTGCGTCAATAATCAGATATAACGGCAATTACTATTATTATCCTGACGGTTTGACGATAGTAAATGACAATAAAAATAATGATATGTTCAAATTCGCACTTGATGTTGACGATGAAACAAAACCGGCATATTATATCCAATTTGATACATCGTCGGTTGTGATAAACGATAATGACAGTCAAATCCATAACGGCAGCGTTAAGATTGAAAATGATTTAATCTATATTTGGCAGGAAAAGAGCAGTAAAGAACTTGACACCGGTTGGATAAGAGTGTATTGTGATTTGAAAAAGTATTAAAAGAAAAACAGACAAGTCGGTTAATTGGCTTGTCTGTTTTGACGTTATCGACATTTTTTGTTGATTTTACTTGAAATGTATAAGTAAATAGTATATAATGTCGAAGTCGGAGCAATCCGATAAAGGTAAGATTTGAAACAGTGTAAAAGCTGGGCGGTTATGCCATCATCTCCGAGAAAGGAGGTGACAGCTATGGATAATGAATACATAATTTGTTTTATGATAGTTCTGTTACTTTTAGTAATTTCCATAAAAAAATAACGCCCACTCAGCCATAAGTCAGCGTTATTTTTCATAAATAATACACTAATGGCATAACCGTTTAAAGTCTTGCCTTTTTCTATTATCATTATATATCCGAAACAAGATTTTGTCAATATAAAAGCAAAAAACTATTTAATTCCCAAAGCGTCTTTTGCGAGTCTGTCGGCGACATCGTTGTACTTGTCGCCGGAGTGACCTTTTACCTTGTTAAATGAAACTTTTACCGATTTTTTTATTTCGTCATAAAATTGCTTGTAAGAAATTGTGCCGGATTTGTTGGCTTTCCAAGCACCCGTACACCATTTTTCGACGCCTTCGTAATCGTAATAAATGTCTATTCCTTCTATATGATTGTCAATGCAAAACTGCATTGCGAGTTTTGCACCCTCAATTTCACCCGCAACATTTCTCATTGAGGCGTTTTCGGGATTTGAAAATTTTCGGCTGAATGTCGTTTCTTTCCCCTCATAAAAAATAATAACTCCGCACGCATATTCTTTTGTGGAGATGTTGTAGCTTCCGTCAACATATGCAACGGCGGTGCTTTTTCTTTCTTTCGGTTCATCGAATAAACTGATTTGTTCGTTTTCGCCTAAAAAAGCTTTTGCGTCCTCAAGCTTTGTAAAACTTTTATATTCCGCACCCGAAAAACCGGAAACCTCCTTTTTACATTCGTCCCAAGTGTTAAAAATTCCTGTATGATAGCCGTTTCTGACGGCATAATATTTAGCCATATGTGTAGTCCTTTCAGTTTGTTTACACTATTATATTAAGAAAAAATAATGATTTCAATAAATTTTTTAAAATTTTTTCAAAAAAGCGGAACTTTTTCGGAAAACATACGTCTAATCTATTGTAAAACATAAAAGCATTGGTTAACATAATCAATTTGACCAAAAAATCCGTGAATTGGACATAGATTTTGTGCTAATTATAAAATTTTATGAAAAAGATCGGGTTGGCAGAAAAAAGTAGTTGACAACAGCTTTATGAAAGAGTAAAATATTCAGTAGCAGTTTTCGAATAATAGGGTAGAAGCGTTAGTTGAAAATTGTTACCGTAATATGAGTCACAAAACGGCAAAGCAGGTTGTAGCCGAGATGTGACAAGAATTACAGTTTTTTTACAACTGTAATACGTCATTGACTTATACACAGTTTGCGTGGTATAATCAATGTGTAATGTAGTTTTGTAATGCAAAGAAGGGTGCATACAAAACATCTAAGGAAACCCTTCACAAACAAAGAATCAAAAAGGGAGGATTTGAGACTATGAATAAGAATCTCAAAAAGGTAATTTCATCAGTTGCTGCTCTTACTATGGTAGCATCTTCAGTTGCCGCTTTCGCAGTTGATTTCCCTGACGTAGAATCTACAGCAAGCTACGCACAGGCTGTTCAAGAACTTTCAGCTCTTGACGTAATCAGCGGTTACGATGACGGCACATTCGGTCCGGATAAGCTTGTAACAAGAGCTGAAATCACAAAGATGATAGTTGACGCTCTTGCAGAACGTTCATCAGCAGAGGCATCAACAGAATCAACAAAGTTCGCTGATGTTTCAGCAGATCACTGGGCTAAAGGCTACATCAACCAAGGTGTTGCTAACGGTTTCATCGCAGGTATGAGCGATACAGAATTTGATCCAGACGCTAACGTTACATATGTACAGGCTCAAAAGATGCTTGTAAGTGCTATCGGTTACGAAACATATGCACAAGCTCAAGGCGGATGGCCAATAGGCTACAAGACATACGCTGCATCACTTGATATCACAAAGGGTATCTCAGGTATCAAAGACAGCACAGAACTTACAAGAGCTCAGGTTGCTCAAATGATCGACAACGCTATGGACGCTCCTCTTTGCGTAATTGCAAGCTGGAAGCCAGAGTGGAACGGTACAAAGACACCTAATCTTGAAGTAAGAGACGGTAAAGAAGGCAGAGCATACGAAACTCTATTCACAGAAAAGCATGACGCATACAAAGTATACGGTCGTGTAACAGAAACAAGCAAGACTGGTTCAGTTGATACTGACAAGGTTACATTCCAAGTTGAAAAAGCTGACAACTTCGACGATGAAGAAGTTAAGGCAGATTCACCTGTTTCAGAAGATATGTACATCGGCGATTCAAAGGCTGATAACTACCTAAGAACATATTCTCAGGCACTTATCCAAAAGAATGACGATGATGAATTCACAATTCTTTCAATCGCTGCTGCTGCTGCAAACAAGAGCGTAACAGTTGCTTCAGAAGACTTTGATGAAAACAAGTCAACAGATGAAGCTCTTTACTTCTTCCCAGCAGGTACAACAAAGGGTTCAACAAAGTATCAACTTGATACAACAAACGGCGTTAAAATCTATATCAACGGCGTTGAATCATCAAAATCTATTGCAGAGCTAAGAGATTATCTTGATAAGAACGAAACAGCATCTGTAACACTTCAAAAGGAAACAGAAGTTGGTTCAACAAGCACATCAGCTAAGTATAACACAATCATGGTATCTTCATATGTAACAGCTATTGTTGATGAAGTTATCGACAAGACAAACGAAACATCAGTAAACTTCGATACATATTCATCAGGTATCCAAGCTAAGATGACAGTAAACAAGGATGATGATAACTACACATATTCATTCAAACTTGACGGTAAAGATATCGAAGCTAAAGATCTTCAACCAAACGACGTACTTAACATTGCATACGATACAACAGGTTCATTCAGGGAATCAAGCTTCTATGATGTAATCGTTACAAGAAACGTTGTTGACGGCGTTAAGTGCACAAGCAGAAACGATTCAAAGGGTGAATACACAATCGGCGGTACAAAGTATAAGGCTGCTGAAGGTATGGATATCGATGTTGAAACATCAACAGAATATAGCCTATACCTTGATCACTTCGGCAGAATCGCTAAGGCTGACGAAAACTCAGTATCAAAGAACTACGGCGTATTGAAGAACATCTACAAGAAGGCCGGCGGCGACTACATGGCTCAAATCATTACTAAGAAAGGTACTGAAGAAGAGTACAAAGTAGATAGCGATAAGGTTAATGAATATGCAACATACTTGAAGTATGCTACATTCTATTCAGATGCTAAAAAGGAAAATAAGATAGATACAACAAAAAAAGATTGGCAATCAAAGGTAGTAGCTTTTGATGAACCTAAATATAGCACATCACAACCTAAGTCAGTTGCTTATCCGGAACAGGTTGTAGAATATTCAGTAAGCTCATCTTCAAACAAGATCACAATTAAGAATGGTGGCGTAATCGCTCCAACAGCTGCTGATGCTGAATACAAAGAATCAGGTAACAAGATTGGTTCAGTTAAGATGGCTGACTCAACAGTAATCCTTGACCTATCAGAAGTTGATACAAAGGATTCATATTCAGTTGTTTCATCTCTAAATGACGGTAGCAACTATGTGGCTTACGGTTATGATAAGTCTAAGTCAGACAACACATACAGATTCGTAATCATTACAGAAGGTACATCAAGCGTATTCAATTCAGAAACACAGCTTGCTATCTTCAACGGTAGTGAAGTAATCGACAAAGACGGCGATAAGACAGCTTACAACTTGGTTGTAAACGGTGAAGAAAAGCAATTCGTTCTTGATGATGACGTTGTAATCACAGGTAACGCTGGTAAAACAGTTGCAGAAGACGCATTTGACGAAGGTGACGTACTTGTTTACGCTACTAACTCAGAAGGCTACATCTCAAGAATCTACTCAGTATTCGCTGCTCAGAATGTTCTAAACGGTTCATCATTTGAAGACTTTAGAACTAACGCATTCAAGAAGCAATCATCAGTTCTTGCAGATACAAAGTTCGCTGATCTTCTATCAGATGATGACAACGATGTAAACGTTGTATTCGGTCCTGTTGTTGATAAGAGCGGTAGCAACATCACAATCGGTACAGTTACAACAAATGCTGAGGGTAAGTATGTAGTAAACTATGACGAAGGTCTTGAAGTAAACTACAGCAACGCTAAGATCTACACATATGACTTCGCAGCAAGATCAGATAACTCAAGAGTTCTTCTTGACGAAGGTATTGCATCAACACCTGACGTTAAGGCTGCTAAGACAACAGTAGGTGGTCAAGATATTCTTAACCTTGAACACGAAGATGTTATCGACGATGTAGTATTCGCAGTAGTTAGAACTACAGATAAGGACGAAGCTCAAGAAATCTACCTAATCGTTAATAACGACTAATTCTTAAATAAGAATTTTAGAAGAAGCGGTTTATGCCGCTTCTTTTTTTGTGCTCAAATCTTGCATATAACATTAATGAATGATATAATAAAACTATTATATAAAACAATAAGAGGTAAATTATGATTCCTGTTGAAAAAAATAAAGAGTACGTTGCTTGTATAGATTCTGTTTCTTCGGACGGTAACGGAGTTGCGCATATAGACGGATTTGCGGTTTTTGTACCGCAAACGGTGGACGGCGATAAAATTAAAATGCTTGTTGTCAAAGTGCAGAAAAATTTTGCATACGGTAAGGCGTTGGAGATTACAGAACCGTCGGATAAACGTTGTGAGCCTATGTGCCAACATTATAAAAGGTGTGGCGGTTGCCAAATTCGTCATATAAAGTATGACGCACAGCTTGATATAAAACGTGATATTGTTGAGAATGCGATGCAGAGAATAGGCAAGTTTGAGAATTTTAAGGTTGACGGAATTGTCGGTATGGATGTGCCGGAACGGTATAGAAATAAAATGGTTTTTCCTGTCGGAAATGTGTATGGTAAAAATGTTTGCGGTTTCTACGCAATGCGAAGTCATGACATTATTCCACTTGACGATTGCAGCCTTGGTGATGAAATTAATAGGGAGATAAATGACGCGGTAATTGATTATATGAATGAAAATAATGTCAGTGCATATGATGAAAAGTCGCATAAAGGCATTGTCAGGCGTGTTTTTACACGTAAATCATTTTCTGCAAATGAGATTATGGTTGTCGTTTCCGTTAATGCAAAAAGTTTGCCGAAACGTGAAAAATTGATTTCAAAATTGAGAAAGGTTTCGGATAGAATTGTCAGCATAGTTCTGAATATTAATACTAAGAGAAATAATCTTGTGCTTACGGAGGAAAATGTAATTCTTTGGGGTAAGGATAGGATTTCAGATACACTTTGTGGAGTAAAATTTGATATTTCCCCTCAAAGCTTTTTTCAAGTCAATCCGGTACAGACCGAAAAGCTGTATAGTAAAGCTTTGGAGTATGCGGATATTGATGAAAATACAAGCGTGATGGATATTTATTGCGGTATCGGTACAATTTCGCTGTGTGCCGCTAAAAACGCAAAAAGCGTTGTAGGTGTAGAAATTGTTGAACGTGCAATCGAAGACGCAAAAGAAAATGCAGTGAAAAACGGTATAGAGAACGCAATTTTTTACGCAGACAGCGCAGAAAATATCGTTCCGAAATTGATAGAAAAAGGCGAACGGCCGGACGTGGTTATTCTTGATCCGCCGCGTAAGGGCAGTGATGAATCAACACTCACAGCAATAATTAAAGCACAACCCAAACGTGTAGTGTACGTTTCCTGTAACCCCGCCACCCTCGCCAGAGATGCACGTTTTCTTAACGATAACGGCTATACCATAACCGCCACCACCGCCTTCGACCTGTTCCCGCATACAAGTCATGTGGAAACGGTAGTATTGATGTCAAAAGTAAATCCAAGTAAATAGAATAAACGTTGATGTTAAGGTGTTATTCAGGTGCTGTCATTGAACGGTAGATATAAGCTGAAATAAGCTATTTATTATAAAATAAATTGGAGGAAAGCAAATTGAATACTGAAAATGAAAAGTTAATGATATTGGAACTTGGCATTACAGAAGATGGATATGAATTTGCTTCTGATATAAAAACGGCATTGAATATTGCTGAAGCTGAATTGGATGATATTACAATACGGCTTGAAGAGAGTGTTGAGTCCTTAAAAAAGCTTACTCCGGAATGTGATAAGACAGATTATGTATTAGCAGCCTGTAGCGGAGCGATATGCGGATTGATTGACATTTTTCTGGTTGGTAAACCCGGAGAGTCACCGGTAGGTAATATTACAGATAAGTGGTTTGAAAACAGAACAATGGATTTTGCAAAAATGTGTGGCTGGAATGATAAAGAGAATAACACTCTTGCATCTGCGCTAAAGCATTTAGAAAAAAAGTTTAAGATTCCTTATGACCAAAGGGGTGCAGGTGATGCAGCCGGTTGGATATTTGACCTTAATCCTAAGAATCATCATTTTAAATCGCTTGGGCATAATCCTACTTTATTAGGTCTATTTTTCTCAGTATTAGATCAATTTTGTAATACTTCTCATTTTGTTTCAAACGGTGAGTTAATTTCTTTGCAAGAAGCAGATGGAACGTTTGAATTGAAGGGAAATGATATACCGAGTAAGTTGTTTTGCGGATTTACTAATTGGTTTGGCCATCTTATATCAGATGTATCAGGGGCTTCGGGAAGTAAAGGGAGAGGCATGGGTATACCGTCTCCGATATGGAGCTGGACAAATGACATAATTGCTATTAAGAGAAAATTGAATATCCCTGTTGGAGAATTAGATAAATCAATTAATGAGTTGGCTCTTGAGATATATAAACAAGGGTATGATGCAAGATTTCAAACTGCTCAAGCAATTCCGGTATTTATAAACGAACTTTTGGTTAGAATTATTTATTCCGTAAGACGTTTGTTAAAATACTTTACTTCAACAAAAAGTGAGGATAGATCCTTTTCAACTTTATGGAAGGTATGCGAGCCATTTTCAAACGCAACAGTAAAAAGAATGCTTACTGTAGCCCATGGAACTTTCTGCCTGATTGATACAGGAGATGCAGTAGTACGTGGATTTATTTCCGGCGGAAGTTCGTTTAATGTTGCTGAATTTGCAATGAGATTTAATATTGTCGGAGTTGGAAGATTCGCAATTTCATTATATGGCGAAGCAAGCAGAGGAATAAAACGTCAATCTCTTGAAGCAAATATAGTAGTAATACATCGGCAAAAGGTGATAGTTGAGGATTATATTGATGGCTTGAATTATCTGGCGGAAATATATGATGATAAAGAACTATTATTATTTACACAAGAATTTAAAGAGAGCGATATGTATGTACAAGCTTTTGAAAAGTCTGTTTTATTAGCTCAAAAGAGAAATGTTTCAAGTGATGTCTTATTAAAGGACAAATCAGATATTGATTCTTATTTTATGGGGGAACGAATAAATGAAAGGTAAAAAGAAATCCAAATTAGAGTTGGTTCAAGAAAAAGCGCAAGCTGCAATAAACAAAACAAATGAATCTATAGAAGAACTTGGTAAACACACAAGCTGCTTGTATGATTCATTAACTTCTATTCAAGATTTATTTGATAAAATCAGAAATGTACCAACTGATAAAAAATTGCAGTATGAAGAATTAAAGAAGATAAGGTTGAATTGGAAACAGCAGGCTGAGAAAATCGAAAAAGATTATCAAGCCGCTGCAGTGAAAAATGCGGGAGCAGGAGCAGCAGGAGCAGGTCTGGGAGTTGCTGTGGTTACTATGGGACCGACTGTTGCAATGGGTGTAGCCACAACTTTTGGAGTGGCGTCTACAGGAACTGCAATCTCAGCATTAAGCGGAGCGGCTGCTACAAATGCGGCATTAGCCTGGCTTGGCGGCGGAGTTCTTGCTGTTGGCGGAGGCGGAATGGCTGCAGGAGAAGCTTTTCTTGCACTTGCCGGTCCGGTTGGTTGGGCTATTGCAGGAGTATCTCTTGTTGTTAGCGGATTATTTTTCTGGAAAAGCTCCAGTGACAAAAAGCGTCTTGAAAGCATTTTTACAGCTATAAGTGAGCGAGATATAAAATCCTATGAATTAGCTATTGTTGAATTGAAGGAACGTATATCTCGTATTATTGACGAAAATGCTAAGTTAAGTGCGGCAATAACAAATATAGCTACATTCGGTTTGGATTACAGAAAAATGACAGAAGCACAACAATATGAGCTTGGGGCTTATGTCAATTTGATGAATGCTTCAACACAGCTGTTAATAAATCCGATAATAGGTCTTACACCAAAATTCTCTATGGAGGATTTTAAGGGATTTGTTGACTGGAAGGATAGAAAAACAAATTATAGTATCTGCAAAGAGAACGAGGACTTTATAATTTCACTGGCCAATCTTTTATACAAGATTGAACTGAATGATAGAGATAAAAAACTCTTGTGGAAATCTCTGCGAAAGAACAAGAATATGTTAAAATCTATGGATATATCCAAGAAAGAGTTTGATATGGATTTGATGAACGGCATTCTTGACGCACTGAGATATAGATATACAAAAACGCTATGAGCTTGAATACTATACAGAGTTAGACTGGTAAAATGTACGATTTCCTTATCGTTAAAAGTTAGTGGACAAGCTTCACAATACATACAGGAGTATATGACGTACTTTATATCGAGTCGTACTACGTGGAGACGATTTGATTAATGAAAAAGAAATATTAAACCAAAGGAGAAAAAAACAAATGAAAAGCACGGAATTGTTAAATACAAAAGTAATTCATAAGATGTTAGGCGAGGGGATTATAACAGAAGCAGGAGATAATTATGTGACTGTAAAATTTGCCTCCAAAGTATCAAGATTTATTTTTCCTATAGCTTTTGAAAAGTTTATTACGGCAGAAAACTCAGATATACAAGAGATGATTATTGAAGAAATCAACAGAGCCAGAAATGAAGAACATAAAAAACAGGCAGAAAGGGAAATGGTTCGTCAGCAAGAAAGAACGCGCGTTAATGCCGAAAAGAAAGCAAGTGCTAATAAAAAATCAGTTGCCAGACCAAAACGTATAAGCGGAAAACGTATGATTTTCTTTGCTTTTCAAGGAAATACATTTGATAAGGAGTTCAATGGTGGGTACATATGGGCACCAATTTCAAATAAAGCGGGAAATAAATTTCATCACTGGGAAAAACTACTTGATGTAAGAGCGGGTGACATCATTTTGCACGGATGTGACGGATATATAAAAGCAATAAGTGTTGCAAAAACATCGTGCTTCGATTGTGTCCAGCCAGAAGAACTGGTAGTTGAAGATTTATGGGATAGAGAAGGGCGTAAGGTAGAATGTGATTATGTAAAAATTGAAAATCCTATAAAAACATCAGACTTTAAAGATGATATTATTAGGTTTTGCCAAGTTAAATATTCACCGTTTGATAAAGACGGGAATGGAAATATGGGATATTTGTTTGATATAAACCGAGAACTTGCAAAAATATTTATCAGAGCAACTGTCAATAAAAATAATTATCTTAACTCAATAGATTATATAAATGATTTTCTGAATGAGGAATAGTATTATGAAAACAATAGAAGTAGCAGCGGCAGTTATTGTTGATTCTTTTGAAAATATAACTGAGGTGTTTGCAACAGAAAGAGGATATGGTGAGTTCAAAGGACAATGGGAATTCCCCGGGGGAAAAATTGAAGTCGGTGAAACGCCACAGCAGGCATTAATAAGAGAAATTCAAGAAGAACTTACAGTAAAAATCAAAGTGGGTAAGTTGATTGATACCATTGAGTATGATTATCCTAAATTTCATTTGAATATGAAATGTTTTTTATGCGTAATAGTGGATGGAGATATTATTTTGAAAGAGGCGGAAGACTCTAAATGGTTGAATAAAGATGAATTATATGGTGTAAATTGGCTACCGGCTGACATAACATTGATTGATAAAATTGCAGATTTTATGAATAATTGATATTAATACAAAACTCCCAATGCAATGCATTGGGAGTTTATTTTTAATCTCTGCTGTCAAGAGGAACATATTCTTTATGAGGTGCGATACTTTTATATGCGGGACGAATGATTTTACCCGGATTGACAAGTTCCTCAATTCTGTGAGCCGACCAACCGGCAATTCTTGCGATTGCGAACATAGGTGTATACAATTCCATCGGCAAGTCAAGCATACTGTAAACGAAGCCCGAATAAAAGTCCACGTTTGCACTGACGCCTTTATACATTTTGCGTTCGCTTGCGATGACCTGCGGAGCAAGTCGTTCAACCCTTGAATACAAATTAAATTCGTCCTCTCTGCCTTTTTCTTTTGAAAGGCTCTCAACGAATGATTTAAAAACATTCGCTCTCGGGTCGGAAAGTGAATAAACCGCGTGTCCCATACCGTAAATAAGTCCAGATTTATCGAACGCTTTTTTATTAAGTAAATCAGAAAGATATTGCTCAATCTCTTTATCGTCATTCCAGTTTTTAATATTCTTTTTCATATCCTCAAACATTTGCGTAACCTTAATATTAGCACCGCCGTGCTTAGGACCTTTCAGCGCACCCAAAGACGCGGCAACAGTTGAATAGGTATCCGTACCGCTTGAAGTGACTACGTGAGTAGTGAATGTTGAGTTGTTACCGCCACCGTGTTCGGCGTGAAGTATCAACGCAATATCAAGAATTCTCGCCTCAAGCTCCGTATATTGACTGTCGTTACGCAACATATGAAGTATATTTTCCGCAGTCGAAAGCTCCGGTTTAGGTGCATGAACGATAAAACTGTCGTTTTCATGATAATACTTAAATGCCTGATAGCCGTAAACCGACAACAACGGAAATTGTGCGATTAACTGCAAACACTGTCTTAAAACGTTCGGAAGTGACACATCGTCGGCTTTATCATCATAAGCATACAACGTAAGCACACCTCTTGAAAGTGCGTTCATCATATCCTTACTCGGTGCTTGCATGATAATATCACGCACAAATGACGGGGGAATAGTTCGCATATGTGAAAGTGTCTTTGTGAAAATATCAAGCTCATTTTTGTTCGGGAGTTCGCCGAAAAGAAGTAAATATGTAACTTCTTCAAAGCCAAACCTTTTGTCGCGGATAAAACCTTTAATAAGGTCCTCGACATCATAGCCGTGATAATAAAGTTTACCGTCACAAGGTTTTGATGATCCGTCAGAGAGTGTATCATAGGCATGAATTTCGCCTATTTCGGTAAGTCCGGCAAGAACACCTTTACCGTTAATATCTCTCAACCCCCTTTTAACGTCATATTTGGTATATAACTCAGGATTAATGCTTTTATTCTTTTTACAAATTTCAAGCATTTTGATCATTTCGGGAGTAACTTCGATAGGTACAATTTTCTCTCGCATATATATTCCTCCGTTTGTTTTAAATTTAGTATATGAAAAAAATTCGCTCCATATAACTTTATTAATATTATACCAGATATTTGAATATAAAACAACAAAAATTATGTAAACTTATTGTGAATTGTTGATAGGCGTGATATAATAGTAAAAAAAGATGAAAGGATAGATTTTTATGGTATATGTAATGCTTGCGGACGGTTTCGAAGAAGTTGAGGCAATCGAACCTATAGATATTTTGAAAAGAGGCGGTGTTGATGTTACGACAGTCGGTGTAAAGAGCAAGACAGTAACCGGCGCACACGGTATTGAGGTGACAGCCGATATTGAGATTAACGGGGTTGAGCCTGAAAAGATGGAACTTTTAATGTTGCCGGGCGGTATCGGTCACGAAATTCTTGACGCGTCAAACGACGTACACGGACTTTTGAATTATGCGGTTGCAAACCGTATTTATGTATCGGCAATTTGTGCCGCACCGTCAATTTTGGGTAAGAAAATGTTACTTGAGGATAAAAAAGCGACTTGTTTCCCGGGTTACGAAAAGTATCTTTACGGTGCAGACGTAAAGTCGGATAAAGTTGTTGTTGACGGTAAGTTTATAACCGGCAAGGGCGCAGGCGCGGCGGCTGATTTCGGGTTTGCCATGCTGGCTATTCTAAAGGACAAGGAAACTGCCGACAGAGTAAAGGAGACAATGCAGTATTGATTAAGGACGAGATAAGGGAAGATATGCGTGCCAAACGTCGTGCATTATCTAAGGACGAGGTTAAAATTAGAAGTGATGAAATTCGTCAAAGGCTGTTTGGGGTTGAGCGTGTGAAACAAGCCAAAACAATATGTACGTTCATATCTGCGTTTAAAGAACCTGATACCGTTGAAATAATCAAAGAACTTTGGGAACAGGGCAAAAAAGTTGTTGTGCCGATAACCGATATTGAGAGCGGTACGTTGTCACTTTCGTATATAAACAGTATGGATGATATGGAAAAGGGTGCATATGGCATTTTAGAGCCGAAAACGGTACGAACGGCTGACGAAAATAATATTGACGTTATTCTTGTACCGGGACTTGCATTTGACCGTAACGGCGGAAGAATGGGATTTGGAAAAGGGTATTACGACAGACTGCTTGAAAGCAGCAATGCAGTGAAAATAGGGCTTTGCTATGATTTTCAGATACTTGAAAAAATACCTACGGAAAGTCACGATGTACCGATGAATTTTGTGATAACGGAAAAAGAAATTTTAGAAATCAGGTGAAAGTTATGTTGTTTGATTCTCACGCACATTATAATGATGAGAGGTTTAAAGATGATGTCGATGAAGTGCTGTCGGCGATGAATGAAAATAATGTCGGACTTATTTTAAATTCGTGTTCGTCACTTGACGAGGTGCCGGATATATTTGCGATATGTGAAAAATATCCGTTCGTCTATACGTCGGTCGGAATACATCCGCACGAGGTTTCCGAACTTACCGAGGCGGATATGGATAAGCTGAAGGAATATGCAAAAAATCCGAAAGTTAAAGCGATAGGTGAAATAGGACTTGACTATTTTTATGATTTTTCACCGCGTGATATTCAGCAAAAGTGGTTTGCAAGACAAGTGGACATTGCACGAGAACTTAAAATGCCGGTTGTTATACACGACAGAGAAGCGCATAAGGATTGTATGGATATTTTGCGTGAACATAAGGTGAGCGAAGTCGGAGGAGTTTTCCATTGCTATGCGGGAAGTGTTGAAATGGCAAAGGAAATACTTGATTGGGGAATGTATATCGCGTTCGGCGGTTCACTTACGTTTAAAAAGTCGGTAAGACCTGTTGAGGTGGCGAAGTATGTACCGCTTGACAGAATTGTTATTGAAACCGATTCGCCGTATCTTACACCGGAACCGCACAGAGGAAAGCGAAACAGTTCGCTTTATATCCACTATGTTGCCGAAAAACTTGCGGCGGTAAAGGGTATTTCTATTGAAGAAATCGAAAACGCAACATATGAAAATGCAAAAAAATGCTTTGGAATAAAATAATATAAAAGACAGATTACAAAAAGTAATCTGTCTTTTATATTATTCAGCTGTTTCCGGAGCAGGCTCGTCTTCAATCGCATCATATGCGGCAAGAACCTTGCTTTCGAGCATATTTCTCATATCACTGTTTATCGGATGAGCAATATCTATGTACTCACCGTCAGGAGTTCTTCTGCTTGGCATAGCAACAAACAGCTTTTCCGGACCTTCAATAACCTTTACGTCATGGACAGCAAACGCATTGTCAAATGTAACAGATGCGACAGCTTTCATTTTTCCTTCGCTGGCTACTTTTTTAATTCTGATGTCTGTAATTTCCATGTTTTTCATCACCTTCCGACAAATTTTACTAATTTAATAATATAGCAATTCGCTCAATTTGTCAAGTGCTTTGCACAGATTTTATGGTGAAAATGGCGAAAAAATTACAAGATACGATTTTTAATTGGGCAAATTTATAAAAAAGGGTTTTCAATTTGTTGATAAAGGTATATAATTAATATATTAATATGAGATACGAGGGGATATATGATGAATAGATTTCAAATGTCTGATATAGATAAGACGGCAAATATACATTTTATCGGTATAGGCGGAATAAGTATGAGCGGTTTGGCACAAATTGTGCTTAAAGACGGCTACGGTGTTTCCGGCTCGGACTGGAATAAGAGCGCTATAACCGAAAAGCTTGAAAATATGGGTGCGGATATTGTGTACGGTCACGGTGCCGTTAACAAGGACGGCATAAATAAGGCATCGCTTGTTGTATATACGGCGGCGGCAAAAGCCGATAATCCCGAAATTGTGCTTGCAAAGGAAAAGGGCATTCGCCTTATAGACAGAGCCGAGTTTTTGGGTGCGATAATGAAAAATTACAAGCACGCTGTCGGCGTAAGCGGAACGCACGGTAAAACCACGACAACATCAATGCTTGCACACGCACTTATCGGTGCAAATCTTGACCCTACAATCAGCGTAGGAGGTGAGCTTGATTTAATCGGCGGAAATATCAGAACGGGTAAATCGGATTATTTTGTTACAGAGGCTTGTGAATACACAAACAGCTTTTTGAAATTTTATCCTACAATCGCCCTTATAACAAATGTTGAGGAAGATCATCTTGACTTCTTTTCGGGGATTGACGAGATAATCGCAAGTTTCAGACAGTTTGCGTACTTGACAAAGGATATAGGTTATGTCGTTGCAATGGGCGGAGATAAGAATGTTCAAAAAGTGCTTGAAAACGCAGATGACCTTAACATAATCACTTACGGAATGGAAAGCAAGTTTGATTATTACCCTGAAAACATTGTGTATCATGCAGGTTTTCCGAGCTTTGACGTTATGAAAAACGGTGAAAAGGTTTGTCATATAAAACTTAATGTCCCGGGCGAACACAATATTTTAAATTCGCTTGCCACTGTTGCGGTATGTAATCTTATGGGCGTTGACGCGGAAACTGCCGCAAAGGGGATTGAAACATTTAAAGGTACGCACAGACGTTTTGAGAAAAAAGGATTTTTAAACGGTGCGGTTGTGATTGACGACTATGCACACCACCCGACAGAAATAAAAGCGACACTTCACGCGGCACAAAAATTCCCGCACAATAAAGTTTGGTGCGTGTTCCAGCCGCACACTTTCTCACGAACAAGAACATTGTGGGACGAATTTGTCGGTGCGTTTGATGATGCGGACGAATTGATTTTGACACATATATATGCTGCACGTGAAAAGTTTGACGGTGTTACAAAACCTGAAAATCTTGCGGAGGATATTAAGAAACGCGGAGTAAATGCACAGTATATCGATAAATTCGAGGATATTGCCGAGTTTTTGAAAAAGAACGTCAAAGAGGGCGATATTGTATTTACAATGGGTGCAGGTGACGTTGTTAATATAAATAAGTTAATCGTTGAGTAACAAAAAAAAGACGACTGAGAAGTCGTCTTTTTTGTTGCCTTCCATTGAGGGGAAGTGTCACGAGGTACGAGTGACGGAGGGGGCTTTACTTTGCCACAGGTATTTTAACGGTAAATTCCGTATATTCATTCTTTTTTGAGTAAACCTTAATATTGCCTTTGCAAGCGGTTGTGATAGCTTTTGCTATTGCAAGACCGAGTCCGTAACCGCCGCTTTCTCTTGCTCTTGACTTGTCCTCACGATAGAAACGTTCAAATATTTGTTTTTGTGCGTCCTCAGAAATTCCGACACCTGTATTTCTGACTGTCAATACCGCATCAGATGATTCGTGAGTGAGAGTTATATTAATATCGCCGGATTTCGGTGTGTATTTGACTGCGTTGTCAAGAAGTATCATAACAAGCTGTTTAAGCTGTTCGGTCGAGCCGTTTACGAATAAATCGGGAGTGATGTCGTAAGTAAGGTTTACGTTGTTTTCAAAAATGACTGCCTCCATAAGAAGTATAACGCTTTCGGCTGCCTCCGAAAATGAAACCTTGCTGAAAATCACGTTTCCGTCGTCGTGGTCAATTCTTGCGAGATAAAGTAGGTCATTTGTGAGTTTTGTCATTCTTTCAGTCTCTGTTTTGATGTAATCAAGCCATTTTTTTTCTTCGCCTATGGTGTTTTCCTGATGTGACAGAAGTACGTCAACATTTGTGTTAATCGTTGTAAGCGGTGTTTTCAGTTCGTGTGACGCGTCTGCGACAAACTGTTTTTGCTTGTTGTACGATTCTTCAACCGGTTTGATTGAACGGTTTGCGGACGACAGACTGATTAAAAATGCTACCGTAAGTGCAACTACGCCGACTAAAAGAAGTATCAAAAATAAATTTCTAAGCATTGCGTGTTCGGCTTGACATTCCGTAAATGCAATTATAAAACCTGTATCAAGCGGTACAACTTTGTATGACCAGTAACCGTTTAACGAACGGATTTGTCCTTTGTCCTCCGAACCGTAAATAATGTCGTTTATTTTGTCTGTATAGAAATCTTCGGTTAAATCAAACGGTGCGTTGACTTTTTCAACATTGCCGTCCGTATCGGTTGTGACAGTGAATGTAAGCGAAAATTCCTGCTTTTGTTTGTCGCTTTTGTTTATATTGTCCGCATTTGGGTCGACTGTATTCGGATTGGGCGGTACATTGCCGTTTTGGTTGGACGGTACATCGTCAATCGGCTTTTGCATATTGTCTTTCTGCCGCGGATTGTGGTCGGGACGAATAAATTCAATCGCTCTGTCAAGTTTTTGCGATATGCTTTTGTTTACGTTTTGAGCCGTCATAATATAAATAACGGAAAAACTCGATAAAACAAGTGCCGCAATTATGAGCGTGTTTATTATAAGAAGTTTATTTCTAAGTTTTTTAAACATACCCAAGTCCCCCTATTCGCTTAAAGTGTAGCCGACACCTCTTACGGTGTTAATGGACACCTTTGAGTGTACGAACGCAAGTTTTTTGCGGAGAAATGATATATATACTTCAACGTGATTGGATTCTGCCTCAGAATCAAAACCCCATAATTTTTCTATAATCTGTTCCTTTGAACAAACCATTTCTTTGTGTAACATTAAATGTTCAAGCAGTTCGCTTTCTTTTAATGTAAGAGTTATTTCCGACGCACCTGCCGTCAGCTTTAATGAAGAAGTGTTAAGAGTTATATCGCCGTATGAGATAGTATTTGTGTTTGAAACTATTTCACCGCGTCTGCGGCCTAATGCCCTTATTCTTGCAAGCAGTTCTTCGGTGTTAAACGGCTTTGCGAGGTAATCGTCCGCACCGCTGTCAAGTCCGAGAACTTTATCGGAAATTTCATTTTTTGCGGTAAGAAGTATAACAGGTGTGTCAAACCCCTCTGAACGCAAGGTTTTTAAAACGGTTATACCGTCCGTTTTAGGTAACATTATATCAAGGACAATGACGTCATATATACCGCTTAATGCGTTGTCAAGTCCTGTTTCACCGTCGTTTGCAACGTCAACGGTGTAATTGTTTTTCTTTAATATATGTGACAAAGCCTCCGATAAATGAAGCTCGTCCTCCACAACAAGTATTCGCATTCGTTCACCCTCTTTTATCATTTTATATCTATATTATAGCATAGTTTTCTTAAATGTACCTTAATTTAAAAATTTTTTTTACGTATTATTATAGTAGAAATTTTATCGGAGAAAAGTTTTTTGAAATTAATTTTACATTTTAAGGTTTATTTAAGGATTATACCGTACAATGAAATCAACGAAAGGATAAAAGAGGAGATGAGGACTTATGGCAATAGAGATTTTTAATCGTTACGAGCATAAATATAAGCTCGACACGAAAACTTTTAATAAGGTTTTGGAGATTATGGATGAGCATATGGAACTTGATTCGCATTGCGGCGAACATTCGCTTTATACCATAGCAAATATTTATTACGACACGAAAGACAATTCTCTTATAAGAGAGTCGCTTTCAAAACCGGCATATAAGGAAAAGTTAAGACTTCGTTCTTACGGTGTACCGGATATGGATTCAAAGGTGTTTCTTGAAATAAAGAAGAAATACAGAGGTCTTGTGAATAAACGCCGTACAACATTGGAACTTGGAGAGGCATATGATTTTATTGAAACAGGAGTGAAACCGGAATTACAGGATTATATGAACGGTCAGGTTTTAAATGAACTTGAATATTGCCTTAATTTGTACGACCTTGAGCCGAAAGTCTATATCGCATATGACAGATTGGCTTATTTTGAAAAAGGCAATGACGATTTGAGAATATCATTTGATACAAACATTCGTACAAGAAGAAGTGATTTATTGCTGGAGTCGGGCGACCACGGAAAAAGACTTTTAGACAGTGACGTGTGGCTTATGGAAATAAAAACAAGTTTGGCAAAACCGTTGTGGCTTTGCGAAATGCTTTCGGAATTTGAAATTCGTTCATCAAGTTTTTCAAAATACGGTACGGAGTACAAAAATATGATGGCAAGACAAAAGGAAATGCCGAAACAAAAAATATTCGTATTCGGAAATCAAAAACAAGCAGTATAATATAGGAGGATAAAAGAGAATGGATAATTTAATAAATTCAATAACATCAACATCGGATTCAGGCATAACGCTAACCTTGCCTATGGCAATAGTCGCAATGGCGGCGGCACTTATATTCGGACTTGTTATAAGTCTTACATATATGGGTACACATAAAAATAAATATCAGCAGAGTTTTGCGATTACTCTTACAATGCTGCCGATAATTTTGACGGTTATAATTTTGTTTGTGGGAAGTAACGTGGCGAGAGCATTTTCTCTTGCGGGAACATTGTCAATTATTCGTTTCCGTTCGGCACCCGGCGATCCGGAGGATATAGGATATATTTTTTTTGATATTGCGGCAGGTCTTGCGTGCGGTGTAGGTCTTTACGGATACGGAGCATTGTTTGTTTTATTGCTTTGCCTGTTTATGATTGTGATTTCAAAAATCAAATTCGGTAAGCCTAATACAACGGCTAAAAATTTGAAAATTACCATTCCCGAAAATCTTGATTACGAGGGTATATTTGATGAAATAATCAAGAAATACTCAAAAGATTATACATTACAAAAGGTCAGAACAACAGATTTGGGCTCGCTGTATGAACTTACATATTCGGTTAATATGAATAAAGATGCCGATGAAAAGAAGTTTATTGACGAATTAAGATGCAGAAACGGCAATTTGAATATTGTATTGTCACTTGCCGCAACAGAGTTTTACGGAAAATAAAGGTTTAATAATATCCGACTGTTTTAACAAGAAATTAATCTCCCCCCTATACAGTTAAGACAGAGGATATATTAAAACGGATAATAGGGTTGGAAAAAAGTTTAAATTTTTCTAAAAAAGACTTGCAAAGTGTTTTGCAGTATGCTATAATATATTTGTAGAAAGAAATTACATTCTACCCTTTTATCCTATACATAGCAAAATGAAAAGAGCACTTATTTAGGTGCTTTTTTCATTTTTTTTTGGATAAATTTTTCTTTATAGGGTAAGCTAAAATAAAGGAGAGTGGCTTAACTATGGCAGGAATAATTTTCAGTATAATAGCGGGTGCGTCAATGAGTATACAGGGTGTTATGAATACACGTCTTTCGGATAAAATAGGAATATACGAATCAAACGCATTTGTTCAGGGAACGGCATTTTTATTGTCGCTTATTGCGGTGTGGATAATGGGCAAAGGCAGTTTTAAAGGTATAGCGGACGTGAATAAATTCTATCTTTTGGGCGGTGTACTGGGGATAATTATAACAGTAACGGTTATGCTCGGTATAGGCAAATTAAGTCCTACGGTGGCAATTTCAATTATATTGATTTCACAGCTTTTCGTTGCGGCGTTGATTGACGCGTTCGGTCTTATGGGCAGCGAAAAGGTTGCGTTTACTTGGAATAAATACATCGGAATGGCACTTATGATAGGCGGTGTGCTGTTGTTTAAATGGAAATCATAAAATATCACAACTAATTCTACGTTAATATTATGTAAAAAAAAACTGTTTTTTTATTGCAAACGTAATACAAAATATGATATAATTTTTTTTGCATTTATGCGAAATAAAATTTATTTAAAATTTATCGGGAGGTAGAGAGTTGAACAAAAATATTATTAGTCTTGAAAACATTGCCGTTTCCTTTGACGGTGAGAAGATTTTAAACGACATCAATCTTGACATTAAGGACAAAGAATTTGTAACGTTTCTCGGCCCATCGGGCTGCGGAAAGACAACCACACTTAGAATTATAGGTGGGTTTTTAAAGCCTGACAGCGGTATTGTCAGATTCGACGGTAAGGAGATTAATAATATACCTCCTTATAAACGTAATGTTAATACGGTGTTTCAGAGATACGCGCTTTTTCCTCATTTGAATGTGTATGATAATATTGCATTCGGATTGAAGATAAAGAAATTTTCTGATAAGGAAATTCAAAAGCGTGTCGGAGCAATGCTGGAGCTTGTAAACCTTAAAGGTTTTGAAAAACGCTCAATCGACAGACTTTCCGGCGGTCAGCAGCAGAGAGTTGCCATTGCAAGGGCACTTGTCAATGAGCCGAAGGTGCTTCTTCTTGACGAGCCTTTGGGTGCACTTGATTTGAAGCTTAGAAAAGATATGCAGATTGAATTAAAGCGTATTCAGCAAAGCCTTGAAATTACGTTTATATATGTAACACACGACCAGGAGGAGGCTCTTACAATGAGTGATACGGTCGTGGTAATGAATAACGGTGATATTCAGCAAATCGGTTCTCCGGTTGATATATATAATGAGCCTAAAAACGCATTCGTTGCCGACTTTATCGGTGAAAGCAATATCCTAAACGGTATGATGGTTAAGGATTTGCTTGTTGAGATAAACGGTCACAGATTTGAATGTGTTGATACGGGATTCGGTGAAAATAAACCTGTTGACGTTGTTATACGTCCTGAGGATATTCAGCTTGTTAAGCCTGACGATTCACACATTTCGGGTGTTGTGCAGTCTGTCACGTTTAAGGGTGTGCATTATGAAATGCTTATCGAGGCTTATGACCACGATTGGCTTGTACATTCGACAAAGGCGGCAGAAGTGGGAAGTACGGTCGGTATAAAGTTCGATCCGTATGACATACATATTATGCACAAGATGAACGATTAAGGAGGTAGAGATGATGAAAAAACTTGTTTCCGCTCCTTATCTTTTGTGGATGGCGATATTTATTATTGTTCCGCTTATAATGGTGGCATACTTTGCTTTAACCGATACAAACGGAGCATTTACGCTTGACAATCTTGCGGCGGTGTCGCAGTATTCAAATATATTTATTCGTTCAATATGGCTTGCGGCGGTCGCGACGGTGATATGTTTTATCATAGCGTATCCGCTTGCACTGATACTTGCCAATACGGATAAAAGCTATCAAAGTACGGTGCTTATGATAGTAATGCTCCCAATGTGGATGAACTTTCTTTTGAGAACGTACGCATGGATGACACTTTTGGGCAATAACGGACTTATTAACAGCTTTTTTGGGCTTTTCGGACTTGGTCCGTTTAAAATGCTGAATACATCGGGTGCGGTTGTGCTTGGTATGGTTTATAACTATTTGCCGTATATGATACTTCCGCTTTATACTGTAATGGAAAAGATAGATAAAAGCGTTATTGAGGCGGCTCACGATTTGGGCTGTAACAATGTAAAGACTATGTTCAAGGTTGTTGTACCGCTGAGTATGCCCGGAATAATGTCGGGTATCACAATGGTGTTTGTGCCGGCAATCAGTACATTTATCATTTCAAGAATGCTCGGCGGCGGTTCTAACCTGCTTATCGGTGACCTTATAGAAATGCAGTTTCTCGGAAATTCGTATAATCCGAACTTAGGTGCGGCAATTTCGCTTGTGCTTATGGTTATCATTCTGCTGATTATGACAATACTTAATCAGTTTGATGATGATGAAGATAAGGTGCTTATGTAAGTTTATAAGAAAGGACGTGGGATTTAATTGAAAAAATTATCAAAGGTCTATATGGCTCTTGTTTTATTGTTCCTGTATATACCGATTTTTGTGCTTATCGTGTTTTCGTTTAACGTAACAAAAAGCCGTTCGGTGTTTTCGGGATTTACATTTGATTGGTACATAAAGCTGTTTCATAACGGACTTATAATGAAATCGCTTTTAAATACAGTAATAGTTGCGACAGTTGCGTCAATCGCCGCGACAATTCTCGGTACTGCGGCGGCAATCGGTATAAACAATATGAAAAAACTGCCGCGAACGATTGTTATGCAGGGTACGAACATTCCTATTATTAACCCCGAAATCGTTACGGGTGTTTCGCTTATGCTTTTGTTCGTGTTCTTTGCGGCAAGAATGAATTTTGAATTTGGCTTTGTGACGCTTATCATAGCACATATCACGTTTGACGTGCCGTATGTAATTCTGAACATAATGCCTAAATTCAGACAGATGAATCCGCATCTTTACGAAGCGGCACAGGATTTGGGGTGCAGTCCCGTTTCGGCATTTTTCAAGGTTGTTTTGCCTGAAATATTGCCGGGTGTAATTTCGGGATTTTTGATGTCGTTCACATTTTCGCTTGATGATTTTGTTATCAGTTACTTTACAAGCGGTGCAACGTCCCAAACATTGCCAATTACGATTTATTCAATGACAAGACGTAAGGTAAGCCCTGAAATAAACGCACTTTCAACAATAATTTTTGTAATCGTGGTTATAGTGCTTGTTGTTAAGAATGTAATTGAGCGTAGAAATGCGGTAAAGCGAGGTGTTAAATGATGAAAAAATTTATACTTGCTTTAATTTCAATGTCGCTTTTGCTTGCAAGCGGTTGTGCGCATATTGAGGAATACGATACGGAGGAAACGGCAGATACGGAAGAAACAACGGAAGTACAAACTGTAACGGTTGATAATCCCGAATACTATACGCGGTTTAAGAATGACGGCATATCAATAAACGTGTATAACTGGGGTGAATATATTCCTGACGGAAGTGAGGAGGGTGTACTTAACTTAAACGCCGAATTTACAAAGCTTACGGGCATAACGGTAAATTACAGTACATATGCCACGAATGAGGAGCTTTACGCAAAGTTGAAGGGCGGCGGCTCGACTTATGATATTATCATTCCTTCAGATTATATGATTTCAAGAATGATAAAAGAAAATATGCTTGAACCGCTTGATAAGTCGAATATTCCGAATTTTGCAAATATAATGGATAAGTTTAAGAGCTCGGAATATGATCCCGGCTCAAAGTATTCCGTGCCGTATACATGGGGAACGGTCGGAATTATCTATGATACGACTGTTGTAGATGAGGAGGATATTGGCTGGGATATTCTTTGGGACGAAGATTATTCGGGCAGAATATTGATGTTCGATAATCCGCGTGACGCATTTGCGATTGCGGAAAATATGCTTGGATATTCGCTTAATACTGAAAACAGCGAAGAACTTGAAAAAGCGGCGGAAAAGCTGAAAGAACAGAAAAAAGTTGTTCAGGCGTATGTAATGGACGAAATATTTGATAAGATGGGTGCAGGTGAGGCAATAATAGCACCGTATTACGCAGGTGACGCTGTAACGCTTATGGACGAATATGAGGACCTTGGTTTTGTAATTCCCGACAGCGGTACAAACTTGTTTATAGATGCGGTTTGTATTCCTAAGGGCTGCAGAAATAAAGAGGCGGCGGAAATGTATATTAATTTCTTGAATGAGCCTGACGTTGCATATGCGATTGCAGATTTTATTGGATATTCAACTCCAAACCAAAAAGCATATGAAATGCTTGATGATGAAGTGAAAAATGACGGTATATCTTATCTTGATGATGATTATATCGAGGAAAAAACGACTGTTTTCTGTAATCTTTCAGATGAGGCAAATCAGAAAATGCAGACGCTTTGGACTGATATGAAGTCGTCAGAAGAACAAACACCGAATAAAGTGATAGTTCCGGCATTTATGTCAGTGTGCGTCATTGCGTCATTGATTATATTAATAAGAAGATATATTAAAAAGAAAAAAGATATGTTTTAATAAACGGCGACCGTTGGTTGCCGCTACGAGGTAGTAGTGGCGGTCATCGGCCGCCCTTTTGACTTATATATATTAATATGCTATAATTATATATAAGTTTAAATTAAGGGGATAAAAAAATGATACTTGCAATAGACATTGGAAATACAAACATAGTGGTAGGATGTTGTAAGGACAACAAAGTTTCGTTTGTGGAACGAATTTCTACAAATCACACTGCAACGGAGCTTGAATATGCTGTTTCGATAAAGACGATTTTGGAGCTTTACAACATTGATTTTTCTGAAATTGACGGTGCGATAATATCATCGGTTGTTCCTACTGTCACAATCACTATGAAAAGAGCGATAAAGAAAATTACAGGCTGTGAGGCAATGATTATCGGACCGGGTATAAAGACGGGTTTAAGCATTGTTATAGACAATCCCGCACAACTTGGCAGTGACTTGGTTGTTGACGCGGTTGCGGGAATACATGAATACGGTGCGCCGATTATAATATTTGACCTTGGCACCGCAACGACTATTTCGGTAGTCGATAAGAATAACAACTACATCGGCGGTGTTATAATGCCGGGAATGGGTATTTCGCTTAACGCAATGGTAAGCGGTACGTCGCAACTTCCGAGAATTAGCCTTGAAGAACCGAAAAAGATTATCGGCTCAAATACCGTTGACTGTATGAAAAGCGGTATATTGTACGGTACTGCGTCAAGTATGGACGGAATGATTGAGCGTATCAAGGAAGAAATCGGTGAGGCGAAAGTTGTCGCAACAGGCGGACTTGCAAGTACGGTTGTTCCGCATTGTAAAAATGACATAATTCTTGATGACGAACTTTTGCTTAAAGGACTTATGATAATATATAATAAAAACATTTAATTTCAATAAATTCCCACTTGTAGAATAGCAGAATATGCACAAAATATTAACATAGTTTAATGGAAAGCAGGGAAGAGAATTTGAAGAATAATAAAGTTTTTGAAGTTCTGCAACGCGTCGGCAGGTCGTTTATGCTGCCGATTGCAATTTTGCCTGTTGCAGGACTTTTTCTGGGTATAGGAAGTTCTTTCACAAATGAAACAATGCTTAAAGCATACGGTCTTTACGGCATAATGGGACCGGGAACGATAATTCACGGCATTTTAACGGTTATGTGTGCCGCCGGAAGTATCGTTTTTGATAATTTGCCGTTGCTTTTTGCAATCGGTGTTGCAATCGGTATGGCGAAACGTGAAAAAGAAGTCGCCGCACTTGCGAGTGTTATTGCGTTTTTTATTATGCACACTGCCATAAGTGCGTTGATTTCCGTAAATTATGCCGGCGGCGATATGAGTATGGACGCAATGGAACAGGCTGTTGTGAATTTGGAGCAAAATCTCGGTCTGAGCGGTGCAACGTCAATGGTACTTGGTATATATACGCTTAATATGGGCGTGTTCGGCGGTATCATTGTCGGACTTGGCACGGCGGCACTGCACAACAGATTTTATAAAATACAACTTCCGCAAGTGCTGTCATTTTTCGGCGGTACAAGATTTGTGCCGATAATATCGGCGGTTGTGTTTTTGCTTGTCGGAATACTTATGTATTTTATTTGGCCGTATATTCAAAAAGTTATTTCAATGCTTGGAAATCTCGTACAGAATACGGGCTATATCGGTACACTGATTTACGGTATAATCGAACGTGCGTTAATACCGTTCGGCCTTCATCATGTATTCTATATGCCGTTTTGGCAGACAAATGTCGGAGGCTCAATGGAGATTGCAGGTCAGACAATAAACGGTGCACAAAATATATTCTTTGCACAGCTTGCCGACCCTAACACAACGAAATTTTCCGTTGACGCAACGCGTTTTATGGCAGGTAAATTTCCGTTTATGATGTTCGGTTTGCCTGGTGCGGCACTTGCAATGTACAGATGTGCCAGAAACGAAAAGAAAAAAGTTGTCGGAGGACTTTTGCTTTCGGCGGCATTGACGGCATTTTTGACAGGCATAACAGAGCCGCTTGAATTTACATTCTTGTTCGTTGCACCGATTTTGTACGTTGTGCATTGTGTGCTTGCAGGTATCTCGTTTATGCTTATGCATATATTCGGTGTCGGAGTCGGTATGACTTTCTCGGGCGGACTTATAGATATGACGCTTTTCGGTATAATGCAAGGTAATGCAAAAACTCATTGGCTTTATATAGTGCTTGTCGGTATTGTGTATTTCTTCGTTTATTGGGGTGTATTCACATTCCTTATAAAGAAATTTAACTTTAAAACTCCGGGTCGTGAGGCGGATAATGAGGAAACAAAGCTTTATACGCGTTCAGATATGAATGCGAAAAATGGCGGAAAGACAGATATGACATCTGTTTTGATTTTAAAAGGACTTGGAGGTAAAGAAAATATCGCCGATATTGACTGTTGTGCAACAAGACTTCGTATTACGGTGCATAACAGTGACGCGGTCAGCGAGGATATTTTAAAACAAAGCGGTGCGGCAGGTGTAATTAAAAAGGGTAACGGTATACAGGTTATTTACGGTCCGCGAGTAACGGTTATAAAGTCGCATTTGGAGGACTTTATGGAAAGTAAGGAAAGCGTCGATTTAAGCGGTTATGGTGTGGCGGATAATGAAATACAAACTGAAAAAGAAACTGCACCGAAAGCAGACGGAACGGAAATATTCCTTTCATCTCCGATAAGAGGAAAAGCAGTACCGCTTGAAAAGGTGGATGATGAGGTATTCTCTGCCGGAATACTCGGACAAGGTATTGCGATTGAGCCGAGCGAGGGCAAGGTTTTCGCACCGGTTGACGGTGTGGTTGAAAACATTCCGAAAAGTAAGCACGCTATCGCAATAACTGCGGATAATGATGCAAATATTTTAATTCATGTCGGTCTTGATACAGTTGAACTTGACGGTAACGGATTTGACGTAAAAGTTGCAAACGGTGCAAAAATCAAAAAAGGCGACTTGCTTATGACGTTTAATTTAAACGGAATAAAGAAACAGGGCTATAAAATGATAACGCCTATAGTAGTTTGTAACGCAGATGAATTCGCGGAATTTAAAACCGTTGCCGACGGTGATGTGAATGTCGGTGATGATGTGATAAGAATAGTCAGATAACAAAAAGGACGGTTTTAAAACCGTCCTTTTTGAATATCAAATATTTTGCACGTTCCGAACAATTTATCGGATTCTGAATCAGTCTATCTTAACTGTCCAGCCAAACTCGTCTTTAATTTTACCCCATTGAATACCTGTAAGAGTATCATAAAGCATATGAGTAACTTCGCCGATTTCGCCGTTGTTTACAGGCATTACAAGGTCGCCGTACTTAAGTTCGCCGATAGGTGAAATAACAGCGGCAGTACCTGTACCCCAAGCTTCTTCAAGCTTACCTGCTTTGAATGCCTCAACAAGTTCATCGATTGAAAGACGACGTTCTGAAACTTTGTAACCCTTTGACTGAAGAAGTTCAATAATTGACATTCTTGTAATACCGCCAAGAATTGAGCCTACAAGAGCAGGAGTAACAACTTCGCCGTCAATTTTGAAGAATACGTTCATTGAACCAACTTCTTCAACGTACTTTCTTTCAACACCGTCAAGCCATAGAGTTTGAACATAACCTTGTTCAGCGGCCTCTTCCTGACCTTTTAGAGAAATGGCATAGTTAGCGCCGGCTTTTGTGAAACCTGTACCGCCGATTACGGCACGAACATACTTCTGTTCAACGAAGATTTTAACAGGTGCGATACCTTGTGGATAATATGCTCCGACCGGTGAAAGAATAATTGCAAATGTAAGGTGCTTTGCAGGGTGAACACCAACGTGTGCGTCAGTAGCGAATATGTAAGGTCTGATGTAAAGTGAAGTACCGTCAAGTGAAGGTACCCAGTCCTTATCTACTTCTACAAGTGTTTTGATTGCCTTTATAGCAAATTCTTCATCTATCTTAGGAATGCAAAGACGATCACATGAAACGTTCATTCTTGCCATATTTTTGTCAGGACGGAAAAGTTGAATTGAACCGTCAGCGGTACGATAAGCCTTCATACCTTCAAAGATTTCCTGTGCATAGTGAAGTACCATAGCGGCAGGATCAAGTTCAAACGGGCCGTAAGGGACGATTCTTGGGTTGTGCCAACCCTCTCCCTCGTCATAGTTCATAATGAACATATGGTCGGTATAATATTGACCAAAACCAAGCTTTGATTCATCAGCAGGCTTTTGTTTTGGAGTAGTTGTTTTTGTGATTGAGATTTCCATTGTAAACGCTCCTTTTATTTTTCATACATAAACAAAATTTGTTTATCACATTATATTATACCGCTTTTTTTTAGCGTTGTAAAGTAGTATAGTGTATTTTTGCGACATTTTTTATAAATAAAATTACAATATTGTACCAATATAAAAGGACAAAGTTAAAACAGCTTTGTCCTTAGAATCTTATGATAACAAATTATAAAGTCTGACGATTGTTGCAACGGCTTGTTCAACAGTATACTGACCTTGCGGATTAAATTCTTCCTCCGTAATACCTGTCATTATACCGTGTTCGTTCGCCCAAGTTACAAAGAATTTTGCCCAAGGGGAGATTAAATCGGTGTCGTTGTATGTAAGGCTTGTTTCTGTTCCGATCCACATATACATTTCCGCAACTTTACATAGCAGTGTTGCCGCCTCTTCACGCGTTATTGTGCCGTCAGGGTCGAAATGTGATTCGTCTTTACCGTTTACAATGCCGAGTGCGTAAAGTATGTTGACGGAATCGTCAGCGTCGTTACAATCGACAAAGTAATTTTTTAGATACGGCTTATTTTGGTCTTGCATATACTTGTCAAGTGACGAGTAATTTTCTTTCACACAAATTAGATTTGCAAGCAATATACAAAATTGTTCACGTGTAATATTTTCAGAATAGTTGCCTGTAAATTCATACGGCAAAATATTTTTGCTTGCCGCCTCTCTTGCAAAAGGCTGTGCCCAAGGTGATGACGGAAGTTTCAAAAAGTCGTTTGACGTAACGCGGTGTATTTCCTCACCGTTCACCTTTTCTTCCGCATCGCGGTACATACTGTCAAGATAAAGCAATTTTTCTGTATTTGCCTTATTTAATTTGTAGCAAACGTAATTGTTGCTTCCGTACATACCAATCTGCAAACCCGAATTAAGCATATAGCTCTTTACGCCGTCATTTGTATAGATGTTTACGGAAATACCGCGAAATGGGGTAGGGTTTATCTTTCTGTAAACAGTCATATCTTGAATTGTTGAGTAAAATTCGTTTATTTCGTCTTTTGTAAGGTCGGTATATTTGCCCTCGGCAATATCCGAAACCGTTATACGCGTTATTTCATCGGCGTTAAAAACTCCGAGTGCGTCAGAAAAAGTCATATTTTCCGGCAAATCAACCACATTATATGCGTGTGCGGTAAGCGCAAGCATAAGAAGCAGTACAGTCGGAACAATAATTTTAAATAATCGTTTAATTTTAATCACCTCCGTTTAGAAAACGCAGTAAGTGTCCATATATTCCTTCATTTTTGTAAGAATATCGCCGTATGAACCGTCTTGCTTCAGATATTCGTAAATATCCTGAACAGTAATAATAGCGTGTACGTTAATTCCGAAATCCTCCATAACTTCCATAATGGTCGTCTTTTCAGGATTTTGACCTACTTCACATCGGTTTACGGAAATGAACATATCTTTAACTTCTACATTTGCGGCATTTTTTAGTATCGGCATAGTTTCTCTTACGGCTGTACCGGCTGTTATAACGTCCTCAATAATGATAACTTTGTCGCCGTCCTGTGGCTTGTAGCCTACAAGTGAACCGCCTTCACCGTGGTCTTTTTCTTCTTTTCTGTTGAAGAAATAAGGCTTGTCGATTTTGTATTCGTTGTAAAGTGCACCTGCGGCGGCAGTTGCAAGAGGGATACCCTTGTAAGCCGGACCGAACATACAGTCAAAATTATCACCGCAGTTTTTCTTTATAAGTGCGGCATAGAACTTGCCGAGTGTGGCAATTTGCTTGCCTGTACGGAAGTTACCTGTGTTTACGAAATAAGGTGTGTTTCTTCCGCTCTTTGTTACGAAATCGCCGAAACGAAGAACATCAGATTCCATCATAAATTCAATAAATTCTTTTTTCTTTTCTGTAAGCATAATTTTTCCTCCTAAAATTAATCTCTAAAATAAAGATTTCTCAATTTTTTCAAAGTGCGTTTTTCCATTCGCGACACCTGCATTTGAGAAATACCCATTATTTCTGAAATTTCCTTTTGACTTTTTTCGTCATAGTAACGATATTCAATAAATTTGCGTTCATCGGCGGAAAGTCGACTCATACAATATTTAATAAAATCCTTGTCCTCTATCATAAGAAAATTGCTGTCCTCAATACCGATAAGGTTTGAGAAATTCAATTCACCGTCTGCATATGCCTCGTATTCAAGTGACTTTATAAATGATGTATCACCTACTTCGTAGACATTCTCAAGCAGTTTTTCGGGAATGTTGAGTATTCTTGCAATTTCCTCTTGCGAAATTTCGCTTGAAACACGCTTGATTTTTTCCGCTTTGTAGAATATTTCATAAAGACGTCTTGGAATACGGATAAAGTTGCCTTTATCTCTGAAATACTTGCGTATTTCGCCCATCACCGTAGGGGTTGCATATGTGGCGAATTTAACGCCTTTGTCAGGGTCAAAACGTTCAACCGCATATAAAATTCCCATACATGCAACTTGAAATATATCGTCATATTCAACACCGCGGTTGATAAATTTGCGTGAAAGAATTTCGGCTATATATATGTAAGAAGAAACGATTTCGTCACGAAGGGCGATGTCGCCTGTTTCTCTGTATCGAGAAAACATTTCATATTCTGTTGTTTTAATTTCGGGTTTGACGACTGCCAATAAAAACCCTCCTTCGTGTGATTTATTTTACAAGTGCCTCGGCAACGGCGATTGAGTCATCGTGTGCCTGAGTATTTTTTTCGTCATCTTTGTAATTGCGGCGAATAAGAATGTATAGATCGTCACAGTAAATGCCGTTGTCTTTTAAAAGCCGGCTGTCTTTTAGATTTACCGCATAACCTTTGCCGTCAGCGGCTTTAACGACTTTGTCGGAAGACGAGTCTATAAAACTGTCAGTGCAGTCATAAATTTGGTCTACAACTTCTTTTTGCATTTGAGCGTCTACGTTAGCCTTGTCCATAAGATAGATAAATGAACAGTCGTCCGTAAACGTTAAGTCGAGCTTTGTTTGAATAGCATAGTCGTATTCTTCGCTGCCTGCATTGTCCGCAAAAACGAGTGTGCTTAGAAGTACTGAATTTTCGCCGTTTCCGTCAATGTCGCTTATACGTTCGGAAATTATTTCTTTAAGCTTGTTAATTTCTTCTTCGGAATAATTCATATGTCCCGCGTAAACAACATTCATATCGTATTTCGGACGTGTCGCACATTGTACAATGGTTACGGACGCAATAAGAACAGCTACAACCGTAATTATAACGTGCCATTTGTAGTAATCCCAAAAATATTCCCACCATTTTTTTGTGAACTTCGGTGGTACTTCACCGTATTTTTCTGCCATTCGGATTCCTCCTTTATGGTTGGTTTATAATTTGTGTGCTTTGACGCATACAATAACTGCGTCTAAAAAGCTATCAGTCCTATTATATCATAACTGCACTATTAAATTCAAGGCTTTTTCTTGGAAATAGAGTTTACTTTACAAAATTGAGGAAAATAATCAAAAAAGCCCTTTGAGAAAAGGGATGTCCTTTCTCAAAGGGCGATGTGCTAATTCGGAATAATATGATACTTCATATGTTGTGCTTTAAAATAACAATATTCACCTTGTTTAATTAAGTCTAATGACAGTTCTTCTTCCTCAAAAAATTCATCCACAAAATAAATAAATCCGTCTTTTATCATTAAAGTTGAACAGGACCAATATGGATCAAGATTTTCGATGTGTCGAACAGAAGTATCATATTCGAGTTCGCCCCAAAACCATACTTCAACTTCACAACCCCAAATTCCGTCAAATCGAAGATACAGAGTTCCGTCTGCCTGCATAATTTCTTTTATAATACGGGCGTCATGAAATTCGCCGGTTGCAATTACAAAATTCTTTACGTCTTCATCAGTCTTTATCTCCGTATATTCATTGTAAGTATATCCAACATCAATATTTCTGCATTTTTCAATAATATCCGCCGGTTGTTTCTCTTCATCTACAATGGAATCTATTATTTCTTTACTAAGAAAATTGACGCAACCTTCACCTTCATCATCGATAATCCAATTATCCCGATTTCTGTCGACAATAATAATTTGTTGAATAAGGTAATTTGTATTTGGAACCATTCTCAACCACTTTATTAGTTTTTGCTTGTTTTCATCCCATACAATGAAATATGGACTGTGAATACTTTGAACGTATCTTTCATATTCATCTGTTGCTGTTATGTCCGTGTAATATCCAAAAACGTATGAAACGTAATATTTTCCGTTCCCTTGATTTACTAATGCGTGCATAATTAATTCCTCATTGATTTTATTTATATTTTATTATAGCGTAAAATGACACCAACTATTTTTTGAAAAAACTTTATACAGTGCTATGCGTGGGAGAATTGTATTAATAAGCGTTTTCATCTGATTTTTTGATTTATTTTTTGTGTTTTTGATAATCGTGTTGAGCACTTTCTCTTGCTCGTCAAATAACACACTGCCTCTGTCTTTCCCAAATTCTTCGATTAAAAATGCTTTTATCTGCTTTTGCTGTTTTTTTTTCATAGCTATAATACCTCTTTAAAATACGATTGTTAATTTTATTGTATCATAACTGTCAAGATAACAAAAGCCGAATTTGTCAAAGCAAATTCGGCTTGGGATTAATTAAATTGATTAAAAATCGCGTAATTATCCAATATCCATACGTTATTGATTTTCTTGAAATACAAATAGTAAGTAGTGTTTTCGTCAAGAGTTATTCCGTTGCTTTCAGCCTCAAAAGTATCTTCAGACGAATATACACTGCCGTCTGTGTTGATTAAAAGTCCCTCGGGTTTAACAGATATTTTCGACTGTGATATATTTTTGATTGTTGCGTACGCGTAAAATTCTTCCGAATTTTCAAGAGGGGATTTAGTTGCATAAGCCGTCTGATTGCCCCAATCGTTTGTTTGCAACATAGTTTTTAATGTTGTAAGCGGATAATATTCTTTACTGCCGTCGTATGTTACTAAGAATTTTTCGGACTCTGTTTTGTGGTCTGCCGTTATTGAATTGATTGCTCCAAAACGTTTAATCGGTATATTTATTGTGTTTGAAATTATTTGAGCAGTTTGTTCACGTGTGGCAGGTTGATTGATGTCGTCAACTGCAATACTTTTGCTGAAACCGTATTTTTCCGCTACCGTATTGTAACCGTTCGGATAACCGCCGTTTTCGACAGCCTCTGCCATATATCCGTCTTCGCCCAACGAACATATTGCCATTTTCAAAAGCTGTATAATTGTAACATTGTTGTCCGGTCTGAAAGTACCGTCCTCAAAACCGTTTAAAATGCAGTTGCTTTCGCCGCTTACTATGTCGGCACTTCTCATTATATAATCGGCATATTTGTAAGCCCAATGGCTCATTGTAAAATCAGAAAATACTGCATTGTCTGTCGCAATGTTCTTGTATTTCGTGTCCGAGTAGCCTAAAGCTGCCGCAAACATTGTTGCGGCTTGGGCACGAGTGACATTTTCCTGCGGCTTAAATGTGCCGTCCTCAAAACCGTTGATAATTCCTAATTGCGATAATTCATCAATCGACGATTTGTAACTTGAATTATCCGTATCGGAATATGCAAATGCACTAACAGTTGCTCCGACCACGCTTGCACATATGATTAATAATGATACTAATTTTTTCATTATGGTTATCCCCTTTATTTTTTTGAATTAATTTGTTGATAAGGTGCCTATCGCTGTCTTTTCTCCGGCATTAGAAGAAAGTGCTATTTTATATATATGTCCACCTTTTAAATTAGAAAACGATAGTGTCGAGCCTACTTGGTATGGACCTGACAAGAAATTACCATTGGTGTCTAAAATCTTCTTGTTGTCGGTAACATCATATATTCCTTGATATCCACTCTTATATTTATTTTTTTTGTCAAATTTTAAAGTTATTTTTTGACCATTTACCAAAATTTCGTTTATACCAGAAGTTGATGTTACCCATGAGTAGCTTGGATATTGTGGTACACTGAAATTAAATGGTGAATTACTTATTGTTACACTTTGTGGTTGAAATAAATCTTCTTCAACGATTTCTCCAGGTGCATATACAGTCATAATGATACCATCATCCAGTTCAACAATTTCCTTTGCAAATGCACTTATGCTCATAGCTGAGGCTGCCATTAATGCTGCGATTCCCATTGTAACAATTCTTTTTAGTTTCATAATAAAAACTTCCTTTCGTTTTATAATACTGAAGTATTTATCCCAACAAAACAAAGAACTTATACATCACTTGACAAACAAAAATAAATTGTTATATAATCTATGTATAAGAGGTACTCAATTATTTTTAACTCATGCTACCCGGCAAAGAATTAAGATTATTGGTATCTCTTTATTTTATTTTGAAAATAAAATCAGTATTATATTTTTTTGTGTTATTAAAATTTATAAATAAATTTTATATCGAATTAATTTTTCTTGTATCATGTAAAATTTTAGAATATCTCTTTGTGATAAGCTCACTAAACTGATGATATGAATAATGATTATCAACATAAATATTTATTTTAAATCTTTAATAACATTTTGTTTAGTAATAATCATAGAAAAGTTGAAAATATATTCCTGTGATTACAACTGAATTTTATATAAAATTTTTGAGAATGTCAACATTTCCCGACTAAGTGGTAGCTTATTCCGGAAACTTGGTAGCAATTATTGGAAAAACAAAAAGTCGAATTAGGATTAGTAAATTCGACTTTTGATTTGCAGTATAAGATTGTTAATTATGAAAATTCTTCATCTAAGCGCATTCTTAATGATTCAAATTGGCGATGCTCACCGTCACGCCATTCATAGACGTAGGTTATTGAGCCGTCTTCGAGATAATTTGTTTGCATATAAACCAATAAAGGTGCATCTAATGAATTGTATATCATTTGCATTGCATCTTTGCGTGTTACATATGCGTTTGAATCTGATGTGTCAACGTTGTTCATTATGTTGTATTTTTCTGAATATGTCAAATATCCGTCCGGATATCCGCCTTGCATTTCTGCGTATTGAGTGTATCCGAGGGCGGATACAATTATCTTTTGTAATTCGTTATATGTGATGTTGTTTTCGGGACGAAATGTATTATCTTCATATCCAGATATAATATAGCTATCCCATGCAGTTCGTACATATTTTACAACCCAATGAGTAGGCGGTACATCGGAAAAGATTTGATCTGTGCCAACGTGGTCTATGTCGTAATTTCCCGTGGCGACAGAAACCATTTTTACTACTTCTGCTCTTGTTATGTGATCGTTAAGCCGTAAATCGTCGCTCTTTTCAACAATATGAAATTTTTCTAAATCTTCAATAACATTGTCGTCAAGCGTGCTTGCAAAAGCATTTAAGGAATTTGTTAATGTCAAAATTGACAGTGCAATAAGAAACGTTTTTTTCATCATAATCACAACCTTTTTATTATTTATTAATATACCGTACTATAAGCAAATTTTATATAGGAATATTTGTAATGTCAACATTTCCCGACTAAGTGGTAGCTTATTCCGGAAACTTGGTAGCAAATATTGGAAATGGCATATTTTAAATAAAAAAACATCATTGCCTATATTTCTATAAACAATGATGTTTTAATTTTTACTTATCCAACGGTTTCATTGTCGGGAACAGAAGAACGTCGCGGATGGCTGGGGAATCGGTAAGGAGCATACACATACGGTCGATACCGAAACCGATACCGCCTGTCGGTGGCATACCGATTTCAAGTGCGCGCATAAAGTCTTCGTCTGTTGTATTAGCCTCTTCATCGCCCTGTGCAAGAAGTTCTTCCTGTGCTTTAAAACGTTCTCTTTGGTCGATTGGGTCATTAAGCTCAGAATAAGCGTTTGCCATTTCCCAACCGTTCATAAAGAACTCAAAACGTTCAACGTAATCAGGGTTTTCAGGCTTTTTCTTTGTAAGCGGTGAAATTTCAACCGGATGATCCATAACGAAAGTCGGTTGAATAAGGTGTTCCTCTGCATATTCTTCAAAGAACAAGTTAAGAATATCGCCCTTCTTATGTCTGTCCTCATATTCAACGTGGTGCTCATCGGCAACCTTACGAGCCTCTTCAAGTGTATTAATTTCGTTAAAGTCAACGCCTGCGTACTTTTTAACTGCGTCAACCATTGTTATACGTTCAAACGGCTTACCCAAATCCATTTCTATACCGTTATACACGATTGTAGTTGTACCAAGCACTTCCTTAGCAACATGGCGGTAAAGATTTTCTGTAAGATCCATCATACCGTGATAATCTGTGTATGCCTGATACAATTCCATAAGAGTAAATTCAGGGTTATGGCGAGTGTCAAGACCTTCGTTTCTGAAAACTCGTCCTATTTCATAAACCTTATCAAAACCGCCCACGATAAGACGCTTTAAGTAAAGCTCAAGTGAGATACGAAGTTTGAAATCTTCGTCCAATGCGTTAAAGTGTGTTTCAAACGGTCTTGCGGCAGCACCGCCTGCGTTTGCGACAAGCATAGGTGTTTCAACTTCAAGGAAGTTTTGACCGTTAAGGTAGCTGCGGATTGACGCAATAATCTTTGAACGGTTGATAAATGTCTTTTTAACATCGGCATTCATAATAAGGTCGATATATCTTTGACGGTATCTAAGGTCTGTATCTGTCATACCGTGGAACTTTTCCGGAAGCGGAAGAAGTGATTTTGAAAGTAGAGTGATTTTTTCGGCTCTTACCGAAATTTCACCTGTCTGAGTTGTGAAAACTTCACCCTCTGCACCGATAATATCGCCTATATCAAGCTTTTTGAAACGAGCGTATTCGTCCTCGCCCAAAATATCCTTTTTAACAAAAAGCTGAATTTGTCCGTCTATATCAGAAACGTGAACAAAACCGACTTTACCCATACCTCTCTTTGACATAATACGTCCTGCGATTGAAACAGTCTGACCGTCAAATTGAGATACTTGTGCCTTTATGATTTGTACTTCGTCACTGCCGCGTTTCTTTAATTCGCGGTCTTCCTCTGTATAGTTTTCTTTAAGTTGAGCAGATGTGTGTGTTCTCTCAAATTTTGTGATTTTAAATGGGTCACGTCCGTCATTTTGAAGTTCTGTAAGCTTATCTCTGCGGACTTGCAAAAGTGCCGATAATTGCTCTTGTGTTTGCTCTGTGTTTTCCATCTATTGAAAACCCTCCTTAAATCTAATTCTGAATATACTATATAATTATATACTATTTTTATTGAATTTACAATGACTTTTTGAGAAAAAAGTCATATTTTAAGCAGAAAACTGCGTATAAAATTATATTTTCCATTGACATAAGGGTGAGAATTATATAAAATACAGTTTAGAATATTACGGAACGGAGATTTTTAAAGTGAAAAATCCTACAGTAAAAAAGATATTTGCGTGCGTGGCTGTGCTTACCGTGTTGACAGGTTCGGCACAAGGTGCGTACAAAGTTGAAATAGATGACGATACATATGTGTCGGACGAAGTATATTTTGCACCTGTGTCAACTTGGGACGAAGTCAAGGCACAACGCATAAATTTAAAGCAAGGCAAGGTTTTGTTTTACGCGGGCAAAGAAAATGAGCCGTATAAAATTGCGGCGGAGGTTATGCCGCTGAACACGACAAACAAGAAAATTACATATAAATCCGAAGATATAACGATTGCGGCCGTTGACGAAAACGGTGTTGTTACACCGACTGACAAAATAGGTGATACATTCATTGATATAAGGTGCGGAAACGCATTGTCAAAGTTGAAAGTAAGCGTTGTTAAGGGAGTAGAGGGCGTTGCAATGTCGCAAAGTGAAATGACATTGTATGCGGATAAGCCTATTACCGCAAAACTTACGGCTATGGTTTCGCCGACAGACGCGACTATACAAAAAGTCAGATGGTACAGTGACGATGAGTCGATTGTAACTGTGGACAGTGAGGGACTTGTATCGCCTTGCGGTGTCGGAACAACCGACATTTACGCAAAAACGGAGGACGGCGATTATACGGCAAAATGCACAGTTACCGTTACAACGTGGGAAAAACGTAAAGAGGATATACCTGTTGTGTACACCGACTGTGATATGACGGTTGATGAAATGGTTGAAGAACAAATGACCGCAGAACCGACTGTATTTACAAACGGTGTGTTCCCGGCGAGTGAGGAAAATGTTGAACAGTATGTAAATCCGGAAAATCTTGTGTCGGGATATGAAAAGTATCAGTTTATGGATTTGAGTGTGTCAAACAATGTTGATTCCGCTACACTTGATACTTATTTAAAGGGTAAAGGCGTTTTGGATGGTCACGGCAGTGAATTCAAGAAAGCGGCTGATGATAACAACGTAAGTGAAGTATATCTTGTAATTCATTCATGCCTTGAAACAGGTAACGGTTCGTCTGAGCTTGCAAACGGTGTTGAATATAACGGTACAACGGTGTATAACTTGTTCGGTATCGGTGCGGTGGACGAATCACCGATTGACGCCGGTGCGGAATATGCGTATAAGCAAGGCTGGACGAGTGTAGAAAGGGCAATCGAGGGCGGTGCAAAGTGGATAAGCGAAAATTATATCAATAATTCCAAATACGGGCAGAATACTTTGTATAAAATGAGATGGAACCCTGAAAAACCTGCTGAACACCAATACGCAACCGATATTGCGTGGGCGTCAAAACAGGCAAAGAGTATGAGCAGTATGTTCGAGGCATTCCCGACGGCAAAGTATAAATTTGAAATTCCGAGATACAGCGGACAGGAAAAATTAGAAGTTAAGTAAATAAAAAAACAAGTCACTTTAAAAGTGACTTGTTTTTTTGTTGTTTGTGATTAATTATAGATTACGATAAGTTTTGCAGTACCCTTTGATGAGCATACAAGAACTTTTGAACAATCTTCACCATAGTTTTTAGCGTCTTTCAAATCGTTGATTGAAAGGTCTGTTGTTGTGTTATCGACATATCTGCTGATTTCATCTCTGTCTTCGTCCATACGAACAATCTTTGTTGACGCATTGATTGTGATTTCTTCGTAATCGCTGTCGTCAAGAGTATATGTACCGTCAACGTTTTCAAAACCTGTCTTTGTTACATAAATCTTCTTTTCGTCAGTAAGAACTTGGCTGATGTTGTACATACAAGCTCTTGAGTAAGGAACTGTACCTGTTGATGTGCTGTTGTAAACTTCGTCTTCGTCAGTACCGTTCTTTTTAAATCTGTAATCGAATTTGTATTTTTGATAATTATTATCTTCTGTAGGGTCTTGTTCTTCTTCCCAGTTGAACTTTTTGCCGTCATATGTCTTGCCGTCAAGAACTTCTGCAATGTCTGCGAACTTAATGTTGTTTATACGTCCTTGTACAAGCTGATCGCTGTCATAAGCGAATTGGATAACGTCACCGACTTGCACGTCTGCAAATTCTGTACGGTCATAAGTTGTCCAGGCTTTTTCTGTGTTTGAACCTGCGAATACGCTGAATTGAAGAACTGAATCATCTTTTACTTCATTATATACGCTTTCAGGTAAAGTAGAAACGATTGAGAAGTTTGTATCTTTCTTAACTGATGTAAGTGTACCGTCATTTCCGTAAAGTACCAAAAGTCCGGCAACCTTTGATGAACTGATGTCGTATGCTTCTACATAGTATGTATCACCTGTTGTAAAAGCTGATGACGCGGTCTTTTTAGCATATTTTTCTCTCTGTGTTCTGTCTGCCGGAACATAAAGAACAACTGTTGAAGAGTTGATTGAAAATGCTGTTTTGCCGTTAAGTGAGAAACTGTTTGATGAATAAGTATACTTATCGGCAGCTTTGCACTTTGCAATTTGTTCTTTGTCGTCATTTTGAGTTTGAAGTGCATCAGATGTAAGAGCAACGATTTGTGTAACTTCACCGTTTGTTATTGTAACTCTTGCGGGTTGTGAGAAACCTGTAAGTGTAGGAGTTTTTCCTGCGCCGTAAATATGATCTGCCAATTCTGTATCATCGTTTGTATAATCGGCCGATGCTTTTAGTTTGTCAATTATAAGTTCACTCTTGATTGATGCACCGTTGAACTTAACTTTATCCTTTACAGGATATGACGATGCACTGCTTGCCGAAACAGTCGGTGCATATGCAGTAATGTAAATCTTACCGCCTTCGTCACGGTCGATAAATGCGTTTGTGATGTAAGCGTAAGGAATTACGGCAGTCTGTTCAAGTGTTCCGAAAACGGCTGTATTAAATGCGTCAAGATAGAATGTACCCGAAACGCCTGTTTTAAGAGTTTTGCCGTCTTTGTCGTTTATGTATGCCTCACACTTGCTGCCGATTTTATATGATTTACCGCCGATTGTCATTTTATCGCCGTTTGAACCGATTGAAGTGATTGAACCCTTAACAGGATTGTTTGTAACAAGAAGTGTGTAGTACGAACCGTCAAGGCTCTTTGTATAAAGAATTACATCGTTTGCGGAAATTGATGTAACAGGAATTTCCGAACCGTTCTTTGTGATTGTGTATGTATAATCAGACGCTTGAGGGTCAAGGATTAAGTAGTTACCTGTTACGAGCTTGTCTGTTATACGATAATCTGTTGTTGTAGGAGTGGCATAAGCAACTATTGTGTCATAGTTGTTTATTTGGATCATATCTATTGTGCCGTCGTCACCGCTGTCTGTAAGTTTAACGTCACCGTAGATTGTGTAGTCTGTGTCAGGAGTAAGCCATTGTTCAAGTGCCTCTTCACGTGAGAATGTTTCTTCCTGCTTTGTTGTCGGATTTGTAAGAGTTACGGTTTCGTTCTTTTCAACAAGTTTGCCGTTGTATCTTACTGTAAGTTCATCTTCTTTTAGTTTTACAGTCTTTAGCTTTGATGATGAATCATAGTATTTAAGTGAGTTGCCGGAAAAACTGTTTAAATCTTCATAATCTAATTTGATTTCAGAATTTTTTGTTGTTTCGTCGTCAATGATGATAAGCTTTCTGTCGTCCTTGTCTGTCAACTGTTCATAGTAAACGGTGATAGTATTGCCAAGATATTTGCTTATATCTGTAACGTTTGAAGTGAATTCCGAGAAGTCGATTTTTACAAGGTCACTGCTGTCGTTCGGCAAGATAGCCATTTCACTTTCGTTAAGGTCTTGCTTGCAGTCCTCTGTCAAGTAATCTTCAACACCTACAAGAGTACCTTTTAGCTTTTTAACTTTTAGGTAATCCTTCATAAGAGTTTTCTCTGTTGCAACCCAGTTGTAACCGTTGTTTTCGTATATAGGTATTTCAAGTGCATTGTAAAGTACCTGTGCAATCATACCTCTTGTTGCACCTTCACTGTAACCTGTTGAATTAACTTTCTTTGTAAGGTCAAGAGTGTTTGCCTGCTTAATGAAACCTTCCGGCCATTCACCGAGATTTTCGGCAAACTGAACATAACCTAATGTGCAAACTACCATTTTAAGAGCTTGTTCATAAGTTACAGGAGCGTCCGGAGCAAAAGTACCGTCGCCCATACCTGCAATTATACCAAGGTTGTAGGCAGTTTGAATATAGTTCTTTGCCCAGTGTGAAGCGTCAACATCAGTAAAGTCTGATGAGTCGTATGCAAGGTCTTTGTAGCCAAGTATAAATACAATAAGCTTTGTGAATTCGGCTCTTGTGATTTGACCGTCAGGCTTGAAAGTACCGTCTTCGTATCCGTCAATAACTTTAAGCTTTGTTAAAGTTGTAATAGCGTCTTTGTAAGTATTATCGTCACCTACGTCGCTGAATGCAGCAAAAACCGATGTCTGACATATGACGGAAAGTGTCATAATAAGTGATGTCAGAATTGCTGTTAGTTTTTTCATGAGTTATTCATCCTTTCGTTTTGAATTTAATGTAGTAATATTCTGATACTGATATTTTATCATTCTTTTATATATAAGTCAATTAAAATAATATATTTCACAATTGTGAATTTTAATAAAATTGTGTAAAAAAATTTATTTAACATTGCAATAATAAGAGGAAAGTGCTACAATATCTATTGACTGACATTTTTAATATTAGTTATATATAAATATGAAGAAAAACGTGGAGGAACATTTATGGATAATAAAAAGAAAAACCGTTCGCCGCTGAAAAATCCGTTGTTGATATTTTTGGTGATTTCGATTATTGCGACAGTTATTTTAAATATGGTAATGCTGTCGTTGCAGACACCGAAGAAACAGGAAATATCGTACAGTGAATTTTTGACTATGCTTGATGAAAATAAAGTTGACGAGGTTATTTTGCAGTCGGAGCAGATAGTCATATATGAAAAGTATGACGAATCACAGCCGATAACAACGCCTAAAACAACCGAGTTTATGAAGATGATGGGCATAGATACAGACGCGGTTATAGAACAGGCAAAGGAAAACAGCAGAAATGTGTATTATACGGGATATATTCCTGACGACAGACTTCTTGCGGATTTGGACAGTCACGGTGTGAAGTATTCTACTCCGATACAGCATAACAGTCCCATACTTGATTTCTTCCTTACATGGATATTACCGTTGGTAGTTATTTATTTACTGTTCTTTATTTTGACGCGTTCAATGTCGAAGAAAATCGGCGGTGGCGGCGGAATTATGGGAATAGGTCAGTCCAACGCAAAGATGTATAACGTAGAAAATGCGACAGGCGTAACGTTTGCGGACGTTGCCGGTCAGGAAGAGGCTAAAGAATCGCTTGACGAAATAGTCGATTATCTTCATAATCCGTCAAAATATCTTGCAATCGGTGCAAAACAGCCTAAGGGTGCACTTTTGGTCGGACCGCCGGGAACAGGTAAAACACTTCTTGCAAAGGCGGTTGCAGGTGAGGCGAAAGTGCCGTTTTTCTCACTTTCCGGTTCGGAATTTGTGGAAATGTTTGTCGGCGTCGGTGCGTCAAGAGTTCGTGACTTGTTTAAGCAAGCATCGGCAAAAGCACCTTGTATTATATTTATAGACGAAATTGACGCAATCGGTAAATCGAGAGATAATCAGATTAGTTCAAATGATGAACGTGAACAAACTTTAAATCAGCTGTTAAGCGAAATGGACGGATTTGATTCGTCAAAAGGACTTGTTATTTTGGCGGCAACCAACCGTCCGGAAGTGCTTGATAAGGCACTTTTAAGACCGGGTAGATTTGACAGAAGAATTATTGTTGAAAAGCCTGATTTAAAGGGCAGAGAAGATATTTTGCGTGTGCATATCAAGCACGTTAAAACAGAACCTGACATTAATCTTCACGAAATGGCACTTGCAACAAGCGGTGCGGCAGGTGCAGACCTTGCGAATATGGTAAATGAGGCGGCTTTAAGGGCGGTAAGATGTAACAGAAAGACCGTAAGTCAAGAAGATCTTATGGAGGCTGTTGAAGTCATAATCGCGGGTAAAGAAAAGAAAGACAGAATTTTGTCCGAAAAGGAAAAGAGAATCGTTTCGTTCCACGAAGTCGGTCACGCACTTGCAACGGCGGTACAGAAACATACTCAGCCTGTTCACAAAATCACAATCGTTCCGAGAACTATGGGTTCACTTGGTTATACAATGCAAATGCCTGAAGAGGAAGAACGTTATTTAATGTCGAAAGATGAAATAGTTGACCAGATTACAGTGTTCCTTGCAGGTCGCGCGGCGGAAGAACTTGTATTCAACGTGCAGACAACAGGCGCGTCAAACGATATTGAACGTGCAACGTCACTTGCGAGAAATATGATTACTCAGTACGGTATGTCGGAAAAATTCGGTATGGCCGGGCTTGAAAGCATACAGAATAAATATCTTGACGGCAGAAACGTTTCAAACTGTTCGGAGGAAACAAAGACAGATATTGATAAGGAAGTTGTACGTGTATTGAAAGAGTGTCACGAAAAGGCATTTAATATATTGAAAGAAAATCGTGACGCACTTGATGAAATCGCAGAATTTCTTATCAATAAGGAAACTATTACGGGCGATCAGTTTATGGAGATATTCAACCGCGTAAAAAGCGGCAGGGGAAATTCCGAAAACGATGCAGAGGAAAGTGCCGCAGTTAATGAAGAAAATGATAAAGAAGAATAACGGTACGTTCAAAAAGTGCTTTGCTCAAAGGCTTAGGGAACTGAGAAAAGAAAACGCTATAACGCAGGCGGGACTTGCGGAGAGAATGAATGTTTCAAGAACGTGTATCGCGAATTGGGAAAGCAGCGAGCGTATCCCCGAAGTGGCGGCGATAACGTATCTTGCCAAGCTTTTTAAAGTTCCCGTTGACTACCTTTGCGGCAGAACGGACGAACGGTACAGAGTGAAATTGCTTGATAATATCGACTTCGACTTAACAAAACTAAACGGCAAAGGCATAGAAATGCTTTGCGAATATTACGATTATCTTGTCAGCAGTGAAAAATATAGAGCAAAATAGTAAAAAATGCTTGACATTTGCTGAAAAAAGATATATAATTACAAGGCTTGCGGTAAACGTAAGCAATCCTTGCCCACACGGGGTATGTGTGGGACAAAAGTCCATAAGGAGGTGCAGAAAATGGCTGAAAAAATACTAAACAGCTATGAAACAATTTTTATCATTGACGCAACACTTGATGAGGAAACGGTTACTGCTCTAAAGGATAAGTTTACAACACTTATCGAACAGAACGGTGAACTTGAATCTGTTGACGAATGGGGCAAGAGAAGACTTGCTTACGAAATTAATGATAGAACAGAAGGTTTCTACTATCTTGTAAACTTCAAGGCTGACAGCGAGTTCCCTAAAGAACTTGAAAGACAGTACAAGATTACAGAAGGTATCCTAAGAACTATTGTTATCAGAAAAGACGAAGAATAGTCTTTTGTGAAGAAAGCGGTGTAAGTATGAACAAAGTTATATTAATGGGACGTCTTACACGCGACGTCGAAATGCGTCAGACTCCGAACGGTGTTTCACTTGCGAGATTTTCAATCGCGGTAAACAGACGTTTCGCCGGTAAAGATGCTCAGCAGCAGGCTGATTTCATCAACTGCGTTGCATGGCGTCAGACAGGTGAATTTATCGCAAGATATTTCCAAAAGGGCAGTATGATTGCGGTAGTCGGAAGTATTCAATCGAGAAGTTGGGACGGTAATGACGGTAAAAAGCAGTATGCGACGGAAGTTGTTGTAGATGAGGCTTACTTTACCGGTTCAAGAGCCGAATCAGGTACTCAAGGCGGAGGAAATTATCAGAACCAAGGCTTTAATCAGGGCGGATTTAACGCTCCTCAATCGCAGCCTGCACAAGGCAGTGAACCAAACTTTGGTGATGATTTTGATATGGGCGATTTTTCGGACCTTGACGGTTCGGAAGACGATTTGCCATTCTAACATCCGCGTGATAAAAATTGATAGGAGGAAAATAACATGGCTGAAAGAAATGACAGACCACAGAGAGCAAGAAGACCTAAGAAAAAGGTTTGTATGTTCTGCGTAGATAAGGTTGAGCATATCGATTATAAGGATACAGCAAAGCTTAGAAGATACGTTACTGAAAGAGGCAAGATCGTGCCAAGACGTATCAGCGGTAACTGTGCAAAGCACCAAAGACAGCTTACAACAGCTATCAAGCGTGCAAGAATTATAGCACTATTGCCATTCGTTGCTGAATAATTGATTTTTTTAACGGAATGCACTGCATTCCGTTTTTTTATATATAATTTAACGGAAGGTGTTATAATGAGCATAAAAGTAAGAGAATTTAATGAAAACGATATACAAGCCGCAAATGAAATTTGGAACGAAGTCGTAGAGGACGGAGTGGCTTTTCCGCAGGAAGAATATCTTACGGAAAGGAGCGGATTGGAATTTTTTAAGAGTCAGTCATATACAGGTATTGCGTATGATGAAGAAACGGGTGATATTGTCGGACTTTACATACTTCATCCGAACAATGTCGGCAGATGCGGTCATATCTGCAATGCAAGCTATGCGGTGAAATCAACACAAAGAGGTAAGCATATAGGTGAAATTCTTGTGACGGATTGCTTGAAAAAAGCAAAGGAAATCGGTTACGGTGTACTTCAATTTAATGCTGTTGTCGCAACTAATCAATATGCACTTAAATTATATAAAAAACTCGGCTTTGTACAACTCGGCGTAATACCTAAAGGTTTCCGCATGAAAGACGGAACATACGAAGATATAATTCCGCATTATCACACTTTATAAAAATTTTTTTGAAAAAAGTGCAACCTTTTGGTGTGTTGAATTGTATTATAAGTGAAGGGAGGGGGATTAATGACAGACGAAAGGTCAAAAACAGACGTTTCATCTGACGAAGTTATACGCAAGTATTTTGATACGGTGTATAAACTTGCTTTGTCACAAACGAAAAATCAAACTTTTGCCGAAGATGTGACGCAAGACGTGTTTGTTCGATTTATACAGAATAAAGATAAATTTGAGTCGGAGGAACATATAAAGGCTTGGCTCATTCGTGTGACGATAAATTGCTCAAAGAGTGTTTTTATGTCATCGTGGTTCAAGAAAATCGTTCCGCTTGAAGAAGATTTAACCTTTGACAATCCCGAAAAAAGTGACGTGTATTTCGCTGTACAAGACCTTCCCTTAAAATATCGTACGGTGATACATCTTTTCTATTATGAGGATATGAGCGTGAGGGAAATCGCCGAAAGCATTGACATAAAAGAATCGACTGTTAAATCGCATTTACACAGAGGCAGAATGTTGCTTAAAAATAAACTGAAAGGAGATTATGACTTTGTTTAGGAAAATTTATAAACAAGCCAATGACGATATAAAACCAAGTGAAGATATGATAAACAGAGTTATCTTGAATGCGCATAAAGGTGCAGAGAAAAGACAATCTCCCCTGCCGTATAGGCGATACGCAAAATATGCGGTATCGGCTGCGGCGGCAGTTGTTGTTGTGTCTGCGGCGGTTATATCTATGCCATATTGGCAGAAAACAAGAGATGACGGCGTGATTATTGAGGAGCAAGTTTCAACACCGACACCGTCCGATATGTCGGAAAGTGTAGTTTCAAATACAGCGGATACTTCATATCCGTATCCTACCGATAGTCCCCAAACTATTCAAAATCCCTATACTCCCCCTCCCAATAACTATTCGGATAGTCAAACTAAAACGGATAAAAAGAACGGTGACTATAAGAGTAGTTACAATGAAAAAGTTGCGGTAAATAATCGGATAGCATACGAGAACAAATCGCTTAAAATCGAGGATAAAACCAAAATCCCCAATATCGAGAGTGAACCAAACAGTGAAAATCAAGAAATAACGGAAGATGTCACTGTCGAAGAAAGTGCAATCGAGGAAAATGCAATCGAATTATCAACAATATTTTCTGCTTTTATGGCAAGTGACAGAACAGCAGAAATCAGTACAAAAAAAGAAGTGCCGACCGAAATTACAAGCGATGAAGGCAATGCCGATACGGTTATCGGTACCGGAATGGCAATGAGTTCGGCTATGGCTACATCAGTGCCGACACCTCAAATAGAAATAAACGCTCCGAGCGGTTTTGAAACGACCGATACATATAACGGCGGTGCGGCTTTTGAATCAGAAAACGGTGGAAGAATAGACGTAAATTATTATTACAGCGGAAACGACGATACAGAGCCGGTGTATAACGAATATGAAAATGATGTATCGGCATATTTTACCGAAGATAAAATCGATTATAATATTTACGGAACCGATACGGGCAGAGAGCCTGTGGAAGAAGTAGTCAATTCAATCAAATAAAGTATTGAATTGATTTGCAATCTGTGATATAATATAAAAAATATAATAATTTCGGAGGTAATGATTGTGAATAAGAAGATAATAGCATCTGTATTGGCTGTCGCATCTGTTTTGACTGTATCGGCAGGCGCTTTGGCTGATGATAACATTACGGTTACGGTAAACGGAAATAATGTTTCTTTTGTGGAAATAACACCTTTTATTGAAAATGACCATACACTTGTTCCTATGCGTGAAATATTCGAGGCACTTGGCGCAGACGTACAGTGGGACAACGAAACAAGAACTGTTATATCATATGATTCGGTAAGTGACGTAAGCATTACAATGCAGATTGATTCTGATGTAATGTATGTAAACGGCGACGCGGTTACACTTGAAACACCCGCAAAAATCGTGGGTTCATCAACGGTTGTGCCTGTAAGAGCAATCGCTGAGGGTATGCACAGCGTTGTCGGTTGGGACGAGGCAACAAAGACAGTTACTGTTGAAAAGGAAATCAAAACAGAGCCGTCTTCACAAATTCCAAACCCATGGACAGATTATAACAGTCTTGACGAGCTTAATGCGGCATTGAATAATGCAGAGAGCGTAAAATATCAAGTGGCAGATTTGAATGCAAGCAGTTTTGATGAGGGTAGCAAGTGCGAGGCGCAAAGCTACAGATACCTTGCCGACAGTAATTTGGCAGAAATCAAATACACTTACAATACAAATGTATTAGACATTACAGTTCGTACACAACCGGGTGACGCAGACATTTCGGGTATATCGGGCGGTACTAAGGTTGAGGACTACAAAGTAGCCGATTCGGCAGTTGAAATTTACACATACAATAAAACAACATACGCAATATGGTCATGCGAGGACGCAGGTACAGTAATGAGTCACAGCGTTGCCGTAACGGAAAATGAAACTGTTACAGACGTGAATGCTCTTGTAAAAACACTTGTAGACGACGTTGAAACAAATCACCCAAGAGGTTAATTTGACTGAAATAAAATATAAAAAACCGCTTTAATGAGCGGTTTTTTTGGTGTGAAAATACAGTTGAGAAAAATGCAGTGATATGGTATAATTTAAGATATGAAAAATGAAAGAGGTATTAAAATGGTTATTTTATATGAAGTACACGATAATTTATACGTAAATATGACGAACAAATGTCCGTGCGCGTGCACATTCTGTCTAAGACAAACGAGGGACGAAATGAATCATTCGGGCAGTCTTTGGCTTGAAAGAGAACCGAGCGTTGAAGAAGTTAAAAACGAATTTTCAAAATTTGATATGAATAAGTATAAAGAGGTTGTTTTCTGCGGTTTCGGTGAGCCGACCGAAAGACTTGACGATGTGCTTGAAGTCTGTCGGTTTATAAAGGATAAGTATAACAAAACTATCCGTATAAACACAAACGGTCTTGCTGACCTTATTCACAAAAAGAACACTGCACCTATGTTTGACGGACTTATCGATATTGTTTCGATCAGCCTTAATACGCCGAACAAAGAACGTTATCTTGAACTTACACGCAGTAAATTCGGTATCGAATCGTTTGACGCAATGATTAAGTTTGCCGAAAATGTAAAGCACTATGTAAAGGAAGTTGTGCTTTCGACTGTTTCGACAACGCTTACAGAGGAAGAAGAAAAGGAATGTGCCGATATTTGTAAAAAAATCGGCGTGACATACAGAATAAGACCGTTCGAGGATTGATAATTATGAATACTGTTGCAACAGAAATGATAAAGTATTATGCAGGTGACAAGAAACGTATAAATCATTTTATAAAAGTACACGGTTATGCCAAAGCGATAGGCACGGCGGAGGAACTTGATGAAAGGACTACGCTTATTCTTGAAACTGCCGCATATGTGCATGACATAGGAATAAAGGTAAGCGAAGAAAAATATAATTCTTCTGCGGGCAAATATCAGGAAATCGAAGGTCCGCCGATTGCGGAGGAAATGCTTACGAAATTGGGATATGACAAAGACGTTATCGAACGTGTGTCATACCTTGTCGGTCATCATCACACATATTCAAATATCGACGGTATCGACTATCAAATACTTGTTGAGGCGGACTTCCTTGTCAATATAGATGAGGATGAAATGACAAAAGAAACGGCTAAAAACGTTCGTGAGAAGATATTTAAGACAAAATCCGGTACACAAATGCTGGATAATTTATTTTTAACGGAGCTGATAAAATAATGTGGATAGGACTCGTATGCCTTTACGGAGTTTTAAAGGGTGTAAGAGATATAATAAAGAAAAAGGCAATGGAGAAAAACAGTGCTATGGAGGTGCTGTTTTTCTACACGTTTATAAGCTTTTTATTCGTGACGCCTAGCGTGAAAAACGCATTGTCGATAGATTTTCATTATATCGGATTTGTAATGATAAAATCAGCTATAATTTTTATAGCTTGGATATGCAGTTTTAAGGCGATAAAGAAACTGCCGATTGGATTTTACGGAATTATGGATATGTCGCGCGTAATATTTGCGACAGTACTGGGAATAACGGTGCTGGGAGAAGTTATGACGGGACATAAGATTGCCGGTATGGCACTTGTGCTTGTCGGATTGCTTTTCGTAAATGCCAAAGGCAAGGGATTGGGCGAAGAAAAAACAAAGCCGATATACATTGTACTTGTGCTTATATCGTGTCTTTGCAACGCTGTTTCGGAACTGCTTGATAAAATGCTTATGCAGAGTATGAACAGCGGTCAACTTCAATTTTGGTATATGTTTTTTATGGTAATATTGTATTTGGGCTATATGATTGTAACCAAAACAAAAATAGATTTCAGAACGATATACAAAAATTATTGGATACTTATTTTGAGCGTGCTGTTTGTAATCGGCGATAAGGCACTGTTTATCGCGTGCAGCAAGCAGGAAAGCACGGTTGTCGCAATGACTCTTATAAAACAATGTTCGGTTATGATTACGATTATAGGCGGACGAATTGTGTTCAAAGAAAAACGCACGCTTTATAAAATGGTGTGTGCGGCGGTTATAATCGCCGGAATAGTTTTTGCCGTTATGTAAAAAATTAAATTTATTATTGCAAAAAAATGGTTGATATGATAGAATGATTTATATATAATCTATAATGGCATTAAGGGTATATGAAGGGAGTCGGATTATGCTGGATATATATAATGTATTAGATGCAATATCGGAAATTGTATATGTATCTGACGCAGAAACTCATGAGATTTTGTACATAAATGAGACGGGAAAGAAAATTCTCGGCGATTGTTTGGGTGAAACGTGTTATAAACTTTTTCACGGCAAAAGTGCGGAATGTACGAATTGTCCTTGCTTGAACGGTGAGGGGCTTTCTGAGTATATTCATGAAAATGTAATGACGGAAAAAGCATATATTATTAAGCATAAGGATACTGTGTGGGACGGTAAAAAGGCATATTTGGATATTGCATTTGACATTACCAACACTGAAGAAATTCAGAAAAGACTTGAACAACGTCTTGATATGGAGCATATTTTGGTAAGCTGTATGGTTGAAATGCACAAGAATAAACCGTTTGAAGAAAGCTTTACAAATTTGCTTGGAATAATAGGCAAGTATTTTGAGGCGGACAAAATTTTTGTGTTCAGTTATGATGAAAATAAACTGAGCAATGTATTTGAATGGAATAACAATGGTGTCAATTCGAGAGCGGAAGAACTTAAAAGCTTGGATTCAAATGTTGTTGATAAGTGGCTGCCGACCTATGACAGCAATGAAAATGTTATTTTAAATAATGTCGAAGATTTGAAAGAAATTTCTGTTGAGGCATATCATCAGGCGGTAAAAAGCGGTGTGCAAAGGCTTGTTGCGTCACCGATTGCCGATAACGGTAAAATAATCGGTTTTATCGGTGCAAGTAATTTGCCGGAAGAAAAATTTTCTCAAATTGTGACATTCTTTGACGCACTTGATTATTTTGTTGCGTCAATGATTATTCGCGAAAAGAGTGCGCGAAAACTCAGAGAGCTGAGCTACGTCGATTCGCTTACGGGCCTATATAACAGAAATAAGTTTACAGAAGATACCGAAAGGATTATGAAAGGTCGTAATTGCGGCTTGGGCGTACTTTATATGGATCTTAACGGTTTGAAAGAGATTAATGATAAAAGCGGTCATTGCGGCGGCGATTGTGCACTGAAAGATATAGCGAGCGTGATTATTGAGTCGTTTGGCAAGGAGTGTTCATACAGAGTCGGCGGAGATGAATTTGTCGTGCTTTGCTATGATACGAATGATAAGGAGTTTACAGCTAAGGTTACTGCGTTCAGAAATTTGATTTCTGAAATGAAGTATAAAGTGTCGATTGGTTTTCATTATTCTAAAGATTCGTCGGATATTGATGAAGTAATAAAGATTGCCGATGAAAAAATGTATCAGGATAAGAAATATTATTACAGAAATAACGGTCAGTCGGCAAGATACAGATTTTATAATGATACTTTTGTGTCATTCTCAACACAGGAAAAGTTGAAAAAGCTTATACAAGAAGAAAGATTTGTTATATGGTTCCAACCGAGATTTTCCGCAATCAACGGAGAATTTTGCGGCAGTGAGGCGCTTATCCGATATTTTGATGAGGACGATACGATTGTTTCGCCTATGGATTTCATTCCCGCAATGGAATATAACGAAACGGTGCATATGATAGACCTTTATGTGTTCAGACACGTCTGTGAATATATTTCCGGCTGGATTGAGGCGGGTAAAAATATTAAGCCTGTGTCGGTTAATATATCGCATTGCACGATTGTCAGACCTAATTTTATGGAAAATCTTATGGATATTTGGTTTGATTATAATATCCCGAAAGATTCGATTGTGATTGAAGTGTCGGAAGATAAGGTTAAGGGCGGTCTTAGCGATGTGCTTGACAAAATTGTGGAACTTAAAAATAACGGTTTCCATATTGCGATTGATAATTACGGTGCGAAATATGCGGACTTGTTCTTGTTCTCGGAAGTTAAATTCGATACATTAAAACTTGACCGTGAACTTGTTCATAAACTTGAAACAGATGAAAAGACTTGTATGATTTCAAAGTCGGTTATAGATATTTGTAAAAATTATAATATTTCCGTTGTCGCCGAGGGCGTCGAAAATGAAAAGGAATATGATATTTTGAAAGAAATGGGCTGCGATGAGGCACAGGGATATTTGTTCGATAAACCGATGTCGTGGAATAGATTTGAAGAAAAATATTTGTAATTTAAAAGGCGGTACATATGTACCGCCTTAAATATAATAAAGTTATTTTTTTAGTTAATATATCTTTGCATGAGTATTCTTCAAGTTTTGTATTTACACAAAACTTGAAGAATACTCTATTAATGTTACACAACGATATTATCTGGCTGTTTCAAAAACAGGAATAGATATTTTAAAGAGAAATCTAAATAAAATATAATTATGCGGCGGCGGTGTAATTCCGCCGCTTTTTGATTATTTTTCATAATATTTAAGGGCGAATAATATTCCTAATGCTTTTTGTTGTTTCTCATTATCTAATTCTTTGAATATATCTAATAATTCAATTTCATTAGAGGTCAATCCATCCTTTAAAAATTTTTCAACAGGTGTTCGTATATCGGTATTTCCTATAATATAATCAACAGAAACACCAAAATATTTGACATCTGAATTAAGGTATCAATACTGGGCTGATGTGCGCCGCTTTCGTATGCACTTATCATCTTTTGCGATACATTTAGTTCTAAACCTAATCCTATTTGATTTAGGTGTTTTTCTTTTCTCAATTCTGCAATTCGTTTCATAAATCCAACCGCCTTTTTATACCTTATAGGAATAATTATATTCGTTTCTCTTGACATTATAAGTAATAAAAAGTATAATAATACTTATAAAACGAATAAAAGGAGGTAGTTTTAAATGAAACTATTAAAAAAATCTTATGCGGAGTATTATCTGCAACAATGCTGATAACATCAGCGGTTATTCCAGTAATGGCGGAAAATGATATTCAAGTAAAACTTGACGGTAAAACATTATCTTTTGATGTGCCGCCGCAAATTATAAATGACAGAACAATGGTTCCTCTGCGTGCAATATTTGAAGCACTGGGAGCAACAGTTGATTGGAATCAAGAAACAAAAACCGTTACATCAACAAAAGGTGATACAACCATTAAACTTACTATTGATAGTAATACAATGTATGTAAATGATAACACTGTTACACTTGATTCTCCTGCTTGTGTGGTAGACGACAGAACGCTTGTTCCTGTCAGAGCAATTTCAGAAGCATATAATACAAAAGTTGACTGGAATGGAGATACAAGAACAGTTGTAATTTCTTCTAATACAGTAACTGCTACTGTACCGCCAGAAATAACAAACACTGCATTTAGTAAAGTAAAAGATTATATAATAAAAAATGGTACACAAAATGTAAAAACAGACGATGAAGAATATTATGTTTTTGTAGACAACGGTGATCTTTTGCTAAAACAGAATTTAATAATAAAATTAAGCTATAATGTAGATACTAACACAATAAATATGTATTTAGGACAGTCCTCTAATGATACTTATGATGAGGGCATAGCTACTATAAACATTGATATAAAGGAAAATACCGAACCGACACTCAAATTTTATGCTGGTGAAATGGTTAAAAATAGTTTAAGTGAATTTGAAATTTATGGATATTTTGATAAGAATACTAATAAGTTTGTAGAAACTGAAACGAAGAATTTAGGTAAGACTGCAAAATTAGGTAATACAGAACATAATCTTTTTAATTCTTACTTAAAATTATTCGGCATGGGATATTTACTTTCCAACACTGGAGCTACTTTAAATGATTTAGGCATTTATATAGACTTATCTGATACAAATGTAAATACAAATACGAATACGAATACGACATCTCAATCTACAAGTACAAGCAACAAAACATGGAATGGAATAAAAGGATATGAATATTTAAAAAATAAGATAATTGCCAATGGTACTTATATAGCAGAAAGTGATGCTTATGCGGTTTTAGAGCAAATAAGCAACAATTCTGATATATTTATAGCTTATATGCCCACACAATCAAATAAAATTAGTATGATGCATACTGTTGATTTTGGAACTTATACAACACATGCAAGTTTAACGCTTGATGAAGATGGACAGCCAACAGGCATAATTACATTATCGACAAAAACAGGGGAACAATCATTAATAGGCAAGTTTTCTAACACCGACCATAAATTTTATAAAACAGGAGGAAACGTACCGTCAAATTCAGAACAAAATGCAATTTCTCTTTTAAATTCAGGACTATCCTATATTGATGAGTATTTAAAAATTAATAACTTTGATGTAAAACTTAGTGATTTTGGTGTTGCATATTAATAAATTTCACAGGGGGCAGCGTTCGCGCTGCCTTTTGTGTTTCCTCAAATATTTACTTGCGGCTGCGACTCTATGGTATAAAAAGGCTTGCTTGCGCGGCGGCTTACCTAACACAAAAACAATTTAAGGGGGCGGCGATAATTCGGGAAAACGAAAACAAATGCGCCTTTTATCCGATTTTGGCGGTCTATTTCCGCACTAAATCAATATAAGATTTCTGCAAACTTTTTGGACAAAGTTTTACAAAGTAACATCTATAATTTTTATATATTCCTGAGAGATACAACAATATGAACCGACCTCCAATTCGTTAGATTTTTGACCTAATTTTTGGGGGTCGGTTCAGAAAAGTACCAGTCAGGCGGCGGCAAGGCAAAGAAAAAGAGCCTGTTCCGTTTAAAACAAGCTCTTGTAAAATATCCAATTTTATCAGGTTTTAAGCCATTTTTGGCATTAACCGAAGTATCTCTTTAACATACCTTCAAAGCCTTTTCCGTGTCTTGCCTCGTCTTGAACCTTTAATTTAGGAATGCCTTAGCTATGCCGTTTTTCGGCATTTTTTAACTGCTTTAATGAGGGTTTTCCCACCGATTGCCCACAAGAAAATGTTGCCCACAAAAGAGTTTGTGCTTGGCTTTATTTTGTAGTTTTTACGCATAGTGCTTTATCAAAATCAAGACCGTCATACTTGTCTAAAAATTCTAACAAAGCTTTGCGTGTAACTTTTCTACAACCAAGTTTAATGGACTTTAAGTGTCCGTCATTTATTAAGGCGTACACATAATTTTTATTTACTTTGAGAATCTTGGAAACCTCACTTATAGTGTATAGTAATTCATTAGGATTGTCAATATTTTTATCAATTTTCCTGCCCATCTTTAACCTCCTAAATTTTTTTATGTTTAATATCACATATTATGAGATTGATATAACTCTAATAATATCTAACATTAAAAATACAAGCAAGAACAGACGACGGTGTGCAAAACCGCACCATAGGGATTCCACCTTCCCAGCAATACGCTCGGACTGCCATCTGACGTGCGACGCTTTTAACGCTCAAGTTCGAATTGACAGAAGTATCATTATGCCAATATTGAGTTATCGCCATTCAAACTGCAATTTGATTTAGACAATAGATATTTGTCGCTCAACAGTTTGTATGTCATATACTAATTATAGATAGAAGCACTATACTGCGTCTTGGCGTATCTTGTCAAAAGCTCGTCAATATCGGAATGTATCCGTTTGCTATTTTATACTGCAACAGTGTTATCTCCTGTGCTTTCTTTGTAGTAAAGTTTATATGTCAGGCATTATCCGCCTGTTAAAGTACATTTGAAAAATGTACTTTAACAGAAAGACAATATTATGCGTAGAGTGCGAAAACGGCAACACACTCTACGCAGACTGAAAATAAACAGGGGGTGTATATCAAAATGCCGTTTTAACTTATAGGCTTAATTATGTAAAAATCAGTTTATTTTCTCCAATTCTGTTTTTAACTGTTTCAGTGCAGTGTTTTTTTGTGTATATACACTGTCCACGCTTGTATTAAGCAGATATGCAATTTCTTTTAGTTCCATTCCTTGAATAATATGGAGTGCAATTATAATGCGTTCTACTCGTGCAAGTTTTAAGATTGCATTTACATATTCCTCTTGTTCAAACATATCAATAATTATTCTTATTGATACTTTATCCAAGAATTTGCGGTATTCCTCTGTTATAGTCTTTGGGGTGATTTGTGCAATATCTGCAAAATCATCATTTGTTTGAGGATATTTCTCGAAAAGTAATTGCTTTAATAAATAGTCAAAATAGCTGAACATCTGTTTCACCTCCTGACTTTCCTTTTTGGAAAAGTCAGGAGTGAAGTATCTGTTAATATTATTAAATCATATTTTACAGTGAAATCTAAAGTTGAAATCAAAATTTTTTTATTCACATTTATTAGTCCTCCGCTCATAACTTTTAGAACAAGTTTGTTGTTTGGAGATAATTTATGGAGAACGTATATAAGGAATTTTTATAAAGAGTAATAAAAAAACATACCAACAATAATACTTTATTGTTGGTATGTTTTGCAAAATCTGTTTATTTAGATATGACGGTTCTATAATAATGCATAGTTCCGTTTTACTGAGGACTTTGTATTTTTTATTGATTTATAAAAACATAGTTTTGACATAAAAAAATACTCCTTTAATATTTGTTTGGGAGTATCATATTAATAAACACTTACCAAACAAGATATATTTGATTTGTGTTATTTATAGATTTAATAATTCTATAATATTAGATATATTAAATCCTTTAAATTTTCTTAAAAGCACTGTAAACTGTATAAGGAGGTGAACTGTCAGTGCTATATACAGCCGATAAATTAGGCGAGATCATAAAGACATCTCGCCTAAAAATGGGACTTACACGCGATCAATTATCAGAAAAAATAGGAATTAGTCCTCGATATTTAATGTCTATAGAACATGAGGGTAAAAAACCTAGTTATGATGTATTATTTCAACTTATACGCTATCTTACAATCAATGCAAATGATATATTTTTCCCAGAAAGTATTGCAGATACTAATGAGGAAAGAAAACTTTTAGATCAAATGATTAAATTATGTGACAAGTATGAAATAAATGTTATTTTAGCTACCGCTAAAGCCCTGCTATCAAAAGACAGCAAATAGAAATTGCCACAAAAAAGGCAGTTTCTATTTGCTGTTTCTATATTTTTCAAGAGTATTCGGAACCTTAGGTTGATAGAATGAACCGCCACACATCTGATCCAATGACTGAATAGCTATCATAAATGCAAAAGAACATACTACGGAACCTATCTTGAAAAATAGATTTTTGATATTCACTGTACTACACCTCCTTTTATTTTTTCAAATAATAAAGATATACTCACTTGAAAAAAACCTAAAGATAAGACCAGGGAGAGAGTATATTGCTTTATTAAAACAAAAATAATAACAGTACACATAATAAATATTGATATAATGATGCTATACTGTCTGTGACGATATAAATCGCTTTCTCTAACGGGATTGTTTTCATGTACTATAGGTGATAGTTTCCAAATTACAATAAATGATGGTATTAATAATCCCAATATGATTATTGATGGCTTAATTGTAACAATGTTTACAATAATAAGTATTAATATATATATACTTGTTGTCAGTATAAAACATCGTTCAGGTGTCTTGGCATGGTATCCTCCAGTATGATGTCTTAGAACAAATGTAGAAGTAATATATAATATTGTTTCTTTAATCTTACCGCTATATATCATTATTAAAGAAATAGTACTCAAATTCAATAGTATACTCAACAGGAGCTGAAACCCATATATGTATGAATCAATATCATCATTTGATATTATACTATTTTTAGCAAAAAATAAAGCTATACTTTTAGACAAGCGATTAATCATAAAAATCATCCCTTCGCCAAAAGTATAGCAAATAAAACAAGAAAAGACAATAAAAAAGAGTGAATATATTATATTTAAGAGTGAATTTGCTTTTGAGGATTATCCATTAAAATAATTAAAGTTGTAATTCCATTTTTATATGAAATACTCAGATGACCGTTGTATTTCTTTATAGCTAGTTTAATACTTTTTAAACCTAAACCATGAAATGTAGCATTCTTTTTTGTTGTTAAAATTATATTGTTTTTAGTTTTTATTGGTAAAGAAGAGTTTTCAATTTGTATCTTGATATGCTGTTTATCTGAAGCTATATCAATTATAATGAATTTTTCTCTCACTTTGCAGCATGCTTCTATAGCATTATCAATTGCGTTGCATAAAATTGTACTTTTATCTGCGGCTAGAATATTTAATGGTTCAACAATACGATTTACTTTAACAGTATATTTTATATTGGCAGCTACAGCTTTTTTACACTCAATATTTAGAATAGAATCGAAAGTTATATCATTTGTATAAGTAATTCCAAGAGGAAGTGCAGATAAACTTTTCAGACTTTGTATAAATTCTTGAGGTTCGGATATATAGTGATTATCAATCATATTCTGCATTATAGTCATATGCTTATTTATATTATGATTTAATGTGCGTAACATTGTTTCGTTATTTGCCAATAATTTATAGTTTTCTTCCTGTTTTGCAATAAGTTCCTCTGCTGCTTTTAATTGCAATTTTGAAGAATAACTATCTATAAATTCAAATACTACGGTATTAAAATACAATAATCCGAAAATTATAATGACAAGTAAAGATATGTATTTAATATCATGTATATTTGCTAATACCATAAGGATATCTGTACTAATAATAATAAAAAGACTGAATATTGGAAATAGTAATAGCATTATCCAATATTTAGGTGGCATTGATGCTTGTTTGCGACTGATAAATAACGAGACAGAATACATCATAACAAAATTTAATAATAAATTTATAGCCATGCCTAAATATCGTTGTAATCCTATTGTACTTAAAGTATTATATTGAACATTCAAAATGGATGCAGTAATGAATCTTGTCAATATGTCACATATAATAAAAATTACAAAATATATTGATATCATGATAATTTTGCGTATATGTGACCCGTCAAATAATAATATTAGAAAAATACTCCAGAGCACAAATGTTATACCAAGATTTATGTAAGTAGGAATGTACGCAAATGAACGCACTATATGTATTATAGAAACTATTATGATAGCAGAATACTTTACCAGTGGTTTCTATGTCTTGAGTGATAAAGTTTGCTTAAAAAAGAATAATACAATAAAAATTTCGAATATAGAATTTATAATTTCTATACAAATACTCATAGATTCACTCTCCTAATGAAGTCTCTTTTAAATAACAGTCTTCCGCTATATATTTATAGCGAATGCCGATGGGAATAGTTGTATGTTTTTGATCATCTAATACAAAAAAACCATCACTTCGCATAACATGTACATGTTGAAAATTAACCATATAGCTTCGATGACAACGTAGAAATCCGCAATCACTCAGTTCATCACATAAATCTTTCATTTGTTTATAAAGTTCAAAATCGCCTTTTGTTGTATGTAAAGTAACAACATGATTGGAGATGCTTATATAATAAATATCACTTAAAGAGGTTCGAAATGAATATCCATTATATGTGCCAGATATTATTTTTTGATTTCTGTGATACTCGGTAAACACTTCATCTATGCGTTGCCTAATCAGTTTCTCTGGCTCTGTTTTTAAAATATATCTAAATGGTTGATATTCATAACCTTTGATAGCATATTTGTTGTAGTTAGTAAAAAAAGAAATAATACATTTTTTGTTATTATTTCTTAAAGCTTTGACGATTTGAAAACCGCTTATATTATTATCAAGTTCAATGTCTAAAAAAGCGATATCAAAACATATTGAAGAAGATAGTAATTTTTCTGCTGAACTAAAAGAAAATATGCTACAATTATATTGCGATAATTTGTTCTTTAAATTTTCCAAGAAAATAATATCATCATCACATAATGCTACATTCATAATTCAATTTACCTTTCTATAAATTCCTTTGTATAGAAATTATCATGTCCAAAACAAGCTTTTTATGGTTTTCAGGAAAAAGCTTTAAATTGTTAATAATCTGATATTCAACAGAGTCAAAATCTTTTATTAAAGATTTATCGGTTTTAATATCAAAAATATAATCTAAAGAAATTCCTAAAATTTTAGAAATACTCACAAACGTTTTAATTCCAGCCTTTCTAGTACCAGACTCAATTTGTGAGAAAAAACTTGGAGTTATACCAATCTTTTCAGATACCACTTCCTGTGTCAATCCCAGGATTTTTCTTTGAGTTTGTATTCTGTATCCTGCTTCTTTATAATTAATCATTATATTCCCCTTGTTTCAAAGATGGCTTTGCTTTTCGTATATATTTTATATCAAAATTTGTCGAATTATAATAAAATATTAGCCATATAATATTTGCTATAAGTCTATATGTGTTTATTAAATTCAACAGTATACGTTCAGATATGACATATATACTCTAAAACCTTTACATTTTAGGGTAATTAATGATAAAAATAATTATGATATGATGTGATATTATACAAAATATATTGGGGGGATTAATTATGACTTAGAATTTAAAGTTATTGTTTTATTTGTAAATAAGTTTGTTATGTGTAATATTGCATCAATAAAATATACCACTTAGAAAGGAAAAGGATAGGTGTTTAAATGAGTAAATTACTAAAAATTAATGTACTATGTATTGTTATTTCTATGTTGATAAATATTTTCCCTGATATAGTTGGAGCAGAGGATTATTTATGGGGAAATAGGAACAGTTCAGAAATGTTTAATGTCGATGATTATATTACATCAGCAGAAGAAATAGACAATGATAATGAAAATGACTATGTTGAGCCATATAAGCAGTTTCTCATTAAATATATTGATAGTAATGGTGAAAAGTTGGAAATTGAAAAAACTTACATAAATCCGTATTTTGACATGATACAACTTTCTTCTGAAATTGATACAGAGCAATATATTAAAAATCTTAAAGAAAATAACGAAAATATTGCTTATATTCAACAAGACTACAAACTGATTTTATCCACTTCGGATACTGAAACAGAAACTGTACCAGAAACAAATATAGAGGAGAATAATCCTTTCGGATTGAAAACGATATATCCTAAAGAACTATTTCCTACAAATCAATCACAAGAAACAAATATTGTGGATTCAGTCATTGACACAAATAATGTTATTGTTGCCGTTATTGATTCTGGTATTGATATTGAACACGATGCTCTTAAAGACAATATATTTGTAAATAGCGCTGAGATAGCAAACAATAGTGATTCTGATAATAATGGATATATTGATGATATTTCAGGATGGGATTTTGTTAATAATACTTCTTTATCTTATGAGCATAATCAAATAGTAGAATATAGCCATGGAACTCATGTTGCAGGTATTATTGCTGGCAATTCTGATGAAATTCAAGGTGTACATTCTAAAGCTCAAATATTACCACTAAAAGCTTTTGAAAGTGGTAGTGGATATACAAGCGATATTATTAAATCTATAGATTATGCTGAAAAAATGGGTGCCAGTATTGTCAATTGTAGTTTTGGTTCAGATGATAAAAATAGAGCTTTGCAAGATGTGATAGCAGCTTCCCATATGTTATTTGTATGTGCAGCAGGTAATTCCGCAAGGGATTTGAATGATTATCCTGTATATCCTGCGTCTTATGATTTGGAAAATGTTATTTCAGTAGCAGCTATTGACAATGGCGGCAGTATAGCATATTTTTCGAATTATGGTGATGCTATTGACATTGCAGCAAATGGTGTAAGTATAAAATCATCGCTTCCCGAAAACGAATACGGCAATAGTTCGGGAACTTCTTCTGCAGCTGCATATATAACTGGCATTGCTGCCGATATAATATCTGAAACAGACATATCCTCATTTAATCAAATAAAAGAAAAACTTTGGAATACTGCCAATTATGCTGATACATTAGATAATGCAAAATATAATATAAAGGCAATAAATATTGCATCTGAAACATGCACATTAAATGAAAAATCAAACGATATTGGGAATTCTTCCATAAAAAGTTTTGATGAGCAAAATGATTCTTCTAGCACCGGATTAAAAGTTACTCAAATTTCTGCTGGAGGTTATCATTCTGCTGTAATGGTTGATGAGGATGCCTATCTTTTTGGTAACTTAGGTGCGATCGATGGAAATTATTATTGGGGTGAAGATGACGTAAGTGCTCCTGGATATAAAATGTTTGGGGTATCTCCGCCGTATGGTTCTTCTGAATCATTTGTGGTTAGAAAAATAAGTACGCGAGGTGATCACAATCTAATATTATTAAGTGATGGTACTGTACGTTCTATCGGTAAAAATAACTATGGTCAATTAGGTGTTGGATATGTTGATGGTTATATTGGTGATGGGTATGAATCCACATGGCAGGTGTTAGGATTAACAAATATTGTAGATATTGCAGCAGGACACCAATTTTCAATGGCATTAGATTCTAGTGGAAGAGTTTATGCTTGGGGTAATAATAAAGATGGTCAGATAGGAAACGGTAATAGTTATCCTTTCTTTACAACACCACAACTCGTTACTGATATAAATAATATTAGTAGCATAAGTGCTGGTCATTATCATGCTTTGGCTCAAAAAGAAGATGGGACAGTATATGGATGGGGTCGTGCAATTAATAATGCGTTAGGAAATCAAAAAAATGAAAAATGCTACTCGCCTGTAGTTTTGGATATTACAAATGTAGATAAAATAGTTGCTGGATTAGATAATAGTTTTTTTATCAAATCCGATAATACAGTATATGCCTGTGGCAATAATGCTTATGGTCAATTGGGCAACGGAACTTTAAACAGTAGTCCGGATATTGCTCAGTTAAGCATTGATAATGTTGTTGATATTTCCTCAAATCTATCTACAATATTTTTAAAAAGGGACGGTACAGCATATGGCTGTGGTTCAAATGCGTATGGGCAACTAGGTATAGGTAGCATTGCAACTGTAGTGAGAAATATCGTTCAGATACCCGGAACATATGTTGCGATTTCAACAGGTGGAAACCATACTCTTTTCCTAAAAAGCGATGGATTATATTCAGCAGGTCGTAATCAAAAAAAGCAATGTGGTTTTGAGAATATTACTAACAATTATCTTATACCTACATTAATTCCGGAATTTGCACAAAATCAAGATTCTTCAGATAGCAATACTGAATTAATCGAGGAAAAAGAAATCAATATAACCACTGAAGAACCTTATACTATTGCTATATCTGTGACAAACATAGAGAACATAAAAAATAAAATATTTGTTGTAGATTATGATAATTCAAAACTTAGTTTAAATGATGTGTGTGCACAAACATGGAAAAAGGATTTGTCAACAGGTACAATAGCTGATACTGACATAACTTTAATTTCCGCAAGTGATTCGCAAATCAGATTCAAAGTAGATAAGCCTCAAGAATTTTTGTCTGGAACTATTAATTTAATTAAATTTGATGCTTTATCAAACTGTACAACAAAAATAAAAGTTACTGCACTAACACAATAATTTATAGAGAGGAATGTGATTATGAAAAAGCAAAAAAGATTAACAGCTGCAATATTAACAATATCAATGTTGCTATCGAATGTTGCATATGCTGAAGAATTAATAGATACAAAAGCAGTATTGGATAAAATCCATTCTACGATATCATATAGCTCAGATAAAATAAAGAATATAGCAAGTAATATATTTAATATTAATTCTGAATCAGGGTTTAGTTTTGAAAATGTAGAAAAAGATTTTATAGATCCTGGCGTGGAGCTTGATATAAGAGATATGCAGGCATTGTATGATATGGGATATGAACCGTCAGATATTGAAATGGCAGTAGAATTAGCTCCAATATATAATAAAACCCCTTATGAATTACTTAAATTAAAAGGTCAAAAAAAATATATACCCAATGAAGTAATTCGCCCACAATCAGCTGATAATATAGTTGATTCAGATATTATTGAAAATGATTCAATAGAAAGTAAAGATTATAATTTTACGGTTGAAGAATCTTCTTGGGATAATATATTAATGGGTCTAAACAAAGATAATACAACGATCAACGAAAATCAGTGGGAATTTATTAAACTATCTGGTATAGATCAATTAATTGATGAAGAGATGTTATCCGAAGAAGATAAATTGGAATTAGAAGACACAACAATAAACACTTTATCCACATATACCCAATCTTCCTCAATAAGTACGATTGATATGTATAATAATTATATATTTCCCAAAAGTGTTTTTGAACAGATTAATCAAGGCGGATATAACAATTCCGATGATATTTCTGTGAACGAATTAACAGGTAATAATTTTATTAAAGCCACCGATATAAATTTACCAGGAAGGAATGGGTTGGATTTAAATTTAACCAGATACTATTCAGTTGCAAATGCCAACAATTATGATGCAACTGTATCTAAAGATGCCAGTGGATCTAATATAGAAACAAAAAATTATTATGCTGTGTGCGGAAATCCAAAAGTAACAATCTACTATAATGAACCGCTTTCTGATGGAAGTACTCAAACTACTTCTATAATAAATGGTGTATATATTGCACCAGGACGTACAAACTATAACAAAAAACCTAATTACACATATGGAATGTTTGTAAGTGCTGATGCATATGATGAGGATTTTGAAAAATTAAAATCTGGTATTGAGCCGTCTTATATGTTCAGTAATGAATCAACAGCAAAGCAGTGCATATCATATGCAGAAAATGGATATTTTAATTATACTATAAATTTTAATACGGGTGGTAAAAGTAAAATTAGGAAAATAGAATATGATGCAACCGATTCTGGATCATTTAATGTTATTAATGTTGGTAGATATACAGTGACTTCGGATACTTCTACCTATAGCAACGATATAGATGACTCATCTTTTTCAAAATATTTTGATATTGGAACGGGTTGGGCTTTTGATTTCCCATATATAGAAAAACGATATGATGCTAATGCCAAAGAAATATATGAATATCTCCATATGGGCTCAAATGGTGTTTGGCAAATAGAAGATAATAGTTTAGTGGATTATTATTTAAAAGACATTCAATTATCAAGCGGTAATGGAAAATTCAACGAAGAATATATTGACTATATATTAACAGAGAAAAGTGGGAAAAAATACTACTTTGGTTCTGTTGGTCAATTGTTGGGAATAGAAGATAGATATAAAAACAAAATTTTATTTAGTTATGATAAAATACGCGATGGAAAACTGTATTACCCTAAATTAAAACAAATAACTGATAGTGTTGGACGAATAATAGATATTAAATATCAAAGTTCACAAGTAATAATAACTGTAACAGATAAAAATGACCCTTCTCAGAATCGTACAATTGAATATAATAAAACGGGTATAGGTCAAAATAATATGGTATTATCATCAGTAAAAAATGCTGAAGGTTATATCACGAAATATGATTATACTGATCAAAAATGCAAAGTATCTATGGTAAGTAAGGATATTGATAAAACACCTTCTAATATTAATTACAAGTTACTTACCACTATATCATATCCTACGGGTATGAAAACTGATTTGAAATATAATACCATGAAAAAAAATTGTGGTCTTGGCGGTGTAATGGAAGTGCCTGTATTCATTAGCAAGCAAATTTACAGTGGTGAAGAAAATGTAGCATCTACGCTGAAAAGCACAGAAGCATATGGTCGCGATCAAGGAAATAATAATTATTCTTCTGTTTATGATGGTTATCCAACATTCCGAAATATTAAGGAAGTTCCTGATGAATATAGGGTATACTCTTATACTAGAAAAAAATTATATAAACATGCACACGAAGAAAGAACACATTCGATATACAAAAAATCTTATAACGGAAACTGGTTAAAAGAATCTGTTTATGATGAATATGATGATACACCTTCTGAATCCGAACCAGGGCATACCTATGATACATTCACTGATTATGAATATAATAATCAAGAACTTCTTACGAAGGAAACAACAAAAATATATAATGATTTTAAGAATGATAATAAGAAATATGTTGAAACGTCAAAAGAATACACATATGATAATGGTAAATATGGAGATGTTCTAAGTGAACGAATCAATAACGACTCAAATTATACTACATATTACACATATGATTCTACATTCCATATTCCAATAAAAATATCAAAGAAAAAAGATAGCAGTACGACGATTATTACAAATTATACGTTAACATCTGATAAATCATCAATAGAAACCATGACAGTCACCGAAAATAATAGCACAAAAAAGAAACGTGCATATGTTTATGATGATTATGGAAATATTATTACTGAGAAAAGATATATAGGAAATAATAATTGGAGTGATTTTGTTGAAGTATCATATGATTATAACGATTTGCGTTCAGTAACAAATAAACTTGATGGAGTATATTTAAATAAAATATCAGTATCAGGAATTAAAGATATTGATGGTAACCTTGTTTCAGGCTCTACGGCAGGTACTGTATCAAAATCATACCAATATGATTGGTACGGTAATATAATATCAGAAACTGATGCTAACGGTCAGACATATCAATATACATATGACAGTCTGAATCGTGTTACTAAAGTAACTAACCCTAATTCTTCTACCACAGAATATACCTTCACTGTTGATGATAACACAAATGATGTTATGGTTAAAGATGCTAACGGAAATGTAATTAAGTATTCATACGATAATTTTGGAGAAGAAAAATCAATAACAGATGTGACAAATAACATACTACTATCTGACGTCAAAGAAAATTACGAAGCTGGAAACTATTATCAAGTATATGAAAGTACTCAATATAGTACTCAAAATGGCTGTATAAAAACACAAGTAGGCTATAATGGACTTGGTGAAATTATTGACAAAAAGATATTAGATGCCGATAATAAGATTTTACGTCATGAAAGTATATGGACGGAACATGCAGTTGATGACATGCTTACAAAAACCACAACACTTGTATATGGTGATACAGATGCTGAAAATGTCAAAAATATAAAGTATACTGATATTTATGGCAATATAGTCAAAGAAGAAACAGTATATAATGAAAATGATACCGAAAAAGCTGCTACAACCACATACACATATGATTATCTCGGAAACATAAAAACGATTCGTGAGCCGCGTGCAGCAGATGAGAATTGGTCATCAAATCAATATACAACACAATATGATTATGATGTTGATGGAAATGTAATAAAAGAAACAGATATTAATGGTAAGAGTATAACAAATACATATGACGGATTAGGTAATCTTATTTCTGTAAAAGATAAAAACGGTAATATAACAACGAATACATATGACAATCTTGGTAGATTACTTCAAGAACAAATTCCATTCCAAAAGAACGGTACAAGCACAGTATATTCAACTAACAAATATTATTACGATTCAAATGGTAACTTAACAAAATCGCAAACAGCGAATAATGCTGTAGGTGAATCGGTATCATATACTACAACTGAATATCAGTATAACTGGCAGAATCAGCCTACAAAAGTAAGAGGTTTTGATGGGAATAATGTAGAAAGCTGCGTACAGTATTATTATGACAGTGTCGGAAATATATTAAGAATGTACACGGGAGATGTGGACAATCTTGTTATTAGTGGACTTGATAAGGTCAGTGGTTCAAATGATTATGCCGTTACAAAGTATGAATATGACAATATGAATAGATGTACAACGCAAACTGATGCATTAGGTCAAAAAGTAAATAACACTTATGATATTAATGGAAATCTAATAGAAACGGTTGACAGAAACGGCAATATTTTAAGTTATACTTATGATGAATTAAATCAGCTTACACGAAAAAGTTCAAGTAAAACGACTAATGACACGTATACTTATGCTTATAATAAAAAAGGGCTTCGTACCTCTATGATAGGTAGTGACGTAAATACTACATACGTTTACAATAACCTTGGACAATTAGCAAAGGAAGACTTGACAGATGGCACAGTCAAGGAGTATAATTATGATATGAATGGAAACCGCAAGAGTTTCACACTCACAAAAGATGATATTGTTCAATATACACTTACCTATGACTATGATAAGCTTAATCAACTTACAACCGTATATGAAAATGGTGATGTGAAGGCAGAGTATACATACAATCCTGATGGAACATTAAAAAAATCATCATATGGAAATCAAACAACTGATTATTCTTATAATCTTGCAAATATGCTTACTGAGGTAAACAACGCAAACGGAAGTACACAGATTTCCAAATACACTTATACATACTATGTAGACGGAAACCAAAAGAGTAAGACAGAAAGCGTTGCGGGAACTAACAAGGGTACAACAAACTACACTTATGATGGATTAAACAGACTTGTCAGCGAGCAAGCACCCGATAAGACCTACAGCTATCAGTATGACAGCTACGGAAACAGAAGCCAGTTAAGCGTTACGGGCGATGAAACATACACCACAAGCTACACATACGATAAGAATAACCGTATGCGCAATCAGACCAAGACAGCAGGAACGGCAAAAGAAATAACAGACTTCTGGTATGACCCCAACGGTAATCAGATTTCAAGCATGACGGTATCAACAGGCGGTACAGGCACGGCAGGAGTAGGCATTGCACTTGTTGGGGCTGATAATACCAACAGTTACAGCGAGTACAACAGTTGGAATCAGCTTACAAGGACTATGCAGAACGGCAAAACCTCAAGCTATACCTACAATGGTGACGGACTGCGAATGAGCAAGACCATAAACGGTGTTAAGACGAGCCATATCTGGGACGGAACAAACATTGCAGCTGATGTATCCGGCTCAACGGTGACAAAGTACATAAGAGGTTTACAGCTTATCTCCTCAAAGAAGGGCAGCAACGAGAACTTCTACACCTATAACGGACATGGTGATGTTGTTCAGCTTACAAACGGCACAGGAGCAATAACAAAGCAGTACAGCTATGATGCGTTTGGCGTGGAAACAGATAAAGCTGATAATGATACTAACCCATTCAGATATTGCGGAGAGTATTATGATACCGAAACAGACAGCATATACCTAAGAGCAAGATATTACAGACCAACAGCAGGACGGTTTATCACCGAAGACCCGATAAGAGATGGATTGAATTGGTATAGCTATTGTAGAAACAACCCTATTATATTTATTGATCCGTTGGGGTTGGTTTCTGTAGGATTACGAGATTATGCCGGAACTTATTCGGGTTCAAGTGTTGAGTGGGATGAATCTACACGAACCGCAACAGTTAGTTGGAATGATAAGTCGTTTAGTGTCTTATCTGATTCGAAAAATAATGTAGACGGTAGAATACAAGTTGATGATTCTCTATTCATTCAAGAGTTTGGAATAGGAGATGAACAAATGGTAGTCTATACGGATTCTGTTACGGGCAATTCATCTATACGCGTTAATTTTAATATTACTGATAATACCAATACAACCATTAACAATATGACATATGCAGATGCATTTCTTAATGGTGTAAGTAATGATTGGAGCAGTACTACTGTTGCATGTCATACTGGACAACATGCAAATGGCATTGTTGTTAACATCAACAATGTAACTACAGCGAATGATTACTCTCGGTCATATCTTGGAGGACCGATAAACATGTTTGTAGGAGATGGAAGAACAGGATATACATATTCATTGGCAGATTTTATGTCTACCTCTGCTCATGAATTTGGTCATGCAGGTTTTCATGTATATGATATTTACCACTATACAGATCCTAATACGGGATCGACAAAAAGAACAGATCCTAATATTAGCGTACCATTTAAAAGTATTATGAATTATCAATTTGGGCTTGGTGGAGCGCAACCAGTTGACTATGACATAATTTTTACGAATAAAACATGGACTCTTAATAGTTGGTTCTATTATAGTAGTGATAGTAATACATTAGATAAACATATTGGTGCTGGGAATTGGTAATAAATATTTAGAAAGAGGGTTATTTCTATGAAAAAAGTATTAATTTTAATATGTATTTTACTTATAATACCATCGGTTTATGTATTTGCACAAAATTTTAACCAATGTATTGCAGAAATTGTTACACATAAAATTATATTTAACAATAAAGAAGTAAGTTTGTCCAATCCAATTGTAAGTATTAACAATAGAGTATATGTATCAATCAGAGACCTATCTGAAACTTTAGGATATAATGTTGAATGGCAAGACAGTAATCATTCAATAAATATTAACTTGGTCGAGAAAGATGATAACGAAAATTTAATTATTTTTAAGCAAAATCAAAAAATGGGATTCATGGATAGAACAGGTAAAATCCAAATTGCTGCACAGTTTGATGTCGTGCATGAATTTCATGAAGGCATTGCTGTAGTTGGCAATCACATAAGTACTTGGGAAAAACTTCCATCTGACGCCAACAATATGATTTGGGGATTCATTGATGAATATGGTGAACTGATCACACCAATTAAATATTCATATGCAGGTGATTTTAACGAGGGGTTGGCATTAGTAGAATATAATAACGAAAGTTATTATATAAACAAATTAGGTGAAAAATCTTCTCAGACAGTTATTGCTTCTAAATATTTTACTCATGGCATTGCACCTAAATTGATTAAAGGTACTTCATTCCCTACACCTAATTCGCCATCTGAAATCTGGACATATATTGATAGCGCAGGAGAACTTGTTACGGATAAAACATATGAATATGCAGGAGAATTTGAAGATGGTATGGCAATTGTTAAGCAAAACGGCAAATATGGTGTTATTAATAATAATTTCAATATAGTCATTGATTGTCAGTATAACAATTTAAAAAAGATTAGTAATAATCTATATGCCGCCTGTAATGGTAATGGTTCTAATTGGGGTATAATTGATTTATCAAACAATGTTATAGCGGACTTTATATATTTTGATATAGGATGTTTTTCTAATGGTCTTGCACCTGTACGAATGGATTTATATAATGGTGCGTATATAAACGAAAGCGGAAAAATTGTATTTTGTTCACAATTTAGTATGGTTTATGATTTTTCAGATGGAGTTGCATGTGTCGTGGATAAAGTGAACGGAAAAGCAGGTGTCATTGATATGCAAGGGAAATATATTATAGAACCTAAATATAATTCTTTAAGACCTTGTAAAGGTGGATTATTCGAAACAAAAGATGATAATCAGAATTTCTTCTATATTAATAAAAATGGCGAAAAAATTTTACCACATTAAGAATGCTTATGACAATTCTATCGAAGTGTCATAAACCTATATAATCATAAACGAAATGGTTCTGTAGGATACAAAGAGAATGCTGTGATAAAATTTATACCGGGTATTGAAAAATAATAAATAATCATCTTATGACTAGGGGACGGTTCTCCTGACAATGTCTCACCCCGACGGAACGCTGAAAAAGTCATCATATGGCAGTCAGACAACCAACTACACCTATGACGGGTTGAACAGACTTGTCAGCGAACAAGCTCCCAATAAGACATACACCTATCAGTATGACAGCTACGGAAACAGAAGCCAGTTAAGCGTTACGGGCGATGAAACATACACCACAAGCTACACATACGATAAGAATAACCGTATGCGCAATCAGACCAAGACAGCAGGAACGGCAAAAGAAATAACAGACTTCTGGTATGACCCCAACGGTAATCAGATTTCAAGCATGACGGTATCAACAGGCGGTACAGGCACGGCAGGAGTAGGCATTGCACTTGTTGGGGCTGATAATACCAACAGTTACAGCGAGTACAACAGTTGGAATCAGCTTACAAAGACAATGCAGAATGGCAAAACAGCAAGTTATACTTATAACGGTGATGGACTGCGCATGAGTAAGACCGTTGACGGAAAGACAACAAAACATATATGGGACGGTACAGATATAGTAGGAGATGTGACAGACGGAACTGTAACGAAGTATATTCGTGGTCTACAGCTTATTTCATCAAAGAATGGCAGCAATGAAAACTTCTATACATATAACGGACACGGTGATGTTGTTCAACTTACAAACAATACAGGTGCTATAACAAAGCAGTATAATTATGATGCGTTTGGTGTGGAAACAAACAAAACGAATAATGATACGAACCCATTCAGATATTGTGGTGAGTATTATGATATAGAAACCGACAGTGTATATCTAAGGGCAAGATATTACCGACCAACCACAGGACGATTTATAACAGAAGATTCGTATTGGAATGTAGATAATATGATTTATGGAAATAGTAATGATAAAAAACCCAATATTAATGCAATTATACAAAGTGGCTCATTGTATATTTATTGTAACAGCAATCCTGTGCGGATGATTGATCCAGATGGTAAATATATTGTAGATAGTGCGGCTAGAAATATATGGCGACTTGGAGCGGAATATTATTTAAGAAACAGAAAAGGATGGTATTTAACAGCGACATTATTAGAATTATCAACATATGGCTCTGGACAACACTTTGAAGCTCACAATGGAGAGTATGCTGCTGATTTAATAAAATATAATAGTGGTTTTAGAAAACAAGTAAATGACTATTTATGGTCAAATGGCACACAGTATGATTCCTCATATGCATTCTTTACATTTACATATGCGTTTGATGTTTCAGGAGGAGATTTAGGGGCAGCATTACATAATGTTTCTGTAGTAGTTACAGCAGAAAGAAATAGTGATGCCTCATGGAATACTTTTATACAAGTATATGATACATTTGACTTTACTGAATTCAGAAATCCATTTTTAGAAGATGATTTGAAAAGTATGTTTTTATGGACGATGAATGACTTAGCATATCTGGATCAAGCCATGAATGTAATTGAACCAGTAGAGGTGTATATAGATTTTTATGATACATATTAAGAAAGGTAATATATAATGAAGAAAATAATTAAAACACTAATTTTTTGTGTGATAATATCTATCGTTGTATTTGTTGTTATATGTAGACTTATATCTCAAAACTATGAATATAGTATTGGTCGCGATACTCATAAAACTTTTGGAAATAGAGAATATCAAATTCTAACTTATACATCTATGAATAGAGAAAAAAAATACTGTTTATACAATTTTAAATATAATGAAACAGTTATTAATGACTTAAATTCATATAAATCTTATGGTAAATATATGTATTTTTGTGGCGATGATGGCTTAGTATATATAAGGTTGGACACACATAACAATAAAATTTTATACTATCGAGCAATAGGATGTAATTTAATAAATGTAGAGGAAATGAAAAAAAAGGGTGACATTGAAGTTATTACTTCTCTTGAAGAAGTTTCGGAAAAAGATAGGTCGCGATTTGACAAATTACTAACCAAAATTCGCTAACAAAAGTGGAGATATCTTCTGGCACAAATGTTACGGATACGATTAATGGAACATGAACGTCAAGGGGCGGTTCTCTTTCCACTTCTCGCTGACGGAATTCTGAAAAATCGTTGTACAGAAATCAGACAATTAATTATGCATATAGTATGGATAACTGCATAATTAAAATATTTGTTCATGAAAATAGAGGGGACTGCATAATAAGATGTAGTCCTCCTATTTTTGTCGAAAAATCTGTTTTTACGCTGATGTTTGTGTAATTTGCTCTATTTTATTGTAAGCTGTTTTATGTTGTGATATATATATTATATAATTGCAATAGATAGTGAAAAATTTTTGAGTAACTAATATTGAAATTGCAATTTAATAAAATAGAAGTGAGCTTGAGGATAGACTCAACAATGGTCTGTGTAAGGAGGTTTTATTATGACAGCCTCATGGGTATTATTAATTAGTATTTTTGTATTAATTGTTATTTGTATAGTATTATTGTGTATTAAGAAAATACGAGATAATAGAATAGTTTTATATATAGTAATCCCATTATTAATAGGAATTGTATTATTGTTGGGGCAATGGTGTTTTAGATATAACTTTGAAAATCCAATAAATGTTATAGATAATACATTGATTGATTGGGGATTAGCAGAGCCTGAACCTACATCTACACCGACTCCCATTCCAACTCCAACTGTGTATGTGGAACCAACATTTGAGAAACGTACATCTGAAACGTTTAACTATACGATAGATTGCCCTTCTAATTTTGAATTAGAAGGCAGTTTGCAACAAGATACTGAAAATGATTTTAATTTAACGTCAGAAGATCGAAGGGCGACGCTTAATTTTATAGCAAGATATGTTGATGACGAATTGCCGGATCTATTTGTTATTGATACATTCAGAAGGACTTACGGCGGAACAGAATTATATCGTGATGACCAACTTGAAAATGATGGTTGGTATGTGATTTCAAGCAAAACAGCTGATGGATATTTTCATTATAGAAAATGTATATTCACTAATGGTATTGCAAGAATGTACACATTTTCATTTCCTACAGACCAGGAGGATATTTATTTGAAAAATTATGATTATGTTACACATATAGAAAATTCGTTTAGAAAACTTAAATAAAATAAGGGAGTTGCGATTCAGTAGCTCCCTTATTTTATTTTTGCAGAATTAAGCAATTTTCTTGCCACTGTAAACATTTCCATTCCAACAGCAGGAATGTCGCGATAACAGGTATCAAGCGAAAATTGTTCATCATAGTTAAATGATATATTTACGGATTGATAGATTTTTTCATAAGCCGCTTTGATGGCGGTATCCATATCCATTCCGTTCTCAACCTCGGTGATGATGTCAGCAAGTGATACTTTTAACTGTTGTTCCGCTTGGGCATAGGCGTCAGGTCGTAACTGTCTATCACACATAACACGGATTGCGTTCTGTGCTATCGGTGATAATATCCCATATCCGTATCCATTTGTTTCGCCTGTAATTACCGCATTGCGTATTTTAGTGTTTGCATAGCCGGCGGCTAATGTGTAACCGAGATTTCCCGTCTGTACATCATCAAGAATATCACCGATTAAATTCTCAACAATTTGTGTCTGTTTCTCGGTTGCATTTAATGGTGTACTTTCTCGCGGGATTTCAGTCGCAAAAGTTGTGGTGCTCATCGTGGTCAATGCCACCGTGAGTATTAGTGTAAATATTTTCTTTTTCATAGTGAAATACCTCCTGTTTATTTGATATATTTATCATAACAGAAAATATCTCTATAATCAAAAAAATTCAATTAAATATTTAATAGCAATTTGGTCTGCGGAAAACTGTAAATCCAACACTTGACGCGGTGGATATTACTACATTATTTGCACTGGAAGAACAGTGAATAACAAGAATATTACCACTTGTGTCTTTGCCGACAACTATTCCAACGTGGCTATAACTCGGCAAGAAACATAAATCACCTGCTTGCACTGTTGACGCTGTTACTTGAATACTGGCGTCACGCTGTCCGTATGTTCCGTGTCCGACAGCATATCCCATACCACTGTTATTAAATACCCAAGTGACAAATCCCGAACAGTCCAATCCATATGCTCTTAGTGTTCCTGATGATGGACTTCCTGCGGCAGTTACTCGCTGCATAGTACCCCAAGCACTGTCCCAACCGATTGCACTTGATTTACCACCCCAAAAATAATTTACTTTACCAACAAGTGAGCCTGCATTTTTGACGACATCCTTGCGTTTCTGCGGAAGCGATGACGGCAATCCATTTATAATGCTTTGAACATCTGCATTTGTAATTGCCAAACTATGGCTTGATGAGGTCAAAACATCGCCGTGTTCAAGTAAGGTTTCCACTGCCTCACGTTGCTTTGCGGTTAATTCATATAAATCCATCAACTCATCTTTTGTTTTGCCATTTATCGTGACGGTGAGTTTATTTTTTGTTTCTGTATCTGATACCGCAATTTCTTCGACCGTATGATTTACAGTGTTAGCGGCTCGGAAATATGTTTTTAGTTTTTCGGCTTTAATATCATCAAATATGACAACGTCTTCAGCAGTGTTGTCATCAGTTCCTGCTGTTTTTGCCGCAAATACCGCAATCACGATATTTCTGTCAGTCTGATTATCTATAACATCAACCTCTGTATGGTCTATGGATAATTCAATATCTTCGACTTCTTGTGTCAATTCAACATTGTATTCCGCTATAATCTGCGATAATGGAATTGTTCCTGTATCCGTTACTTCCTCAGAAATAAAAATACCAAACGGACTTGCCGCAATAGCTGCTATAATAATGACAACAATCAATATAACCACTACAACTGCCACGGCACCGCCGGACGCAATTGCCGTTGAAATAGCCTTGACTGCCTTGGCAACTGCTTGTGCAACTTTGACTGCAACTTTAGTTGCTACACGCACCGCAGATTTTGCAATCTTCGCACTTCTTTGTGCAGCCTCTTTTGACAATTTTGCGGTCTGTTTTGCAGTTTGCTTTGCGACCTGTTTTTGTGTTTTAACAGTGGCTTTGTGAGTTTTTGATACTTTTTTCTTTGCAATTCGGCTCGCCTTAAACATATTCTTGCCGTTTTTTACAGTCTTAGATGTTATTTGTTCTTTACTATATACCGCTTTTGATGTTGTAGTTTGCATTTGACGGGGAACAATACTTGTTTTCTGCTTAGGTGTCTTGTATGCCGTTTTTATAGGCTCTACTTTTCCGTTCCGTAAAGACTGCATATAGTTTTCTTTTGTTTTTATATTCGGTTTATCAACTGAGGGAGCATTGGAGGTAATATCCGCATTTGGAGTATTCGGCATATTAACGTCTTTATTTTGTGATTGCTGTTCCGTCAATTTTGATTTCAACTTATTCTTGACATATTCGTGTCTTGCATTGTCAGGGCTTTTTATATCTGTATCCGTAATATGAGATTTGATATAATTTTCTTTTGTCTTAATATCTGATTTTTGTTTTGCGGTTGATTTCTGTACTGATTTTTGTATTGATTTTTGTTTCACTTCGGGAACGGCAAAAGGAGTTTCGGACTGTGCGACGGTATATTCTTCTTTTGTTTTAGGCGTAAACATTTTTGTTTCGGGATTATTTTTTTGCTCTGATTTAATTATGTTCGATTTGGACATAATTTTTTTATCTTCTGCCATTTTGGGAGTTCTGCTTACGGTTTTAGGTATATTCCTGATTTCACTCGAATTAGTTGGATTTTTTCTGTCTGTTAATTGCAAGGTTTTCGGCTGATTATTTGCTAACTTCTGTATATTATTTGTAGTATTAGGTTTAACGGAAACATTAGGAATTGTATAATTTTCTTTAGTCTTGATTTTGTGTGATTTTATTCTATTATCCGCAATAATACGCATAGTTCGATAGACTTTTGATGTTGTACTGTATGCCGCAAATTCTATTGTATCTGTTGCATAATTTTCGGGAGTCTGTTCGTCATTGTCATTCAACTGTTTTTCTGAGTTCCGCTTTATAAGTTGCTCTTTCATAACAGATGGAGCGTTGCTGAGAACATTATACGGAATAGATTTCACATCTTTTGGTGCGTTTTTAACAATGTGTTTTGCCGACTGTGGTTTTTCTTTGATTTTAGGTTTTGTCTTTAAGTCGCTCAATTACTATCACCTCAATTCTTATATAAAAAAATAAGGCGGCGATTTTCACCGCCGCCTATGTAATTTATTTTTCACCCGGTTTTGTACTCATCAATTTATAGAGTTCTGTATCAGTAGGGAAGTCATTTATAAACGGTACTATCGAGCCGCCGACTTTAATCAGTCCGCGTCCTGCCGACGAATTTGTTATATATCCCATTTGTGCGGGAGATATATTAAGCATTGAAGCAAGTTCGGCTCTGTCCGAAGGTGATTGATTAAATATAAGCAAAAACTCACAATTCGAAATCATCCACCTTGCAGTATCATTTTTCAGACATTCCTCAACATTTTGGGTTATTCCAGTTAAAAGTCCTCCGTATTTTCTGAAACGTCGCCACGCCTTCAATAGAAATTCAGCACTGTATGGGTTCTTGAAAAACAAATGTGATTCGTCTATGTATACTCGTGTATATATACCGCGTTTCCTGTTTTCCATAACTCTGTTCATAATGTTATCCAACATTATAAGCAATCCGACCGATTTCATTTGTTCGCCTAATTCCAAGATGTCATAGCAAATAATTCTCTTGTCAACATCTACATTACTTTGGTGTGCGAAGGAATCCAAACTGCCCGTAGCGAACAATTCCAATGACAGTGCGAGGTCTTTTGCTTCTTGTTCGGGTTGACGTAATAATTCCTCTCTGAAATCTGCAAGCGTGGGCATAGTCTGATTAGTATCGCTGAAATACTGTTTATATACATTTATAGTACAGCGGTCAATAATAGACATTTCTTTTGCTCCAACACCGCCACTATTTCTTGCATCACCTGTTTTCAATAATTGGTCAAATAGCGATATTAAAAATTCGGATTTAATTGATATAGGATTATCTTCGATATTGAAATCGTTATTTATATCCATAGCATTTATATGATTATTTGATGACGCTGATAGTGTAATTGATTCACCGCCAAGATTTGAAATTAACGGTGCATACTCTCTTTCAGGGTCTACGATAATAATATCATCGTTTGTAAACAATGCCGACATAGCAATTTCCATCTTTGACGCAAATGATTTACCGCTACCAGAAACACCGAGAACAAATCCATTTCCGTTAAGTAACAATTTGCGGTTGCACATTAAGAGATTATGTGATATTGCATTGATACCGTAATAGATACCGTCATTGTCGATTATTTCTTGAGTTTTATACGGCATTAGTACCGCAGTGCTTTCCGTCGTCATTGTTCGTATAGCTCTAATATTTATCAATCCGTATGGCAGTACGGTGTTTATTCCGTCCTCTTGTTGATATTTGAGCACAGCGAAATTACAAAGGTGTTTGCGACCTATTGACAGAATAGTTTCGGTATCATTGTTAAGTGCGTCAAGACTATCCGCAATATGTAAAATTGTTACGGTAACAAACATCATTCTTTGGTCACGAGTGGTAAGGTCATCAAGAAATTCCTTAATTTCTTTTCGCATTTGTTCTAATTCATATGGTACGGTTGCAGAAAAGTTATTGTTCATATTCTGCTTTTGCTGCCATTTTGTAATATCAGTTTCAACCGCTAATAATTTTTTTTGCACTTCCTTTACCGCGTCGTCGGTAGGAATAGGCTGAATATCCACCGACAACATCATACTGCAAGAAAAGTCCGTCAGTTCAGATATCATACTGTCCTTTAAAAATGACGGATATTCTTTCAAAAAGATAACTCTTGCGAATCTATCACCGATTTTTATGTAATCGCTTTTAAATTCCATACTGTCAGGGCATATATAATCTTTAAAGTCCGCACCGACTGCCATAGCTTTTTTGAGGTCAAAATTGAATATTCCACCATCGTTGCCACGAAAAAAGTCATAAAAAATACGGAGCCTTTCTTTGTAGTTAAGCTCCGTAATATGTGATGATATTTTACCGAAATCGACAGTTAAGTCGTTACCGACACGAGCGAAGAATGTGCGTGCCTCCTCAATGTTTTTCTTTTCACTTGATATAGTAATATATTTTTCGTGGACGATATTATTACTGTCTGCCATCTTATCACTCAACAATGCTTTAAGTTCTTTCGCATATGTTATACTGTTTTTGTCGGCTTTATCAGTTGGCGTTATAAACTGTTCAAATACGTTTCTGTTCAGTTGCTTATTGTATATAGTAATCTTTGCAAATGCGTCAGTCGGCAGTCCATTTAGGATTGCCGAGTGTGCAAGAAACATCTCTAATTGGTCATCATCTGACGCAACCGCATAATTTATATCTGAAAAACGCCACGTTTTAGAAAAATATTGACCGCACTGCATAATACCATCTCTATAAATACGCTTTATAGGGATAGACTGTTGAACATTTTTAGGAATTATTCTTTTTTCCTTTTTTCCAAAAAGCTGTGTGGGTGTTCTTTTTTGATTTTTTAACATCTGCCAAAACCTCCTTATATATATTGTACAAAATGTTTTCAGATTTGAATGTACGCACACCTGCATATATAAATTCACTCCGAATAAATGCAATTATAAATTCCTCTAATTGCATACCGTTATATTTAAAAAAGCCTGCGGCTGCTAAAGGCAACGCACAGACTATACATAACCACGAAACTATTTCTTTCCCTACAATATCTTTGAGTCCGAAATATACGCCAACAGCCGCACCAACCGCGGCAACCGAGCATATAAACTGACGTGCGGACAATCCGAAAAATAGGCTTTCGTGGTAGTTCTTAATTTCCTTATTGATTCGTATTTCCATAAATACCTCCAAACTTAACGCTCATCTTCGTCCTTATGCTTTTTATGATATTTTTTAGCTATTATTATTCTCCATATCTTGAGTAACCTTATCTTTCGGGTGCGTTGCGATGTGTCATTTTTGGTTGCAAGTCCATAGGTGTTTTACCGTCAAGCGGTTTTATAAAATCAATACGGTTTGCCGCAGCCATAGTCTTATAATCTAACGGACGTTGCCACGCTGTTGCTTTTGGTGCAAATTTAAAACCGTTTTGCTTTAATATTGCTCTCTGCTCCGATGTTGGTTTTTCCTCAAATATAAGCTGCAAGCGGTTATTTGCAAGATTTATAATAGCTTCGCCACCTACAAACTGCCAACCATTAAACATTGTTTTAGGTCTGTTTTCCAAACGGTCAATGTTCGATTTTATTCTGCCGATTTTCTCATAATTTTCTTTAAAAAATCTTCCCGGATATGGGGCTGATTGATAACCGTTTACTCGCTCGTCGAGTCTTACTGCCTCTGCATAGTCAATGCCCTCAAAGTTTACCATTGTACCGTTTGCTTTGTAATAGTCATTAACTGCTTGCATATATGCAATATTGTTTTCAAAATGAGCTAAATTCTCCTTTAACATATTTATTGCCATAGGGTCGTTTGCACGGATTAGATTGTTATATGCCATAGTTTTGTTCCTCCTAATTTTAGCTTTCAGGCTCATTCTTTTTTGGTGATTTCGGTTGTAATTCTGTCGGGCGTTGTCCATTTTCGGGTGCTATAAAACTAATTCTGTTAGCTGCATAAATCGTATTCAAATTAAGTTGTCTTTGCCACGCTCCGACAGATGGTGCCCACTTAAATCCATTCATTTTTAATTCTGCACGTTGTTTATCATCAGGTTTTTCATCAAAGAAAAGCTGTAAACGATTATCAGTAGAGTTGGCAACAGCTTGACCGCCTGCAAATTGCCAACCTGTAAAGCCTATTTCTTTATTCTTCGATATTTCTTCAATACGCTTTTTCAAACGGCGTATTTCGGCATTATTGTTGGTTAATTCATATGCAGGGAAAGGCTGTTTTTCAAACGAATATCCCGTTCGTACAGTTTCATCAATTTTTGCTGCCTGTTCATCGGAAATATCCTCAAAACCTTTTGCCGTTCCGTTTTTACGGTAATATGCGTTTACTTGTTTCATAAACGACTGTTTTTTTTCGCATTTTTCGAGTTTATCCGTTAGCTTTTCGATAGCGTGTGGGTCATCTGATTTTATTGCCATTATATTTCCCTCCTTAATTTGCTTGCTATAACCGGCAAACAAGTTGTCTACATTGAAAATTTTTGCATAAAAAAATTGCCACTATTTAAAATAGTGGCAACTTCATATTTTGATTAAAGTTCGCTATTGTCTGTTATTTCGTCATTAAAGAGAATACGGATATAATCTCTTGCACCATAAAGTATGCGTGATATATATACATATTCTGTGTCCGTTTTGTAAAACACTATGTATTTTCCGCTGACTAAATAACGATAATCGGTCGTTATATTTATTTTAGCGGAAAGAGATATACCCATTTCGGGTGAAGTTTCAAGTAATGTGTAATCATCTATTATCTGATTTATTACTCGGTTGGCGGCGATAGGATTGCTTAAATCATCACTGATATATGACTTTATTTCTTGCAAATCGCTTATTGCCAAGGGGGATAATTTTATTTTTGCCATTATTCAACCCCCAATATTTTCTTTACATCAGTAGCGTCAATCCAGCCGTCTTTTTTTGCGGCTTGTTCTGCGTCTGCTAATTTCGACATAATTTTAATTTTGGCTTGTGTTCTTTCGTACTCGTCTATATCAATAATTGCGTATCTTCCTCTGCCGTTCTTTGTTAAAAAAACAGGCGAGTCAATACTAATATCTTTTAAAACATCGGTATAATTCCTTAAATCCGAAACAGGTCTGATATTTGGCATAATAACTCCTCCTCACATTAATTTGCTGTAATTATTATACCATAATATTGCATAAAATACAACGACAAATTTTAAGTGCCTAACATTTCTTTTACTATTCTGTCTGCACCTTTGATAATTCCAACCAATATCAGCATATTAAAAATCACTTCACCTATATATTTCCATATCATTGTTACTGTTGTGATTGATGTATCAATATTAGGTGTACTTGCACTTGCAAATGCCGAAAATATAATACACGCAAGCACGATTACTGCTCCTTCCAAGCATACACCGACATATGATTTTATAAATGTTTTTCCCATCTGTGATGTACCTTCACCCGCAAATGACGAAAGTGGAACTGGAGCAAGTGCGGTGTACATATATATTTTGAAAAAACGTCCATACACGCTCATTATCATAATAAATGATAGCACTGTTATAAATAAACTTCCGAGTATTGTAACAAGCCATAATGGTATGCTTGCCCAAAAACCTGCTTCTTCAACCGCCGTTTCAATCGCTGCGGGGAGCGTTACAGCCGCACCACTTAAACCGCCAAGGCTGCCTGCAATTTTTTCTACCACACCGCCACATATTTTATATATGACAGTCATAATGTCAAGAGCATATGTAATTGCTACTTTGGCAGCAAGAAAACGGATAAAGTGTTTTAGTGCATATTCTGGACGCTGAAAATCTCTAAAACTTGCGGTTGATTTGAATATACTCATAGCAAAAAAGAGGATAAGCAAGGCATATCCAATAGCCTGCAATCCTCCATTTATTGTAGTTACGATATTCCATATTGCTCCGCCTTTGAAATCTTGCGGGGAAGTAGTTATAATTGACCATATTTCAGTCATTTTATCATTCCACGTGCTGAACGCATTTTCCAAATTTGCGACTATCCAATTATCTGACAATATATTTCACCTCCTAATGCTATAACATAAACCGTAAATGTTTTGCTCACAACAACTTGCAAGCAAGTTGTAAAAATCCAATGCAAAAAGAGCAACCAATCTAACAAGATTGATTGCTCTTATGCTAAATTCATTATCTTTTCAGCTTATTTTTCTGTCTTTTATCTTGAAATATTAAGAATTTGTATCACACGTTTTTGTATGTGCTGTTCTATTGCATTAATTCTCCATTCAGGCAAATTTATAGTTGAATGACGTTTGAATTTAAAATCAATTAACCGTCTTAACTGTGCTTTTTGCGTCTTTCCTAAAACCTCTGCACATACGTCTTCAAATGATACTCCATATGGGGTACTACGCGTTTTAGCATAGCTATCTAAATCTTCAAAATCTTCTTTTGTTGCAAAATTGAACAACGATAAACCGTTATCAAATATAGGTGCTGACGCAGTTATTTTTCCGCTTTTGTTATCACGAATTACACCGAAGTTTCCGAAGTGTCTGTCCTCGTTATATATTACAGCGTCGAACACAAGCATACTTTTTATTTGCTCAAGGTTTTCTGTACCAAGCGTTTTGTAATATTCAATGCAAGCCTTTAATCCGCCCGATTTTACAATACGTCCTATCGGAATATATGAGGTATCTATATCAGTGAACAACTTACATTTTGAAGCAAGAATACCTTTCCAATTTTCGAGGTCGTAATGTACTGCATTAAGTCCCATAGTTTCAGCTATCTGACACGCGTAAAATTCACTGTAAGGCTCATTACCTGTGTTTGATGCACCTGTTGTACCGCCCTTATATAGATAAATACTGTCGTTTTTGATCAAACGCCAGCCTTTTGGGAGCATGCCATTTGTTGTGAGTTCGGGTGAAGTGGTAAATGCCTCATTGCTATGTCCTACGCCTGTATATGCAACAAGCGACAATATTTCCGAAAACTTGTTTTCATACAGATTATACTGCTCATATGTTCCGTTAAAGCCTTGAGGTACTATCCAATAACGGCAAGTCCAAAGATATTCTTAAATATATTTGTTTAAGTTTTGTATCTTTTTAGCCGTTATTTCTGTTGCATATATTATTTTGGCTCACTGATTTTCTGTTGCCAATTTGTTGCCAACTTCATTATAACTGGCAGGAAAACATTTGACAAGTATTGTTTGTTTTACATTCTTGCTTCTCTATATGCTCTATCTTCATCATTATCCTTAAATATATTGTATATACACTCTGGAATAGCATAACACCCTTTTCTATGCTGAAAAATCACTTTCTGAATATCTTGTAAGTCTTGCATTGTCTTTGTTTCATTATTATTGATATCATTATCGAGTTCTTGTAATGTACTTACATCTTTATTCAACTTTTTTATTGTGTCTAATAACCATTTTAGCATTGGAGCAATAAATACCACTCTACATAACAGTTCTATAATTCTTTCATTTTTCCACAATCCCATTGCCAAAATTACAGCAAATAGAATTATAATTAAAGTTATAATTACAAATTTGAATCTTTTTCTAAGTCCAACATCCCACCCTAAATTTTCTCTCTGGCACGCCAAAATTCCATCTATGATATTTTTTTTATCAACACCAGGTGTATACCAATCTTTCAGTTGCTTTTTTTCCTGTGGATTGCTCAAAATTTTCTTTGAATGAGTTGCTATTTCGTGATCAACATTTTTATCCTTTCCAAAAATTCTTTTATCCCACGGCATCTCATATACATATACGTCAAATTTTTGTTGAATAAATGCCGCTAATTGTTTCTTTTTTTCAATATATTTATCAATAACAAAACTGAAAACCATACTAACTATAGACAATATATATGATGCATATCTCCACTCTGTATTTTCTGGAATGAACAACAGGATTACAGCTAATGCAAACGGTATCCATACCGATAATGCCACTGCAACAGTATTATATTTCTTTGCATCTCTATACAGTTGTCTTTGTGCTGCCAACATAGCAATTGAATTATCTTCATTTTGTCTCATTGCAATTCCATTAGACATTACAATTCTCCTATCACTTTTTTAATCTCACTCATTGCACACGAAGGATATTTTTCTTCATCTTTTATAGCTTCCTGTATATTATATATCGCCTTGTCCAATCTTTCCTTCTGATAATTGTATGTAAACAGTTTGTACAATTCATTCATGCCTGTCAATAAATACTTTTTCAAATCATATCCTTGATATTGACTTGGCTGATAATAATTAACTATTATTTTTTCTAACTCATATGAACTAAAAGCCTTACAGTTTTTAGAAACATTCCAGTACTTTAATAATCTAAGTAATGGTTTTATTATATAATGGTTATTTTTATTTGCTGTTGTAAGATTACTAAAGTCTGTAGCGAAAAATGTATATATCCATTCATTGCGATTATTTTTTATTTTATACAGTCCACCATCCATAATCGCTGGCGTAATTTCAAATTTGATATGCAACATCTGAAGCACAACCGTTGGTGATGATTGTCGAATCTGTGAAGTTGAATATTTTGCTTTCACACTCCTTCTCACTCTATCCAAATATGTTTGAGGAGTTGCACCGTCATTATCCATTACAAGCATAATATCCACATCTGTTCCATAATCAACTGATTGTGGAAGATTAGTATCCCGTTGATACGAACCAAATACTTTTATTTCTTTCAGATCAACAGATTCATACTTGCTAAAATAATCTCTCATTCTATCTTTAAATGTATTTAAAGACACATCTATAGATTCTTTTTCATTGCCCTTAATTATCAGATTCGACGCAGTTTCTTCCAAATATGAATTAATTGACATTTTTCTCTTCCTCTTTGTTCATGTGTCTTACTCACCTGTATATTCTGGAAAATCATTTCCCAACACTTCCCTCCATTTCATAATAGCGCCCTTTTGATCTTTATCATTGAGTTCCTTATTTGAAGCTTCTACAGCCTTATTATATGCATTTGTCAAAGCATCACTTATTTTGCATCTATCATCCCCACAAAAGGAATTCAAATTTCCTTGTATACCTTTAGGATCGTCTACATCTGATAATATGGCCGAAGATAAATACTTCAACAAATCTATGAATTCTAAATCTATCCACCATTTTTCAGATGCTTCTTTACTTTCATATTTCTGAAGAATCATACATTCCAACAAATATGATCCGATTCTAATAGTAACTTTTCTATTATTCCAATATTTCGCAAGTCTAACTAGTTCAAGTAATTTTCCATTGTGCTTTTGATTTATATCTGTAATACGTTCATTATCTATTCTCGGATCAGTCTTTTTCCAATTTCCGGAACCATCTGGTATCAAATAGAAATCTGTATATGTATAAAAACAAGGAACAATGTCAAAATTCCATGTATATGATTTTAATTGAAGTGTGGCTGCCTCATGATTTTTGTGCATTTCCGCTTTACTGTAATCTTGTAAGTCTGATAATTTAGTAATAAAGCGATTAATCACTTTCGTAGAATTCAGATAATTTGTGTTATCTGTCATTAATCCATTTTCAGAATCAGAATCGCTACCATTTATATAAAATACATCTCCCGATTGCATATATGTTCGTGTTCCTTCTCCCGACAAGCATAACATCAAATCTATATCATCAATCGGTCTAATTTTTGTACAGCGCTCAAATGAACCAAATCTTAGGATTTTATCTTTATATACTACGAAAAAATCTGTGTCACCACTAAACCCTTTTATATTATCAATCAAATTATCCCTGCTCGAACGAGCCGTTTTTGTTTTTTCTTGATCAAGATTAACTTTTTCTTTCATAAATTCTGAAAATGCATTATTCACTGTTGTCGCCATATCTTTCACCTCCTGATTTACTTATCTTGGTCCCATAAATCGATCACCATTCAGATGTATCATATGCTCCGGCATTTCGGCAATCCAAACTTCTGTTTCCCATGCGAGTTCTTCAGCAAATTTTTTATACGTCTTGAAATCCAGAAATGCTGTTACGAATATTTTTCCTGCTGTTACATCTTTCGTCATCTCTGTAATTTCCAATATTCGTTTCGGATCCATCGGACCGACTGATGTTACAGATTCCACAAAATAGATCCAGTTCTTGTCCTCACGATATAGCACTACATCAGGCATCTTATCATGTAACGTAATTTCAAATCCTAGTTCTTTTAATTTTTCTGCATTCTTTACCAAATCTTTTTCTATTGTATCACCAACGTACAAGCATTCAGAATTTGGTGCAAATCTCGGTGCGAATTCTTCGATAATAGCTTTTTGCAGTTCATTATGCTTACCCACAGAAAATTTAAAGTTCTCTCCATTTATATTTACCGGCATCATCGACATCTTCTTTTTGGAAGCATACAAATCAATTAACTTTTCATGATAATAAAGAAATCTCTTTATAGATTCCTTCCATGCTGGTGTTTCCATCGTCCTAAGTATTTTGACTGTTTCTTCCGTCAATCTGTACCGATAGTTCGGACTGTTGGTTGCTTTTCCGTTATCCTCTACCAAAGCGGCTGTCCGAAATCTATGCAGAGCCTGCTTTCTAAACGTTTCTCTGCTGTTTTCCGCATAGCTCGTGCTATAAAATGTGTTAACAAACTGAATAATGTCATGAATTCGTATCCATTCATTTGTTGCTTCACTCCATGACATATCTGGTTTTATGTCTGCCATTGCCAAAATAACATAGCAGCATATATCCGCTTGCTGTGCTTTAGGCATACCTATTGTTTGCAGAAATCCTCTCGTTTCTTCTATTTTCTTATCCACAGTATCCCTCCAATATCAAATTGCAATTTGACTCCGAATAATCCTTACTTTTAAGCACTTTTCTGCCCATTTCCTGAATATCCTTTAAATCTGGCACTGGCATTGCATTAATTTCTGTTGAATTAACTTGTGTAGATCCATTCAAAATACGATAATATTCATCATAAAGTGTAGAATTAAATAATACATACAATCCATACACTAGGCATTCTGACATTTCCGTTAATACACCGTCCACAAAATTAATTTTATTCTGTGTACTTATCTTTTGGTACTGCGGAAATCTTTTGGCTAAATATACTCCACACTGTAATCTTCGAGGTTCTTCCTTTGCTGTAAAGCGCTTTACAAATAGATAATTTTTGTTATCTTGCATCAATCCCTTTTGTTCTGTCACTACATATTCATGTTCTTTCTGGATTGGAAATTCTACCTTTCCTTGCTTTATATGCTGTGAATAAAATAAAGGTATTGCACCTTCTTCCGCTTCATCCCTCAAAATATCACGATTACGAAAATCTACGGTCAATCCCGTTTTCATTTTTACACCTATCGCAGGAAGCGTCTTATTGAACTTATGCAACTTCTTTAATACTTCTACTTTATTTTCATCTGTCACAAGATAAACATAATAATCTGAGCCTGCTACAATCAGATCATACGGAACTGTCAATGAGGTTAACTCTCCAAAATCACTATTTGATTTCGATGATGTAATCGTAACTGTTTCTGGTTTTTCGCTCGTCTTCCTTACTTTAATAATAATCGTTTCCTGTAACACACTTTCCTTATCAAAAACCTTATTTCTACTTACAAAAAGATGAATATGTTCTAATTTTCCTTCTGTCAGGAAATATTCCCGAAAACGTTTAAAATACGCTCCTGAGGTCCATGATCTTGGAATGATGTAAACCATCTCTCCATTTTCACATAAATTAAATAATCCCATAGATGCAAAAATAAAATATAAGTTTGGTGCGCCATAACATACTTCTGGCATCGCTGTTGCTTCTGGTGCATCTTTTGATATTTTCATATACGGCGGATTTCCAATTACAAAATCATATTTCTTCGGCTTCGCATTTCCTCCCAACATATGATTAAAATCCAGATACTGACTCAGAATATAATTATCTTCAATGATATTAACCGTAAGCTTTTTCTTTGTTTCTTCTCCACAATATTCCAAATTTCGTTTCAACAATGGTAATACATTTTCATCGTTCTCATAGCAGGTAAGTTCAATCTCCTGAATAGAATCTATTGTTTCCAATCGTTCAATAAAGGCACATGATAATATGCCTGAACCAGCCCCTGCATCAAGTACACTTACTTTGCCTATTTTTTCATCAACATTATATAATCCAGCCATAAAACGGGCAGTTTCCATACTGGTAAAAAACTGTCCGTATTTTTTACGTTCTTTTTTCGGCATACTCTCTATATATTCGTTTGTAAGTTCTATAATTTTTTCTAGCATATTCTACCTACCTACAAATCTTCTATTTCTTGTTATTATACTATCGTTTAATGATAAGCCTTTAGAAACGTCAATAATGCCTTGCGTATCATTTGCCGATAAACCGAGTGTCTTCAAAATTTCATTTACAAACATACGGTTTTTAGGAATTACACGTTTTTCAAGCCATTTCAAAATGCTGTGCGGTGTAAGCGTTAAATCAATAGGGAATAGCTGCTTTTTATCGTCTGCAATAGATATAATATCAGCGGAAAGTCCCTCCAATCCACGCTTTTCAAGAGAAAAGGTGATAAGTGTATCGTTGTATATTCTTAATTCGTAGTTCTGTAACATAATATCACCTGCTTTCCTTTAATCTGCCTTTATTCTATCAAAGCAAGAATGAAAAGTCAAGGTGTCACGCGGTTTACAGTATTAAATCAAGAATATCCTTGGCGAATGCGATAATTACACCGCCGAAGAATGTTAAGAAACCGTTAGCACGTTGTGAAGCGTCGTGTGATTTCAACGACAGACCTATTTGTACGATACCGAAACCTAACAAAATCATTCCGATTGCCTTAATGGCTGAGAATATAAATGTTGACAGACCGTTAATCGCCGATAGTGGGTCGTCTGCCAGTACAGGTGTTGCAAATGACATTATAATAAGTATTGTCATAAGTGCATATTTTGCTACACGCAGATGTTTTGTTGCCTTGTTGAGTTTTTCCTTAGTTTTGTTCGTGTTCTGAATTTTTTTCATTGTCTGCATCCTCCAATTCTATAAATTCTAAGTTTTCAATATCCGATACACTTAAATCTTCTATCAGATATTTATCGTCTTTGCTGTGTGTGTACGGCATAGCTCCGCCGTCCTCAGTCAGCTTGATATTTGTGTGTGATAGTATGTCAAACTTCTTGTCCATTATAGGTTTTTCACCACGGATAAAAATAATAGCGTTTGAATTATCCAACAGGCGTACTTCGTCCAACGTCAATAATTCACGTCCTGCGTTTTGATAATTTGTATTGCTGCTACCGTTACGTCCCTTTGTGATACCTCGCGTTTGCGTACCAATAGTTTCCTTGCCAAGCATTTTTGAAATGTATTCGTGTGTACTCTGCTCGTTACCGCCTAAATACAAAAAAGTGTCGCAGTTTCCTACGACACTTTCCCAACTATCTTTAAACAATCCCTTTAACTGTGCCATATTCTGAATGATTATTGACACTGAAATTCGACGTGAACGCATAGTTGCAAGTACCCTTTCAAAGTTATCCGGCAACGCCACATTTGCAAATTCGTCCATTACAACATGTACGGGGATAGGCAACTCTCCACCGTGTTTATGGTCTGCTCGATAATACAATTCCTGAAATGCCTGCGTATAAAGCATACCGACAAGATAATTAAATGAATTATCATTGTCGGGGATTACGCAAAATATAGCTTTTTTCTTTTCGCCCAAACTGCCTATATCAAGATTATCATATGACGTCATTTTAGCGATTTCGGGTAAGTTAAAAGCCGCAAGCCTTACCGCTGCGGAAATAAGTATTGATTTTGCCGTTTTGCCTGACGCTTGCTTAAATATTTTCCATTGCTTTACTGCAATATGTTCGGGACATCGTTCTTCAAGCGTTTCAAACAATATATCAACGGGAGATTCAAATGTTTCGTCCTCCTCCATCGTAGCTGCATTTTCAATCATAAACATCATAGTTTCAAAATTTTGTTCTTCATATGGTGCTTCGTGTATAAGATATAACATCAACGCTGAGTCAAGTGCAATTTCACTTTTCTCCCAAAACGGGTCTGACTGTTGTGCGTTCTTAGGAGTGGTATTCTGTATTAAGTTTGATATTAGCTTTATTACATCTTCGTCCGTCCGAATATATACAAACGGATTGTATCCGTCCGAATGTGACGGATTGATAAGATTGAATACTCTAACGTCATATCCACGTTGTAACAATAGAGGTGCTGTTGCTCGTAACATTTCACCCTTGGGGTCGGCTATAACAAACGAGGTATTGCATTGCATAATATTAGGTTTGGCATAAAATCGAGTTTTTCCTGCACCGCTACCACCGACTACAAGTATGTTGAGATTTCGTCTATGACTTTTCGCATTTAGACTTAACATCAAATTTTGCGACAATATGAGATTTTTTAACTTGTTTTTTCTGTTAGTGTATTTTCGTGCAATGCTTTGAACATTACCCCATTTTGCTGAGCCGTGTTCTTCTCCCGGTCTGCGATTTTCGCTTGAAGTGAAATATATGCCTACACCACACGCATAGATAAACAAAAAAACGAGTACAGTTTTTATACTATACTCGTTTAAATGTAAATATAACGGTTGATTAAGGCTGGCGGTTAAAAGTGGGAGCATATCAAACAGCTTTAATTTCGTACTGTAACACATTGCAACCTTTAACGCAAACCATATTACAATAGGGATAAGTAGTATAAACATAATTATCATATTTTTCTTGTTGTCTTGTCTGTTCAACTGCTATCACACAACTTTCGTCTTGAAATTTGCATTAAAATCACTCCTTTTATCCATCACTTTCTGAAAAAGGTTACAAAAAAAGACGCGATTGTTGTAAAATAGACAACCGCGTCAGAGTAATCTCACTAAATTATTTCGCATTTTTATAATTTCTTCGACTTTAACTCTTTTACTTACCGCCTTTATAGTCCATATAAGGATAACCATTGTTGCTTGAATGGACTCCAGAAATATTACCATCTTTATCTTTATCGTAGGAAATATGTCTGTTCTCTGTTCTACTATAAACAGAAATATGTGTCGAACCATCTTCATTATTACCTTTGTTAATTCCACCACCATTTGACAAAATGGAATTGGTTACAGCATCAACATTGACCGTACCCTGATTTTTATACTTTGCCATAGTAATCATTCTCCTCTCTTAAGATTACTCTTAACTACATTATATAGTGTAGTAGGAGAAATTGTCAAGACAAAACTTCCGACAATTATTTTACCCAAGTTTCAGCCTTATCTGAAGAAGCAGCTTTGTGAGTATTAGCCGCTTCCATAATTTCACAGTATGCCCAATGAGCGTTATTTTTGAGGTTTGTAAATTTATTCAGCGTTGACTCGTTCTTATTGATGTAGTCTTTATCCGCTGTTCTGCCTGTCGCGTGATTTGTTACGGTTACTACCTCGGCGCGTGTAATATTGTTATCGCCCTTGAATGTTCCGTCAGCATAACCGTTGAGCCAACCAATATTTTTTGCGTATGCAATATCATCATATGCCCAATATTTCTTGTCAACATCAGTATATTTTACTGTGTAGCCGCCTTTCTTAACTTCATTGAACAGTGAATAATAGCGGACTAACATAGCGACACACTCTGCTCTTGTAACAGGTGCGTCAGGTTTAAATGTACTGTCGTTATATCCCTCAATAATCTTGTATTTTTCAAGATAACCGATATAGTCTGCATACCAACCGTTTTTGTCAGTATCCTTAAATGACGATTTACCGCTTATTGTTTCGCCTTTTTCTTCCGAGATAAGACGGGCAAATATAGCAGCCGCTTCGGCTCTTGACATATCGTCGTCAGGGAGGAATGTTCCGTCTGGATAGCCAACAATATATGATTTATGCTCCGACAACGGCATAATAACTTGACCGTTTGTATCGGTTTTACCGTTCACGGAATTAGTTTTGTCTTTGAGAGTAACATCAATATTCGGTGCAACTTTGCCGTTTTTGTCGGTTACAGTAATGGTGTAATAATTATCGTCAAGCGTATTGCCATTCGGAAGTGTTAAAGTGATTTTATCATCTTTTATTGTCTTATTGACATTTATGATTTTACCATCTTTGTCGATTACTTTGACAATATATGATGGTCTGACATAGCTGCTGCCGCCACTTCCTCCTGAAGATGAGCCGCCACCACTTGTTGAAGTCTTAACCGGTACGGTGATTTTTCCGTTTTCGTCCGTGGCTTTTGTTGCGGTTTTGTTGTTCTTGTCAGTAACAGTGATATTAATATCCTTAACAGGTGCATTATCTTTGTCGGTTACTGTTACAGTAGTCTGATTTGTTGTATCAAGCACATTTCCATCGGGAAGTATAATGCTGATTTTACCGCCTTTTATTTTTACAACGGCATTTTCAATCTTAGTCTTTGTGTCCTCGACAACAATATTATATGTTTTTTCGTCCTCGATTACTTGTGCATATCCGTTTCGGTCAGTAATATCAGTATCTGAAACAGGCACAACCGCAATACCGTTAATGTTTGTAATATCGGAAGCAGTATTTTTTGCTGCGTCTGTTACGTTTACCGTGATACCTTTGATTGCTGTTTCATTATCTGCATTTATAACCTTAACGTATATTTTGTTTTCTGGATTGAGTGTTTTATTTGTCGGTAATTCTATTTCAATATTACCGTTTTCAAGCAACTTAATAAGTCCAAATTCTGAAATTACACCATCATTATCCCATACGAATACCTTGTACTTGTAGTTTTTATTCTGTACTACCGAGCCGTCACCAATATTCGGAGTAGGAGTAGGCTCATTAGGCTTGTCTGTTTTTGTCGGATTGTCAGGTAACACAGGCGTTTTTGTTTCGCTCGGTTTATCTGTTTCGTTAGGCTTGCTGCTTGGTGTCGGTGTTACACCCGGCAATGGTGTAGCATTTGTATCAGGTGTTGGAGTAGCAGTAGGCTTTGATATAGGAGCTTCATTAAGCGGTGGTACTATAACAATTCCGTCCTTGTCCGTCACTTCTGTTCTTATGCCACTTCCGTCCTTATTATAGACTGTTACTTTCCAATCCTCAACAGGTGTTCCGTCTGTTTTTGTTACTTTAACAGTAGTACGGTTATAGTAATCAATTACTTTTCCGTCAGGTAGGCATACGAGTACAGCGTTATCATCTACTACAAGTGTTATAAGGGCATTTTTTATAAAGCCTTGTTCATCTGATACAACAACTGTATAATCATATATTTTATCGCCCTTAATTTCTCCGACATCGGCATTACCATTGTCATCTGTAATATCGCTATTAGATATAGGAAGTGTAAGTTGACCCTTGATATTTGTATATCCGCTTTCAATAAAATCATTATCGCCTACAACCTGTACGCGTAGTCTGTTTATAGGCTCACCTTTTTCATTTACTACTGTAATCGTCACACGATTATCATTGTTAAAGGCTGTGTTTGTCGGAAGTTTAACATCAATAGAGTAGTTATCACCGACAGTCACATAGCAATTCGGGATAAGTTCGCCGTTTTTATCAGTAACAATTACAACATAGGTCTTGTCCTTATCTGCAACAGTGCCGTTTGTATTGCCTGTTGATGAATTTGTGTTCGGTACTGAGAGCTGACCGTTAGCGTCTGTTCTGCCTGTTGCTGCGTTATTCATTGTATCACTTATAAATATGTTCAGATTTTCCGCAGGTTGTTGTGTTTCAGTATATGTCACTGTAATTGTCGTTATATCCTCTGCCGACAGTAAACGTCCATTGGGAAGTTTGATTGTAAGATTATCGTTTGTGTCAATGCTGATTTCACTGTTGAAAATAGGTTTATTATTTTTGTCGGTAATCAAAATGTTATAATCTCCGACACGAGAATGACCGTCCTCATCAGAATTATCATTGTTAGGTAGCTTTGGGATTTCGACTGTGTTTATAACCGTACCGCAGATTACACACTCAATATGCTTTTTGCCGTTTTGTTCTATTGTCGCAGGAGTATCGATTATCCAATCTGACAGTTTATGTCCTGTTGCCTCAATATAATCTGACTTGTGTGTTTCACCACAATTTTTGCAAGTGTAGGTAGTATATCCGAGTTCCGTACAAGTTGGTGCGGTTACATCTGATATATAGTTATGTTTTGTCGGTTGTTGTTCATCACCGATATATTCTTTGCCACAATCAGAGCAAGTATATATTGTATAGCCTTGTGATGTACATGTCGGCTCTACCGTTTTCTTATTGTAATTATGCGGCAATACCTCTGTATAGTCACTTACATAATTCTCGCCACAATCTGCACAAGTATATGTTGTATATCCCATAGTAGTACAAGTCGGTGCGGTTACATCTGCAATATAATTATGTGCTAATTTGTCGGTATAATCGCTTACATAACTATCTTTACAATCTACACAAGTGTATGTTGTATATCCCATAGTAGTACAAGTCGGAGCAGTTACAGTCGATTTGTAATTATGTGATGTTTTATCTGTGTAATTGCCTATATATGAGTTATCGCAATTTTCACAAGAATAAGTCGTATATCCCATAGTGGTACAAGTCGGCTTGGTTACAGTTTCAGAATATGAATGTCCTTTCGGTAATTCTAAAATCGCATTGCAGTTCTCACAAATTTGCGGTTGCGTACAAGTAGCCGCAGCACCCGGTGTGTGTCCGTTTGCACTGACAGCCTTTATCATCTTTTCATCACACTGTTTACAATCATATTCCATAACGCCGTCGCTTTCACACGTCGAATTTGTTATAATATGTCCTTCGTCCCATTGGTGACCGCTTGGCTCAGTATAATCAGAAATATAGGTATCATCACAATTTCTGCATTTATATGTTGTAAAGCCTTTTGCTTTGCAGGTTGGTGCGGTTATCGTCGGTCTGTAATCGTGCTTTGCAATAGGTGTTAAATCTGAAATATATTTGAATCCGCAGTTAATGCAAATATGCTCTGTATATCCGTTTACTGTACAAGTAGCGGCAACAGTATTGGTCTGATACTTATGGTCTGTCATTGATGTATTTTCAGTGTAATAACTTCCGCAAGACTTACACGCGTGTAATTCCAAACCGCCCTGTTGGCAACTTGCGTCACGGATTACAATAGTATTATAATCGTGTCCTGTTGCAGGGGTGTAGTTTCTTTTTTGTAATGCTCCACACTCGTTACACTGAAAACGGTCATAGCCTAACTCTGTACACGTCGGACTTACTGTTTCAAGATAGCGATAATCGTGATTATGACCGTTGTTTGTATTGGATGACGAATTGTCGGATAATAGCCATACATAGCTGACACCGTTTTCAGTCATATTCTCGCCACCATAGCTATAATCAATTTCGTAATATACGGGATAATATCCTGCGTCCGTATAATTCGGTGCAGAGGTTTTATTGCATTTATTCGCCTCTGTTCCATAGCGGATACTTGTATGTACACCGTTTTCGGATAAATCGGCTACCGTTATACTGTGCGATTTTCCGTCTACATTGCCGTAATAACTTTGTACTACTGATTTTGCAGCTATATATTCGTTTTTGGTATATCCGCAATCATTACAATCTACCGTAATATGAAAACGCTGATTTCCCAATTCACCGTCAATTATTTCGGCGAAATTGTGATTTTCCTGTTTTGAGGTTGTGCGTGAATATGTACCTTTGCAAAATTGACAATACTTTCCTTTCTTTGCGTCTGTTGTATGCGTTTTGCTATTATACGGTGTATATGACGTATTATCAAAATCGATAAAAAAATTACTGTCGCACGGATTGAGAGAATATACATCTTTGCCACACGAGTACGAATTAACTCCGTCAACGGAATTTATTGTACCGCAGTTTTGGCAAACTGATTTTGTCCAATGATAGCCGGTATAAAATGCGTCAACGCCCGGTGTTCCGTCATCAAGATTGCCTTTGCTTACTCCATCTATACAAGTACCGTCTGAATAATAAACGCCACGGTTCATTGCCGTTTCACCAGTACGCGTATATTCAGGTACGCGGTATGAAATATTTGTTGTAGGCATATCGCATATAGGGCAGAAAATAGTTCCCGTAGTTACTGTTGCGTTTATATCAAACTCACTTGCTCTGCCGTTCGCTTCAATCCATACGTCGGCAGGGTCTACATATTCATTTGATTGTGCGGCAAAGCTGACTGACGGAATAAGGCTCATAGACATTCCTGCTGCCATTACGCTTGATAAAATTTTCTTGAGTTTGTTCTTAAGTTTTATGTTCATTTGTAAATCCTCCATAAATTCTATATAGGTTTATTGATTTCTCACATAAAAATCGTCTTAAAATAAGTCGATACATCAATTCTATGAATACAACACATTGTCGTTATCTCTCTTTCTTGATTTTTGGTGCAGTACGCGTATGCTGACGAACAGGATTGCGTCCCGCTTGTTTCTTTGCCCGTTGTGCCTTAATGTTATTTATCTGATTTTTTACAGACGGTTTAGAATTGTTGCCCATTCGTTCCGTATCCCCGCGTTTTGTATATCTGCCGCCTGACGGATTTTCTTTCACGCGGGGTGCTGAGTTTTTTGATTGTGATTTATCTTGAGCTACTTCTGTATTCTCTTTATCGGGAGTATTTTCAATAGGGGCAGCATAGCCGAGTTTTTCCATAATGTAATTTAATTTTGTTACATCTTCCTGTTTGGTGATAATATCGCAAATTCCCGTATTGTTAGTTTTATCTGATACTGCGGTAAACAGTACACCGTATTTTTTAGATTCTGTATTAAATGCTTTCAAGTCATTTTCTTTAATCTGCATAATACATAGCGGTTTTTCTGCTTTAAGCAGTTTTTTTAGACTTGTTTTACCTTGTAACTTATCGTCATTGAGGGCTATTATGATTGCGGCAAGATTTTTTGCACCGAGTGCCATTAGCTTTACGCTTGATTCGGTAATCTGAATACCCTCTTTTACCATTAAATCAGCGACTTCTCCACTTGAGTTCATTGTCTACTACCTCCTTTGTTCGAGATTGTTTTTCGTGTTTCATTGCTTGTGTCTGTAATTTCTGCGCCTGATTATACTTTTCTTTGACGCGGTTTGCGTCTGAAAATATTGCCTTGCACATTCTGACATCTGCACGGCACATTTTGATTGTGTCATTGATTTTAGAAATTTGTTGTATGATTTCCGCTTGTTCATTGGTTTTATCCCTTTCAGTGTATAATTTTTTTCGATTTCCCGTTAAGTCCTCAATCCGCTGTTCCTGCACGGTTTGATATTTCTGTAATTGCTCTGCATTTTCTATTCCGTGAATATGTAAAAACTTAAACTGCTTTTGATAGCGTTCAAATTTGATGATTTCATCACGCATAAAAAATGACACCCTTTGAGGTGTCTGTTTTTTGCGGATTTTCTTAAACAAGTACAGGTAATGAAAATACAATGCTTGAAATCCTTTAAGTTTTTTTCGCGGTACTTTTTTAAGATTTCCGTTATATTTATATACTTTCTTTTGCTGTGATGGTGACATAGTACGGATACCGTTTCGCTCTGCTATAATACGTTCTTGTATTGCTTTTTCGGTATATTCATTGCCGAGCTTGTCAATCCTTATCGGTCTTTTACCAAATGGGGGAATGATAGACGTATATTTTATATTGTTGCCTTTTCGATGTACAGTATATCCGCGTCGTTCGAGTTCCTTCCAGAATATTTGCATTGTGTATGATGATTTTATAATCTCATCAAGTTCTTCGCGTACTTGAGAACGGATTGTAGGCTTGCCATCATTTGACGATTTCCATTCCGCATAGTGCATACCTTTGTGAATTGGATTGTCTATGACGGATAGTTCATTTTCTATGCAAAGCCTGTCTGAAATTTTGCGGATTACATTATAATAGCTTTTAGGAGTAGAGCGAAATTTGCCGCCGTCTAAAAATGAAACGGAATTTACAACTATATGATTATGTAGATGTTTGCGGTCAAGGTGCGTTCCTATAACTACCTCAAATCTATCACCGAAACATTCCTTTGCAAATTGTACTCCAATACTATGTGCAAGTTCGGGTGTTAATTCTCCCGGACTAAAGGACTGTATATAGTGATAGGCAAGGACTTTATCCTCTTTACTGTATTTCCGTTTTGTAGCGACCATTTCATCAAAGGCAGTTTCAACCGAATTACAGTTTAAAACACTTTCAAATATACGTTGTTCTGTCTTGTCGGGATTGGCGGCATAACCGATTAATCTTTCAAGTGAGGTTTTTTCTTCGTTAGCCGCATAATTTATTGCTCGGTGCAGTTTGTTTCGCACGGCATAAACTTTTACAATCGCCATCAGTTTTTGACCTCACGATATATTTCACCGAGCAAGTGCAGTATTTCATCGAGCTGTGCTTGATTTATGCAGTTTTCCGAATTTACCTTTTTTGCAATCTGATTTATATTATTACCGATACGATTTACTTCTCGTATGAGATTTACAATATTGCTCGGCGGACGTGGACTTATATTAACTCCCATTATCAGCTTTCGTATAAACGGCTCCATTTTCAAACCTGCATTAGCAGCTTGACGTTGCAAATGATTTTTTTCATTATCGGTTAAGCGTATCAATATCGCTTGATTGCGTTTTCTCAATATTACCACCTTCAATCGTTGGGGTTTTAGGGGCGAAGCCACTAACAAGTTGCATTTTGGATAGCAAAATGCTATGCTTGCCCGTACCAAAGGCAAAGCCTTGACAGTATTACTGATTGTTCGTATTTACAATATTAAAACTATTGCCGTTTCTGACCGCCATATATTCGCCATTGTCCGTACCGTCATTTGACTTACAGGAAAATAGTACAAACTGCGTATTTGCGTTATTTGTATCAACAATATCACTGTTTAAATATGCGTGTGATATGAAATCTAATGCTTCCTGTGCTGTATTAGCCCTTATATTAAAAACCTTACTTGTAATTATTTCTGATTTATAGTTCTGCATTTTAATCACCTTTACATCATTTTGTATATTTTTAATATCAATCTTGATATCATTTTAACTGAATCTGATAGCACGAATTTTGTATTAATTTTTGATTAAATCAAATTATCTTGTTTTGCTTTCGATTTGCTATCATTTCAAGCCGATTTGATATCTTGTTTGACATCAAATGCGTATTTTTATATATCAATTATCATTACCGCATAAGTAATCCCAATCAACATCGGATATATTGCTTTCAGATTCGATATTATCTTCCGAATTTTTATCGGAATTAAAAACCTGTTTCAGAATTTCGCTTGATAATGCGTACGCAATACATTTTTGTACAGCCTTACATATCTTATCAATCAGCTTGTTTTCTTGTTCGATTATTTTATTTTCAGTGCGTGTATTATCTTGTTCAATAAAGTAGACGACAGATTCTGCAATAAGTGCTGCATAGGACGGATATTTTTTCGTATCTCTGTGTTGGAGATATTCCCACGCCTTGTGCTGATTGATATTATTGTCGTTAAATCTGACAGAGCATTGATGTATGTCCATATTGTTATGACCTCCTATTTAACTGCATATATGCGAGGTATTCAAAACCTTTTGCGGCGGCACATATATCATCAATTATGATAACACGCTCTTTATCATAGTCTGCAAAATTATTTACAATACAGCCGCCACCGCCGATTATATACAGTTTCATCAAGTCGGCGTTGTATTCATATTTGCGTAATGCTGCGAAAATATCTGTGGCATATTCCGTAGTGGTTTTATGAAGTATTTGCAGATATTTGTCCGAAACATCAGCTTTGCCAAAACGTAAATACTGTTCCACAATGCTATCATCAATTTTTACACCGTACATATCCATAACGGTATTTTTAATACGGATAACACATTGATTAACTCCGAGTTTTTCAGTCCACGACTTAATTTCGATAGGTTTTTTATTTTGAATGTATAGGATATTCATTGTGCCGTTACCGATGTCGGCAAGAATATTTGTACCCTTAAATTCGTGGATATGCTCAACAATAGCGGGGTAGCCTTGTGGATAAATGCTGCACCCAACAAACTTAATATGAAAATCATTGCCGTTGTATCGGAAATCCACAAGCGTATTTTTCATAAGATACGCTTTGAAACTGTTACGTTGTGTGCGTACCCAAGTAATAGGTAAGCCTGTCGCAAGATAAACACTTGCAGTATACGTTCCTGTGCGTTGTAACTCGCGAGCAACTGCCATAAGGTTTAATATGTAAAAATCATCGTCAACAGATTTATCGGCAATAAATTCTTTGTGATTTTCACCGACACGGTAATAATTTCCGTTATATTCAAGAGTGTTGCCCTGAAATATAGGCTCGGTATCGTATATGGTAAGTCCTGTCGGCATTACGGTATTAGCGGTTTTTATATTTCCATACCCTAAGTCCGTGCCGATAACTTTAAGTCCGTTTTCAAATTTTCTCATTTTTTATTCCACCTTTTATTGTAGAGTTTTTATCATAAATCTTATATATCATCTCTCCATTGATACATTTTTTTGAGGTGTTTCATCGGGTATATCCATAACCTCACTGTGTTTTTTATCAACATTTAACAATGCGTCAAGTGCGGCAACACGCTTGATTTTACTTGCAAGCTCTGTTTCACGCGGAAATTCCTTTTTGCTCTCAACCTTTGCAATTTCAAATTGCTTTTTTGTTTCTATAAGCGTTTGCTCGCAATCCTTTTTTAATTTTGGAATGCTTGCAAGTGCGTTGTCGATACGTTGAATATTACCGAACACATCAGTACCAATTTCGAGTGTATATGACCGTGAATTTTGAAGTGTAAGCCTGTGCATTTTATACAACGAGTCAAACGATAAAATCATTTTAAAACCTCTGTATTCACCGATAATGGTAGGGTCTGTTGAAGTCATTGTTTTACACCGTTCTATAAGTGCCGCACCTGCTTTATCCTTTTCATAATAACCGACTCCGTCAATCGTCATAGTATTAAATGTATCTTCCTGTTTCGGGTGTTGCTTGACTACATTAATATCTTTTTCTGCACCTGCAATCTGTTCCGTAAGTCTTTGTATTTCCTTTGGATAGAAATTTATTACCTTATTTTCAAGGTCATAAATTTCACTCATAAAATTTGATTTTAATAGCTTTAATTTTGCTATTTCAGTATCAAGTTCCATCTTTTCCTTGATGTGTGGATTACCTGTGGCAAGTGCCTTAATCTCGGCATACGATAAGGCGGTTTCGTCAATATCCTCTGCCATTCTGACAGGAGCTTTTGACGTCATTATTTGTGATATAAATTTTTGCTTGTTCTCAACAAGCTGATAACTGTAACTGTCAAATGTGTCTTTGGTGACATAACGGTAAATATGTACAGTATCGTTTGTATTGCCTTGACGGATAATTCTTCCGGCACGTTGCTCCAAGTCCGACGGTCGCCACGGGCAATCTATATCGTGTAATGCATATAATAGCGTTTGGACATTTGTACCTGCACCCATTTTCTGCGTTGAGCCAAGCAGAATACGCACATCACCACTTCGCACTTTTGCAAACAATTCTTTTTTCTTCACATCGGTATCTGCATTATGTATGTATTCAATATCACTTTCGGGTACGCCCTTATCTATTAGTTTTTGTCGAATATCATCATACACATTAAACGTACCATCTTTTTTAGGTGTGGAAGTGTCGCAAAAAATAAGCTGCGTACCTTTGAAATCCGATGTTTTTTCCCATATATCGAAAACATTGTTTGCACAAACAGACAATTTTGTGCCTTCTTCATCTGGAAGCATATCATTCATTAATCGTTGGTCAAGAGCAAGTTTGCGTCCGTCATTTGTGATTTTCAGCATATTATCAACAGTAGGGTCAACCTTATTGTTGCGGACATCTTCCGCACGTTCGCCGAGTTCGGCTACCATTTCACGTTGAATTTCGGTAGGCTCAACCGCTATATTATGATATTCCGCTTTCGGTACAGGTAATTTAAGCATATCCGCAGTCTGAATATCTGCAACCTCACGAAACATAGTCATAATTTCGGGGATATTAAAGAATTTTGCAAATCGAGTCTTTGCTCGATATCCAGTACCTTCGGGGGACAGTTCAATAGCAGTGACTGTTTCGCCGTATGTAGACGCCCACGCGTCAAAATGTTCTAAATTGTGTTTTTTTAGCATATCGTATTGCAAATACCGTTGCATTGTATATAATTCAACCATTGAATTGCTTATTGGCGTACCTGTGGCAAATATTTTGCCGCCCTTGAGTTCGTCAAGGTATTGACATTTCATAAACATATCACTGGATTTTTGAGCGTCGGTCTGTGCTATACCGCCGACATTACGCATTTTTGTAACAAGAAATAAATTCTTGTAATTGTGAGCCTCATCTACAAATAATCTGTCAACGCCCAATTCTTCAAATGTAACAACATCGTCCTTGCGGTCTTGCTTGTTGAGTTTATCAATTTTTGTTTTAATGTTTTTCTTTGTACGTTCCATTTGTTTTATGGTAAATCGTTCTGCGTCGTGCTCTTTGGCTTCAACTATACCATCCATAATTGCTCGTAATTGTTGGTTAAGTATCTGTTTTTGTCTTTCTATCGACATAGGAATTTTTTCAAACTGAGAGTGCCCCATTATGATAGCGTCATAATCACCTGTTGCAATTCTACCACAAAACTTCTTACGGTTTTTTTTCTCAAAATCCTTTTTTGTAGCGACAAGAATATTCGCAGCAGGATACAACTGTAAAAATTCGCTTGCCCATTGTTCAATTAAGTGATTAGGAACAACGAAAAGCGATTTATTACAAAGACCAATTCTCTTGAGTTCCATCGCTGCAGCTGCCATTGTCCAAGTCTTACCGGCACCTACAACGTGTCCCAATAGGGCATTACCACCGTACATAATTCGTGCGACCGCATTTTTTTGATGTGGGCGTAATTGTATTTCGGGATTCATACCGTTGAATGTGATATGACTTCCATCATATTCTCGTGTGCGGATACTGTTAAATTTTTCGTTATACATCTTTACAAGTGTATTTCGTCTTTCTGGGTCTTTCCATATCCAATTATCAAATGCGGCTTTTATAGCCTCTTGTTTCTGTTGTGCTATGGTTGTTTCTTTGGTGTTTAGTACAGCTATGCGTTTGCCCTCCTCATTTTCTTTATAATCAAAAACGCGGACATCTCTTAGATTTAGCGTGTCCTCAATAATTTTAAGGGCATTGATACGATTAGTGCCGTATGTTTTATTTACTTTGATATTGCCCCTATCGCAAGATTTTCCTGATACATTCCAAACGCCTGTCAATTTTGAATACTGAATATCGATATTATCTCTCGCATATGATGATGGATTAATTAATTCAAATGTGAATTGCTTGATGTATTCTGCGGGTATCCAAGTAGTACCGATTCTTACTGTGATTTCACTGGCACTAAGGTCTTTGGGTTGTATCTCGGTTAATGCTTTAACATTGATATTAAAATTACTGTCTGTTTTTGCGTGTTCCTGTGCAATACGCAATTTCTCACGAACATTGCCCGATAAATACTCATCTGCCGTAAGGTATTTGGGAAAATACTGTTCGTTTTCTGCGTCGTATAACGGATTACGAAATATGATACCGTTTAAATCATCAAACAATTCCTGCTCGGTCTTGTCGGTAAGTGAAGTCATAAACTCCATATCAATTTTTGCTTTTTCACTGATAGATACTGCCAATGCTTCACTTGCTGTATCAACGTGTGTAATTTCTTTTTTTGCTCCTATGGTACGCTTTGTGAACATATCTGCTTTGCGTTTCAGATTTCCGTCATCGTCCAATATTTCCAATGAGCAAAGAAGAAAATAGCTACTGTCTGATGAAAATGCACTACTGTTACCTCGTGAATTGATAATTCCGTATTTCTTTGTGAAATTATCATACAGATTATTAAGTTTTTCTTGTTGTTTTTTGATTTCATAATCAGGGAAATCGTTTGTTTGATATTCGATTAAATCACGAACACAATCACGAATTTCAACCATACCCTTTACGCGATTTTTAGCAGTATCATTTAATTCTACTTTGTTCATCACGCTATTTTCACGAAAATATACATCACCGTCTACTATGGTATAGCTGAAATTCTTAACGGCAGGGTCGGCGGGGATTGATATGCTTTCATTAGCTGAAATATCATCAATATCATCGATTGTATATTCTGTAATTTTAGCGTGAATATTCTGAATTGCTTTATCAAACAACTCATCAAGGTTTGCGTTACTGCGTGGCTTACAGTTTAACTGCATACCATATGGACCGCTTTCTTCGACTAATTCACCGAGTACCATATCGGGATTATCGATAAAATATTGATTTATCGGTTGTCCCGTTTCGTGTAGTCCGGTATGTACCCAATCAGGCTCAATGTCAATCATTTTATCGCGTTTTTGTAAAAACAGAATATCCGCTGTTACTTCTGTACCTGCATTTTTCTTAAACGTATCGTTTGGCAAGCGTATTGCACCGACAAGTTCGGCACGTTGTGCTATGTATTTTCTGACCTTTGAATTTTGTTTGTCCATTGTGCCGCTTGATGTTATGAACGCAACGATACCGCCCGGTCTAACTTTGTCCAACGTTTTAGCGAAGAAAAAGTCGTGAATTAAGAAATTATATTTATCATATTTCTTTTCTAAAATTTTGAAATTGCCGAACGGAACATTACCGATAGCAACGTCAAAAAAACTATCCGGTAGTGTACTATCTTCAAAACCTTGGATTGCAATACTGTTTTTCTGATATAGCTGTTGTGCTATTCTGCCTGTTATGCTATCTATCTCAATACCGTAAATTTTACTTTCGGAAATGTTTTCGGGTATAAGTCCCATAAAATTTCCTATGCCGCACGACGGTTCTAAAATATTGCCATTTTGAAATCCCATATTTTCCAAAGCCTTATACATTGAACGTATGACTACTGTGGGAGTGAAGTGAGAAGTTAGAACGCTTGCACGAGCTTGCTCATATTCGTCATCGGTAAGCAATGATTTTAATTCATTGTATTTAGGGTGCGTTTCTTCAAAATAGTTTGCAAGACCGCCCCAACCGACATAACGTGATAGTGTTTCCTGTTCTTTCGAGTCGGCAAGTCGGTGTTCGCTTTCAACCTGTTTCAATGTTTGTATAGCTGCAATATTCGCCGCATATTTCTCACTTGGAGTTCCATATCCGAGTTCGTTATCGGTGATAACAAAATTATGACGTTCTGATACGGGTATTTCAGGATATATAACTTGATTTTGAACAGGTGTAGGTTTTGTTATATTCGGTGGCGGTAATTCAGTCTGTTTTTGAGTCTGTTCTTGAGGTTGTTCTTGAATGATGTTTTTCAGCCATTCAATGCTTTCGCTCCGAAATATAGGGAAACCTGTGCTATTCTGAAACGAAATATCACGCAAACTGACGTTGCCAAAATCAGCATTAATATTATCAACAACAAATTTATGGTCATCAACGGTGATTTCCTTGCCGATATATTCAGAATAGTCCTCGGCTTGTTCTGGCGGCTCATTTATGATTTCAGATGGACTGTCAGATTTAATATCAGTAAGTTGTTCATCATCTTTTGCCTTAGCATTTTCTGAAATATTTACAAAATATCCATTAGCGTTTAATATTTGAGCATATTTTTGAGATGTAGCAATGGGGAAACCTGTCATCAAAATTTGCTCGTTGTCCATTGCTTTTTGGGTAACCGCAATATCCAAAATCTTTGCAACTTCTGTGACTTCGCTGCCGTAAATCTCATAGAAATCTCCTACTCTTGTAAAGGTTATAAATTTTGCGGTTTTCAGGTCATTTGCAATCCAACTCGCATTATTGCGTGCGGAAATATCTGTCGTAGATGATTTTATATGCTCCAAGTCATCAATTAACTGTTGTCTTGTATCTGCATTGGAGATTAAATCAGAAATCTGAATTTCTGATACTTCGTCTGTTTCAGATGTTTCAAATAAACTGAGCTTGTGTTTATCAGAATAATCAATCGTATTTATAAAATATACAAGACTTTTTGTTAGTTTCTGCTGTCGCTCTAACGGTGTCAAATTTTTTGTGTCACTAAGAAATTTTAGCCGTTCATTTTGTATTCGTAAAGTTTCCTGTTCTGATAAATATTTTGGAACATCCTCGGCAACCTCGCGTTCAGTCAAATATCTGCCCGATTTTATAAGATTGTCAATACGTTTTGCAGCTTCGTTCCATTTGATATGTACCTTCGCATATGGTGCAGTTATATTACCGCGACTAAACTCAATTCCTTTTGCGTCGTGCCATTCGCGGAATATTCCTCCGCCATAACCACCTGTACCATATTCGTTCTTCAGGAAAGCAATGCGTGCTTTAGTGTCTGTATGCTCTTTGAAGTACAGATAAATTCTACATTTTCCCATAGCAAAACCACTGCCGCGTGTAAGCAGATTATCAATTTCGTCCTCTGTTATAAATGGTGCGGCATTGTTCTGCTGATAATTATTTGCGAAAAAATTTCTGCGTTCAAGTTGTAAATCTTTCAATCTCGGTAGCACTTTATTCGGCGAATACCAATGAATACGCATAATATCTTTATTATTTGCGTATAGATTTGTCATTGTTTCTGTAACCTTAACCGCAAATGCGACATTTTCCGATTCCTTAAATAATTCTGCTATATTATTGCCTGTATCAGTAGCTGAGTTGACAAACCATTCTTTATTAAAATGTGATTTTAACTCAGGGTATGTATCGTCATTTAAATCCCGATACATTTCAAAAAAACTGTCTGCTGCTTGTTTTCGTTCAAACGCGTCCATTTTGTCAATGCTCTCTTGTGGTGCCAATCTTCCAATTTCCAACAGTTCACCTATACGTTTATCAATGCGTTCCCACGGTAGAAGTTCACCGCGTCCGTTTGCACGTTCGCCGTATGCAACACGAATACCCTCGTCATTCCACCATATAGATACCTTGTTACCGTCAAAAATAAATCCTTTGCCACCTATACCGTATTCATTTTTCAGAAAATCTATATTTTCGGCGGCTGATTTATTTTTACTGTATTGAATACATATTTTAATAATACTGTCCACATCATTATTGCCTGTTGTCAAAATTTCATCAATAATTTGTTGAGGCATAGAAAAAGCGGAGCTTCTTGCTTGCTCCGCTTTCATAATATATTCTTTTTGTTCCTCCTCGGTAGGGAGTGGCATATCAAATATGCTTAGTTGTACACCATTTTGGATAAGACGATTTCCTCCGCTGAATGGAGAATATTGTTCATTCTGCTCGTCCATAATAACGGGTCTGTCGCTTTCAATTCCTCCGTCAATCCCTCTGCTTTTGCCATCTGATTGACTATCGTCTGTACTTGTTGTGTCGTCGATTTGTCTATCTCCTCCAAATGTTTCAGAAGTTCGCCCTTCATCATTAGAATTGAGTATAGATTCGGACGGTGTTCGTTCAGGTATGTTCTCCTCAACATTCCGTATTTGCCTATTTGATATGTTTTTGTTGGTACTGTCAAATTTGGTATTCTGTAATCCCCGATTTTCGTGTATGATACTGCTCCTGTCATTTTTATCAGTCCTTTCTTCTTGAACAATGTTATTTTCTTTGTTATTTTCATTATATACGATGTTTTCTTTTTCAGCAAATTTTTTTCGCTCAAAATGAATTGTTTTTGAAATATTCCTTAATATGTCCTCCGAAATCGTACTCACGGCATTACCGAGGATATTCATTGTTTCGACGGTATTAAAGTCGCGTATATATTGAAAATCGTATCCTTCAAAGGTATTTTCGGGTTGTAAGCCCATACGTTGCATAATCATATATGCGACTGACGCTGCGGCTGTTTGCCGAAAACGTACATCAAGATTAACATTATCAAGTCCTGATAAAAAACTATTGCCTTTTACATACTTTAGGTCGCGTAAATACTCATTTTTTCTGTCATTGACGGCATTATTTGCAGCACAAATTATAGCGTCAATATCAGTAGTTGCACATTTTAACTTGCCAAAAGATTTTTCAAGTGTATTTATAACGGCTTTTTCATAGCAATTGTCATATTGCCATAGATTTATTTCACGATTACCAAAACTATTTGTATCGGAAATATCAAACACATATTTAAGGTAATATTGATTTCCGTTTTCACGCACAAGTGCGATAGGGGACGCATTCTTATTTACCCATCTTTTCGTTTTGTTTACCCAATCGTCCATACTTGCACACGCCGTTGCCGTTGACTTTTGTGTAAAGATAAGTATTTGGTCGTTAAACGAATATTTAAAATGCCACGCAGCAGTTTTTAGAAAATATCTCCATACATTACTGTCGGCTATTGCTTTTGTTGCGGTCTGTAACAGATTAAAAATACGTTGTGTTTCATCGGTCATAATATCTACCTCGCTATCTGTATTTTTTGTTTTGTCTGTTTTTTATTTTGCGTTGTTCACGCATTTTGTCTGCGTCCCGTTGTGCGTCTGATATTGTATTGTAATCGCCATTTTTAAGATTATAGAAAAAATGCGTCTTGTCGCGTGCGTCCATACAACGGATAGAGTAGCATAATTTGTTGACTGCACCAAGTGTATCAGATTCTTTGTCTATCAATCTTAAAATATATTTACCGCAACTATCTTTAGGGTACAACTCAATTTTAAGAGTACGAGAATTATCAAGTAAGATTAAATTCTGCGAAGTAAGTACACCTATATTCTGCAAATCATCGCGTAAGCGGATAGGTGTTTGAGATAAATTGACAGTAATGTTGTTTTGTAAAAAATTTATTCTTGCTGTAATCATAATCGCAGGCTACCTTTCAAGATTTCTGTTTGTCACACATATCATCTTCGTCAGATTCTTTTTGTATGTGATTGAATTGGGGATATTTTTTAATATCCTCCTCGTGTTGTTTCTTTGATTTATAAAACGGGCAGTCATTATTTTTACAAATCATTTTTTTCAAAATACTGCACCGCTCAGTTCTCGCAAAGCAGTCTTTATACATTTCCTCATCTCCAATCTCTGATAATTTGATATAGCTGTCTATTCGGAATCCCTCGGCTGCCGCAATTTCATAAAATTTATTTATAACACGCTTTCTGCGTTCGGTTAGTTGTTTGCGGTCAGCATTTATAATTGCATTACGGGCAGTTTCATCAAAATAGCCACTGCCGTTATAATTTATATCCGGACTTCTGCTTGACGCCATAAACATCACAACCTTTCTCAATTTAGGCAATAAAAAAAGGAGTTTTCACTCCAATTCATTACTTGCCGGCTGCTTTCAATATCTCATCATATGCCCAATGTGTTTTTTGAACATCTGTAAAATTAATTTTAATATCGGATTTGCAATTTCTTGATACCGCTTTATTTATAATAGTAACAGCCTCTGCACGAGTAATTGGCTTATCAGGCTTGTACATATTATTGTCATATCCTTTAATGATTTCTTTTGCGGATAATACTGCGATGTAATTTTCAGCCCAATGATTTTTTGTGTCGGAAAAAGTTGAGGAATTGTTCTTAACATTTTCGCCTATAAGCACCGCAATTATTTTTGCAAATTCTGCACGGGTAATATAATTGTCGGGTTTGAACATTTTATCCTCATAACCGTCTGCGATTTTTAAATCAGCTGCGGTATCAATATAGCTTTTTGCCCAATGGCTTGATATATCCCAAAACGACGGTTTTACGTTTTCTTTGATTGCAAACTGTTTTGCTCTTACAATTGCGGTTATTGCTTCTGCTCGTGTAATTTTTTCATTCGGTCTAAATGTATTATCTTCATATCCCGAAATATACGGCACATCATACTCAGCAACTGTAATTGCAACGTCATTATCTGCTACAACATTATCTGTAACGTCATTATTTGTTACCTCATCAACTTTATCGGATTTGTTTTCGATACTTGTTTGCTTATGGGAATGTCCTTTACTTGACGAACTTCCCGAATTTGACGGTTTATTGCTTGATGTTTCTTTCACCTTAACAGGGACTTCAACATATACAGTTTCGTAATTTTCATCATCAACAACAAAAATCGCATTATACGAATTGTCATCATCAGACGGTGTAACATCACTTTCTTCCCATAACCATTCACCATCAATAACATCATTTTCAGACGGTGTTAATACACTGTCACCAAGCTTTTGCCCGTATGTTATATCACTCGCTGTCGGTAACTGAATATCAACACCAATAATCGGTGTATATTTTTTGATTTCTACGTTTAAAGTCAATTCTACGGTTGTGTAGTTATCAATATCGTTGGGAGTATATGTAGCCTTATATTCACCTCCGGGAACACACAATTTTGTGTCAGGCTCATTCCACGAAAATCCGTCAGGCAATTCAATATCCGCAAGTGTAAGTTTCGGTGAATATACAGATGTTAAATCTGTCGGTACAGTATATTCGGGAACGGCTTTGCTAACTGTAACAGTTACATCTGCTGTTATACTTTTATAATTTTCTGTATCTAACGGAGTGAATATCGCCGAATAAGTTTTTTCAGACGCTGACAATGGTGTATTGCTTTCCACCCAAGTCCAGCCGTCAGGCAATTCAATATCCGCAAGTGTTAGGTTGGGAGAATATACTGCCGTTAAATCTGTCGGTATAGTGTATTCGGGAACAGCTTTATTTACAGTGATGAAAATCTCTGCCGTGATAGAATTATAATTTTGGGTATCTTCAGGTATAAATATCACGGTATAAGGATTTGTACCTGCAACAGGCATAATATCGGGGTCTTTCCATACCCATACGCCATCAATACTATTAACTCCCGATACAGTCAATTCACTGTCACCTAATGTTTGCCCATATGTTATATCGTCTGCTGTCGGTAAATCAAAATTAGGAACATCACATATATTTACCGTTTCATTTCCGGCAATATCTCTACTGTAAATGGATACTTTTTCTGTACCTTGTGGTATTTTGATTTCTTTGTTTTCTACACTCTGTCCGCCTAACGCAAAATATTGTTTGTCATATTCACCTATCTCATATTTTAATTCATCTATCTGATTGGTTTCATCAACATTTAGCGAAAAGGTAATTGACGTATCGTCAACATCTGTTGTTTTGCCAAGTGTTACTGCTTTCCAATTAAAAATAATTGAATTTTTATCATTAAGTGAGCCGATATTTACTTTTGATTCATCATCGGTTATGAATTTACCCAAAACATTGTTATTGTTAAAAACCCTTATGTCAATGTTCGTTACGGACTCAGGAATGATTACAGATTCCAAACTCTGTGCATTATAAAAAGCATACGACTTTATTTTTTCAACTCCATTTGGAATAATAGCATTTTCTAATGATGTGCAATTATTAAATATTCCTTCTGAAAGTTGGTTTATTTTTAATATTGATAAATCGACTTTTTTTAGAAGTGAGCAACTTGAAAACGCATAAGCGTCAATGTCTGTTACAGTTTCGGGCGATTTGTATTCTTCGCAATAATTTGTACTACAATGCAATAATCGTGACTTATCTGTTGAATATAAAATCAAATCATCACATATAAAATTATTATTGCTTTCGTCAACATATATATTGCCGCAATCTTTAAATGCCGCAGTTCCTATACTGTCTGTTTGAGCCGGAATTGTTATATCTGATAAATTTTTGCAATCGGAAAACGCATAATTTCCGATTGTTTTCAGCGAAGTCGGAATATTTATATCGCTAAGTTCAACACAACCACGAAATGCACTATCATCAACATTCTCTAAATTTTGTGATAAATTTACTGTTTTCAATCGAACACAATTACGAAATGCACTTTGACTTACATTAGTTACCGTATCGGGTAAGGCTATATCGGTTAGATATTTGCAATCTTCAAACGCACGACCATTTAAGTCTGTTATTCCGTTTGCGATAGATATTTTGCTTAACTCTGTACATTCTTGAAATGCACCGTGAGGAATTACAGTAAGTTTTGTGCCGTTTTCTATTACCACACTTTCTAATTTACTGCATTGATAAAACACATATTGCCCCAATTCTTCTACGTTTGACGGTATTTTTATACTTTTTAAATTTGTGCAACCTTTGAATGCTTGATACTCAATATTTTTTACACTGTCAGGAATGTTTATATTCGTCAATGATTCGCAATCTTCAAATGTGCTTCGTCCTATCAGAGTAACCGAATTTGTAATAGTAACACTTTTCAGTTTTTTAGCTTTACAAAATAAATTCATAGTAAGTTCTTTTACGCCATCATTGATAACAACACTTTCTATATCGCTACCCTCAAATGGTGAATCTGCATACCTTGACGTTGCTCCGTTGCCGGATAGTTCTTTCGATATAGTAACCGTTTTTGTGTCTTTGTCGTATCTATATACAACGCCGCCACCTAAATAATCATAGTTCTTTAATAATTGTGTCGTTATTGCATATGAGCTTAATGAGCAGCTCATAAGTAGTATAAATGTCATTATTCCTGTTAAAATTCTTTTGTTTTGCATTATAAAAAATTCCTTTCTCTTTATATTATCTTTCAGGCTCATTTCGTTTCCGTGCCCAATTTGCAAGTAATTTATCAATAACTTCTTCCATCTGCTGTACCGTAAATGCTTTGGGGAAATATTTTCTTAATCTGTCCTCTTTTAATGTGATTTTTACTTTGTTAGATTTATGCTCCTGCATAATAGACAAGATGACGCTATCATTCAATTGTCCATCTGCTGAAAATCGGTGAAGTTTTTTCGCTTGTTCGATTGTGGGGGAGGTTTCTTCTGATTCTATTGTTTTTAACACATCAAACTGTTCTTTGGAACCAAGATAAGATATTTCTACTGCTGCGTTCATTGCAATTTGTTTGTTATCCACCATATCAAGAATAGGGTCAATCAAATTTGTTAAACGAATATATCGTTGTACTTGCGTAGGACTTTCACCGATTTCTTTTGAGAATTCTTCTCGTGAAGTTTTTTCGGTTAAATTATGTCCAATTTGGACATGATTTTCTTTGGTTGGTCTGCCGGCTTTACGTTTCATAGCTGCCAACTTCATTTGATAAGCATATGCTTTCTCACTCGGTAAAATATTTTCGCGTTGCAAATTACTGTCTACAAGCAAGATTGTTGCAGTATCGTCATCGATATTTTTAATAATTACAGGTACTTCTTTAATTCCTGCTAACTCACAAGCTTTTACTCGCCTGTGTCCTGATAAAATTTCATATCCGCCGTCTTTATGCGGTCTTGCAATAATAGGTGACAAAACGCCGCTTTGTTGTATGCTTTCCACTAATTCGTTCATATCTTCATCAATCAGCACTTTAAAAGGCTGTTCTGCAAATGGTTTTAATTCCAATAGGGAAACAGCCTTTATTTCTTCATTTTTATTGTCATCATCTTCTGTCAGACTGATATTCATACGCTTGTCCTCCATACTGCACCACTTCCTTTCAACATAAATCATACATATTATGCTTAACTCTGTTCGTCAATGACGTTTCAGCGGTTTTTGATATGTTGTATAATGATGATATTAAATATGATGTTTTACTGTGAATTTCATAAGTTATATTATTGAAATCCAGTAACAGAGTTTCTATTTTTTCATACGTCAGTTGTTTATACCGTATCCGTACTATCTCTGATGGAATTTCTTTCTTTTCGATTTTATAGGACGGAGTATCCAACAACATAACATCAGCCATAACCTCAACAATGTCATTAATTATGCCCGTGTCATTGGTAAGGATTAAACTGTCATATGAAATTTGCGATTTTATCTGTGAAATTGTTTTATTGTATTTTTCAATCCAACTTTCATTATGGGGATGTGAAAGTTTTTCAGATTGATGGATAGGATTGATATTATTAAAATCAGTATTATTTATATCAGTATAATTACATTTTGACTGTCGAAAGTCTGTATTTTCGATTTCCAAAACTCTTGACTTTCGATTTCCGAAAGTCTGCACTTTTGATTTTCCAAAGTCTTGATTTTCGTTTACCGAAACTATTGATTTCTCAACATCATTATTAGAATTAATAAATTTTTTGAGATATATTTTCGACGGCTTTCCTTGTCCTTGTTTAACACGTTCAATTAAACCAATCCCTTTAAGTTCTGCAACTAATTTGGTTGCTTTTTCTGTTTTGCAATTCATCTGCTCCATTATGTCATTCACCGTAAAAAATATGTACGCACGATTTTGCTCATCAAACCAACCGTTACGAATTGATAACCCCATACGGTCCAGCATAAGACCATAGAGCAATTTTGCACTGTCTGATACTTTTTTGAATTGTTGAGATGTTATAAGCACTTTCGGTATTCTGTAAAACGTAAACTGTTCTGCCTCATCACCATAAAAATAATCAAACTGCATAATCTGTTCCCCCCCCCATTTTAAATACTGCCAATATTTTCACCTTCTAACTTTACTTTTATATAAAAAGCCAAATGTATTTTATTCATACATTCAGCTAATTTCCCATTATACCAATCGGGAATTTCGATATGTATTGTTATCATTTTCAAAATTATGTAATCATTTCAACTCCTTTAATTTGGACAATAAAAAAGAGAGTACCTATTATAAAGTACCCTCTTAAAAATTAAGTTTCTACTTATTTAAATGCGTCAAAGGTAACTGATGATTCTAATGCGTTTCTTGCTAATGCTCCCATTTTTTCTGTGACGTGGGTGTAATATTTCAGTGTAAATTCAAGTTTTGAATGTCCAAGCATTTCTTGAACGTACCTCGGACTTATTCCGCTCTCTGCAAGAATGGTAGCATATGTATGACGCAAATTATGAAATTTAAACTGTATTCCTAATTCATCTCTTATTGTTCGGGATAAGAATTTTATACTGTTGGTTGTAAGCATTTCACCATTTGTTTTAACATTTACAAAGTCTGTTACTTTTATAAGGTTTTCTTTGTTCTTAATCAATCTTTCTGTAACAAAATTTCGCTTATATCCGTCGCCATAAATAGCTCGGTTTTCGTCCTGCTGTGCTTTCAAATTCTTTAAATAAGTACAAAAGCTATCTGTTATATTTACACTACGATAAGCATTTTTTGTTTTCAGCGGGCAGAAACACCATTTTTTATCTTGAAACAGTAACTGTTTTTTGACGGCTATTTTTTTATTCTCAAAGTCAACATTGCTCCATTGTAATCCGAAAACCTCACTTTCACGAAGTCCTGTATTTAATGCGATAAAGAATGAAGTAATAACATTTGTGTTCTGCAGTCTATTGCTCATTTGCAATAATTCTTCATTTGTATATGAACGTATTTCTCCGACGTGGCGTGGGTCAGGCGGTGTGGTAACTTCTTCAAAAATATCTTTTTTCGTATATTTTCGTTTATAGGCATATCCAAATAAAACTTTCAAGAATTTATAAAGCCCTTTTACATATTCCTCGCTGTACTTTGTCATCTTTTCATTTATAAAATCATCTATACTGTTTGCACCTATTTGATACATATAAAATGAATCAAATCTATTAGCGAAGTGATTTCTATACAATGATTTATATCTTACGATTGTTGCATAGGCTCTGGTTGCCGGAGCTTCATTTTCTATAAATTCCGTATACACCTCTTGAAAAGTTATTTTTTTGTTTTCTACATAATCACCAGTATTGTTTATTTGGTATAACGCGTCGTTAAGAGCCTTATCAGCGTGCTTTTTTGTCTTATATCCTCCTTTTTCAATTTGATGTCTTTTACCATCAACCTTACCAAAGTCAATACGGTATGACCAAGTAGTACCTCTTTTTCTAACGCTGCCTTTCATAATAAATCCTCCTTAAATATAACTATAAATTTAATTTTAGCAGTTGCAGCATTCAAATCTAAAGTTTGACCTTAAAATATATTTTGCCCACAAATTAAAACACTTTTTATGCCCTCAAACCCGCATAAACACTAATGTTTCGGGTGTTTTTGTGGGCAAATTATATTTTTGTGTTGAAATTTTGCTATTTGCCCACGGATTTCCCACACGGAGAAAAAATACACTTAGATACAAAAAAACACGATTAACCTAAATTAGTTAATCGTGTTTCGTGAACAAGCCTTACAAATGGCTTATCTATGCGGTTTGTAAAGAGTATCTATTTGCATCTAATCGTATCTTAGATTAACCAAAATATCTCTTTAACATACCTTCAAAGCCTTTTCCGTGTCTTGCCTCGTCTTTTGCCATTTCGTGAACTGTGTCGTGAATAGCGTCATAGCCAAGTTCTTTTGCTCTCTTTGCAAGTTCAAGTTTACCTGCTGTTGCACCACATTCAGCCTCTGATCTAAGTTCAAGATTTTTCTTTGTTGACGGAGTTACAACTTCGCCAAGAAGTTCGGCAAATTTTGCAGCGTGTTCAGCCTCTTCCAAAGCGGCTCTCATATAAAATTCGCCGATTTCAGGATAACCCTCGCGGATTGCCTGTCTGCTCATTGCGATATACATACCAACTTCTGTACATTCACCTTCAAAATTAGCCTTTAGACCTTCGTAAACATCAGCTTCAACCTGATCTTTTGCACCTACTCCGATAACGTGTTCACATACAAAGTTTAGTGCAGTACCCTCTTCCATAACAGTGAACTTTGAACCCGGAACACCGCACTGTGGACATTTTTCAGGTGGTTCGTTACCCTCGTGAACATAACCGCATACCGGACATACATACTTTTTCATAATAAATTTCCTCCTTAGAATTAATTATTTTTTTTACTACTACAATTTTCGCAGATACCGTAAAATATAAGCGAATAGTCTTCTATATCTGCATTTAATTTTTCCGCCGCTTGATTTTTTATCTCGTCCATACCGTCTAAATCAACATCGTATATTTTGTCACACTTATTACATACGAAATGAAAATGTCGGTGGACAAAACCGTCGAAATGTTCTTTGTTTGCGGAAGTGCTGATTTTTAAAATATCTCCGTTTTCCGCAAGCTGAGCAAGGTTTCTGTATACAGTTCCAAGACTGATGTTTGGAAATTCCTTACGCAGATTTTCGTACAGCCAATCAGCCGACGGGTGGGAGCGTGTACTTCTAAGCAGCGTTAGAAGTGCCTCACGCTGTTTTGAATACTTCATACATTTCACTCCTTCAAAATCAATAATGATAATCATTACTGATTTATGAGTTTATTATAACAGACGTTTTTCGGTTTGTCAATAGTTTTTTGAAATAAATTTAGATTAATTTTGTGTAAATTTGATTTTGGGTGTTGCCACCACTCCTCAGGGAGAGAAAAAGGCTCCCATAGAGGGGAACTGTCGACAAGGTCGACTGAGGGGGGTGCGTGTGGCAAACGATGATTGCCCCTACGGAGTGTGGTTGATGAATAGCCACCACTCCGTCACTGCGTGCCACCTCTCCTCAAGGAGAAGCACCGACTGAGGGGGGTTCGCACATTGCAAAATACTTTTTTATTCTAAAATTTACGATATTTTTTGATTAGTCTTGATTTTATCGGCGGTTTATAATATAATATAGAAGTAAAATTATGTTTACAGGAAAGGAACTGATAAATATGAAGAAAATGGAACAGCTTTACGAAGGAAAAGCAAAGAAGGTTTTTAAAACTGATGATGAAAATCTTTACATCGTTGATTACAAAGATGACGCAACTGCATTTAACGGTCTTAAAAAAGGTCAAATTGCAGGTAAGGGTGTTGTGAACAACAAAATGTCAAACTTCCTTATGCAAATTATGGAAAAGAACGGTATCCCTACTCACTTTGTTGAAGAAATTTCAGACAGAGAAACTGTTGTTAAGAGAGTAGAAATCGTACCTTTGGAAGTAATCATCAGAAATATTGCGGCAGGTAGTTTTTCAAAGCGTTTCGGCGTTGAAGAAGGCAAGAAATTAAACTGCACAACTTTGGAATACTGTCTAAAGAACGACGACCTTGGCGATCCTATGATTAACGATTATCAGATTATCGCTATCGGTGCCGCTACTAAAGAGGATCTTGATACTATTGCTGACCTTACTTTTAAAGTAAATGATGTTCTAAAAGCATATTTTGAAAGTATTAATATAGAACTTGTTGATTTCAAGATTGAGTTCGGTAAAACTCCTGACGGTCAGATTATTCTTGCGGATGAAATCTCACCTGACACTTGCCGTCTATGGGACGCTACAACTCACGAAAAACTTGACAAAGACCGTTTCAGACGTGATATGGGCAATGTTGAAGAGGCATATGCAGAGGTATTTAAACGTCTTGGACTATAATTAAGTGTAGACCGAATTAAATCGCCCGGCTCACCGCTTTTTGCCGAGGGCAGTGCATATGTACGGCACCGTCGACTGCAAAGTGGCAATCAAAGCGATTTTCTTCGGTCTTATAAAAAATTTAGAGGAGTAAATGAAATGGCAACAAATACTTACGAAAGTCCGTTAAACTCACGTTACGCGTCAAAGGAAATGCAGTACATTTTTTCTCCGGACAAGAAATTCTCAACTTGGAGAAAACTTTGGATTGCACTTGCAGAAAGTGAAAAAGAACTTGGACTTGATATAACAGACAAACAGATTGCTCAAATGAAAGAGCATATTTACGATATTAATTATGATGTTGCAAAGGCTCGTGAAAAGGAAGTTCGTCACGATGTAATGTCGCACGTTTACGCATACGGCGTACAGTGCCCGGACGCAAAGCCTATTATTCACTTGGGTGCAACAAGTTGTTATGTCGGTGACAACACTGATATTATCATAATGACAGAGGCTATGCAGCTTGTTAAGAAAAAGCTTGTATGTCTTATCGGAGAGCTTGCAAAGTTTGCAAAGGAATATAAGGATTTGCCGACATTGGCATTTACTCATTTTCAGCCGGCACAGCCTACAACAGTAGGTAAGCGTGCGTCATTGTGGCTTGAAGATTTGCTTATGGACCTTGAGGACGTTGATTATCAGCTTTCAAAGGCAAAGCTTTTGGGCTGTAAGGGTACAACGGGTACACAGGCAAGTTTCCTTGAACTTTTTGAGGGTGACCATGAAAAATGTAAAATGCTTGACAAGAAGATTGCCGAAAAAATGGGTTATGAAGAATCATTCCCTGTAAGCGGTCAGACATATCCGAGAAAACTTGACTCTCAAATGCTTAACACATTGAGCCTTATCGCACAGAGTGCGTACAAGTTCTCAAACGACATCAGACTTCTTCAACACTTAAAGCAGATTGAAGAACCGTTTGAAAAGTCGCAAATCGGTTCATCGGCAATGGCTTATAAGAGAAACCCTATGAGAAGTGAAAGAATCGGCTCTCTTGCAAGATATGTAATAGTAGACGCACTTAATCCGGCAATCACTGCATCAACACAATGGTTTGAAAGAACTCTTGATGACAGTGCAAATAAGCGAATTTCAGTTCCTGAGGCTTTTCTTGCAGTAGACGCTATTCTAAGCTTGTACATCAACGTTGTTGACGGACTTGTGGTATATGATAAAGTAATCAATCAGCAGTTTATGCGTGAAATTCCGTTTATGGCTACTGAAAATATTATGATGGATGCCGTTAAAAAAGGCGGTGACAGACAGGATCTTCACGAAAAAATCAGAGTATATTCTATGGAGGCGGGAAAGACTGTTAAAATGGAGGGGAAGGAAAACAACCTTGCCGAACTTATCGCCGGAGATCCTGCATTCGGTTTGACTTTGGAAGAAATTAATGCCGTTATGAAACCTGAAAATTTTGTCGGACGTGCTCCGCAGCAGGTTGAAGATTTCTTAAAGGATTACGTTGAGCCTGTTCTTGAAAAGAATAAGGATTTACTTGGTATTGAAGTTGAGATTAACGTCTGATTTATTTGAAATATAAATTTAGAGGTAATTATATGAAAAAAATTATATTTTGCCTTGTTGCGGTTTGTATGGCTGCGATGTCGTTTGTGACCGTACACTGCGAGGATAATATTAAAGTGATACTTGACGGCAAAACGCTTGAATTTGACGTTCAGCCACAAATTATAGACGAACGCACACTTGTGCCTATGCGTGTGATATTCGAGGCATTGGGCGCAGATGTTGAGTGGGAAGAGGAAACTCAGACTATTAACGCAAGACGTTCGGATACTGATTTGTTTTATATCAGTATGCGTGTGGGTGACAAGACAATTCATAAGGAGTCGGTTAAGGCGAACTTGCCGACATCAAACGATATTGAACTTGACGTACCGCCGATGATTATAGACGGGCGTACGCTTGTTCCCGTTCGTGCGGTTTCGGAGTGCTTTGGCTGTAAGGTAGAGTGGGACGGCGAAAGTCAAACTGTTATTATTGAAAGCAATTCTGACAATAATACAGATACGGACGTGCCGACACCGTCACCGACAGAAACGCCTGTCAATTCAGTTAATACAATCGAATATAACGCCGATAATGAGCAGTATGCAAGTTATATGAAAGAATTTAAAATTCTTGACGCGGTAAAAAATTCGGACGGCAACTATGATATAACATACACACTTCAAACATATCTTGAAGGGCGTGGTTTGGTTGTGGTTGAATTTAGGTGCCTTGATGAAAACGGCAGTGAAGTTGACAGATTCGGCGGAGCATTCCAAGGCACAGATTATACATGGAGCGCTCAAGAGGCGAAAACAACAATTTCCGGTAAAACAACACGCATTGAGCTTGTAATTGAAAAATAAGTTATGAAATTAAAAATCAGGCAAACGCTTGGTTAGCATAGGAGGACAAATACATGGTAAAAGCAATAGTTGGTGCAAACTGGGGCGATGAAGGTAAGGGCAAGATTACAGATATGCTTGCCGCTGACAGTGACATCGTAATCAGATTTCAGGGCGGTGCAAACGCAGGTCACACTATTATAAACGAATACGGAAAATTTGCATTGCATCTTCTTCCGTCAGGTTCATTCAATCAGAATGTAACAAATATGATCGGAAACGGTGTTGCACTTGATATTCCTGAACTTATAAAGGAAATTGACGAGGTCGTAAAACGTGGTGTTCCGAAGCCGAACATTGTTGTGTCAGAAAGAACACAGGTTCTTATGCCTTATCACAAGTTGTTTGACCAGTACGAAGAAGAAAGACTTTCAGACCGTCAGTTCGGTTCTACAAAGTCAGGTATAGCACCGTTCTTCTCAGATAAATTTTCAAAAATCGGTTTTCAGGTTTGGGAACTTTTCGAGCCTGAAAGACTAAAGGAAAAGATTAAGAACGTAATCGAAGTAAAAAATCTTATGCTTGAACATATCTATCATAAACCGCTATTGGACGCAGACGAGCTTTTCAATACACTTATGGAATATGCCGATATGATTAAGCCGTATGTGATTGATTCGGTTGCATTTATGCACAACGCAATCAAAGAGGGTAAGAAAATTCTTTTGGAAGGTCAGCTTGGCTCGCTAAAAGACCCTGATTTCGGTATTTATCCGATGACAACTTCTTCATCTACTCTTGCCGGTTACGGTGCGGTTGGTGCAGGTATTCCTCCGTATGAAATTACAGACATAATTACAGTTGTAAAAGCATATTCATCAGCAGTTGGTGCAGGTGCATTTGTTTCGGAAATATTCGGCGAAGAGGCAGATGAACTTAGAAGACGCGGCGGTGACGGCGGTGAATTCGGTGCTACAACAGGCAGACCGAGACGTATGGGTTGGTTCGACTGTGTTGCGTCACGTTACGGCTGTCGTGTACAGGGTACAACTCAAGTTGCATTTACTGTACTTGACGTACTTGGTTATCTTGATGAAATTCCTGTATGCGTGGGATATGAAGTTGACGGTGAAGTTATCAGAGATTTCCCTACAACAAACAAGCTTGAAAGAGCAAAGCCTGTTTTGAAAGTTCTTCCTGGTTGGAAAACTGACATCAGAGGTATCAAGAAATATGAGGACTTACCGGAAAATTGCCGTAAGTACATCGAATTTGTTGAAAAAGAACTTGAAGTGCCTATTAAGATTGTTTCTAACGGTCCTTCAAGAGAAGATATTATATTGAAATAATTAAAATGAACCCAAGGGGGAATTTGTTATGGACGCATCTAAAATCAAATTGATTATATGGGACCTTGACGAAACCTTTTGGCGCGGTACTATTTCAGAACAAAAGGTCGCACCTGTTAAGCAGGCTTGCGACCTTGTTTTGTTATCCTCAAAAAAAGGAATTGTCAATTCGATTTGTTCCAAAAATGATGAAAAGCCGTGTATCGATAAGCTGAAAGAATGGGATTTGGATAAGTATTTTGTGTTCAATTCGATTAATTGGGAGCCGAAAGGTCAGAGGATTAAAGATACTGTCGAAAGTATGAATTTAAGACCTTGCAATGTACTTTTTATTGACGATAATAAGCTGAATTTGGAGGAGGCAAAGTTTTTCTGCCCCGATATTATGACAATGCTGCCCGATAAAATCGGTGAACTTTATGCGGCGGTTTCAATGATTGATAAGAATGACGAAAAATTATCACGTCTTGAAAGTTACAAGGTGCTTGAAAAGAAAAATAAGATTAAAAAGAGTATCGGTTCAAATGAAGAATTTTTGCGACAGAGCAATATCCACGTTGATTTTCATTCGGATTGTGCGGAACACATTGACAGATTGCATGAGCTTATATTCCGTGCAAATCAGCTTAATTTTACGAAAGTGCGTTCAACGAAAGACGAACTTAAAGCGTTGTTTGAAGATGAAAATGCGAAATGTGAATATATAACGGCGTATGACAAGTACGGTGAATACGGAATTGTCGGCTTTTATGCCGTAAAGGATAATACGCTTGTGCATTTTCTGTTTTCGTGCCGTACGCTCGGTATGGGGATTGAGCAATATACATATGAAAAAATCGGTTGTCCGAAACTTGATATTGTAGGTGACGTGTCGGTTAAAATCGGCAAAAACGAGCCGACTGTAACGTGGATAAATCAAGATAACGTAAAGACGGATAATGCATTTGAGGACATAAAAAATACCGGCTTTAAGGTGCTTATAAAAGGGCCTTGCGACTTAAATCAAATATTTTCGTTCATAAAAAATGAGGATATATTCGATTGTGAGTTCACATATGTGAGCCGCGAAAAACAGTCGCTCGGTGTTGCGATTGAGGGTATGAACCATACTTCTCAAATTGTAAATGCCTATTCGATTACAGACGAAGAAACAGCCGAAATTTGTAAACTTCCGATATGCGACAGTCAAATGTATTCGGACAGCATTTATAAAAATAAGTACGGAATGATTTTTATAAGTATTTTGACTGACGCTAATCTCGGCGTGTATCGAAACAAAAACAACGGTGCTGTTTTTGCGTTTGGTGAGTATATTTATCCGCTTACCGACAAGGCTATGTGGAAAAAGTATATTAATAAAGAAGTTTATACCGCAAATTGTGATTTTAAAGAAAAGGATTTGCAGAAGATTGCGGAAGAATATGAATTTTTGGGCAGACTTACACCAAAGCAGACGGCGGAAAATCTGCGGTTTATCTATGAGCATATCAAACCCGATACGGAACTTGTTATTTTGCTTGGCTGCGAACGTGAGTACAAGGATAATAAGCTGGAGGCTTGGGTGAACAGGCACAATGACCACAAGGAATATAATTCGGAGGTACGGAAAGAATTTGACGGCTGCAAAAACGTGACGTTGTTTGACGTGAATGAATATATAACGTCGGACGATGATTTTAACGACAGTGTAAACCATTATAAAAAACGTGTGTATTACTTGATGGCACAAAAATTTACCGAAATGATAAATGCTCATGCAAACGCAGATGTAGCAAAGCAAACGTCAAAAGCAAAACTTGCGTATTTAACATTAAAACAAAAAATTAAAAAGATTGTTAAACCAAACGGTTAAATTTTATATTGACAAAACAGTTGCATTAGAATAAAATTAAACTATTGATTAAAATAATTTGGGAGATTATAAATGAGTATACGAAAGGTAACTATATGCTTGGCGGTGATTCTTTTCATATCTGCCACCGTTCTTGCATTTACATCTAATAAACGTGCAGAAAAAAAGGCTGAAAAAGAATATACGCCTACCGTACAGACGGTCACAATGACGGCTGTCGGTGACTGTACGTTGGCAACTGACATAAACGCAGACCCAAACGGCAGCTTTAAATCGGTTGCCGAGTCTTTAAACGGCGATTATTCATATTTCTTTAAAAATGTTTCACCGATATTTTCGGAGGACGATTTAACTATCGTAAATTTTGAGGGTACTTTGTCAAATCAAGGAACAAGACAGGATAAGCAGTTTGCTTTCAGGGGTAAGCCTGAATATGTGCAGATACTTACATCGTCAAGTGTTGAGGCGGCAAACCTTGCAAATAACCACAGTGCCGATTACGGTGACGTAAGTCTTTCGGACACGATAAAATATTTGAATGAGGCCGGTATCTCCAATTTTATAGGTACGAATACTGCGATAAGAGATGTAAACGGAATATCGGTCGGACTTGTCGGAATTGACGCACTTGACGAAACAGAGGCGGCAAAACTTGAAAATGTCATCGGTTCGGTTAAAAGTCTTGGTGCACAGCTTGTTATAGTAAGTATTCACTGGGGCGAAGAAAAGGCTACCGCTCCGAACGATACACAAACAGAGCTTGCACACAAGGCGATTGACGCAGGTGCAGACCTTGTTTTGGGAACACACCCTCACGTTTTGCAGGGTATTGAAAAATACAACGGTAAATATATAGCGTACAGCTTGGGTAACTTCTGCTTCGGCGGTAACAATAACCCGGCGGACAAGGACACAGTTATATACAGACAGACATTTACGTTTGTTGACGGGGTTATGCAGGAGGACGATAATATGACGCTTATTCCCGCAACAATTTCGGGTCATGATGAGTATAACGACTATCAGCCGGCAATAGCTGAGGGTGACAGAAAGACTCAAATAGAGAATAAGTTGATTGAATATTCGACACCGCTCGGACTTTCTACGCTTAATTTCAGATAATTTGTTTTTACTATTGACAAATGGCAGTAAAGTTTAGTATAATATAACACAGATTAGATGAGATTAGAACAGACAGAGCATATTTTAATATGATTTTTATGCCTCTTGGACTTATCTGTCTGAGAGGTTTTTCTGTTTTTTCTTGCAAAAAAGAAAGGAAGATGTAAAATGAAAAATTTAAAGAAGATTATTGCAATGGGACTAACAGCCGCACTATGTGCCGTTTCTTTGGCAGGTTGCGGAGGCACACAAAACGGTGGAACTGACGGAGCAACAGACACAAATGCTAAAGATACATACAAAATCGGTGTACTTCAATACGCAGACCATCCGTCGCTTGATAACTGCCGCGAGGGCTTTAAGCAGGGACTTGATTCAGAGGGTATCAAGTATGATATTACAGAATCATCTGCAAAAGGCGACGACTCAACAAATACACAAATCGCACAGCAATTTGTTTCACAAGGTATGGACCTTGTATGCGGTATCGCAACACCGTCTGCACAGGCTTGCTACAATGCGGCTTATGAAGCAAAAATTCCTGTAATCTTTAACGCAGTTTCAGACCCTGTTGCCGCAAAGCTTGCAGAAAGCGATACACAGGCAATGGACGGAATTACAGGTGTAAGCGATATGTTGCCTGTTGATGAACAGTTAAAGCTTATCCGTGAAATGTTGCCTGACGCAAAGAAAATCGGTATACTTTACACAACAAGTGAAGCAAATTCTGTTTCTACAATAGAAACATATAAGCAAAAAGTAGGCGAATACGGTTTTGAACTTGTTGAAAAGGGTATTACAAATGCCGCTGAAATTCCGCAGGCAGTAGACCTTTTGGTAAGCGAAGTTGACTGTATCTCAAATATGACAGACAACACAGTTGTTGAAAACTTGCCTATACTTCTTGAAAAGGCAACTGCTAAAAACATTCCTGTATTCGGCAGTGAAGAAGAACAAGTAGGAAACGGCTGTATCGCGTCAGCCGGTATCGACTACATTGAACTTGGTAAAAAAGCAGGCGTTATGGCTGCAAGAGTGCTAAAGGGTGAGGATATTAAGAATATCCCTTACGAAACTCTTACAGAAAGTAAAATTACTATCAACACTGACGCCGCAGAAAAAATCGGAGTAACAATACCGCAGTCAATCACAGACAGAGCTGAGGTCAAAAACGCTCCGTCTGAATCATGATTGAAGGACTGATAGTCGGAATACTTGAGCAGGGACTGATATATGGAATAATGGCTATGGGTGTGTATATCACCTATACCATTCTTGATTTCCCCGATTTGTCTGTAGACGGTACGTTCCCTCTCGGAATAGCTATATGCTTTGTGATGATTAATAACGGTCTTAATCCGTGGCTTGCATTGCTTGCGGCATTTGCCGCAGGGTGCATAGCTGGTATGTTTACGGGAATTTTCAACGTAAAACTCAGAATACGCAATCTTCTTTGCGGTATTCTTACTATGACGGCTCTTTATTCGATAAATTACGGAATAGTCGGAAAAGCGTCGGATTTTCTAAGTATGGATACAACGACTATTTTCTCACAGACAGCTTTCCTTTTCGGAAACGGTCACTTTGCATTGTACTCTAAACTTGTTGTTATTCTTGTGATTACGCTTATCGCAAAGTTTGCACTTGATTGGTATATGCGTACCAAGTCGGGATTTCTTTTAAGAAGTGTCGGAGATAATGAGGGGCTTGTAATCACGCTTGCACAAAATCCGGGAACGATTAAAATTATCGGTCTTGCGATTGCAAACGGACTTGTTTCGCTTGCCGGTGCGGTGTACTGCCAATACGGCAAAGCGTTTAACGTTGCGTCTGGTACGGGTACTGTTGTTATGGGTCTTGCCGCCGTTATTATCGGCTCGACTATATTTAAGAAAATTAAATTCCTCAGAATTACAACAGGCGTGCTTTTCGGTATGATTATTTATAAGGCTTGTATTTCAATCGCACTTGCCGCAGGCTTGCGTTCACAGGATACAAACCTTATGATTACGATTTTGTTTATCGCAACACTTTGCGTAGACGAATTTTTGCTTAAAAAGAAGAAAGTTGGGGTGAAGAAAAATGCTTGAACTTTCTCACATTTATAAAACTTTTAATCAAGGAACTATTGATGAAAAGGTGCTTTTTTCGGATTTTAACATAACAGTAAACGACGGTGATTTTGTCGGAGTTATCGGTTCAAACGGTTCGGGAAAAACGACTATGTTAAATGTCATTTCGGGCGATATGCCGATTGACAGCGGAAGTGTTTTGCTTGACGGTAAGGAGCTTAATAAGCTGAAAAACTTTAAACGTGCGCAGAGAATAGGCAGAGTTTTTCAAAATCCCGCAATGGGAACCTGTCCGTCAATGACTATATGGGAAAACATGTCTATCGCAGATAATAAGGGTAAGAATTTCGGACTTTCGTTTGGACTTAACCGTCAGAGAAAAGACTTTTACCGTTCACAGCTTGAACTTTTGGGTATGGGACTTGAAAACAGACTTTCAACTCTTGCAGGCTCACTTTCGGGCGGTCAAAGACAGGCACTTGCACTTATTATGGCGACTATGATCAGACCTGATTTGTTGCTTTTGGACGAACATACAGCCGCGCTTGACCCTAAATCTTCTGATACGGTTATGATGCTTACGGATAAGATTGTTCATGAAAAGAACATAACAACCATTATGGTAACGCATAATCTTCGTCACGCGGTTGAGCATGGCACAAGAACTGTTATGATGCATAACGGCGAGGCTATTATGGATGTTTCGGGTGCGGAAAAAGATAATAAGACAATAAATGACTATTTGACAGTGTTTAATGAAATAAGTATTGAATGCGGAAATTAGCATAAAAGCTGAATTTGGATATATTCAAATTCAGCTTTTTTAGTATAAAAAATCAGCAAATTTTTCATTCTCCTCTTGAATTTTTATTCATTAAAGTTTATAATGAAAAAAGAGGCTCAAGAGAGATATTAGAGCCATTTGGAGTAAGGGAGAAAAAACTATGTTAAAAAAATTAACCGCATTTTTGACGGCAGCTGTAATGGTTACATCAGTTGCGTCAATACCGGTGTTGACGTCATATGCCGACACAAATTCAACTACTGAAAAACGAGTAATGGAAAAACTTGATCGAGGCACTGTTGCCGTTAAAACAAATGACGGTGTGTATTTGTCGTGGCGACTTTTGGGTACGGAAAGTCTTACAAATCAAGCATTTGATATATACCGTGACAGTGAAAAAATATACACAACAGGCGAACACGATGCAACTTGCTATACCGATTCAAAAGGCACGGCGGATAACAAGTATACAGTTGTGCCGAAAGGTGAGGCAATAGACAAAACAGAGGCGGTTGATGTTTGGACAACAAACACAACATATAAAGGTCGTTCTGTGGCATATAAAGACATTGCGTTTAAAGTTCCTGACGGAGGAAAGACGCCGAAAGATGAAGAATATACATATACCGCAAACGATATGAGTGTGGGCGACCTTGACGGTGACGGAGAATATGAATACATCGTAAAATGGGACCCGTCTAATTCAAAGGATAATTCCGTTAAGGGTTATACGGGCAATGTGTACTTGGACGCATATGAGCTTGACGGCACTCTTCTTTGGAGAATAGATTTGGGAGTTAATATCCGCGCTGGTGCGCACTATACTCAATATATGGTCTATGATTTTGACGGTGACGGTAAGTCGGAAGTCATATTAAAAACAGCACCGGGCTCAAAAGACGGTGAGGGTAATTATGTCTCAAAAGCAGGAAAAAATATAACCAAGGGTGACGATAAAAAAGATTACAGAAATTCATCCGGTTTGCTTATGGGCAAGGATGGCGGACCGGAGTATTTAACTGTATTTAACGGTGAAACAGGCGCGGCAATGCAGACTGTTGATTTTGACCCGCCGAGAAGTATTTTGACATCTTCCGAATGGGGCGACAGCTATGCAAACAGAAGTGAAAGATACCTTGCCGCGGTGGCATATCTTGACGGTGTACATCCAAGCGTTGTTATGACGAGGGGATATTATACATATGTGTATGCGGCGGCATATACTTGGGACGGCACAGACCTTAAAGAACAATGGCTTTCAACTAATACACCGACAGAAGAAAATGGCGGTACAGGTTGTACCGTAAAATATGCAGACGGTACAAGTAAAAATAATACAAACAAAACGCTTTATGCACAAGGTGCACACAGTGTATCGGTAGCTGACGTGGATAATGACGGATATGACGAGATTATTTTCGGCAGTGCGGTTCTTGACCATGACGGAACTGTTTTGACGTATGACGGCCGAGGACACGGTGACGCAGAACACGTTTCGGACTTTGATAACGACGGAAAACAAGAAATATTTATGGCACACGAGGCAGGTAAGCACAATGATAAAATAATTCCATATGCGGTAGATATAAAGAGATATAATGGTGATATTATGCTACAAGCCGCACAGGGAGATATAGGCAGAGGTATTATGGATAATGTCGATGATGAATATGCACTGTCAAGCGGTAATCTTTCGTTGTTCTGGTCGGTAGCGGCTGACGGTATATATAATCAAGCCGGTGAAAAAGTAGGAAATATACCTAATACCAATGGAAGCAATATGGAGAATTTTGCAGTTTATTGGGACGGTGATTTGGGGCGAGAATTGCTTGACGGAAATAAACTTGTAAAATACAGTATAAAAAGCGGTACGGAAAGAATTTATTATGACAGTAAAAATTCAACATTGCCGGGTTCAATAAATAACAGTACAAAGTCAAATGCGTGTCTTACAGCCGACCTTTTCGGTGATTGGCGTGAAGAAATCGTGCTTAGATACGGTGACGGTGTGAGAATTTATTTTTCGACTATTCCGACTGATTACAGACTTACAACGCTTATGCACGACAGTCAATATCGTTGCGCAATAGCATGGCAGAATGTCGGATACAACCAGCCGCCTCATACAAGCTATTATATAGGTTCGGTGGCTTTGGCGAAAGATTCGGGTGGCAACACATTAAACTACCTTGCACCGAATACGTCATTTACTGAGGTGACTTATCCTGACACATCGTCAATTACACCGCGTCCGACAATTAAGACAACGCCTGAACCTGTTTCGGTTTCTGTCACTCCGGACGCAGACACGTATCTTGTTGACGGTACAACAGCACACGGATCTGATGAAGAATTAAAAATTAATCAGGCGACAGATTATTACTCGTCAACATCTCCGGGATTAAAGGATATTAAAGGTTTGGGGTTGATACGTTTTGACCTTTCCAAATATGCCGGTAAAAAATTAACTTCGGCAACATTGAAATTGTACGATAAATTTACTAATACAGATAAGAGAAATTCGGTTTTGCACCTCGATTATTGTTCAAAAAATGATTGGGATGAGGCGACCGTTACTATAAATGATATAAAGACAAGAGGCGAGGATACGCCGTTGTCGTCATTGGGTTTGCAAGTGTCACCTGCATACAATGTCGATTATAAGGAAATATCGTTCGATGTGACGGATGTGATAAAAGAGAAGTGTACAGATAATTTGATTACGTTTACATTGTGGACAGGTACAGGACGTGAACAGGTTATCGCGTCAAAGGAATACAGCGGTACAGACGCACAAGGACCGACACTTGTTTTGGAATTTGAGGGAGAAGAGCCGACACCAACGCCAACGGTAGTGCCAACGGCAACACCAACATTAAAGCCAACGGCAACACCAACATTAAAGCCGACAGCAATTCCGACAGCAATCCCAACGGTGATCCCAACAGCGACACCAAATTTGGCAAACAACAAAATCACAGCTATGATAAATAGCAACAACAAACTTGATGTCACACTTGATTTTGAAAATGTGGATATGAATGATGTTAATGTGTATGTTGCCTTTAAGAATAACGGTAAGCTTGTGGGAATGAAAATGCCACAGGCAAGCGAGTTAAAGGGAATAGATTTGATTGATAAAGAGTATACTGATATAGAGGTTTATGCTTGGGATAATAAGCAGAAACCGTATGCGAATATAGTACGTATCATTAATAATGTACAATAAACAAAAAACTGATGTGGAAACACATCAGTTTTTTTTGTTATCTTATAAAATTAGTTTTTCATAATATTTCATCTCTTATTAACCGATTATACCGCAAACGTCCTCTGCAATTTGCTCAGGAGTAAGACGGTTTGCTTTGACGATTTCTTCAGGGTTATATCTGTCAAGAAATTCTTTCTTTAAACCGTAATTCAATACCTTGATGTCAGAATTGCCGTAAAATCTTGCAATCTTTTCGCCGAAACCGCCGTCTAAAACACCGTCCTCGACTGTTATAACAATGTCATGGTTTTCTTTAAGCTGTTCCAAAAGCTTATCGTCAGTACCTGTAATGTAAATCGGGTTTATAAGTGTAGGTTTTACACCTGTTTTGTTTTCGATAATTTCAGCCGTTTTTGCACCTACCGAATAGAATGAGCCAAGTGCAACGATTGCAATTTTACTGCCGTTTTGAGTAACTTCATATTCATTTAGCTTGCTGAAGTCCTTTGTAACCTTTTTGCCGTCTGATACAACACTGATAGGTACACGGATTGCAACAGGGTGGTCGTTTTGCTCAATACTCCAATCAAGCATTGCAAGGTATTCTTCCTTTGTTGTCGGTGCAAGATAGACAAGATTAGGAATGTTAGACATCATCGGAATATCATATATGCCAAGGTGAGTAACGTCATTCATACCGTAAACAGATGCCCAATATACAAGGATTGTTGCAGCACTGTTGTTGATACATAAATCCTGTGAAAGCTGGTCGTAGGTACGTTGAATAAATGTGCTGTAAACACCGTAAATAGGTTTGCCACCGTTCTTTGCGATACCCGAGGCAAGTGCAACGGCTGTTTCTTCGGCGATACCGACGTCAACAAATTGTGAGCCAGCCTCTTTTCTCTTGTCCTCTGTGAAACCGAAAACAGTAGGTGTGGCAGATGTAATTCCGACAATAGTCTTGTCCTCTTTCATCTTCTTCAAAAGAATGTCGGCGGTCATTGATGAATAGTCTTCTCCGTCTTGCGGCATATCAGATTTACCTGTTTCAAGGTCAAAAGGACCGCAGTAATGCCAAGCCTCTTTATTCTTTTCAGCTATTTCATATCCTTTACCTTTTTGCGTACAAATGTGAACAACAACCGGATAAGTGCTGTCTTTAACTTGCTTGAATGCGGTGATAAGCGAATCAATGTCGTTTCCGTCTTTTACGAACACATAGTCAAGTCCCATTGACTTGAAAAGATTACATTCGGCTTTTCCGTCTGTATCGCGAAGCTTTTTTAGGTTTTTATATAAACCGCCGTGATTTTCAGCGATTGACATATCGTTATCGTTTACAACGATTATAAGATTGCTGTTAAGTTCGCTTGCAAAGTCAAGACCTTCAAGAGCCTCGCCGCCCGAAAGTGAACCGTCGCCGATTACGGCAATGATATTTTCCTTATCGCCCTTTAAGTCACGACCTTTTGCAAGACCGCAGGCAAGTGAAACGGAAGTTGAAGTGTGACCGATTGTAAAGAAATCGTGGTCGCTTTCGTCGGGATTGCTGTAACCCGATACATCATCATACTTGTCCTCGTACAAAAACGCATCTTTTCTGCCTGTAAGCATTTTATGCGGATAGCTTTGGTGAGAAACATCATACACGATTTTGTCTGTCGGTGAGTTAAAGACATAGTGAAGTGCGATTGCCGCCTCTACCATACCGAGATTAGGACCGAAGTGTCCGCCGTGCTTGCTTAGCTTTTGCAAAAGTGCTTGACGCATTTCGTCTGCAAGAATGTGAAGCTGTTCACTGTTTAAATTCTTTACGTCTGTCGGTTGATTGATTTTTTCAATATACATTTAAAATTCCTCCATAAGTTTATTTAATGTTATTTACCTATTTTGTTTTGGATACAATGACTTTAGCAACGTCAATCCCAAGATAATTCGCCTGTTTTCACGGCTGTTTCGTAACGGTCGATTTTGTAGTCCAGTCGCTTTAATGTGACATTCATTTGTTCCATTTGGTCGAGTAGATTTTTTCTTTGCTCAACCAAAAGTTGAAGCCTTGCGGGAATAGTTTCGTCACCCTCTTGACAAAGTTTAACGTATTCGATTATAGATTCAACAGGCAGACCGGCACTTCTCATACAAATAACGTGCTCAACCCAGCCTAAGTCGCTCTCTTGATAATCACGAATACCGCTTGATGTTCGTGTAACAGGCGGTATCATTCCGATACGTTCGTAATATCGCAAAGTGTCCTGCGAAATATCGTATTTTTCGCTTACTTCTTTTATAGTCATTAAAATCACCTCGCATATATTTTTTATTTACAAGTATATTATAATACTTGGAGTTTACTCTAAGTCAATAGTTTTTTGAAAATTTTTTTAAATAAATTAAGTGGAGGAGAGAATTTCGTATAAAAAAACAGGCAAAACCTTTCGGCTTTGCCTGTCTGAGTATCATATTTGATAATGAATTAGTTTTCTTCGTTAATCTTAGCTTGAGCAGCTGCAAGTCTTGCGATTGGCACACGGAATGGTGAGCATGAAACATAGTCAAGACCAATCTTGTGGCAGAACTCAACTGATGATGGGTCGCCGCCGTGTTCACCGCAGATACCGATGTGAAGTTTTGGATTAACCGGCTTACCAAGCTTAATAGCTGTTTCCATAAGCTTACCGACACCCTTTTGGTCAATCTTAGCGAACGGATCGTTTTCAAAGATTTTAGCGTCATAGTAAGCGTCAAGGAACTTACCTGCGTCGTCACGTGAGAAACCGAATGTAAGCTGAGTAAGGTCGTTTGTACCGAAACAGAAGAAGTCAGCTTCGTTAGCAATTTCGTCAGCTGTTAGAGCCGCACGAGGAATTTCAATCATTGTACCAACTTCGTACTTAAGTTCGATGCCTGATGCAGCGATTTCAGCGTCAGCTGTTTCTACAACGATTTTCTTAACGTACTTCAATTCCTTGATGTCGCCGATAAGCGGAATCATAATTTCAGGAACGATTGTCCAATCAGCGTGAGCCTTTTGAACGTTGATAGCTGCACGAATAACAGCCTTTGTCTGCATTTTTGCAATTTCAGGATATGTTACTGCAAGACGGCAACCTCTGTGACCCATCATAGGGTTAGCCTCGTGCAGACCGTTGATAATATCCTTAATAGCCTCAACGCTCTTGCCTTGAGCCTTTGCAAGCAATTCAATATCTTCTTCTTCTGTAGGAACGAACTCGTGTAGAGGTGGGTCCAAGAATCTGATTGTTACAGGGTTACCTTCAAGAGCCTCGTAAAGTTGCTCGAAGTCACCTTGTTGCATAGGAAGAATTTTATCAAGAGCTGCTTCTCTTTCTTCAACTGTATCAGCACAAATCATTTCTCTGAATGCGTCAATTCTGTTGCCTTCAAAGAACATATGCTCTGTACGGCAAAGACCGATACCTTCTGCACCAAGCTCCTTAGCTTTCTTAGCGTCAGCAGGAGTATCTGCGTTTGTACGAACTTTTAGTGTTCTGTACTTATCAGCCCATGACATAATTCTGCCGAATTCACCTGCGATTGATGCATCAACTGTTGGGATAATACCGTCATAAATATTACCTGTTGAACCGTCAAGTGAAATTGTATCACCTTCGTGATATTCTTTACCGTTAAGTGTAAACTTCTTGTTTTCTTCGTCCATTGCGATGTCGCCGCAACCTGATACACAGCATGTACCCATACCACGGGCAACAACGGCTGCGTGAGATGTCATACCGCCGCGAACTGTAAGGATACCTTGAGCGGCTTTCATACCTTCGATATCTTCAGGAGAAGTTTCAAGTCTTACAAGAACAACCTTTTCGCCTCTTGCAGCCCATTCTTTAGCGTCGTCAGCTGAGAATACAATCTTACCTGCTGCGGCACCCGGAGATGCACCAAGAGCCTTACCCATTGGTGTAGCAGCCTTTAGAGCGGCAACGTCGAATTGAGGGTGAAGTAGTGTATCAAGGTTTCTTGGGTCGATCATTGCAACAGCTTCTTTTTCTGTTCTCATACCTTCGTCAACAAGGTCACAAGCAATCTTCAAAGCAGCTTGAGCAGTTCTCTTACCGTTTCTTGTTTGTAGCATATAAAGCTTTTTATTTTCAACAGTGAATTCCATATCCTGCATATCTCTGTAGTGATCTTCAAGAAGTTTGCAAACATCCTTGAACTGAGCAAATGCCTCAGGGAATTCTTCTTCCATCTTTGCGATTGGCATTGGTGTACGAACGCCGGCAACAACGTCTTCACCTTGAGCGTTTATAAGGAATTCACCCATAAGCTTCTTTTCACCTGTAGCAGGGTCACGAGTAAATGCAACACCTGTACCGCAGTCATCACCCATGTTACCGAATGCCATTGACTGTACGTTTACGGCTGTACCCCATGAATAAGGAATGTCGTTATCACGACGGTATACGTTAGCTCTTGGGTTATCCCATGAACGGAATACGGCTTTAACGGCACCCATAAGCTGTTCTTTAGGATCTGATGGGAAGTCTTCGCCAATCTTTTCCTTATATTCAGCCTTAAATTGTGATGCAAGTTCCTTTAGGTCGTCAGCTGTAAGCTCAACGTCAAAAGTAACTCCCTTTTCTTCTTTCATCTTGTCGATAAGTTCTTCAAAATACTTCTTACCGACTTCCATAACTACGTCTGAATACATCTGAATAAATCTTCTGTAACAGTCCCAAGCCCATCTTGCGTTACCTGACTTCTTAGCGATAACTTCAACAACGTCTTCGTTAAGACCAAGGTTCAAGATTGTATCCATCATACCCGGCATTGATGCTCTTGCACCACTACGAACAGAAACAAGAAGTGGGTTTTCCTTATCGCCGAACTTCTTACCTGTGATTTCTTCCATCTTGCCGATGTACTCGTTGATTTCAGCCATAATATCAGGATTGATTGTACGACCGTCTTCGTAATATTGAGTACAAGCCTCAGTTGTAATTGTGAAACCCTGCGGTACCGGAAGACCGATATTTGTCATTTCAGCAAGGTTAGCACCTTTACCGCCAAGCAACTCTCTCATAGTTGCATTACCCTCTGTAAAAAGGTAACAATACTTTTTTGCCATTGGATTCTCCTCCTAAAGTTATAAAAATAGTAGCGACGGCGTCTGCCGCCATATGTCTGTATATTAATTATACCATAAATAAACGAAATGTCTATATTATTTATTCAATTTTTTTATAATTTGTGAAAAATATATCATTGTTTAGATATTTTTTTTATAAATCGACAAAAAAACACCGATGTGTCGGTGTTTTTTAGATTAATTTTTTACGTCTTTCATTTCAAATACGTTAATTTTCGGTGCTTTGTATGACTCAATGTAGTCAAGTGTTTCGTCCACGTCATCGAAAACTTTGTAAAGAAGTTTACAGCCCGCTCTCAAAAACTTTTCCTTGACCGCAACTTCAAGCATATCAATCATTGCGTTGTAATATCCGTTTACGTTAAGTATGGCGATAGCTTTGTTATGTCTTTCAAGCTGTTTTAGAGTAAATACTTCAAAAAATTCCTCAAAAGTGCCTATTCCGCCGGGAACAATAACAAAAGCGTCCGCTCTTTCTTCCATTATACGTTTTCTTTCACGCATTGTGTCCGTTCTGATAAGTTCCGTACAGTCTTGGAAAATACGGCCGTCAACACCCATATCTTCATCATCAAAGAAATTCGGTACAACACCGACAATTTCGCCTTTCTTTTCATAAACACCGCGTGCAACCGCACCCATAAGTCCGGATGCACCTGCACCGTAAACAAGTCCGTGACCTCTGTCAGCAATTTTACGTCCGAGTTCTTCGACTTGGCTGACATAAGATTTATCTATTGTGCTGCTTGACGCTCCGAATACACAAATTTTCATAATACATACCCCTTTCTGCCTGTTATTTTTGAGAAAAACTATTGTAGAAAACAGTTTCGTTTAAATCTTTTCTGCTTGAATGAGCCGCCGAAGGCTCTGCGTCGTCTGACGGATAACCTGTCGGTAAAAATGCAACAGGAACATAATTTTCAGGCAAATTGAATTGCTCTTTTACGTCCTTCGGATTAAATGAGCCTACCCAAGTCGTTCCGAGCCCTACGCTTTTTGCCGCCAACATCATATGCGTTGCAACGATAGCCGCGTCGATTTCACCCTCGTCGTGTCCGTCATTTCCGCGCGTCCAAGATGTTTCTTTGTCGTAACATACAAGGAAATTAAGCGGCGGATTAAATGCAAATTTCGTGCATTTGCTCACCTTTTCAAGTTCTTTTTCGTCGGTAAGTACAAGTATTCTCTGTGGCTGAAAATTTACGGCGGTAGGCGCTGCCTGCATTGCCGCAAGAATATAATCTATCTTTTCTTTCTCTACTTTTTTATCAGAAAATTTTCTGAGCGAAAATCTGTTTTTTGCCAATTCTAAAAAATCCATTTTTAATCACTCCTCATCGTATTCTTTCCTTATTATTGTTATTTTATCATAAATATTATTGTTTGTAAATAAATTAAATTTTAATAATAATTGAATTTTTTATAAGTGTGTGTTATAATATATGCAAATGAGAAAAAGGAGGTTTTCCGATGTATACCGTTGATTTACACAATCATACAAAATTCAGCTATGACGGCTCGAACACGCCCGAAGAAATAATTGAAAATGCAATCAGACACGGTGTTGACGTTATCGGTATAACCGACCATCAATTCTCAATCGGTGAAAATCTTCCTATATATTATGAATATATTCAGCATTGTAAAATAAAATATGCCGATAAAATAAAAGTTCTTTGCGGTCTTGAAATCGGTACACGTCCGACACCGCCGGAATCGCTTCCGCGTGCAACGGAAAATTTTGATTATGTACTTTTTGAATGCCTTGACGATACAAGGGCAATAGATTTTTATGAATTTTTGGAATGGCGAAAGCTGTTTAAATGCAAAGCAGGTCTTGCACATACCGATATTTTCAAACTCGGTGAAAGATACGGACTTGATATAATAAAAATTTTACGTGACAACGATATTTTTTGGGAACTGAATACTTCGGGAAATTACATATATTATTATGATTTTCTTACCAACGAAAAGAAACAGCAGATAATCAAAGAAAGCGGAATTCCCGTAAGCGTCGGTTCTGATACGCATTACATTGCGGAATATCGTAAAAAACAAATTCGCCGTGCGAATGAATTATTGCAAAAATTAAATATTCCTTTACCATAAAAATGACGATTTTTAATCGCCATTTTTTTATTGTTAAAAATAAAATCGAAAAAGTTTTAAAAATATTGCTTAAAATCGAATATTGTTATATAATATAAATAATTGGGATAATAGGAGTGATATTTTTGAAAATAAAAAGTGTTTCAAAAAAATCCGTCATACTTATGGAGTTTGACTGGGTTTTGTTTATAGCGACAATCTGTTTGTCGGTGTTTGGAATAGTGATGATTTATTCGGCTACGCGAACATTGCAGTCGAATACGAATGTAATAGTGCAGTCGGGTGCAATGGTTATAGGTTGTGCGGCAATGCTTGTAACGTGTTTTTTCGATTACGAACAGCTTAAAAATCTCGTCAAACCGATTTATATATTCGCCGTCGCGATACTGCTTTTGGTATTGGTGTTTGGTGTCAGCGGCGATTGGGGTGCGAGGAGCTGGATCAGATTCGGTGCAATCGGTATTCAGCCTTCGGAAATCGCAAAAATTTGCTTTATAGTAACTTTTTCGTGTCACTTATCCAAAGTGCATGACGATATAAATAAACCGCTTACGATTTTAGGATTGTTACTTCATATCGGCGTGCTTGTAGGTTTGATTTTGTTACAGCCTGATATGGGCAGTGTGTTGGTATTTTTGTTTATGTTTATATGTCTTATGTTTGTTGCAAAACTTTCATATAAATATATATTGCCGATTGGTGTGGCAGGTGTCGCGTCATTGCCTTTTATATATAAGTATGTACTTTCGGAATATCAGCAGAAACGTATTCAGGTGTTTTTCAATCCAAACCTTGACCCAAGGGGCAGAGGGTATAACGTAATTCAATCTAAAATTGCGGTCGGTTCGGGTCAGCTTTGGGGTAAAGGATATTTGCAGGGAACGCAAAACCAAATGGGTTATTTGCCTACTAAATATACCGACTTTATATTCAGTGTAATAAGTGAGGAATTTGGTTTTATCGGTGCATTGCTTGTTACGGCGGTACTGTTCTTCATAATTTATAAATGCTTTAAAACCGCTCAAAAAGCCGATAATGCTTTCGGAAGATATATTTGTGTCGGTGTCGGTGCAATGATGTTGTTCCACGTATTTGAAAATATCGGTATGTGTATCGGACTTATGCCTGTTACGGGTATTCCGTTGCCGTTTGTAAGCTACGGCGGTACATCACTTGTTGTGAATATGATTGCAATAGGACTGGTGCTTAGTGTGTCGTATCACAATAAACCGCGAAGCGTGTTTGACGTATATTGATAATTAAGACTGTCGACAAATTGTCGGCAGTCTTTTTTGTTTACTCACAAACTATCGTCGATTGAATATTATATAGTAAGGAGGCAAGAATTTCTCGCTTGCCTTTTTAAAATATTTGAGGGGAGTGAAATTTATGTATATATTGGTTGGATCGGTCACTACTGCGACAAGACTTAAAAAAGTTGCAGAAAAAATTATCGGTTTTCCGGCATATGTTGTGCATACGCCGTCCGCTTTAAATCAAGGTGGCTGTTCCTATTCCGTGCGTGTTGATGACCGTGCACTTAATGAAATCAGAAAGATAGCCGGCGATAATGAGATTCCGATTAGACGGATTTATATAGAAAGAACAGTAAACGGGGAGCGTGTTTATGATGTTGTATCTTGATAACGCGGCAACGACTTTGAAAAAGCCTTTGTCGGTGTATGCGACGCTTTTTAAGAGTACCTTGTTTTCGGGCGGAAACGCAGGACGGGGAGGACATAAGATGAGTATGGACGCAGTGCGTGCTATTGTAGATACACAAGATTTGATTGCACAGCTTTTTAATATAAAAAAAGCCGAAAATATTGTTTTTACGCAAAATGCGACGTATGCTCTGAACACTGCCATTCTCGGCACAATGTCAAACGGAGGACATATTGTCGTTACGGAGATGGATCATAACAGCGTTTTAAGACCTGCTTGTTTGCCCGGTAATTACACCGTTGTAAAAGCGGATAAGAGCGGATATGTACACGCGGAAGATGTTGAAAAGGCTGTGAGGAAAGATACAAATCTGATTGTCTGTACCCACGCGTCAAACGTGTGCGGAACAATTCAGCCGGTATATGCGATAGGAAGAATAGCGAAAAAGCATAAAATACCGTTTTTGCTGGACGTTGCACAAACGGCAGGGAGCATAAATATTGATGCGGAAAAAATGAATGCGGATATGATAGCTTTTCCGGGACATAAAGGTCTTATGGGACCGCTTGGAACAGGCGGATTGTATGTGAAAAGTCCGGAAGAACTTGCACCGCTTGCGACGGGCGGAACGGGAAGTAATTCGGAGAGCGTTTCCCAGCCGGAATTTATGCCCGATAAGTTCCACAGCGGTACGATGAATACACCTGCAATTAAGGCTTTGGGGGCAGGGGTTAAGTATGTTATGAAATACGGCGTTGATGTAATCGGTAAGCATGAAAAAATGCTTTCCGAAAAATTTAAAGAAAATTTGATGAATATGGATAATGTTACGGTATACGGGAATGATAACAGTGTTGCGACTGTCGCGTTTAATGTGGCAAATCTCGGAAGCGAAGAAGTTTTTGAAATGCTTAAGGGCAAAGCGGCGGTAAGAGCGGGTTATCATTGTGCACCGCTCGCACACAGAGCGATAGGTACATCGGATAGGGGAGCGGTCAGAGCGTCGTTCGGAGTTTTTAATTCAAAAAATGATGTGGCGAAAATGACTGATTATGTGTATAAAATCAGTAAAAATGTGTCGGGATAGAGGAATCTGTCCCGGTACATAAAAATGACAAATTTTTTTGAAAAAAGTATTGACAAATGCTTTTTGGTCTGTTATAATTAATCAAGTCAGTTAGTGAGTAGAGAACTCACTGAAAGACAGATTGAATTATGCGGGTGTAGTTCAATGGTAGAATTCCAGCCTTCCAAGCTGGTCGCGTGGGTTCGATTCCCATCACCCGCTCCAATATATGTGTCTGTAGCTCAGTTGGATAGAGCAATTGCCTTCTAAGCAATGGGCCGGGGGTTCGAATCCCTCCAGACACGCCAATTTCTTTTTGGAATTCAAAAAGAGTTTAGTGTGCGTAGATAACTACCGCCATCATATGGTGGGTATAGTTCAGCTGGTTAGAGCGTCAGTTTGTGGCACTGAATGTCGTGGGTTCGAATCCCACTACCCACCCCATTTTAATTTTAATATACAGGGATATAGCCAAGTCGGTAAGGCACCAGATTTTGATTCTGGCATGCGTAGGTTCGAGTCCTGCTATCCCTGCCAGGGCCATTAGCTCAGTCGGCAGAGCACTTGACTTTTAATCAAGTTGTCCGGGGTTCGAATCTCCGATGGCTCACCAAGTGAAACCGCTTAAACGTATGTTTAAGCGGTTTTTTGTTCGTTAAATTGGATAGCGACTGTTGTGTAATTTAATTATATAAAGAAATAAGATTAAACATTATATTTATTTTGTATATAGTGATAAGAAAATCAAAATTAAGGAGGTATTAGACAGAAATGAATGATGATTTGTATTTTTGTCCGTTGGTGGAAATGAATATACATAATTATGAATGTATAGAAAATTGTGATTGTATCGATGAGTATATAAAAATTTCATCCTTGCCTGATGAATATAAAAGAAAAGCGGAGTTCAAAGAAATTTGCAAAAAATGCAAATATCACATTGATTAAAATAGTTATAGCTTGTGAATAAACCTATTTCCGAATTATATTATTTTTTTGTGTGGTTTAAAAGCAAGCCGTTTTACCGTCTAATATAAAAAAATAAGGTGTTTATTATGTATATGGTGCAAAATCCTAATCCGGAGGCAGTTATTCAAGTCGAAAAAATAACAGGTTCGGTTTTATCAAACCTTGAATGTTTTTCGGAAAAAGTGTTGGAAAACAAAAAATATAAATAAAAAAGTGTTGAAAACATTAGGTTTTCAACACTTTCTCATTTGGCAGGGGTACAAGGACTCGAACCTTGGGCACGCGGTTTTGGAGACCACTGATAAAATCCTCTGTAACCCGCATGAATACTACGTTTTCAGACAAGTTAATTGATGCGTATTACAGTTTGTATTACAATTTTTGAAAACGCTATTTTATGCGTTTGTTTATTCAAAAAACATCGCATTTATAATCTTTTAGAATACTATCAACGGGATAAGTATATATCTTTATTTGCTTTCTTCTTATATGATTAGAGAAGATAGTTATGTTTAGTATAAAAATATGATATATTATATAATGATGAATTAAAATTAATATAATGACCATTAAAATCAAGATTAAAAACAGATTTTCTGTTTTTAATCTTGATTTTAGCCGCTTTTTGTGGTATAATTTATATAGTAAAAACAGATAACGTGTTAATATGGAGGTCGGGAATATGAAACTGCTGAAAATATCGGCATTAGGTTTGCCTTTGTTTAAGGGGAAATGTGAGATAGACTTTTTAGCACAACAAAGAGTTTCTTCGGATAATGCAGATAAAATGAATTGCTTATTTTCTAATGGTTCACAATGCTTTTATCAGAACAATGTTATTTCTTTTATAGGTATCAATGCTTCAGGTAAAACAACCATATTGAAATTAATAACATTTGTATGCAGAATGCTTAATAATGAATCTATAAATAATATTTCTTATTCTGAAATATTAGACGGATTGGGACATAAGGAAGAAGTGATTTTTGATGTTTACTTTTATTCGGAGAATAAAACTATCAACCAACTTCATACCGTTGTTGTAAGAAAAAATGGAAAACTGATTATTAAAGATGAATACTTAAAATCCAAACCATGTAAAAAAGTCAAAAGTAAAGCAGATATATTTAATTTTGATGATTGCGATATTGATATAGCCAGAAATAATGATGAAATGTTTTTGCTTGATGATGTCAGTATTACTGTGGCATTCAACAAGAAAAATAAAGATCAACTAATATTGGTTGATATGCTCCAATATACTAATGTTAATGAATTGAGCATATTAGAAAATTGTCCACCGGAACTAATTGCTTTCTTCGACCCAAGTGTTGAATATCTGAATATTACGAAAAAGGGCAAGGACTGTGATATTCAACTGAAATTCAAAAATGAGGAAGAAATAATTTTGAACAAAACGTCTGAGCTTAATCGTTATCTATCATCGGGTACTATCAAGGGAATAAATACATTCCTTAATGCGCTTAGGACATTTGAAAAAGGTGGTTATTTAATTGTAGATGAGATAGAAAATCACTTTAATCATGAGATTGTTTCCACACTTATACGTTTTTATATGGATAAAAGAGTTAATCCTAATGGTGCTATGATTATATTTTCAACACATTATGCAGAATTGCTTGATGAATTTGAACGCAATGACAATATTTATATTGTGCGAAATAGGAACGGTATCAATGCTGAAAATCTTGCAACTGTCTTAAAGCGAAATGACATCAAAAAGAGTGATGCATATCAGAGCGGATTTTTAGAGGGCACAACTCCTATGTATGATTCTTATATAAAACTAAAAAAGAGTCTTATACAATTCCACAAGGAGGAAGTGTGATGAAACTTTCAAAATATATTGCCTGTATTTGTGAGGGTGCTGCAGAGCAGGCTATCATAGAACGCTTACTTGATGCTAACAAATTGATTTTCACATATGATGATATGATTGAAGGCGAGGTTATTCGGTGTAGGAGTGCGAAAAAATTCGAAGAACGTTACTTGAGAAAGGGCTTTGACGAAAAAATAACAGTGCTAAGAATACTTGATTCACGTCGAGAAAAATTTAAATTAAGTAAAGCATATGCTCCTAAAATTGATGTTATAAATGTAATAACTGCACCTGAAATTGAAATGCTTATTATCTTAAATGAGGGTAAATATACAGAGTATAAAAAGTCTAATAAAAAGCCAAGTGAATTTTGTAAGACTGAATTGAAATATAAAAATGTAAAAAGTACAGAATTTTTAAAAGAGTATTTTGCTGATGCGAGTGTGCTTGTTTCGGCTATTATAGAATATAAACGAGTGTCAAACATTAGAAATGGTGAATGTACATTGGCTGATTTATTAAGGTGATGTATGATTAAATATAGGATTATACTATAATATATGGAATGGAAATAAAAAAACTCAAAAGATTAAGTTATGTAAATTTGATTGATGCGGAACTTGTTATAATAGCGTTTTTTAGAAATGCTGAAATGGTTTGATGCGTAATGATAAAACTATATTTGCTCATCATATGTACCTGATAAAAATTAACAGGTGCAGTGCAAGATAAATTAGTGGAATTGGAGGGATGAGATAATGTCATATACGGTTTGCTCATCAGAAAAATTAAGAAAATCCGGTGCAGATGCGGAAACTAAAGCTATGCTTTATCTTATGAACTTCCGTGAAGATAGTTCTGAAATGAATTATTTTGTGGTGGACTTTTTTAATGATGTTACAGGCATGGATAGAATGGGTAGAAAATTATGGGATGTTCAATCTAAAGCAAGTAAAACAGCAAGTGCTAAAGGAATTGGCAGAGAATTAGTTACACTTTTTAAAAACTATTTGAGTGAATTTACATTTGTTGATTATGTAATCTTTATGGGAGGAGTTCCTGATACCTTTAGGATAGATTCTTCACAAAATCTTTTTAATGCAACTAATGTTAAAGAAAAGGCTTTAATCAGTGTCAGAGAAGGACTTGTAGAAGAAAGTAATAAAAAAGAATATATCGATAATTCTTATATCACAGATAAAAATATTGATAATTTTTTAAAAGTAGTTTGGTTTGTTGTTGATGATAAGTTACCACAAGATTATATAAAAGAGATTATAAAAAATCATCCATCAATCATTCCGCCTGATTCTGAGTTAATAAGTATTTTTAATGAGATTAGAAATAAACAATCAGAATTGAAAAATACAAATGTAGAGGGCGTAACAATAGAAAGGATTGATGAAGTTCTTTCATATGGCAGGGAATTAAAAACGCACGAAATAAGATTGTTAGTTTTGCAAAGAATTTTAAATACCGATCCTCTTTCAAAAGGTATACCTGAACCGTTTATGGAGGTGTACTTGAAATATCCGGAGGAAAGAAGAAAAATGCTACTAGAGCAATGTCAAAGTGCAATGTGCAGAGCATTATTTAACAATTCACTTGCACAAGCTTATTGGGCATTATTTGATAGTGTTTATACATCAATTATTCAGAATCCTGATAAAAATATCAATTATATTGTTGATTCGATTCCGGATGAAGTGTTAGATGCGTGTACGGATTTTGATGCATTTTCATTAAAGTATTTTATTGCCAAAATTAAGGAGGGGGTGTCAAAATGATTATACGAAAAGTGGCTGTTGGTAACAGTGAAGAAGCCTTTATTGAAGATACTCTTTCAGAAGGGCTAAATATATTACTGAGTGATGATAATGATAAAGGTAAAACTATTATTATTCAATCTATGCTTTATGCACTTGGAAATAAGCCTATTTTCCCGAATTCATTCAATTACAAAGATTTTGTTTATTATCTTGAATTTGAACATAATAGTGAAATATATATTATTGTGAGATCTGGAGATGAATATGTTCTAAAATACTCTGATAAACTAGGAATTTTTGAAGGAATGTCAGAGTTGAAAAGATTTTGGAATAACAATATTTTTCAGCTGCCTATGATTCCATTTCAGGGTGAAAAAAGAATTGTTGATATGGAACTGTTTGTTCAATTATTCTTTGTGGGTCAAGATAGCAAAGATACATCGACTATTTTTAATAGTGGATTCTACCATAAAGATGACTTTAGAAATATGTTGCTCTCATATTCCGGTGATTTTTCATCAGAGATCACGCCTAAAGAAATAATAAAGATTAAAGATAAAATTAGAAAGTTAAAGGCTCGAAGAAAAGAACAGTTAAACTTGTCTGATTTTTATAAGACAGTTGCGGTTGCACCAGAGTATTTGAGCAAAATTAAAGATAGAGATGCGTTTAATAAACGTGTTGATGAAATGGACTCTATAACGGATTTGATTACCGAAATTAAGAAAAAAAGGAATCGCTTAGCTGCCGAAAAATCATTATGGAATGGAACATTAAAAGAACTTAATTCATTGAATAGGAATATTAAAGTGGGTGAATTACGCTGTATGGATTGTGATTCTAACCATATAGCTTATAAAGGAACAAGTAAATCTAAATATTCCTTTGATATTTCGACACCGTTGATGAGAAAGCAAATAATAGAATCTATAAATGAGAAGATTTCTGATTTTACAGAAGAAATAAAAAAGTTTGATTTTGAAATACAAAAGCAACAAGAGGAACTCAACTCTTTGATGGATAATGAGGATATAACCATAGAAAATATTGTTGCATATAAAATGGGATACAAGAGTGTTGCTGATATTGAACAAACAATAGACGATATTGACAAAGAACTCGAACAATATGAATGTACTCTCAAAGTTGGAAAAAGCTTTTCGGATGAAGCAAAAGAGGAAAGAGAAAAATTCTATGGTCGTTTTATGTCTTTAATGAATGAGAAAAAGAAGCAAATAGATATAGAAAGCGAAAAGGAATACGAGGATATTTTCACAAAACGAGGCACAGTTGTTTCTGGTAGTGAAGAAACTGTATTCTATGTTTCAAAATTGTTGGCTTCTGTTGAAATGACAGATCATGATTGTCCAATTATAATGGATTCTTTTAGAGCTGAAGATCTTTCTACAGATAAAGAAAAACGTGTGTTAGAATTGTTTGGCGAATTAAGAAATCAATGTATTTTAACAACCACATTAAAAACAGAAGAAATAGGAAAATATGATGACATGAAGAATGTTAACATAGTCGATTATTCTTCTCATAGGACAAATAAAATTCTAAATCAATATGATTTAGAAGAATTTAAAAAATTACTTCAAGATATGTACATAGAAATATAGAGCGTTGAAAAATCTACAAGTTAATATTTCGAGTAATCATCTCTAAGTGAGATAGAAAAAGGGAGAAACTTTCACAGCCTTGATTTAAATGATAAGAAGCTCAGATAGCAATGTATTTGATGTCAGCTGCTGAGCTTCTTATCATTCGTACTGTAAATCATCATAGTATCCTAAGCATCATTCAGGAATCCAGATTTCCGAATGTGCATAGGATTAACCAGTTCTCCTTTTTCGTGAAGTAAACTAAATTTGTAATTCAATAGTGGACCGCACTCTAAGGTAAATAATGAGTGTGCTGTAGATTAATAAAGTTTGATTAACGATTTCGTTAATTCTAATTATCATCTATAATAATTTGTATTTTGCCATGATATTTATCAATAGTTTCTTTTATAAAAGAAACTATTGATAAAATTTAAAAAATTTTTTATTATAACAGAAACGAATAAGAGAGGCGGTAAGCATTATTATAATTTTATGATACTTCTGAATAGCTTAGTTCGGCAATACCGGATATGATGTCTTTAACTTGATTTATCAATTTTTGAATACGAACGGAAACATCAAATGAATATGATTTCTCACCGCATTGGGAACATACTTGGGTAGGAACATTGTGAATAACAATAATGCGATTTCCTAAGTCAGCGATATAATTCGTACATTTATTTTCCATAGCTGATTTGCATAATAGACATCTCATTTATAAACCTCTCTTTAAAATAACCTCAAAATATCCATTTATTTTAAATTTCTATCGGTAAGTATTTGTTATATAGTATATTTTATGGTATCATAAAGAAAATAAAAAGTCAATAAAAGCAGTTTGAGAGAATTGAACAAAAGCTTGACATTGTGTCAATGGTGTGAAATAGAGCATTCCAAACAGTTACAAATATTCCTGAGGATCAAGAAATAGGTGTATGAATGCAATTAGAGATATGACATCGGTGCTTTTTTTATTCCGTAATTTGTATAATCATCTTGGGGGGTATCCGGTGGGGTATCTTGGGGGGTAACAATAGATTTTTGCATGACTCGCTGGAGAAGATTCATGATAAAACAATAAAATGGCAATCATGCAGACCATTTAAAAATATATTTAAATCCATATCGGTTGATATGGTGATAAAATATGTATCCAACATTTCATGAGGCGGATATTTCAAAATTTACTGCCGATACGAATGCATGACAGAATTTGACACTGAAACTGCATTAGCAAGGCAAAGTAAAAATATAGGAATTGTTTGATGTGAACTGTCGCAAATTTCGGATGTAAATTTATGGTTGATTAAAAATTATGAGCAAAAAAGAATGATGTAAATTCTGTAAAAGTATTGATTGTTATAAATTTATCAAGAGCATTACGTTGCAAAGCGAAAGATTTTATAAAGTATTAAAATAACATATAAAGAAATTATTGGAGTATCGAATTAATAAATTCGATACTTTTTTGTTGCTTTCAAAAAGTAAGAAAATCCTATTTATAGCAATATAAAGAATAACATTCAATGTAAAATAAAACATAAAAATGTATGTAGATGTAATTATAAATTCAATACATTTCTACAAAAAACGTTACGTTATATTATAAATCGACCAAGGTTAGATGAACGTAAAAAACCCCCTATAGACCGAAAAATGAAAAATTATTTTTATTTTTACTATTTGATAAGAATTAGAATTGGAGGTTTTAAATATGAAAAATCTAAATGAAATGCCTGAGATATTGGAGATCTCAGATCTAATGGATTACTTAGGAATCAGTCGGTCAGGTGCGTACCGACTTGTGAGAAAAAAAGGATTCCCGGCGTTCAAGTTATTGGGAAGATACACGATACAAAAATCATCATTAATAAAATGGTTAGCAAGGCAAGAACGTGAAGCGGAAAGAAAGTGAATTAGATTATACATTATTTGATAGTATATATTGAAACAAAGGAGGCAAAAAAATGAAAAGACGAGGAAATTCGGAAGGGTGTATAACGAAAGATTCCAGAGGCAAATGGATTGCACGTCTGCAAATTGGTTGCAACAGTAACGGCAACCCGAGAATAAAAACATTCAGCGGCAAAACCCCTACAGAGGCACGGCGGCGAATGAATAACTTTAAGAAAAATCTTGCGAATATGGATGGTCTAACAAAAGCAGAGGGTCTTATGAGTGAGGGAATGAGGTATTGGAGCGATAAATACAAAAAGCCGACTTTAAAGCCGAGCAGTTATGATAGATTGATGCAAACCATCGAATATCAAATCATTCCATACATAGGAAATTACATGATTCAAAAGGTATCAACCGAAGATATTCAAGATTCAATCATCAACCGTATGCAAAAACAAGGCCTATCGCATAGCAGTATCAAGAAGGCATATGAAGCTCTGAATGGATTTTTCCGACAGTACGTCATAGAACGAAAAATTGTTTTCAATCCAATGGTAGGTGTTATACTACCCTCAAAGAACCAATTCAACACAAAGCAGTTGCAGGTGTTAAGTGGGGACGAAATGAAAAAATTCATAAGTGTAGCGGCGGAAAAGTTGAAAAAAGGTGAATGCAGATATAGATACGGGTACGGACTGATATTCGTTTTGTACACCGGATTAAGAGAAGGTGAGGTATTGGCACTGCAATACAAACACTTAGATTTGAAAAATCGGAAAGTCAGAATTGAACAGAATTTGGTCATGGTCACAGATGGCTCAGGGAACAAAAAGCGTAGACCTTTAATTCAACGATCGGTTAAAACAGAAGCAGGTGTAAGGGAAATACCACTATGCGATATTGCACTTGAGGCAATATCCAATCACATTGCTTTATACTATACGGGTAACGATGAGGATTATGTATTCAAGACAAGGACAGGTACTCATCTTACACCACATAATATTTCAAAAGCGGTGAATCAGGTATTCAAAAGAGCAAAAATTGACGCAAGTGGAATGCATATTTTGAGACACTCGTTTGCTTCTTATTTATTTGCCAAAGGGCTGGAAGTAAAGTACATAAGCAAAATATTGGGTCATTCCAGCATTCAAATCACCTACGACACATATGTTCATACAGACTTTGAACAGTTGAAACAGATTGTTACTGCGATATAAGAACCGACAGGCAAGCCTGTTTAGTGAAGGCTTGCCTGTTATATTTTAAGATAAATATTTGGCTCGAATCTTGTAGACATAGTATTTTTTTGAGTTGGCGTTTTTATTGAAAACAAATCGCTTGTCATTTTTTAATAGTATGTTTTTTGAGACAAGGTATTTTCGTAATACTATTGACGAGTTATGTATGTCTTTATCAAGGAATTCCTTGACAACCCTGTCATTGAAAGAATAAACATCTTCTATTTGTCCTGCGGAAATTTTGTGTTCGTCAAGCCAGACAGTTTCTTGTGGGGAATCATTGATGTGTTCTTTGATAATGGTTTTGAGGTAGTTTAAAAACATGTCTCGGTCGGTATCTAAATGTGAATCAGCCTTAGGGACTAATGAGTTATAGTCATTGTTGCATATTGCATTTAATGCTTTACCAAAAGAGGGTGGAATGGTTTTCCTCAACAATGTAGCAAAAAGAACTGCGGATGTGTATAAATTATAATAAAATAATTCCTTATAAGTTGTACGTTTCAAAACGTTACTATTGCTTTCAATGTTATCCCTGTTCTCGCTATTCTCGTCATTCGTACTATAATAAAGAATTCTATTATGTGTGTAGAAAGTCCTAAGTGGAGTACGAATACTATTATACACCTGAAGCGGTTGTTCAGAGCAATACTGCCAACTATCTACCACATGACGATATAAAATATTAACATAAGGCTTTAGTTCATGGAATTCACGCATTGATATTTTCTTGGCATTTGATAAGTTAATGTTAATCAGCCTAAAGTTATCAAAAATACTTTCGTTTTTCTTTTTGTGTGCAGCGAGAAATACAAAATTTGTATCCCAAAGACCAACATCACTCAAAATAGATTGCACTATTTTCGATCTTGATGATAATTGACCTGCTTCTGAATATACAAGAATAGGAGTATTTTTGAAATTTTCATATGTTGCTATGCGAGGGCACATGTTTTTTGAAGTGTTAATATCTTTAGTAGATAGTGTATTTATTTCTTTTGAAATGTTAATGTGAAAGTTATGTGGATTTTTTATTGATGTATAACCGTATGAAAATGTATTCAAAAACATGTTGGCGGCAATATTTAATGTATTAGTATTTTTGGTATGAAGCCAAAGATTAAAATTGAAAAACAACCAACCATCATCTTCATCATCTATTTTGTCTTTAAGCAGTAGATAATCTTTTTTGTCAATAACATCGCTATCATCAAGCCTTTTTACTTCAAATATATACATATATTTTGATAACGATGAGAAAAAAGAGTACAACGTATACAAAAATAGAGGTATATAAATTGGATTGTTTTCTAAATACGATATAACATTATCATATGCTTCTTCCAAGAGCATATCATCGTTTCGTTGGGTAGGCATTAAATTTGTATCAATTAAATTTGTTGGCAGAAACTTTAATTGCTTTTTGTATTTAAAAAAAGGATTTTGGTTGTATATTATTTCCCAACATTCATAATCCTCAAAAGTTAATCCCTGAAATGGATGATAGCCATCTTGATATAGTCCGATACCAATATTATCTTCTGATTTATTATATATATGCACAACTTCTGTAAAAAAAAGGTCAATTAGCTTTTCATGAGGATTAGCAAGATTGTATTTGCCCATGATTATTTTCTTTTCGCCTTCATCTTCATATGTATAGAAGTTAATCAATTGCTTAAATGCTTTTGTTTTGCTTGCAAAAATACTATTATTGAAATTAACAATACATGAGCTTGCAAGTGTGTCTGTGATATTGAATTTGTCTTTATATTTGTTTTTGTATTCAAAACAAGCGTAATAGGTATCGGTATGAGGGAGTTTAGCAATACTGGATAATTTTATATAAAAGCCATCAAAAGCCATATGATTCACCACCTAATTTTGATATTTACATTATATCAAGTTGGGTTTAGAAATACAAGAATTAAATTAAGTAGCTTTTATATGTTACTTGAAAATTAGCTTGTTACGTTTGCTTTATGAAATTTCGTAAGGTTGCAGGCGATATTTAATTCGCCTGCGTATCCCTAAACATTTTTGCTGTTGATATAATTCAGAAGTTCATCTTTTGAAATTCGCCATTGATGACCGACTTTTATACCGTGGATTGTATCGGACCATAATAGTTTCAGTAATGTTTGGCGTGAAATCATCAGTGTTTCTTTTACTTCATTGAAAGTCATTATCAACGGAAGCTCATCTGTTGAAGTATAGTATTCCATATAAACACCCTTTCTTTATTTTTTTATAAAAATGTTGGAGACTTAATGGGATATAATTTTACATAGATGGACAAAACAGATATTTAAGAAAAAGAATGCTTATCATTGTAAAAAATACATTGGTTGAAATAAATATAGCATGGAAAAAAATTAAAAAAAGAAATAAGGAGAATGAAAAATATGGAATATAATAAGGGAAATCTCGAATGGGAGATAAAAAATAAGAATGATGAAAATAAAACAGTTTTAGGGAAAATCAATATGAAGATTCACACGATAGAATTTTCAAAGATATTGACATATGAAGAATACAAGAATATGACGGAATATGTTTATTCACAGAACCGGAAATGTTATAAAAAGATGCATGCAGTCATATATACCGGTATGAATGATAAGGGGATACGATTAGAATTGTATAACCACCGTGTGAATGACGGAGCTTATTATAAATTGAAATATATTATCACATTAGGTAGGTATAGAAAAAATGATAATTATTTGGAATTAGTAGAGATTAGAAAGGCGTATAATTTACTTGCAGAAATCGGAGAGTATATAAAAACACAGTGTGAAATTTTGCCATTACCGAATGAGTGCAATATCACTCGAATTGACTTGACAAAAGATATTTATGTGGGAGATGTGGTTGATTACATAATAAAACAGCTAAATAAAAGTTTTACCGGATTTAGGTGTAAGCCAAATTATATTGACTGTAAGGAGAATGCAACATTTACAAAACATAGCAGTAAGAGCTCAACAAAGATATTTGAGCTATCATTTTATGATAAATATGAGGAAATGAAACATCATATTGACAGCGGAAATTATCATTATGATGAAGACATGCTTAATCAAGCGAAAGGTATTCTTCGTGTGGAATTTAGATTTTATAAAACAAGAATTCAAGGAATGAAAAAAAACGGTAATATTAAAAGTACAGAAGAATTATTGAATTTATTATCAATAAACTCAGAAGATATTATTAATAAAAATCTAAGTCAACTATACTTAAAAGGTGCGTTCTATAAACTCGACAGGATAAAAATGAAAATTGAGACGGGGCGTTTTCATACAAAGACAAAACATAAAATGCTGGAGTTTATACGATTATCGGTATTACATAAAAGTTCAAAAACTGCCGCCGAATACTTTATTAGGGAATATTCGGAAACCGAATTGAAAAAGGTTATGGAAAAATTTAAAGAGATAGGCATTATACCTACACCGATTTCCGTTCGACAGAAATTTGAGGAATGGAGTTTTATGTAAGGAAGTAGGTCTGTTTAGACCTACTCCGTTACTCCTTTTTGCCGAATAAATACATAAGAGCGGTAATCGGCAGAAGTGATAATAAAAACCATTTACCCATGAAAAACACCTCCTTACCAAAGCATAAGCAATACTTTTTTAATTCCTTTTAGTATCGTTCGTATCATATCGGAAACCTCCTTTCGATTATTCAAGTAGATAATGTATAAATGGAATTCGATAATATACGATAAAAACCGTATTATGAAAGTTATGATTTATATAATATCTCTGTGTAATAAAATACACGGAGGTGAAATTTATATGTTCCAAAACGAACGATTTTGTACTTGCGGAGTAAACAAGGAAGTTCCTATTGTATTACAATGTATGATGTGGAATATGGTTGATACAATGGAAGTTGAATCAAAGGATTACTTTCAAGTATTTGAACTGTCAGAATATGATGGTATGCAAAAAATCGTGCATTCACAAGAAATGCCGGAGTATAAAATGGAGTATCTTGTTAAATTACAAGGTGCTCCTATTTTTGTGGGAAAAATTTATGTGATTGACGATAAAACACATTCGACGATGCTGAAAGCAGAGGAGTATTAAGAGGAGGACAAAAGATGAAAGAGGAAAAATACACTTGTGACATATGTCACGAAGAACATGATGTATCAGAACTAACATATTTTGATGAATCGTATTTGTGTGAAGATTGTTTAAGACGTGAAACATTCATTTGCCGTGATTGTGGTGACAGACATTGGAATGATGATTCGGCGGATGGTGACTTGTGCCAAACTTGTTATGATGAAGATTATGTTAGATGTGAAAGATGTGATGCAGTGATACACTATGATGATGCTTGCTATTATGAGACTGAGGAATATCATGACCACCCGTATTGTCGAGATTGTTTTGATATGGACGAGATAATCCATGATTACTATTACAAGCCTGAGCCGATATTTTACGGTGACGGTCCGAGATATTTGGGTGTGGAACTTGAACTTGACGACGGTGGCGAAAATGAATTTTGTGCGAGCAAATTGCTTGAAATAGCTAACAATGGGCATGAGCGTATGTACATCAAACATGACGGTTCACTTGATGATGGTTTTGAGTGCGTAACTCACCCGATGACACTTGACTATCACATTAACCAAATGCCTTGGAGAGCGATTCTTAATAAGGCAGTAGCAAAAGGATATTTAAGTCACCAAGCCGGAACTTGCGGACTCCATGTACATATCAGCAGAAATGCACTTGGAGCGAATTATGAAGAACAAGAGGCAACAATAGCGAAGATTCTCTACTTCTACGAGAAGTTCTGGAATGAAATCTTAACATTCAGCAGACGAACTGAATCGCAAGTAGAGCATTGGGCAAGACGTTACGGTGGCGGAATAATCAATCCGAAAGAAACGCTAAAGCACGCAAAGAACTCACATATGGGACGATATGCTGCGGTTAATCTTGAAAATGAAGCGACAATAGAAATGAGAATATTTAGAGGTACTTTAAAGTACAACACGTTTATAGCAACCTTACAGATGGTAGATGAAATCTGTAAGGTTGCTATTTCTTTGT